>Ga0233425_10011119_pt1 | contig 10633 bp, 7 predicted proteins | sample Watercolumn_Towu_2_FD_181712 | JGI IMG/M metagenome (GOLD analysis project Ga0233425, IMG submission 181712) | Freshwater microbial communities from Lake Towuti, South Sulawesi, Indonesia - Watercolumn_Towuti2014_140_MG | ecosystem: Environmental > Aquatic > Freshwater > Lake | place: Indonesia... | reverse complement strand
ACCGTTTAACGGTATCTTTTTGTAAAACTGGCGACGACCTACTTTCCCCAATAGAGTATCATCGGCGCTGAAGGGCTTAACTTCTGTGTTCGAGATGGGAACAGGTGTTTCCCCTTCGCTAAAATCACCAGAATGAGCAGGACAAAACAATTTGTCCTGCCACTTCTGTGATCTTATAAGGAATAGATTTTTGTGGTCACACAATTCAACTGATTAGTATCGCTCAGCTAAAACCATTACTGGCCTTACACTTGCGACCTATCAACCTAGTAGTCTACTAGGAGTTTCAAAGGAAATCTTATCTTGAAGACGGCTTCGCACTTAGATGCTTTCAGCGCTTATCCAACCCGAACTTGGCTACCCAGCGATGCCCTTGGTAGGACAGCTGGCACACCAGAGGTTCGTACTTCCCGGTCCTCTCGTACTAGGGAAGTGACTTCTCAAATTTCCAACGCCCGCAGCAGATAGGAGACCGAACTGTCTCACGACGTTCTGAACCCAGCTCGCGTGCCTCTTTAATTGGCGAACAGCCAAACCCTTGGGAGCTTCTTCACCCCCAGGATGAGACGAGCCGACATCGAGGTGCCGAACCGCGCCGTCGCTGTGGACGCTTAGGCGCGACTAGCCTGTTATCCCCAGAGTAGCTTTTATCCGTTGAGCTTCCGCCGTCCTATATCGTACGGTCGGATCACTAACTTCTGCTTTCGCAACTGCTCGACTTGTTGGTCTTGCAGTAAAGCCAGCTTATGCGTTTGCACTATTAGCCCCGTTTCCATCGGGACCTAGCTGACCTTTGTAAACGCCTCCGTTACTGTTTGGGAGGCAACCGCCCCAGTTAAACTACCCGCCAGACACTGTCTTCCTCCCGGATTCACGGGACAGAATTAGAATTAAAAATAGACAAGGGTGGTATCTCACTGGCGCCCGAAGGCTCCCACCTATTCTGAACATGGATACCTTTAATTCAATATCAAGTTGTAGTAAAGCTTCATGGGGTCTTTTCGTCTAGCTGCGGGTAACGAGCATCTTCACTCGTCTTGCAATTTCACCGAGTACCTTGTTAAGACAGTTGTCACACCGTTACGCCGTTCGTGCGGGTCGGAACTCACCCGACAAGGAATTTCGCTACCTTAGGACGATTATAGTTATCGCCGGCGTTCATCCGCGCTTCAGCTCGGAGCTTGCACCCCTCACCTTAACGTTCGGACACTGGCCAGGCGTCAGCCCCTATACATCAGCTTGCGCTTTTAGCAGGGACCTATGTTTTTGGTAAACAGTCGCATGACATCTTTAGCTGCGGCCCCAACAAGTGGGGCAGGCTTTATCCCGAAGTTACAGCCGCTGTTTTGCCGAGTTCCTGAACAAGGTTTCTCTCGTACACCTTAGGCTTCTCGCCTCGTCTACCTGTGTCGGTTTACGGTACGGTTACTGATAGCTTAGCTCTAGAAGTTTTTCTTGGTGATCAAATCTGTCTGATTGCTCCGGCCTTAGCCGAAACTGCCCGCGACGTTCGAGTTTGTAACCACGGATTTACCAATGGTCGCTCTACTAGCCACCGACGAGCATAACCAAATCTCGTCAGACGTCATAAACCACGTCACTCCATCGAAAACTATCAGTAGTGCAGGAATATTAACCTGCTCTTCCATCGACTACGCCTTTCGGCCTCGCCTTAGGATCGACTAACCCTGGGATGACAAACATTGCCCAGGAAACCTTAGACTTTCGGTGGACCGGATTCTCACCGATCTTTATGCTACTCATGCCAACATTCTCACTTCCATGCGCTCCACCGGCTCTCACGAGTCCGACTTCAGCGCACATGGAACGCTCCTCTACCGCTGGTATAATCCGCAGACTATACCAACCCGCATCTTCGGTACTAAGTTTTAGCCCCGTTAAATCTTCGACGCGAGACGACTAGACTAGTGAGCTGTTACGCTATCTTTAAAGGATGGCTGCTTCTAAGCCAACCTCCTAGTTGTATAAGAAGTCTCACTTCCTTTAACACTTAACTTAGATTTTGGGACCTTAGATGGCGGTCAGGGCTGTTTCCCTTTTGACTGTGAAGCTTAGCCCCCACAGTCTGACTCTCTAGCTATAAATTTCCGGACTTCGGAGTTTGATTGAGGAAAGTAAGGTTTCCCACCTTTCCCCATTCAGTGCTCTACCCCCGGAAGGAACACTAAAGGCCAGTCCTAAAACTGTTTCGAGGAGAACCAGCTATTACCGAGTTCGATTGGAATTTCTCCGCCAACCACAGCTCATCACCCAGTGTTGCACGGCTGGTGTGTTCGGGCTTCCATCTCGCTTTCGCGAGACTTCACCCTGGCCATGGTTAGATCACCCGGTTTCGGGTTTCGTACGTGCTACTATGTCGGGCTATTAACCCTCGCTTTCACTGTGCCTCCGTTCTTCACGAACTTAAGCAAGCAACAAATACGAACTCATTGGCTCATTCTTCAATAGGCACGCCGTCATCCCGCCGCAGCAGGACTCCGACTGATTGTAAGCGTATGGTTTCAGATACTATTTCATGCCCCCTCACCGGGGTGCTTTTCACCTTTCCCTCACGGTACTTGTTCACTATCGATCATCAAAAGTATTTAGCTTTACCAGATAGTCCTGGCCGATTCACGCGGGATTTCACGTGTCCCGCGCTACTTGGGAGTAACTACACACATGTCTTGAGTTATTTTCACCTACAGGACTTTCACCTTCTTTGGTCGGGCTTTCCAGCCCCTTCGATTAATAATCAAGATCATGAGCATCAGCGTGTAAGCACTGAAATCGTTGCTATCCCGCTACCCTTTGTCAGCATAAAGCCCTACAGCCGTGACATGACGATCTCGTCTCAATCCGAAGAAAGAAATTTGACCTTCACAACAACTGACAAAGTTTGAGCTCATCCCCGTTCGTTCGCCACTACTGAGGGAATCATTAGTTTATTTTCTTTTCCACTAGGTACTGAGATGTTTCACTTCTCTAGGTCTCGCTTGTGCTACCCTATGTATTCAGATAGCCATAGCCGAGGTTTGCTCGGCTGGGTTTCCCCATTTGGAAATCTCCGGATCAAAGGTTGCTTGCCACCTCCCCGAAGCTTATCGCAGGCTGCTACGCCCTTCGTCGCCTTTTGATGTCTAGGCATCCACCATACGCCCTTGAGTATGTGTTGACCACAAAAATCTATACCTTATGCATAATTATAAGATACGATCTACTCTATAAAAATAAATTGCAATTTGCTCGTTACATTTTCTTGTTGAAAAGACAAGTTGTTAATGTCCTGCGCGATTTTTACTAAAAACCGCGGCTAAATATTCTTATTCTGGTGGAAACAAAAATATTTGGCCGCGACTTTTACGAGTGAAATCCGTATCCACAAACGGAAATTCACAAAGGCTATTTATATCTAATGAAGCAGTGAGTACAATTATACTCTTTTTTTGAACCATGTCAAGAGACGCTTTCCACAGTCAAAATTTACCTTATTTTAAGTTATATAAAAGAAAATAAGTTAGTCAGTTTGTCAGTTCGTCAGCTAACCAAAAAACAATAAAACAATTCAATTATTTGGCATATTTTTTTGTTTTTTATTACTTTCGACTTTTTTACTTACCCACTTACAAACTTACTCACTTACCTACTTATTAAAAAAACACCAGCCGTTTGACTGGTGAATATGCGCTTTACGACTTCGACGTCACGGGCTCCTGGTACATGATGATCAGTGTGAATTCTGCAGCGCCAGTGGCAGTAAAATCTCGGATCAATTCACGCTTGACCACCTTACACCCGGGGTGGCTGGTACTCCAATTAACCAAATCCTCATCCAGATTTTTCAGTTCCTTTGACACCGTACTGCCATCGGTATTGCGGATAAAATGAGCCAGACGCTCGACGAACCGCGGCGCTGCCTGCGGCTGGGTATCCGGCAAAGCATAACGGAAATCCGGCCCACACTGCCGAGTAACGATTTGATCGTAAATCTTCTTGACACCATCGAAGGTGGTGCCGACGATCTCGAGGATGGCCTCGTTGCCATGCAGCCGGAGCTCGGCCTGAACGGACTGATCGGCGCTCACATACTGACCAAGCTGGCTGTAGTGGCACGGATTGATGATTTCACGAACCGTCACTTTGGTAATGAACGGCAGAAGTTCGGCATCCACCGTATCTAGCAGCAGACTGTGCAGATCGAAATAGTTAATGCTCAGATAGTGATCATTACCGTTGCAACGAATGCACAATCCCCGAGACCGATTGACCGCGAACTTTTCGATACCTTCTGGACTCAGATACACACGGATCATCGCGCACCTCCTGTTGCTCCTGCCAGCGGCTCATATCCGGGGTGGTCCCCAGATCAGGCATGGTCAGGGCCAGGTTTTAGCACCTGCGTCGTGAACTTCACGACGACAAAACAGTATATCATAATTCATAATTATTGTCAATATTTATGATAAATTACCCTTTACAAATACCAGTAACAATCATAATATATAAATAATTCAATATTTCACCAATAGGAGAAGTCATGGATTGCCCAAGCTGCACCAAAGGCAAAATTCGCGTTGTTCTCAATATGAAATGTACATGCAGACACCATATGTTCGTATGTACAGAGTGCTTCTCATTTTTCTCTGTTGAATGCGGCCCACCATTTGGGCCCAAAAAGCTTCCTCCAGAAGTTCCACTAATTAGAAATGAGAAATTCACGTCTCATTTTCTTGAAGACATTGCAGAGGGTGAAGAACGCGAAGAGATGCGAACCTATCTGCAAACCTTCCCTCTGCTGGAGGATTTCATTTCTGAAGAAATATCATGAATACCACCACACGAATCGTATGGTTTTTCAATTTTCAATCATTATTTTAGACACTACCATTCGTCAAACTAACGGTAACCAAGAGGTAGGCGGTTGTTATTTTATATTCAAAAACCAACGATTTTACGTTGGTTAATACACTAGTCTTCGGGTGGATTGAACTGCAAGGTCGCCATGACCGAGCGCAGGAAGAGAGTGGCACTCCAAAGCTGCTCCTGAGCACCATACCCTTTACCGGTGGCCGGATCATACCACTCGCGGAAGCCGTCATGATTCAAAAGCTTTACCAGCTGATCCTCGGCCACGCAACCACGCCCCATCCGCAGCAGAGCCATAATCATGAAACCGACAACAAATGGCCAGACCACCACGCCGTCAGTACGATCAATGACTTCCGCTTCCTCGTCGTTCACAGGATTGTGACGACACTTAATAGTCACGCCGAGGGGCGTATCCACGCTTATAAAACTCTCGAACAAGCTGTCATAACGCTCGCGCGGCGCTACGTCGAAGATCACGGCCAACGCGCCACCCAGCGGATCGAACCGATCACTGGACAAATAGTCGATATATGACTCACCGTTCCAGAAATGCTGATTGATCTTGGTCTTCAACTTCTCAGCTCTCTGACGATACTCATCTGACTTGTAAGCCAAAGAGAGAAGATCCAGGACATGATATAGAATCGAGTTGTTAGTCAGCAGCGCCTGATCACCGAGCTCGCTCTCCATCGTATCTCGCCAGTCGCAACCGATGATGAGACCATCCCGCATCAGATGACGATCGATGTAGCGCAAGGCGCTCTTGATTCTGATGTAGTAGTCACGCAAGAAATCAGAATCAAAGTCATTCGCATTGACACGAGCATACTCGAGCAATGCCATGAGATACATGATCTCCGAGTCACGCGTACCAGGGGTAAGGTTCCACAACTGGCCGCGAAGATACCGACCAAGCATGAAGGAAACCTCGCCAGACTGTACGCTACGCTTTACCTTGTCGAAGAGAAATGGCGCGGTGTGATCGAGGAAGAGAATCGGAATCTGACCGTTCTCCCGTTGCCGACGCGACAGATCGCGCAGGTGCTTCTCGATCAGGCTGACTTCGCCGTACTGCTTCAGCAGCGGCGCGATGGCCATGGCAAAATCACGCGTCCAACACTGATGACGGTAGCGGCTGGGATCAGCCCAGACACCATGTTCTCCAAAACAACTACGCAGGATTTGCTGGGCACGATAGAGCTTCATCGGAAGATTCGGGTGCATCAAGACATCGCTCATTTTCCCCTCCTTTTCAACGTGTTGATTGTAAAACGAACAAGATAATATAATAAGGCAAAGACAACTTCTTGTCAACAAAAAATCGCGAATACTATCCGCGATATGGAAATATCGATTTATTATTAATCCGCTAAAAACAGTATTTCGTCAATCATTGACTTCCAACTGTCAAAAATATATAATTTTCTAAGCAATGATTTCCGGGCAAGTGGCGGAACTGGTATACGCGCATGGCTTAGGACCATGTCCCGAAAGGGATGAGAGTTCGATTCTCTCCTTGCCCACCATGTACCACTCACTTCGTTCGGGTACATGGCGCAGCCATTCATAAATTGAGCTACGGCTGGCACGAAAATGTCTCTAATTCTCCCTTAGTCCCTCCTTGGACCATCAAGGAGGGATAATGTCTCCGCCACGGGCGGTTTTTTGTATGGAAAAACACTGGCTATTTACCAGTGTTGTTGACGCGAACTAGTCCAGGTTGCCCGGATCCTTCCAACTGTCGTAGTCCAGGTAGGCCACGAAGAGCGGTGTGGGTCGGTACTTCTGAGTGACCCACAGCAGGAACGGCTCGTCGATGACGTACGGACGATCGATGGACACGCCGCGCATCACCACCATCACCGTGGCGCTCTGGGCCCGCGCGCCGCGGTCGTTGAGCCGCAGCCGATTGCGCTGGCTGGCCGCGCGCACGATCGCCGGCCGCCCATCATCCCCCATGGTATTGAGTCCCAGGATCCAATCCAAGTCGACATCCTGCTGGAAGTCGATCATGGGCAGGCGCACGCACGAGTACCCGCTGATGGGCAGGCCGACAGACAGGCGCTGCGGAGCGCGGAGCAACTCCAGATAGGACTCGTACCGACGGCCGGCCACGCTGCCCACCTTGAGCAGCTTCACCTCGAAGCCTTCCTGGGTATCGACGGTGACGAGCGGCTCGTGGAAGCCATTCACAGCCTGGATAGTGACGATGTCTTTCTTGAGCTGCACGCCCGGAACCTGCTGCTGATTCTGGCCGGACAAGGTGATGCGCTTGCCCACCTCCAGCCAGTGCACCAGCAGATCGAAGACGCTGGCCACGCCGAAGTCCGGCTTCGTGAACTCTGGCACGGGCATGCCCGCGAAGCCGTGATTGGCCAGGAAACGCTCGAGGACTTCACGCTCGTACGACGCCTCGGCGGTAATCAGACCGGTACGGACCGCCTGCACCAGATCCAAATCATTCGCAGCGAAGAAATCGAGCAATGACTGCTGACTGGGGTTGATCCCCTGCCACTGACGATTGGGACCCAAGATCCGCTCGGCCACACGCAAGCACCCGTAGATCGAAGACGCGCACGCAGTTCGGCTGGCCATGAAGAACTCCTTTCCCCTTATGGGCAAGTTAAGGAACCGAAAACTGACTAAGCATTATATCACAAATGATTTGAAATGTCAATAATACTTAACATGAAACATGAAACATGAAGCATGTAGCAGGTAACTGTAAAGTTTCAAGAGATCATTAAGGAGGGAAAAAGTGCTTTATTTTAGCCAATACTTGACAAAATAATAATATATTGCTATAATGTTTTGTTGCAAATAGGTTGCAATCTTTAGTGTATATAATACACTTAAAGTGGAACTTTAACAACTTGCTTCGAAATACGAAAAGGTGTTGGCGATGAGCGATTAGGTATGAGGAATAAGTTAGCTATTAGCGATGAGCGATTAGCTGTGAGGTTTTCTTACAGCTCATACCTGACAGCTGACACCCATGCTTCAGCTTATGTGCGCTGTGAAGACAGGCATATTTCACTTAACTTGCTGAACAAAGGAGACAGCCATGGAATTCAAGACAAACGATCTGGTTCGGGCACGCTTCGCGATCATGGAAAAGTGGCACGAAGACGGCCACAAGATCGTCCTGTGGCCAGGCCGCGCCAAGCTGCCCCACATTGGTCACATCGCTTTCTTGGTCGGCCTGCACCAGGCCGGCTACAAGCTGCTCATCGGTAATGGCAGCTGCTTCACGATCGATTCGCGCAACCCCATCTTCGACTTCCAAGTCCAGGTGATGCTCGCGCAATCACTCTACCGCGAGGGTCTGACCGACGATGACTTCATCTTCGTGCCGATCCCCGACTTCGGTGATGACGACAAGTGGGCGACCTTCATTTCTTCGATTCCCTACTTCGAACACGTGACCGCTCTGGCCACGGACAACGAAGACGTCACGCGCTCTTTGGCTGATGTGATCAATAAGCAGAACATCAACGTCATCGGTCGGCATGATGTGGTCAGCAATCCCGTCGACATCGATGCGACCCGACTGCGTCAGGCTCTGGTCATGAACGATTTCGTCACCTTCAACCGCTACGCGGCGACAGGAACGAGAGACTTCCTACTCCAGGCCGGCGGTGGTGACTATTCCCGTATCGTCAACGCCATTCATGGCAATGAAGTCCAATTCATGCCCGGCCGTCAGTGCGTGGACATGATCATCTTTGTATTCAATGGCTTCAAGTGGTACGTGGTTCTCGGCAATCGTCTCGACAACAAGGACGATTTCAGCGGCTGTCTCGCCACCCCCGGTGGCGGCATTGACCCGTATGAAAACGCCCATGACGCGGCGCTGCGGGAGTTGCATGAAGAAACCGGTCTCCATGGCGAGATCACGGCGCCCTACACTCTGCCAATGGGACTGGTGATCGAGAAAAAAATGAGTGCTTTGCACTTCGTCCACATGTACGGAACCCGAGATGCCTCTCTGGCCGGTTCCAAAGGCGGATCGAGCCTGTGCTACATGACGGTCTACCCGGGTCAGCGTCGCGAACTCGAAAGTCTCCTGACTTCGAAGAGTGATTTGGTCAACGTCCGCACGGTCGAGGTGGAAACCGCCATCCGGCAAGGCCTAGCCTACCAGCAGACCCGTATGCTGAGCGATGCCTATGCTCTACTCGAAAAAATCCGCGGCGAATAGGAGGTCATGATGAAAATCGCAGTCATGGCTGACGAAAATGGAAATCCTGACATCAAGAAACTGACACAGCTCATCGGTCAAAGTCTGTCCAACGCCTATGTTTTGTCCATGCTGCCAAACGATGCTGACCTGGTCCTGGTCATCGGCGGCGATGGTTTCATGACACACACCGTGCGAACGATCAGTTCGGAGTGTCCGAAGTTCATCGGCATTAACCGCGGCACGCGAGGCTTCCTGCTGAATCGCTTCGCTGATACTGATGACGTGCTTGAACTGATCAGGACCGCGCAGTTCATCGAGTTCCCTCTGCTGTCGGTAGAGCTGGAAGACAAAGATGGATGCATCACGACCACGACGGCCTTCAATGACGTGATGATCAGTCGCGCTCGCGGTCAAGCGATTCGCCTACGAATCGATATTGACGGTGTCAACCTGACCAGTCACTTCGGTTGCCGTTCATACTTCGGTGATGGCCTGATCGTCTGTACGCCCGGCGGCTGCACCGGCTGGAGCCGGTCCTACCATGGGCTAGCCATCATGCCGGATAGTCACTCCTTCGGACTGACTCCGGTCGGACCGAATGAACCGGATTGCGACATTTTCCTGCCGATCACCATTGCTGACAACACGATCATCTCAATCAACGTCCTCGACAGCACCAAACGTCCGACTCTGGTCATCGCTGACAGCCTGGAATTCCCCAGCATCAGGCGGATCACCATTCGCAAGCATGAACGCCAGGTCCAGCTCGGCTTTGCGCCGACCGAAAACTACTACCGCAAAGTGCTGGAATTTTTCAGACAAAAGAGAACTCTCAACAACGGAGGTCTGCGATGTGCATGAATCCTGCTCCCCACGAAAAGCCGGCCATCGACTGGCGGCTGTTCCCGTGCTTCGGCAAATCCATCCTGGACAACGACGAATACAAGCTCACCATGATGCAGTACGCGTGGAAGTACTTCCGCGGACTGAACGTGCGATACCATTCCACCAACCGCGGTAAGACTCCCATGCCTCCCGAGTTTGTGGAGGCCTTCCGTCGTCAAGTGCAGCTCTACAGCGAGTACATCTTCGAAACTGACCAGATCAGCTGGCTCAAAAAGCAGGGTCTATTCAAGGATGACTTTCTGGACATGCTGCCAGACTTCCATCTGAACCCCAACAACGTACGTGCCTTCATCGATGACAAGGGTGACTTCCAGATCGAAGTCGAGGGGCTCTGGTACCAGACCATCCTGTGGGAAGTGCCGCTGCTCTACATCTGGAGCGAGCTCTACTACGAGATGACCGGCAAGGAAGCGGACGAACTGGTGTTCACCACCCATCTGGAACAGAAGGTTCACGCGCTCAACGCTGCCGGCGCCAAGGTCATCGACTTTGGCTCTCGCCGGCGTCGATCGTTCGAACATCATTTCCGAATGGTGAAGTATTACCACCTACACGCACCCAAGACCTTCCTGGGCACGAGCAACATGCACATCGCCTACACTCTCGACATTCCCATGAAGGGCACCTTTGCCCACGAAGCGGGAATGGCCATGCAGGCGATCTTCGGCGTGATCG
>Ga0233425_10011118_pt1 | contig 10636 bp, 7 predicted proteins | sample Watercolumn_Towu_2_FD_181712 | JGI IMG/M metagenome (GOLD analysis project Ga0233425, IMG submission 181712) | Freshwater microbial communities from Lake Towuti, South Sulawesi, Indonesia - Watercolumn_Towuti2014_140_MG | ecosystem: Environmental > Aquatic > Freshwater > Lake | place: Indonesia... | reverse complement strand
CGCCCACTCCCGTCGTCGTCGCGAACTCCTTCGCTTGAATCAAGCGGGCCCGCCCGCATACTTGCGGCCGTTCCCATGAACCACATCCTCGCCCTTGACCAGGGCACCACCAGTTCGCGCGCCATCCTTTTCGACCGCGCCGGCAGCGTCGTCGCCGTCGCGCAGAAGGAGTTCCCGCAAATCTTCCCCAAGCCCGGCTGGGTCGAGCACAACCCCGACGACATCTGGTCCTCGCAGGCGAGCGTCGCCGCCGAGGTGCTCGCGAAGGCGGGCGTCAGCGCGCGCGATGTGGCCGCCATCGGCATCACCAACCAGCGCGAGACCACCGTCGTGTGGGACCGCGCGACGGGCCGGCCCATCCACAACGCCATCGTCTGGCAGGACCGCCGCACCGCCGCCGCGTGCGACAAGTTTAGGAAGCTCGGCAAGGCCGCGCTCATCCAGCGCAAGACCGGCCTCGTGGTGGACGCCTACTTCTCCGCGACGAAGCTCGCGTGGCTGTTGCAGCACGTCCCCGGCGCGAAGGCGAAGGCGCGCGCGGGCCAGCTTGCCTTCGGCACGGTGGACTCGTGGCTCGTGTGGAACCTCACCGGCGGCAAGGTCCACGTCACCGACCCGAGCAACGCCTCGCGCACGATGCTCTTCAACATCCACACCGGCGATTGGGACGACGAACTGCTCGCGCTTTTCGGCGTGCCGCGCTCCGTGCTGCCCGCGGTGCGCGACTCCAGCGATAAGTATGGCGACGCGATCATCTTCTCCGACCCCGTGCCCATCGCGGGCATCGCGGGCGACCAGCAGGCGGCGCTCTTCGGGCAGGTCTGCACACGGCCCGGCATGGTCAAGAACACCTACGGCACCGGCTGCTTCATGCTCATGCACACCGGCTCGAAACGCATCGCGTCGCGCAACAAATTGCTCACCACCGTCGCGTGGCGCATCGGCGGGCGCATCGAGTATGCGCTCGAAGGCAGCATCTTCATCGCGGGCGCGGCGGTGCAGTGGCTCCGCGACGGACTCGGCATCATCAAGGCTTCGCGCGATGTCGAGGCCCTCGCCGCGAGCGTGCCGGATACGGGCGGCGCTTACTTCGTTCCTGCGCTTGCGGGACTCGGCGCGCCGCATTGGGACCCATACGCGCGCGGACTCATCGCCGGACTGACGCGCGGCACCACGGCGGCACACCTCGCGCGTGCGACGCTCGAGGGCATCGCGTATCAAGTTGCCGACGTGCTGCACGCGATGGAAGCCGACGCGAAGATCAAGCTGAGGGAACTGCGCGTGGACGGCGGCGCGTGCGCGAACAACCTGCTGATGCAGTTTCAGGCCGGCCTGCTCGGCGTGCCCGTGGTGCGGCCGAAGGTCGCCGAGACCACGGCGCTCGGCGCGGCGTATCTCGCCGGACTCGCCGTCGGTTTCTGGAAGGATCAGCGCGAGATTGCGATGCAATGGCAGGCCGACGCGCGCTTCAAGCCGGCGATGACGAAGGCGCGCCGCGCGGAGCTGACGACAGGCTGGAGGAAGGCGCTGAAGCGGGCGAAGGCTTGGGAGAAGTAGCTGGGTTCGGGACCGCGCCTGTTTCGGACGGTTGCGCTTCCTGCGCTTCAGCCCAGGGCCGCCACTTGCTGGCGCACTCGGCGCGGGGTCAGGTCATACGCGCCCCGCTCGATGAACCAGCGATTATACCTTGCCAAGCCAAGGGCGCATCCAGTCGCCAGCAAGCCGCCGACCAGCGAAAGCCAGAACGGATAGATGACCGTCACCAGTGTCAGGGCCACGAAGAGGCAGCCGGCGGCTATGCTTGCCGAACAGTAGAGCACCTTGTCCCATCGAGCGCCCGGCGCGAGCCGGATTCCCGTCATGTAGCGGCTTGCCGTGAACACCGGACGCGCGGCCAGCCCCATCCAGACGAGCTTGAAGCCGATGGCCGGTGCGACCCACCACATCGTCCAGCCATACCTCCATGAAAGGTAGCAGCCGAACCCAACGGCCAGCGGCAAGGCTGCGAGCGAGCGCACGAGCGCGGTTTTCATGATCGCGCGCTCCAGTTCGGCGTAGCCGATGGGAACGCCCGCGAGAAATGTGGTCCAGTTTGCGCCGGTTGGATACGATTGAAATCCTCGCGCGAATCCGCTGCCCACGGGTGTCGCCAGCATGAACGCCACGAAGCAGCCAATGAGATAAGGCAGGAATTCCCAGTTCCGCCATGGCGTGCGCTCGATCAACCATGCGGCGAGCGCGCCGGCTGCGAGCAAGACAAGACTCCGACGCCACGCGCGCGACCATTGCGGCGGGCGCAAGAACATGAACTCCGCGATGAGCCGCTCGCGCGGCGAGAGCACCCGGTCCACCGCGTGTTCGATCGGGCCTTGCTGAGTCCACGGCGTGTTGGCGAGGAACTGCCGCGACCGCAGGTTGTCCTCGATCTCCGTCGGGCCAGCCTTGAACTCGGGCCGCACGAATTCGGGCGGCACAGTGAAATCTGCCTTGGAAGGATCGACGGCTTCATTCTGCGTCGGCGCTTGCGTAGTTGCGGTGCGAAGCACTTCGGCCGTCAGCATCAGCGGTTCGTGGAATTGGAACTCGGCGCGTTGCTGACGTTGAATTCTGCGCGCCAGCCAGATCACTCCGCCGACCGGCGCGAGCAGAAGCAGCGACGCGCCGGGCGATTGCCGCAGCAGGTCTGCGTGAAACAACGCAAGCCAGCCGCTTGGCAGAACGCAAACAACCGCGCCCACGGCGGATTCCAGCCATCCAAGCATCCGTTCGAACGGGACGAACCAAGACGCAGCGATGACCGCAATCACCACTAGGGCCGTGATGGAGCATCCGACCCGCTCCATCCACTGCCACCGGGTGAAGACCATGGCGACGCTGCGGGCGAGCTGCCACTGGAGCACGGCGATGATTAGGCTCACCGCGAAGTGCCACGCGCTTCCGCCCGCGGCAGAGGCCACGAGCCCATGCAGGATGAGCACCGGGAGCAAAATCGGGATCGAGCGGAGGTTGTAGGTCGCCGCCAAGTAGCGATAGAGGTTGTCGTCCGCGATAGGAGTGCGGCTCAACAGCGCGAACGGCGCGCCGTTGGTCCACGTGCCGTGAAGAATCAGGCCGAGTCCCGAGGCTGCGACGAGCATCTGGATCGCGAGCAAACCTGCCCGAAGATCGAGCGTTTGCACCTTCATCAGCATGTTCACGGACGGGACGAGCAACACGGCCAGAATGAACACCCAGCAGAAGATCTGGCCGGGAACGGTGCGGCTCCAGTCGAGCCGACGCGAACGGTTGCGCTTCCACTCCTTGCGCAACGCGGGCGTGGCGAAGACCTCGCGTTTCACCGCGCGCAACAGGTCACGCTCGAACTTGGGCGAGTGGAGTTTCATGCGGACTCAACAGAAGGCGGTTTTGGAGTGCGGCGGCAAGCGAAGCGCGACGCCGCTTTCCGAGGGTCGGGCATGTCCCAAAGCGCCGTCGCGGTTCGCTTGCCGGCGCACTCCACAGGCATCGCGTTCCGTGGGCTGCTTTCCTTTCGCTTGCGTCTGTTCACTTTCCATCCTCCCGCAGTTGCGTGAACAGCCCTTCGAGCACGTTCGACTTGTCCGTGGCTGCGGCGCGCAGGTTCTCCATCGTGTCGAACGCGCGGACTTCGCCCTTGTGAATGACGCACGCCCGGTCGGCGAGGCGCTCGACCACGTCGAGGATCTGCGTCGAGTAAATCACCGTGCGGCCGCGCGCGGTCGCGGCGCGGGCGTGCTGTTTGAAGGCGTTGATGCCGTGCGGGTCCATGCCGCTGGCGAAGGGTTCGTCGAGCAGCCACAGCTCCGGGTCCACGGCGAGGAGCGCGACGAGCGCGGTCTTGTAAGCCTGCCCGCGCGAGAGGAACTGCACCGGCGTCTGCGCGAGCGTGAGCAGGTCGAACTCCTTGAGCAGCGTGATGACGCGCTCCTCGGCGCCCGGCGCGTCGGCGTCGTAGAGGCGGAGGATGATGCCGAGGTTGCGCGCGACGGTCTGCTCCATCATCAGGAACGGGAAGTCGGGGAGGAAGTGCAGCCGCTTGCGGAGCTCAAGCCGGCCGCGGTTGAAGGGCTGTTCGTCGTAGTGGATGTCGCCCTCGTCCGGCGCGGCGATGCCGGAGAGGCAGCGCAGCAGCGTGGACTTGCCCGCGCCATTCGGTCCGAGCAGCGCGACGATCTGGCCGGGCGCGATTTCGAGCTTCACGCGGTCGAGCGCGCGGACGCCTGCGTAGGATTTGAGGACTCCGCGGAGTTCGATGCGCATGGCGTGCGGCACTGATAGGGAATGACCCCGGCATTGCCAAGTGAATTGGCGGCAGGCAAGTCCCGGCATTCCGCCGCGCTCGCCGCAAAGCGCTTTGTTGCCGCCCCGGCATCGCACCTGATAATGTGTGCTCGATGCCCGACGAACCCCAGGTTGTTTCGCAGGACGCCTTGCCGCAGGAGGACGACCCCTTCGGCGCCGCGCCCGCGCGCCCAACGCCGCTGCGGTGGCGGTCGCGACTGCGCCGGCTCAACCACTTCTGCAAGCATACGGTCCGCGCGTTCGTGCAGAACCGCTGCCCGGTGCGCGCGGCGGCGCTGGCGTATGCGAGCCTGCTCGCGCTGGTGCCCATGCTGGCGGTGGTCGCGAGCGTGACGGCGGCGCTGATGCGCACGCAGGGCGAGGAGACCATCTCACGGGTGGTGGAGCGAATCGTGGCGCAGGTGGCCCCGGCAGGCGCCGCCGCCGAGGCCCGACCCGCCGACGCGCCCACGACGGCGGCGCAAGTTCAGTCCGCCGCGTCGCGGAAGGAACTCGCGCGGAAGATCAACGGCTTCATCAGCGAAATCCGCGGCGGCGCGCTCGGTGTGACCGGCACGGTGCTGCTCGTGGTGGTGGCCATCGCGATGCTGGCGCGCATCGAGGACACGTTCAACGACATCTGGGGCGTGACGCGCGGGCGGAGTTGGGTCACGCGCATCGGCCAATACTGGGCGGCGCTCACGCTCGGGCCGGTGCTGCTGGTGGTCGCGCTCGCCCTCTCCAGCGGGCCGCAGGTGGACGAGACGCGCCAACTGCTGCGCGACCTGCCGTTCGGCATCGGCGGCGTGGCGGGCTGGGTGCTCGAAGTCGTCCTGCCGTTTGCCATCGTCACCGGCGTGTTCACCGCGGGCTACATGGTGCTGCCCAACGCGAAGGTGCCGTGGCGCGCGGCGTTTGTCGGCGGGCTGGTCGGCGCGGGGCTGTGGCAGGTGAACAACGCGCTGAGCGTGCTTTACGTGTCGCAGGCCGCGACGCAGCACAAGATTTACGGCGGGCTCGGCACGGTGGCGGTCTTCATGGTCGGCCTTTACCTGGCGTGGATGATCATCCTGTTCGGCGGGCAGGTCGCGCACGCGTTCCAGCACCGCGACCGGCTCGGGCGGGAGGAAGCCGCGGGCCAGACCGGCCAGCGCGAGCGCGAGTTCCTTTCCATCCAGCTCATGGCGTGCATTGCGGAGCGGTTCATCCGGGGCGAACCACCGATGACGCGCCCGCAGCTCGCGCTCTCGCTCGCGGCCAGCGAACGGCTCGTGGGCGGGCTGCTCGATTCGCTCACGCACTCGCGGCTGCTTGTGGAAATTCCCGGTGCCGAACCGGCGTTCACACCGGGCCGGCCGCTCGAGGCCATCTCCTGCCACGACGTGTTGCAATCGGTGCGCGGCAACGACGGTGCGTTCATGAGCGCGGAGACGCAGACCATCGGCCGCGTGCAGGCGGAGTTCGAGCGCATTGTCGAGGCCGAGCGGTCCGCGTCCGCGAAGGTCACGCTCGCGATCCTCGCGCGCGCGGCGGGCAAGCACTGAACGGGCCGCGCGGGACTTGTGGAGCGACATTGCGTCGTCACTGCACCGCTCCGGCCGCCTCCAGCTTCTCGAAGCTCTCCTCGATGAACGTCGTGTTCTGGATGCGCGCGAGCTTCCCGTAGAGTCCGCCGGCTGCGACAAGCTCCTCGTGCGTGCCGCGCTCGACGATTTCGCCGTGGCGCATCACGAGGATGCGGTCGGCATTGCGGATGGTGCTCAGGCGGTGCGCTATGACGAAGCTCGTGCGCCCCGCCATCAACCGCTCGAGCGCTTCCTGAATCAGCCGCTCGGTCTGTGTGTCCACGCTCGCCGTGGCCTCGTCGAGGATGAGGATGGGCGCGTCCTTGAGCAGCGCGCGGGCGATGCTCACGCGCTGCTTCTCGCCGACGCTCAACTTCACGCCGCGCTCGCCCACGCGCGAGTCGTAGCCCTGCGGAAGCTTCGAGATGAATTCGTGGCAGTTCGCAGCCTTCGACGCGGCAAGAAGTTGCTCCTCGGTGGCGTCGAGTTTTCCGTAGAGGATGTTCTCGCGGACGGTGCCGTTGAAGAGGAACGCCTCCTGGCTGACGACGCTGATCTGCGCGCGCAGCTCGTGCAGGGTGAGGTTCGCGATGTCGCACTCATCAATCAGGATGCGCCCGCTGGTCGCGCGGTAGAAGCCGGGCAGCAGGTTCACGAGCGTGGACTTGCCCGCGCCGGTCGGGCCGACCAGCGCGATCATCTGCCCGGAACCCGCGCCGAGGGAGATGTCCTTGAGCACCACGCGGTCGGGTCCGTAGCTGAAGCCGACGAACTCATACGAAACGTCGCCGCGCGCGCGCCACCCGGCCTTGCGAAACTGCGGCGGCAAGCCGGCGCCCGGCACGGCGCGATGGACCGCGGTGGCGCTCACGATGTTGCTGCGCTCCTCGTCGGTGTCGAGGATGTCGAACACGCGCTCGCCCGCGGCGCGCGCGGCTTGGAGCATCTGGTTGAGCCCGTGCAGCCGCGCGACGGGCTCGTAGAAGAGCACGAGGTAGAATATGAAGCCGACGAGTTCGCCGACGGTCATCACGCCGCGGATCACCATGCCGCCGCCGACCCACAGCACAAGCCCTGCGCCCGCCGATGCGAAGAACGCCATCGCGGGCGAGTAGAGCGCCCACACGCGCATCACGCCGAGCGTGCCGAGGCGCAGGTCGTCGGCGCGCTTGGCGAAGCGCTCGTCCTCGTGCGGCTCGCGCGCGAAGGCCTTGATCTGGCGGACGCCCTGCAGGTTGTCCATGAGCAGCGCGTTCATGGCGCTGGCGGCCTCGCGCTGGGCGCGGTATCGGCGATGCGCCGTCATCGTATACCAGAGCGCGCCGCCCGCGAGGAACGGCAGCGGCGCGAGCGCGACCCACGTGAGCGTGGCGTTCGTGCTGAAGAGGATCACCAGCACGCCGACGATGCTCAGCACGGCCACGGTGCCCTGCTCGGTGCCGTCAATGAGCACGCGCTCGACGGAGTTCACGTCCTCGATGACGCGCGTCATCAGGTCGCCCGAGGCGCGCTGGTCGAAGTAATTCACCGGGAGCCGCTGGAGCCGCGCATAGACTTCGCGGCGCATGTCGAAGATGACCTTCTGCTCGAACTCATTGTTGATGCGGATGCGCAGGCTGTTGAAGAACTCGCGCAGGAGGAACGCCGCCATGAGCATGAGCATCACCGGCGCGAGGCGGGCGGCGTCGTGTTTCACGATCACGTCGTCAATGACGAGCTGCGTGAGCTTGGGATAGGCGAACGCGAACGCGAGCGAGAGCAGCGCGCACGCGATGGTCCCTGCGGCCATCAGCTTGTAAGGGCGCAGATAAACCGCGACGCGACGGAGGATTTCCATCGTCGAGCGTTTCCTCGCGGTGAAGGTCGGGTCGGCGTGCGCGCCGGTGTGGTGGTGCATTGTCAGGGACCGCGCCGCAGCGCGGCCGGCGCGGGACTTTCGCAAACCGCCGCGCCGGGGCGCAAGCGCGGGCGTTCACAGCGACGTTGCCTGCGGATCGGGAATCTGCTATCACGCTGGCCGCACGCCCGATTCCCCCATTCCATGAATCTTCTGACCTTCGGTCACGCGAGGCGCGGACTTCTCTGCCTCGTGTGGCTCGCTGCAATGGTCCCCGCGGGAGCGCAGACCAACTTCCCGTCGCCCTACGCGCCCTTCAAGCTGATCCTCCGCAAGACGGCCGGGCTGGAACCGCAGGACGAACGCTGGTTGCACCTGAACGGCGCCGTCACCAACGCCGTGCCCACCAACAGCGCGCAGGTCCAGGTGCTGATTCGCGGGACGGATTTTTCCGACGTGATTGATCCTGCGACGAGCGGGATCCAGGTTCGTTACGCGGCGCGCGGCGTGGCGTTGTCGGATTGGATGGTTCCTCCCGCGCTGTTCACCGTGCACCTGACGAACGCGGCGGTGGATGCGCTTCCGGACGGCGTGCATGCGCTCGAGGTCGAGGTGAATGGCGCGCGCCGGCTCGAGTATCAGTTTCACGCGTGTTTCCTCCATCTGCACCGCGGGCGCGCGCGGACCAACTCGGTGCCGTTGATCGAGGGCGACGACTCGGTGGCGGACCAGAACATCGAGAGTTACGGACCGAGCGTGCAATACGTGAGTCCCGAGTCGGTCGCCCGCCGGCGTCACGGGTTTGCGCTGCCCACCTCGATGACGCCGTGGACGCAGGCGCCGCACCTGGAACCCGGGCTTTATCTCGAAGCGGTCACGCCGCACAGCGCGCTCTTCCAACCGGTGCAGATGTGGTGGGACCTCCCGGAAAATCCGGGCCAGAGCTACGTGCGCGGCTTCCCGCCGAAGCACGGCGAGGATCCGCGCCCCCTGCGCGCGACCACCGGACACGAGAAGTTCCCCATGCGCGACGGCCCGGTGGGCATCGGCTGGGCGAGCACCTACATCGGCGGCCAGGTGGACACGAACGGGGCGCTGATCTTCGCGGAGATCGGCGGACGTGTCGCGATGATGCACGCGGACGGAACCATCCTCACGCTGGCAGGCTGGCGGGTGCGACCCGACCGCGACCCGGTGTGGCATCAGCGCACCGTCGCCGAGGTGCGCGCGAACATGGAGTTGCGCGGCACGTGAGCCGAGGGCGTTCGTCCGGGCGAGGCCGGGGGCTTCCGCACGCCGCTGGACGTGGCGATTGACCCGCTGGACAGCCGCATCTACTACGTCGCGGGCGGCGAGGACCATTGCATCTGGAAGCTGGAAGTGCTCGATGGCATCGGCCACGACGTGCGCGTGACGGTGTTCGCCGGCGATCCCGCGCACAGCCCGGGCTTCGTGGACGCCGCGGGCCACTCGGCGCGCTTCAACGTGCCCTTCTCGCTCGCGTGGGACCCGGTGGCGGACGTGCTGTATGTGTCGGACCAGGAGAACGACGCGATCCGCAGGATCACGCGCGCGGGAGTGGTGACGACCGTCGCCGGTTCGCCGGGAATGGAGGCGCGGTTGATGGCGGCCGGGGCCCTGGATGTCTTCAACCAGACGAACAACCGCGTGTTGAGCCGTTTCGAAGTCACGCTGGCGCAGGCGGGCACGGGCGTGCGGCCGGACATCTACAAGCCGCAGACCGTGCGCGTGGACAGCCAGGGGCGGCTGGTGTTCGTCGAGCTGGGCTTCGGCGCCATCCGGCGGCTTCATCCCGCGACGTTCGTCACGACACGCCTCGCCGACGTGCGCCAGCGCTTCAATGCCGACGACCGTGGCTGGGTGTGGCTCGATGTGGATCGCGGCGGCAAGGTCGGCCCGGTGGACGGCACCTACTGGTGCGCATCAACGCTGGAGTTCGTCGAGGGCGAGGCGACGGGGCGCTTCAACGAAGTCTATGCGTGGATCCCGCCCGAAGGCGGCGGGTCGCGCTTCATCTTCGCGCAGTCTTCGCTCAACGACCTCTGGCCCGATGGCTGGGGCCCGCGGGACCAGTGCAATCCACCGCACTATCCGTGGCTCATCGCCATTGATCCGCGGGGAGCCGTCTGGCTCGCCGGGCTTGGCGAACACGGCATCTGCCGCCTGCGCAAGCAGCGGGCGGGCGACCCCGGCGTGCGGCCTTTCGACGAGCAGTTCGATGGCTATTACAACCGGGGCCAGCTCGCGTTCACGTTTGGCGTCGAGGCGCGGACGACCAACATCGCGTCGCCCTCGCTCGCGGCGAAGTTTGGCTTCGACGCCCACAACTACCTCGGCACGCGAGACGCCTACGAGTTCACGACCAACACCGCCAGCGCCACGGTGCTCGATGCCTTCGAGGCGCCGCCGCACCTGCGCACCAATGCCACGGTGGGGCCGGACTTTCTCGACTACTTGCGACGCCAGATGGCGCCGGCGACCCGCGGCGGGCGCGGCGGCTGGCGCTTCATGCACTTCGGCTCCGAGACCAACGCGGGGCCCGCCGCTGACACCGCGGACCCCGATGGCGATGGCGTGCCGAATCTGTTCGAGCACCTGTTCGGGACGAATCCCAACGTGTCGGACCGCCCGCCCTTGACAGGCCGCGTCGAGAGCGTTGCCGGCACGAACTACCTCACGGTGGAGTGCCGCACGGCGGCGCTGCCCTTCTGGGATGTCGCCCTGGACGCGCAGGTGAGCACGAACCTCGTGACTTGGTCTTCGGCCCGGCTCCTCCCCGGCTACCCGCTTGCCAACGGGGACGGCACGCTCACCTGGAAGTGGCGCGACGTCACGCCGCAGCCCGCCGGCGCGCGCGGTTTCCTGCGCCTGCGTGCCCAGCCCCGGTGAGTCTTGCGCGGATGCTCCTCGCCTA
>Ga0233425_10011117_pt1 | contig 10637 bp, 8 predicted proteins | sample Watercolumn_Towu_2_FD_181712 | JGI IMG/M metagenome (GOLD analysis project Ga0233425, IMG submission 181712) | Freshwater microbial communities from Lake Towuti, South Sulawesi, Indonesia - Watercolumn_Towuti2014_140_MG | ecosystem: Environmental > Aquatic > Freshwater > Lake | place: Indonesia... | reverse complement strand
AACGGTATCCCTCCTCTCTTGATCGGCAAATCAATTGGAGGTTTATACCTGTTTGGCGACGACTTCTTCAATCTTTTCTTTATCCTAACCCCTTACTGACCCCGGCATTTGCCGGATGAACCAAAATATTCTATGAGTTTTTCCTCGATTCTAGTTAACAATCCAATTTCAAAAGGAGTTATTGCCGTCATCAAAGGAGATTATAAATACATCTTTCAACTTGATGATAAAAGAGAGGAATTATACAATATTAGAAAAGATCCTTGTGAAAATAAAAATCTTTTGAGAATAAAAAAAGATAAATTTAATGAACTAAAACAATTAGTTGAAAGTAAATTATTGCATAAGAGATAAATGGAAATTATGAAAACGTTCACATCCTCCGTTCTCTCTAAAGTCATTAATTTCAAGGCCGGCTAATGAATTAATTATCCTTTAGTGAAAATTTTCATTTAAAATTAACATATAAGTGGGACGTCCTGATTTGAAGAGAGCATCTAAAGACATATTTTTTTATTCATTCAAGCTATTCAGTTGTATAATTACCTTTGAAGTACTTCCTTTGTCTTTTATATATAATCTCAACGCAATACTTCCGGTTTCATATCCAATGGATATTGCATGTGATCTGGCAATTGCACAATTGTCGCTTTCTTTCTTATCGTTAGTAACCGCTTTAGTTTTAGGTTTTTTATCTTTAACCATGTATAGCTTTTTAAAGAATAAAGTTATAAAAATATTTGATTATTTAATTAATGCAGCGGCAATATTAATAATTGTAAGTTTTGCAAGCAAATACTTTAGGTTCTGGATATGTGAAACTTATCAGATTCCTATATTTTCTGTCACATCGAGGTTTTCTTTAATAATTATAATATTTTTAACTAGTACCTCTTGTTTTTTTTTTAGTAAATATGCGAAATCTGAAAGTGTTAACAAAATATTGGACAAACTGTTTAAAGGATTTATTGCAACGGTTATAGCTGGTTTGGTAATTCTATCCTTGAAGGCTGTAACTTATATTATTAGTGATAGTACTCAAGAAACTAATGCAAGGATTGATACGTTACAAAAAATTGGACCAGTTAGTCAAACTATACCTCCCAACATCCATGGCATTTTAAAAAGTCAGCCCAATGTCATATTAGTGACTTTCGATGCATTAGCTGCAGAAGATATGTCGCTTTATGGCTACTATATCAAAACAACACCAAATATCGATGCATTGGCTAAAGACAGTTATGTCTTTGATACCATGATTGCCAACTCAAATTGGACTCGTCCGTCAGTGGCAAGTATATTAACTGGAAAATATCAAAACAAACTAGATTTTTTTTCAGTTAACACTATTACAAAAAAAATGAGTTATAATCATGAAAATTTTGCGAGAGTATTGAAGGAAAACGGTTTTAAAACTGCTGCCATTATAAGCAACTTTACTGCACACCCCCTGCAAAACATGACTTTTAATGATTTTGATTATCTTCCTGATAAAGTATGTAATAGATCTCTCATGCCGCCAGTTGAAAGAATACTTTCATATATCCCTAATAAGTTCTACACATCAACTACTTCGTTAATTTTGTTAAAAGATATTCTTTCTGCCTTTGATACGATATTGGTTAGAAGTTTTCCGGATCATTTTAACGAAATATTCGAATCACCTAATTTAACTTTTAAAAAATCATTAGATTTTATTTTAAATAGAAAATCGCCTTTTTTTATCTGGATTCATATTATGCCACCACACGGCCCATACTTGCCATCCAAAAAATTCAAATATAAGCTGCTGGAAGAGAAAATTTATGATAATTATAGTAATATCACAAATATTAATATAAGAGTCCCATACCCTGGAGATCAACAATACCTTGTCGATAAATTGCATCTTCGATACCTTGAGAATATAATGTATGCTGACGATGAATTTGGGAAATTTGTTGAATCGTTATCAATTAAAGGCCTCCTAGAGAATTCAATATTAATTGTTTCAAGCGATCATGGCGAATCATTTAGAAAGGGTTATCTTGTACATAATGGATATAGACTGGAAAATTTATATAACCAATTTATTCGTATTCCACTGATCATTCACATGCCAAACCAGCAAACCGGCAAAAGAATTAAAAGCAATGCTGAACATGTTGATCTTGCCCCCACAATTCTAGATTTCCTTAATATAAACGTTCCCAAATGGATGGAAGGAGAAAGTCTAAAAGGGGCTATGTACGATAATCAAATTACAAAAAAACCGAAATATTCTATGAATTTTTTTACGATTAAAATGAACAACCGGATTCGAAAAGGAGCTATTGCCGTTATTAAGGGGGATTACAAGTATATCTATCAAATTAATGACAATAGAGAGGAATTATACGATATTAAAAGAGATCTTTATGAAAATAAAAATCTTGTAAGTATAAAAAAAGATATTGTTAAAGAATTAAAACAGCTTGTTATGAAAAAATTCTAATTTTTCAAGTTACTATTGAGAGCATGAATTAGTTTACAATTTATGAAGCTGCATATTGAGCGTGTTTTTCTTTACTGAAGTCTTGCACATTTTAGACGCATAATTGTTCGAGGTAACTATCAAGGATATTTTGTTTAAAAGAAATTTTCAAAGAGGCCAAGGTGCCGGTTATGAATTAGACTAAAACGAATTTCCGGACCTGAAAGGCCAACAAACGAATCGAAAGTGATAAAGCCAACTGTTTGTCCTTGAACCATTGGAGTATTTTAAGGATAGTCAAGACATAATAGGCCATCAGGGATAAAGCCGTGTGACGCATAATCGCCTGAAGGGAGCGCGTCTGGTAATCTCCAAGCCCTAAACGTTGTTTAAGATCCTTGATCATCTGCTGTGGAACCTGGGATCGGACACTTGAAAAGAGAACATCGCATGGACCGTAATCGATTAAAGGGTACCGTAGGGGACTGCCTCAATGTGATCCTGAGCGCCGCCGGGATGAACTTCCGGAAACTGCTGCGCTGGGCCGCAGCCCTTTTACGTCAATTTTTCTTCAACTGGTTATTTTGCCAAAAAACATGGACCGCTGAAACTATAACCTAAAATTGACTTTTTCAGGATCGACTAATTTCAAGATCTCAAAATTAACTTTTTCTGGTCGATTACTTCAGGGGAGAGATGATAAAGTGAGCAAAAATGCGACATGCTATTTGTGTGGAGCGAAAAAACTACGAGTCTTACGTAGCAAGTTACGGCATAATATCGAACGTAACGTCCTCGAATGTCGCAATTGCAGTTTGGTATATTTAGAACCGGCACATCAGGATTTGAAAGGCTTTTACGAAGAGGAATATCGGAAACTTTATACTCCTGTGATTGGTAATGCCCTGAACAGTCAAGAATTGTTTGACATTTGCTTGCCAATTCAGAAAGATAGGGTCGAAAGATTAAAGTATTTACTTGATCCCACAAAGAAGATACTCGATGTTGGTTGTGCTTCAGGTGCTTTTCTGTATTCAGTAAAAAGCTATGTTAATGAATGTAGAGGAATGGAGTTCAACTCAGACAACGTACGATTTGTTAAGGAAGTTTTAGGAATTAAAGTATATAATGAGAGTATCGAAAAGGCCGATCTACCCAAAGATTATTTTGACATTGTTACAATATTTCAGGTCTTGGAACATGTTGATGACCCTCTGGCTTTTCTTAAAGAAATATATAATTTATTGAAACCTGAAGGAGTAATCTGTGTAGAGGTGCCGAATATCCATGATGCACTACTTTCGGTATATGAGATAGAACAATATGCAGATTTTTGGTTCAGAGAACCGCACATTTTTAACTACTCGCCTCAAACTCTTACGCTTATGCTTGAGAAGGCAGGATTTAACGGGGAAACAGAAACAATTCAATCGTATAATTTTATAAATCATATAAATTGGATGTTGAAAGGAGAACCTCAGCTTAGCATGGACATCGGCATCGCAAAGCCCATTCTTGTATCATCGAATAGTGCAATCGCTGATGAACTCAACCTCTGGATAGAGAAGATAAATCGGGAATACAAGACAATTCTGACTAAATATGGGGTTGGTGAGAATGTCTTTTTTGTTGGGAAAAAGAAGTGAATTATAAAATGGATTATATGATGATCCAGTGGAAAATTTATAATTTTTTATAGTAAAGAATCAAATTCTTCTCAAAATGGCAAAGATTTTTTTCAATATGTGCAAAATGCGCACAAAAAACCCCCTTTCCCCCAAACAGAGGTAAGGGAGCTGATAATGCAAAACTGTGCTATGAAGTCCTTTTAAAAAGGTTTTGGGATAAAGCCCCTGACTCAGTCAGGATAAAATATGCATCGAACTCGTGATGCGTTTGTTCTCCCGTAATGGAGTGTTTAATTATTACGATTATGATGTTGAAATTTGATTTTGGCAATAACTTTTTTGGTTCCGGCTTGTCCGGGTTGGGATATATTAAAGATATGAAATCGAATTTTCGGTTGGAACCTACCGAATTTCGGCATTAAGTTCGCGCCAGAAATTTTTTATCAAATGGTTTCTAGCCTTGACTGAATGTTCTCATCCGGGAACGCCTTTTTCGGATGAGAACTAATTAGAATATTATGAAATAGATTTCGGGAGGACGTTTTATATATGCCACTTGAAAAAATAAATACAATTGCTACGAAGGAGATTGATCTCATAGTATATGACTTTGATGGTGTAATGACAGACAACCGTGTCATACTTTTGCAGGATGGGACAGAAGGAGTTGTCGTCAACCGTGCGGATGGATTAGGGGTAGATCTAATAAGGAATTTGGGAATTTCCCAATTAATTTTGAGTACTGAAACAAATCCCGTTGTAAAGGTTAGAGCTGAAAAACTTGCAATAGAAGCAATAGGATCTTGTGGGGACAAGAAGGGTGCCCTTGTGAATTATTGCCTGCGAAATGGATTCGATTTAAGCAAGGTTCTCTATGTTGGAAATGATATAAATGATATGGAAGTTATGAAGATTGTAGGATTTCCAATTGCTCCTGCAGATTCGCATCAGGACATTAGAGAAATTGCAAGACTTACTACTAAGGCGAGAGGTGGCGAAGGGATCGTCCGCGAACTAGCCGACCTTATTTCCAAGGGAATAATCCTATAAAATGAGAGGGTATAATGGCCAATCAGACTGTTAAAATTAATAATACAATTATTGGATATGATAAGCCAGTTTATATGATAGCTGAAATTGGTTTGAATCATAATGGAAGCCTTGATATTGCCAAGAGGTTAATCGATGCATCATCTGCTTGTGGGTGGCATTGTGTTAAATTTCAGAAAAGAGTACCGGATTTGTGTGTTCCGGAATACCAAAAAAATATTTTAAGAGAAACACCATGGGGGAAAATTACTTATTTAGAGTATAAGTATAAAGTTGAATTTAATCAAATTGAGTATTCTATAATAGACAAATACTGTAGCGAAAAACCTATTCATTGGAGTGCATCTGTGTGGGATTTACCAAGTCTTGAATTTATTATTGATCGTAATGTCCCATTTATTAAAATACCTTCTGCGAAACTTACTGAATATGAACTTATACGGCAAGCATCTCAATATGGTAAGCCCATTGTTTTATCGACTGGTATGAGCACAGTTGAAGAAATTGATAACACAGTTGAAATATTGGAAAAATATTCAAATGGCGATTACGTACTAATGCATACTAATTCTGTGTATCCGGCACCCCCTGAAGAATTAAACCTACGGGTAATAAATTTTCTTAAGGAAAGGTATAAATGTATAGTTGGTTATAGCGGACACGAAAATAATTTGGAGCCAACTGTAATTGCAGTCACTTTAGGGGCAAAGATGGTAGAGAGACATATTACACTTGATCACACTATGTGGGGATCCGATCATGAGGCAAGTTTGGAAGTCCATGGGATGGATATTCTCCATAGAAGGATTAAACAAGTAGCAATAACCCTTGGGGACGGTGTAAAAAAAATCACACAAAAGGAAATGGAGGTAAGAAAAAGACTTAGGGGTTAATTTGATCATAATTCAAGGTGGTTAATGTGCTGGGTATAGGTCAGAGCTCAATTAAAAAATCGATTTTATGAGAATCCTGTTACCAGTCAAACAATTGTGGAATCAATAAATAGACCTATTTTAATTATTGGACTCGGGTCAATTGGCCGAAGGCATCTTCGGAATCTCTTGGCTATAGGCATCGATAATATCATTCTTTGTCGTACGGGTAAATGTACCTTACCCGATGATGAGCTTAAAAAATTTCAGACTTTTGATAATCTTGGCGATGCCTTAAATAAACAGCCAATAGGTGTTATTGTTGCGAACCCGACATCGTTGCATGTGGCTACAGCAATGAGTTCAGCTTTGGCCAATTGTCACGTTTTGTTGGAAAAGCCTGTATCTCATAATTTGGATGGACTCGCCGACCTTCAAAAAATAGTTATTAATAAAAAATTAATATTTGTGGTAGGTTATCAATTTAGATTCCACCCTACATTGCGAGTTGTCAAGAAATGGATAAGTGATGATAGAATCGGGGCTATCGTCTCTACTCATGTCCACTGGGGAGAGGATGTTACGAATTGGCATCCCTGGGAGGATTACACCAGAAGTTACAGCGTGCGTGCTGAGCTAGGAGGTGGGGTCGCCTTAACCCTTAGTCATCCCTTTGATTATTTGCGATGGGTTGTAGGGGATGTTGAAAAAATATATGCATTGACGGGGGAATTCAGTAACCTAAAAACCAATACTGATTGTATAATCCAAACAGTATTAAAATTTCGAAATGGACCAATCGGAAATGTCTACTTGGATTATATCGAGAAACCAACAAGACACACCCTTTCGATTGTGGGCGAGAGGGGGACAATTTACTGGGATAATTTTGATGGTTGTGCCAGACTGTTTTTAGGTACCGCATGTGCTGAGGAATGCCATGTGCCGCCACACTTCGAGAGAAACACAATGTATATTGACTTAGTTGACCATTTCATGAAATGTATCAATGGAATTGAATTGCCGTTATGCACTTTGCATGATGGTATCCAGGCTTTGAAAATTGCACTTGCTGCAAAACAGTCTGCATCGGAAGAAAGAAAGATTATACTTCAAAAAGGGGAATAAGCTATATAGTTTAGTAGCTTAGCACATTAAGCAAAATTCTTTATTTTGACATCTCTGGCAGGGGGCAATTGAACACGGTGGGGTGATGTATTACCAAAAATATAAAGGTGGAAAATGGAAATTCTCTCTCTCGTAGCGGCGCGTGGAGGCTCAAAGGGTATACCCGGGAAGAATATTAAACCGTTAGGGAAGGTTCCTCTGGTTGCTTATAGCATTGCTGCTGGTTTGCAAACAAAAAGCATAAGACGGACAATTGTCTCAACTGACGATGAAAAGATACAAGAATGCGCAGCAAAATATGGTGCCGAAGTTCCTTTCCGTCGTCCAAAAGAGTTGTCAGAAGACCATGTCCAAGATTTTCCAGTCATAGAGCATGTGCTGCTATGGCTACAGGAACACGAAAATTACAAGCCAGACATTATTGTTCTTCTACGTCCAACATCACCCTTTAGACCATTAGGCTGTATCGACGAGGCGATAGATATTCTTCGAAACAATTCCGATGCTGATTGTGTTCGAGCTGTTATGAGGGCGGGACAGGAACCTTATAAAATGTGGAGAATAGAAAGAGGAGAAATGGTTCCTCTCTTATCATCAGATTTGCCTGAGCATTATAATATGCCGCGTCAAAAGCTGCCTCAGACCTACTGGCAAACCGGCCAAATTGAAGTAATGCGATATAACACGATAATGAACATGAAGTCTATCACGGGCAAGAAAATATGTCCCATAATCATGGATCCTAAATATGTTATTGATATTGATGATCTTAACCAATGGGAAATAGCTGAATATATGTTAAAGAAATTCAGAGAGACAAAGGATATCTATTTTCCTCCTCCTATATAATTTAGAGAATGGTCACAGAGTATGACAGATTGGATATTTATTGAGTATCAGAGGGAAGGGCCACGGCGTAATAGCTTTATTGCAAACAAATTATCTCAATAACTGTTTCGTAATATTCCTATATTTGGAATAATTACGAACAATATTTAGAAACCTGGTATCCTTACAGAGAGGAAGAAGTGAGAATCATACGTACAAAATTGCGATATAATATTCAATAGTAGGAGAAAGAAATGATCGATATAAATTTTTATATGAAACTGTACGATGTTAAGCAGAAGATTATGGAAGGACAAATTTCAGATAAAGAGTCTGTTATTAATGAATTCGAAAAATATCGCAGCAGAGCCCCAATTATTTATAACATTGAGACTACAAATGCCTGTAATATGAGATGTGAAATGTGTCCACGCACTACTATGATGACGAGGAAGATAGAAGCGCTGGACCAGGCTGTATTTGAAAATGTTATTGACCAAATAAAGCCGTTTTCCGACAGTGATTGGAAGACATGGGAATCATTTGTTGAAGCAAATTATGGGATACGTCCCAATGATATGAGCGAGAATCATTTCTTCTTGTACATCATTCCAAAGATTATCCAATTGCATGGTTACGGCGATCCCTTATTGGATAAAGAAATGCCGGAGAAAGTTGGAATGCTGAGCGACAGGGGATTTGCAACTTACTTTAGTTGTAATCCTGCCAATATCGATGTTGAAAAGAATATAGAGATATTCAGGAACGGCCTGACATATATTAAGTATTCGATAGAAACCGTCGATGATTTTTTGCATAAGAAAATTAGAGGAAAAGCATCGAACTTTTTAGATAGCTACAGGAAGATAATTCAGCTTGTAGAAGAAAAAGAGAAATTTAATTACAAAACGGTAATTGTGATTACGATGTTGGACTTGCAGAGGTTTAATCAGGCTGAGGAGTTCGAAAAACTTCGAGAGGCTTTTAAGGGCGTGGATGTGTATATCTATCTTAAAAGCCAAGATCAGAAGTGGTACCAAGATAAAGAAGGATGTACAAAATCAGTCCACTGGTCAGAATTCTGTCAGCATCCCTGGGTGTCTATGACTATCAAATCAAATGGTGAAGCTGCAATGTGTATGGAGGACTTTAATAACGAAATTATCCTTGGCGACGTGAAGAAGGAATCGTTATATGAGATTTGGAATGGTAAAAAGTACTCACGATTTAGGATGGATCATTTTAATTTAACATCCAGAATGAAATGTACAGAACAATGCGATATGAAACTCATCGGTTCATTCTTTGGTAAGAATTGGAACTCGGGAAATCGAAGTCAGCAACAATTCTCTGATCAAAATGGTTAATATTGCAATCATTGGTGCGGGACAGATCGGAAGCCGGCATCTTCAGGCTATGGCTCAGTTGGAGGAACCGGCCGAAGTGCAATTGGTAGATCATTCGGAGGCATCTTTGCGGACTGCGCAAGAACGGTTTTACGACGTTTATGACAGCGAATCTAAGAAGATCGAGTTGAAATGTCGTAAGTCCATCGATGCTTTGTTTGACCACATCGATGTGGCTATTGTTGCAACTTGTTCAGACGTGAGGTCAGCGGTAATAAGAGAGGTTACCCGGAAGAAAGAAGTCAAGAGTTTCATATTAGAAAAAGTCTTATTCCAGACTATAGGTGAATACTTTGAGATTGCCGAGGTATTAACTAAGAAGAACATTCCTGCTTGGGTAAACTGTTGGATGAGGGAAAAAGATTTTTATAAGAAACTGAAAACTCAATTGAACTTGGATGAAAAGATTCAGATGACGGTTGAAGGCTCGCTTTGGGGGATGGGAGGCAATAGTATTCATTTTATCGATCTCTTTTCCTATCTGACCGACTGCAAAGATTTTTCTTTTGTTGATTGTCGCCTTGGCAGGGAGATCGTTGATTCGAAAAGAAATGGGTATAAAGAATTTTTTGGAAGAATGTTGGGTAAGAACTCAAAGGGAGACTTATTATCGCTTGAGTGTAGTAATCAGGGAAATCGCCAGTATCGAATTAGAGTTATCAACGGAACACAGATTCATGAAATTACTGATTGCGTCGATCATGTAGTCTACAAATTTTTTGATGGTGAAAAGGAATCAATCGATATCGTGGATATACCTTTCCAAAGTCAAACAACACACCGAATTGTCAGCCAGATCTTTAATATGAGATATTGTGATCTGACTCCGTACCATGACTCGATCAAGCTCCATCTGCCGCTCATAGAGGTTTTAATTGAGCATTTGCAAAAGGTTACAGGAAGTGCATTTGCGGCATGTCCGATAACATGAAATCGAAACGAGTTGCACTTTTCGGTACCGGTAACATGGGGGTCGAATATAACAAAATTCTCAAATACCTCGATGCTGATTTTTCAGTTTTTGGACATACGCAAGATGGTGTTGATAGGTTCTATAGACACACGGGTATCAAGGCAATCCCCAATGGCATATCCGGATACGAGAATATGGGAGGTGCGAATGTCGAATTCGCAATTGTTGCGGTAAGTGTGGAAGAACTGGCTGAAACCGCAATCAGACTGATGCAGTCAGGTATCAGGAACATATTGCTGGAGAAACCCGCAGGGTTAAATATCGATGAAATCAAGCGGGTAAGAGATAAAGCGGAGGAAA
>Ga0233425_10011116_pt1 | contig 10639 bp, 15 predicted proteins | sample Watercolumn_Towu_2_FD_181712 | JGI IMG/M metagenome (GOLD analysis project Ga0233425, IMG submission 181712) | Freshwater microbial communities from Lake Towuti, South Sulawesi, Indonesia - Watercolumn_Towuti2014_140_MG | ecosystem: Environmental > Aquatic > Freshwater > Lake | place... | reverse complement strand
CCCGCTCCCTATGGTGCCGCCGCCGCGCGGGGCCTTGACGGGGGGCGCCGCGCCGGTGCGGGCCGGGCTTTCCTAGAAGGACCAGCCGATGACCGCCGAGCCTCCCTCCCCTTCCCTCAAGGACCTCGAGGAGCGGCTCGGCCGCTTGCGCGAGCGCGCGGGCCTGGAGAAGGAAGGCAAGGAGGAGCGCGGCGGCAAAGAGGCCGCTCCCGCGAGCGCGATGGGACTTGCGTTCCGCGCGGGCGTGGAGTTGGCGGCGGGGCTGGCGGTCGGCGGCGCGTTGGGGTGGTTCTTGGACGGCTGGCTGGGCACAAGGCCGTTCCTGATGCTGCTGTTCTTCGCGCTGGGCGCCGCCGCCGGGATGCTGAACGTGTACCGCATGGTGCGGGCGATGAACGCGCCGGACGGAAAGACGGACTGACTGGGGATCCAGACTTGGCCGAAGCGCACAATCCGCTCGAGCAGTTCCAGATCAAGCGCCTGGTGCCGATGGAGGTGGCGGGCGTCGACGTCTCGTTCACCAACTCGGCCCTGTGGATGGTGATCGCCATCGCGCTGATCACGGCGCTGATGGTTTACGGCATGCGCCGGCAGGCGCTGGTGCCGGGCCGCGTGCAGTCCGCCGCCGAGATGGCCTACGAGTTCGTGGCGAACATGCTCCAGGACAACGTGGGGCACGGCGGCAAGCCGTACTTCCCGTTCGTCTTCAGCCTGTTCATGTTCATCCTGTTCGCCAACCTGTTGGGCATGGTGCCCTACTCGTTCACCACCACCAGCCACATCGTCGTCACCTTCGCCTTCGCCATCGTGGTGTTCGTCGGCGTCACGATCATCGGCTTCGCGCTGCACGGAATGCATTATCTGCGGCTGTTCGTGCCCTCGGGCGTGCCGTGGCCGTTCCTGTTCCTGCTGGTGCCGATCGAGCTCCTGTCGTACCTGATCCGGCCGGTCAGCCTCTCGGTCCGTCTGTTCGCCAACATGCTGGCCGGCCATACCATGCTGAAGGTGTTCGCGGGCTTCGTGATCTCGCTGGGCGTGCTCTTGGGATGGGCGCCGCTCGCCTTCGTCGCGGCGCTGACCGGCCTCGAGATCCTGATCGCGTTCCTGCAGGCCTATGTGTTCGCGGTGTTGAGCTGCATCTACCTCAACGACGCCGTGCACATGCACCACTGAACTGGACCGACCGAGACAACGCAAACGGAAAGGACTTCGCATCATGGGACCAGAAGCCGCCAAGCTGATCGGCGCCGGGCTTGCCACCATCGCGCTCGCGGGCGTGGGCGTGGGCATCGGCAACATCTTCGGCAACCTGATCGCGGGGGGCCTGCGCAACCCGGCCGCGGTGCCGAAGATCATGGGCAACGTGTTCCTGGGCTTCGCGCTGACCGAGGCGATCGCGCTGTTCGCGCTGGTCGTGGCCCTGCTGCTGCTGTTCGTGTTCTAGGCCTGGCCTAGGACCCGCACGCGGAGGCCCCGGGCATGCCGCAGCTCGTATTCGCCGACTTCCCGCCGCAGCTCGTCTGGCTGCTGATCACCTTCGTCGTCCTCTACCTGCTGATGGCGAAGGTGGCGCTGCCGCGCGTGACGGCCGTGCTCGACGCCCGCGCGGCCAAGATCGGCGGCGACGTGAAGGCGGCGGAGAAGCTGAAGGACGAGGCCGCGGCGGCGCTCCAGGCCTACGAGAAGACCATGGCCGAGGCGCGCGCCAAGGCCAACGCGACCATCCAGGAGGCGGCGCAGAAAGCCGCGGCCGCGTCGGCCGCGCGCCAGGCCGATTTCGCCGCGATCCTGAAGGAGCGCAGCGACGCCGCCGAGCAGCGCATCGCCGCCGCGCGCGCCAAGGCGATGGCCGAGATCGGCCAAGTCGCCGCCGAGGCGACCGCGGCGGCGGTCAAGCGGCTGATCGGTGTCGACGCGCCCGCGGCCGCGGTGCGCCAGGCCGTGGACGCCGCCACGCGCGGGCGCAGCTAGGGGAGCCCCGGCCGGCCATGTTTCAAGATCCCACGTTCTGGGTTGCCGTCGGCTTCGCGATCTTCTTCGCGGGTACCTGGAAGTTCCTGTGGCCGGCACTGACCGGCATGCTCGACCAGCGCGCCGAGACCATCAAGCGCGAAATCGCCGAGGCCGAGAAGCTGCGCGAGGAAGCCAGGGCGCTTTTGGAAAGCTACCGCGCGAAGCACCGGGAATCGCTGGCGGAGGCCGAGGCCATCCTGGCGCGCGCGCGCGAGGAGGCCGAGCGCATCGCCGCCGAATCCTCGGCGGCGCTCGACCAGGCGCTGAAGCGCCGCGAGCAGCAGACGCTCGACAAGATCGCCCAGGCCGAGGCCGCGGCCCTCGCGGAGGTGCGCAGCCGCGCGGTCGACATCGCGGTCGCCGCGGCGCGCGGCATCGTCGCCGACGCGATGAAGGGCGCCAAGGGCGAGGCCCTGGTCGAGGCAGCGATCAAGGACCTGCCGTCGAAGCTGCACTGACGGGCGCGGCGATGCGCAAATCGGCCGTCGCCGCCGCATTGATCCTGTGCGCCGCGCTCGCGCCCGGCGCCGGAGCCTACTACAATTCGGTGCAGCAGAACGCGGTGCGCGACGGCTGCAAGAAGTTCTACAACGAGAAGACCCAGAAATCGAAGTATCAGGACTGCGTCGAGGGCAAGTCGGCGCGCAGCCACGACGCGCTGATCGAGGGCTGCTACGCGCGCTACAAGGCGGTGCGCGACAAGCTGCGCGAGTGCCTGGGACGCTGAGACGGACTCAGATTTCCTTGTACATCACCGAGGTGTCCTCGATCACGCCGTCGCTGCTGAGGGCGTAGCGCGGGATCACGCCCGCGCGCCTGTAGCCGAGCGAGCGATAAAGCGTTTCCGCCGGGCTGTCCGCCACCGTGTCGAAGGTGATCAAGCTGCGTCCGGCGCGGCGCGCTTCGTCCTCCGCGGCGCACACCAGGGCGCGGCCGACGCCGAGGCGGCGCGCGCTCCGCAGCACCAGGAGTTTCATCAGGTCCGCGCGGTGGCGCTGGTTCGGCATGGCGGCGAGATCGAGCTGCACCGTGCCGACCGGAACGCCCGCGCGCTCCGCGACCAGCAGCACGCGCCCGCGCGCCGCCACGGCCGCAGCCACGCCGCGCCAGAACTCGAGGGCGGCGGCCCGTTCGAGCGGGCGCAGGAAACCGACCGAAGCGCCCCCCTCGACCACGTCAGCCAGGATGTCCGCGAGGATGTCCCGGCGGGCCTCGGCCTCGGCGGCGCTGAGCCGCGCGACCGCGATGGACACGGGCGGCCGCGTCAGTTGGGCTTGGGAAGCTGCGGCACGGAGGGCGCGGGACGCTGGCCCGCCGGGGCCTGCCCCGGCGCGGGGGCCTGGCCCTGCCCAGGCACGGCGGCCGGCGCCTGGCCCGGCAGCGCGAAGCCGGGCAGCGTCGGCAGCGCGGGCGCGGCGGCGCGCGGCGCGTCGGGCGATTCGCCGCGGCGCAGCCGGTTGTAGCCGAGCTGCTCTTCGTTGAGCTGCAAGCCCACCAGGATCGCGTAGTAGATCGGCTTCTCGTCCTTGCCGATGCGGAAGCGCACCTGCTCGAGCTCTTCCTCGATGGTCACGAGCGCGCGGCCCTCCGGGAAATCGAACGCCACGGGGAAGACCTCCTTGGCGATGATCTCCTTGGTGACGCGGTGCATGATCGCCACGAAATACGAGAACTGCACGCGCGGCGACGCCGCGGCCCGCCCGCGCTGCGCGTCGAACACCAGGCGCGTGGTGACGTTCACCACCCGGCTTTTCTCGCGGCAGACCGGCGGCGTGATGGCGCGGATCACGATGTCGTAGCGCACGTCGTCGAGGGTGCGGCCCGGCCCGTCCCTGAACTGCGTCAGGCGCGTGATCTCGGGCACCAAGCCGAAATCGGGGCAATCCTCCTCGGCCGCGGATGCCGCGCCCGCGGTGAGCCCGAGGGCCAGCGCCAGCCCGCCGGCCGCAAGCGCGCGCAGGGCCCTGTCGCGCACGCCTAGAGCCGCTTGTGCGCGCCGTCGCACAAGGGCTTCGTCCCGCTCGCCTTGCAGCCGCAGAACCAGACCGTGTCGGTCTTCGCGGCCGTGTACTGCGTCGGCTCGAAGCCCGAACCCTTGTGCGAGCCGTCGCAGAACGGCTGGCGCTTGCTGCGCCCGCAGGCGCACCACCAATAGGTCTTGCCCGCCTCGACCTTCACGCCGAACGGCGCCTTTTGCGCCACCACCGGAGCCGTCATCCCCGCCCTTTCCTTTGCTCTGCGCCGCCGTCATAGTGTCGCGGCGCGCCTTGGCCCGATGCCCGATTCTCCAAGCATCGATTGGGGCGACATTAGGGTTTCGACCATGCAAGCACAAGGGTGGCCGCCCCTCGATTCGCGCCGCCGCCGCGAATCGTCCGCAGCCGGAAACTGACGCCATGGCCGTCTATACCGAGGTCGGCGACGAGGACCTGGCGAAGTTCGCGGCCGAATACGACATCGGCGCGGTGACGAGCTGCAAGGGCATCGCCGAGGGCGTCGAGAACTCGAACTACCTGCTGCACACCGAGCGCGGGGCGTTCATCCTGACGCTGTACGAAAAGCGCGTGCGGGCGCAGGACCTGCCGTTCTTCCTCGGGTTCATGGAGCACCTCTCGCGCGCCGGCCTCGCCTGCCCCACGCCGGTGCACGGGCGCGACGGCAAGGCGCTGCGCACGCTGTGCGGCCGGCCGGCGGCGGTGATCACGTTCCTCGAGGGCATGTGGCCGCGCCAGGTGACGCCGATGCACTGCCGCCTCCTGGGCGAGGCGATGGCGCGCATGCACGTGGCCGGGCAGTCCTTTCCGATGGTCCGGCCGAACGACCTGTCGCTGCAGGGCTGGCGCAAGCTCGCGCAATCCTGCCTGCCGCGCGCGAGCGAGGTGAACGACTTCCTGGCGCCGCTAATCCGCGACGAGCTGGAGCACCTCGGCGCGCGCTGGCCCAAGGACCTGCCCGCGGGCGTGATCCACGCCGACCTGTTCCCCGACAACGTGTTCTTCCTGGGCGAGCGCGTCTCGGGAATCATCGACTTTTACTTCGCGTGCAACGACCTCTTTGCCTACGAGCTCGCGATCTGCCTCAACGCGTGGTGCTTCGAGCGCGAGGGGGATTTCAACGTCACCAAGGCGCGCCTGATGCTGCAGGCCTACCGGCAGGTGCGGCCGATCACCGCCGCCGAGATCGCGGCCTTGCCGCTCCTAGCGCGCGGCAGCGCGCTGCGCTTCCTGCTGACGCGGCTTTACGACTGGCTCAATCACCCCGCGGGCGCGTTCGTGCGGCCGAAGGACCCGATGGAGTACGCCAAGAAGCTGCGCTTCCACCAGGCCGTGGCCGGCCCCGGCGCCTATGGGCTGGATTGACCGCGATGGCCGGACGCAAGGCGGAAGCGGAAGGCGGCGGCGCGGTCGAGGCCTTCACCGACGGCGCGTGCAGCGGCAATCCCGGCCCCGGCGGCTGGGGCGCGATCCTGCGCTACGGCGGCCACGAGAAGGAACTGAGCGGCGCCGCGGAGCGCACGACCAACAACCGCATGGAACTGATGGCGGCGATCGCGGCGCTGGAGGCGTTGAACCGCCCCGCGCGCGTGCGGCTTTACACCGACAGCATGTACCTGCGCGAGGGCATCACGCGCTGGATCCACGCCTGGAAGGCCAAGGGCTGGAGGACCGCCGACAAGAAGCCGGTCAAGAACGTCGATTTGTGGCAGCGCCTGGAAGCGGCGCTGGAGCGGCACGAGGTGGAATGGCACTGGGTCCGCGGCCATTCCGGCCACGAGGAGAACGAACGCGCCGACGCCCTCGCGCGCCAGGCGCTGGCGCGGAATCGAAGCGAGGGGTGAGCGGCGCGCGCCGGCGATTCCCTGCCCGCGTCGTCGCGGCGATGGCTATACCCACCGTCCATGCAGTCGGCCGGACGCCTTGCCATGCGGCGGCCGAGCGTTGCCTTCCGGCCGGCGGCGGCATAGGGTCCAATTCAACGATAAACGTCCGTTTCGGGGGAAGGGGAAGACATCGTGACGCGCACACGCACAATCGTTCCATTGGGTTTGGCGCTTGCGATCGCAGCCGCCGCGTTCCTTGCCGGCGGCGTCCTGTGGCCGCCGCATCCGACGGTGCCGGTTCCCAGCGCCGCACAGGCGCCGTTCCTCATCGGCGTTTCGGCCGCCGAGGCCCTCGCGTTCGGCGCCGGCGTCGTGTTCCTGTTTTCGGGCTGGCGCTATGTCGGGCGGCTTACCGCGCTGGCGCCGTGGCTTCGGTGGGCCAGCTTCGCGTCGGTCGTGTGGCTGCTGGCGTCGTGGTGGCCCCACGACAACCTCCACATTCACCACGGTCTCACGCTGTGGCCCCTGATCGCGATCGAGTACGCGTTTCACGTCAGCCTGATGGCCAGCGGCGCGATCCTGGCATACGCCTTCCACAGCCTCGGCACGGCGCACCAAGCCTAGCGAACCGGCCGACGGCGCGGGCCGCCGCCCCGGATCGGATCCGGGCGGCGGCGGCCGTCGCGGAACGAATCGGCGGCTACAGATCCTTCAGGATGTTCTCGGCGCTCGACACCTCGAACTGGCCGGGAGCGTCGAGATGCAGGCTTTTCACCACGCCGTCCTTGACCACCATCGCGTAGCGCTGGCCGCGCACGCCCAGGCCCCGCGCCGCGAGGTCCAGCTCCATGCCCAGGGCCTTGGCGAACTTGCCGCTGCCGTCCGGCAGCAGGAACACCTTGTCGCCGACCTTCTGGTCCTTACCCCAGGCGTCCATCACGAACGGATCGTTGACCGCGGTGCAGACGATCTGCGCCACGCCCTTGGCCTTGATCTTGTCCGCGTTCTGCACGAACCCCGGCAGGTGCTTGGCCGAGCAGGTAGGCGTGAAGGCGCCGGGCAGCGAGAACATAACGACCGTCTTGCCCTTGAAGATGTCGTCGGTCTTGATCGACTGGATGCCGTCCGGGCCCTTGTAGCTGAGCTCCAGCGACGGAATCTTTTCGCCAACCTTGATGGCCATCAAACCCTCCCGAGCGAGCAATGCGCCGGCGCGCGACCTTTGCGCCGGAGACGGCAAACCCTAGCGTCCCGTCCCGGCGGGGGCAATAGTTCGGAGGCGAAGCCTCACGGGCGCCTGGCGATGCGGCCGGCGCCGTCGCCCGCATCGTCGAACGCCGCCAGCACCGCGTCGCTGGTCAGCAGCTCGGGCAGCGGAATGCCCCTAGGTGCATTGGGGCCATAGACGACGTTGAACGGGATGCCGTAGCGCCCGTACTTCGCGAGGTATTGCGCGATGACGGGATCGGGGCGCGTCCAGTCCGCGCGCATCGCGACGACGCCCTTGCCGCCGAGGCGCTCGGCCACCTGGCCGCGGTTCAAGACAAGGGCCTTGTTGGCCTGGCAGGTGATGCACCAGTCCGCCGTCACGTCCACGAACACGACCTTGCCCTCGGCCACCAGGCCGGGGATCGCGGCCTCGTCGAAATTCCGCCACAGGCCCTTGACCTCGCGCGCGGGCGGCGGACCCGGCGCCGGCATCAGGCCCGGCAGCGCGACCGCGCCCAGCGCGAGGGCGCCCGCGGCGGCCGGCGCCAGGCCGCGCAGGGCATCGGGCATCGCGCGGCGCAGCGCGAGCACCAGCGAGAAGCCGGCGAGCAGCGCGCCCGCGAGGATCGCCGCTTCCGCGCCGCGCTGCGCGGCGAGCACGCTCATCAGCCACAGCGCCGTTGCGGCAAGGCCCAGCCCGAGCACCCATCTCAGGTACAGCATCCAGCGGCCCGGCCTGGGCAGATGCGTCGCCAGACGCGGGAACGCCGCGACGGCGAGATACGGCAGCGCCAACCCGAGGCCGAGCATGACGAAGATAGCGACGATCTCGACCGGCCCGCGCGCCAGCGCGAATCCCACCGCCGTGCCGAGGAACGGCGCGGAGCACGGGGTCGCGAGCAGCGTGGCGAGCGCGCCGGTGAAGAAATGCCCGGTCATGCCGTGGCGCGCCGGGCCGGACAGGGCGGCCGCATGGGCGAAGCGCAGGCCCGCGATCTCGAACCAACCGAACAGATTGCAGGCGAACAGCGTGACGACCGCCGCCATGCCGGCGATGAACAGCGGCTGCTGGAACTGGATGCCCCAGCCCACCGCCATGCCGCCCGCGCGCAAGGCCAGCACGAATCCCGCGAGCGCCAGGAACGAGGCGAGGATGCCCGCCGCCGCGGCGGTGAAGCCCAGGCGCACCTCGCGCCCGTCGCCGCCGCCGTGGCCGACCACGCTCAACAGCTTCAGCGAGAGCACCGGCAGGACGCAGGGCATCAGGTTCAGGATCAATCCGCCGAGGAGCGCGACCAGCAGCATCCAGCCGAGTCCCGCTGGCGCGGCTTGCGCGAGGTCGCCCGCGCCGCCGGGCGCGACCGTGAGCGCGAATTCGGCCGCGCGCTGGCCGTCGACCAGCGTGAACGTCGCGTCGGCGCCCGCGAGCGCCGCGACCGCGGTCCTGGCGCCCGAAACCGGCACCACCAGCGCGCCGCCGCGGCCGTCGGCATCGAGCCGCGCCACGGGGTGGCCGAAGAAAAGTCCCACCGGCCCCTCGACCAGCAGGTCGGGCTTGGCGAGCGGCTCGCGGGCGGACACCCGCACCAGGAGCTCGTTGCCGCTGAGCGCCGCGCGCGTGACGCTAAGGCCCGCCGCCGCGCCGTCGCCCGGAACCTTGGCACGCCAGCGGTCGATCAGGTCGACGAAAGGCGACGGCACCGCCGGCCCCGCGGGCAGGTCGAGCTTGAGCTCGGCGCGCGCGGGCACGCAGATCTTCTCGCACACGAGATAGTCGACCGCGGCGCGCAGCCTGACTGGCTGGCCCGCGGTCTTGGGTTTGGCCAGGACCGGCAGCAGCACTTCGTTCTCGTAGCCGAGCGTCTCGATGCCGAGCAGGGTGTGGCGCACCGGCAGCGGCCACAGCACCCTGGCCTCGGCCAGGTTCTCGGAGCCGGCCCAGTCGATCTTGGCCGGCAAACCCGCCTCGCCCGGCGAGCGCCAGTAGGTCCACCAGTCGGGATTGAGTTTGAATTGCAGTCCCAGCCGCAGCTCGGCGAGATCGCCGACGGCGGCAACGGCCGAAACCAGCCGCGCCCGCGCGAATTCGTGATTCTCCCAGGCCGAGGCGGCCGCGCGGGCCTGACCGCCGCCGGAAATTGCGGCGGCGGCGAGCGCAAGGCAGGCCAGAACGGCGGCGGACCGGCGTTTCATGCGTCCTTCGGGGGTGCGGCGTTACGCCCAAGCTTTGCCCGGATTGGCGGGCGATTGCCAGCCCTTATATAATTCGCGGGCGAGGCGCCGCCCGGTCACAAGGCCGTGTTGCGGCGCCGGGGATGGGATGACGCCGCCGCGAGGGCGCGTTTATCGGTTGAGCGAGGGTGCCAACGTGACCGACAGCACCGGCTACCTGACCGGCCAATTGCTGATCGCCATGCCGCAGATGCGCGATCCGCGCTTCCAGCGCTCGGTCATCTACGTGTGCGTGCACAACGCCAACGGCGCGATGGGGCTGGTGGTGAACCGGCTCGCCGGGTCGCTGACCTTCCCCGACCTGCTGCAGCAGCTCAACATCGACACCGACGATCTGAAGCAGTCGATCCGCGTGCATTTCGGCGGGCCGGTGGAATCCGGCCGCGGCTTCGTGCTGCACTCCAACGACTTCAAGGACACCGGCACGACGGTGGTGCCGGGCGGCTTGGCGCTGACCGCGACCATCGACATCCTGAAGGCGATCGCCAAGGGCGGCGGGCCCAGGCGCTGCATGCTGGCGCTGGGCTATGCCGGCTGGGGCCCGCAGCAGCTCGACGGCGAGGTGCAGGCCAACGCCTGGCTCAGCGGCCCCGCGGACGAGGACATCGTGTTCGACGGCGACCTGGATTCGAAATGGGAGCGGGCGCTGGGCAAGATCGGCATCGCGCCCAAGATGCTGGCGGGCCTTTCCGGCGACGCCGGCCACGCCTAGGCCTTCGGCCATGACGATCGAGATAAGGCCGGTCGCCGGCGCGCTCGGCGCGGAGGTCGGCGGCATCGACCTGTCGCGCCCGCTCGACGCCGCGGCGGCCGCCGCGGTCCACGCCGCGTTCCGCGACCGTCTCGTCCTGTTCTTCCGCGGGCAGCGGCTTACGCCCGAGCAGCAGATGGCGTTCACCCGCCTGTTCGGGCTCTTGGCCAAGACGCCGTTCGTGAAGCCGATGGACGGCTACCCCTACGTCGTGCGCGTGCTGAAGGAAGCCGAGGAGCGCGGCATCAGCACCTTCGGCAACGCCTGGCATTCCGATTTCACCTCCGAGCCCGCGCCGCCGCTGGGCTCGGTGCTGTACGCGCTCGAGGTGCCGGAGCACGGCGGCGACACCATGTTCGCCAACATGTACCTCGCCTACGAGGCGCTCTCGCCCGGCATGAAGCGGATGCTCGACGGCGTGAAGGCGATCCACGTCGGCAAGCCCTACGGCACCAAGTACGGGCCGCCCAAGAGCATGAAAACCTCGACTTCGATCGAGATCGAGCGCAACCGGCCCGAAGCCGACCGCGAGGTCGCGCATCCCGTGGCGCGCACGCATCCGATCACGGGCCGCAAGGCGCTGTTTGTCAACCCGATCTACACGCTGCGCTTCG
>Ga0233425_10011115_pt1 | contig 10641 bp, 10 predicted proteins | sample Watercolumn_Towu_2_FD_181712 | JGI IMG/M metagenome (GOLD analysis project Ga0233425, IMG submission 181712) | Freshwater microbial communities from Lake Towuti, South Sulawesi, Indonesia - Watercolumn_Towuti2014_140_MG | ecosystem: Environmental > Aquatic > Freshwater > Lake | place... | reverse complement strand
GTTTGTCATAAAACTCTTCTGCTATGAACTTAGTACGTGCTGTTTGAACGACATTGCCACCACCACTGCGACCACCGCCAGTAGGACTATCTTTTGATTCATCATATTTATAGAAAGAAATTGCATCGGCTTTGGCTTTTTCCGCCTTGTTCTTTGCAACTACCTGTATTGTAAGCTGTTTTAAAAACTCTTTTGTCTCATCTTCTCCGTATTTTTTTGAAAGTTCATTATATATCCTCTTATTTTCAGCTTCTTGTTTGTCTAATTCATATACATCACCTTGTAGGGTTATTTTTTCAGTGTATCTCTCTAAATCAATTTCTTTGTTTTCTAATTCATTGGCAAACAAGTTATTTGATTCAGTGGCGGATTTCCTCTGTGTAGCATAATAATCTTGTGTTGATTTTTTATATCCACTCCAAAACTTCAATGCTTCTTCTTGGTCTTTCTTATTAGGTATAAGCGCATCCATGGCTGTTTGAGCACCCCTAGCCCTCTGTAATTGGTTTGCACTTTCTTGTATAGATAACATTGAGGCATTCATAGCAATTGTATATTCTATAAATTCTTTTGCATTATCATTATAGCCTTTTATAGCCTCTGTTACTGACGTTATTTTTTTGTCATGGATGCCAAGTGTTTCATTATATTCTTTCACTATCCAGTTGGCTTGTTTTGATTGCTCTGCTGAGCTCAAAGTACCACTTTTATATTTATCTATGGCTATACCTAAATGCAACATCCTATCTGTCATCTTACTTGCCTCCGATGAAGCATCTGAAAACACTTTAAGAAGTGTCTTGGTAGCCATTGAATACTTATCAGTAACATCAACCGCTTTAAACATACTCTCTACCCATTTCCAAACTTTATCACCATAAGCAACCATTAGAGTAGTGGCAATGATAACAACTGTATTTAGGCTTAATAATGAACTTGCAAACGCTTTTAATGCTCCTACACTTCCTAGTTTTTTGCCTGTCTCATCTACCGAATTTTTAAGCGTATTGAACCCATCTACTAACTGTGGCAAGTTATTAGATAACGACATAAATCCTATCCTTGCAGATATAGCAAAGTTTGGAAGTTCTCGTACTACTTGAGAAAGTGAAAATAATGCGTGGTTAGTATTAGTAGCCCTACCAGCCATCTTTCCTGTGGCTGTTTCTAGTTTTATTATCTCTGCCGTTAAATCCTTAGCTTTCTTTGATGCTTCAAAAAACGCTGTAGATTGTAATCCCTCACTTAATGCCACTTTTTGAGCTTCTCTATTGGCTAACTCTTGTTGTGCATAAAGTCTTTGCAATTCTGTAGCCAATTGACTTACTGCTTGCGCCTCTAATTTCTCTTGTGCTATATTATACGACCTATCAACCTTTTCGGCTGTTGTCATATTTCTATTTGTGGTTGCCTGTTGTCTTTTCTCTCTTGCACTATCTATTTGGTCTTGCAACTTAGCAATCTTCAATATATTTTGCTCTTTTAAAGCATTTAGTTTCTCCTCGTTTTGAACTTTCAAAGCTCTATTTTGCTCCTCTAACTTTGTTACAAGTGCTTGTAACTTAGCTATTGAAGCCTCCTGTTTAGAAGTGTCAACAACATCTCCACTCTTAGCTTTATTGATGTTGTTAATAAATATCTCTGACTGCTTGGCTATCTTTTCTACTGATTTAGCCAACTCTTCTACCCTTTTTAACGCATCTACAGATACTAAATCGCCTAATATATTGATGTTATTTGCCATAGTTCTTTAATTCTTCACACATTTTTTGGTACATATTTATTCTTTGGATATAATCAGCAACACTCATATTGTAGTCAACTCCTAATTTATTATAGTTCAAAATAGCTATCCACTTGCTAAAATCCTCCCTTGTAATCTTGCTATCTGATTTTTCTGTATTTTTATACTGTTTTTTTAAGGATTCAAATGTTATGTAGGCTGTTTTTATCTCATTGTCAAGTACTAAGATAGCTCTTTCTTTTGTAAATGGTTTTATTCTTATTCTATTTTTTTTGCAAAATTCTGTCCATGTTTCATCATTTACAGTTCTGCCTATATCTTCTAATGTTACAAGTGCCTTTATATAGCCTAAAACTATCTGAAAAGTCCTTATTTTTACTATCTCGTCATTTATCTTCTCTGATAACCCTTTGTTGTGCTTTAATGTGGCGTTCTCTGATATTTTAATGTATTCCTCCGTTATTCTTTTTTCGTTTTCGATATGTAAGGAGTTTGGAACATACAGTCGCTTAAAACGCCTTGAAAAACGCTTGTCAGATGTTACTGAAAAATCAATGTATTTATGAAGTGGAAATTCATATAGCGTGGTGTATAAATTCCACCCGAATAGCATCTTTTGGAATACACGAAAAGCAGTCACCAAAGTCGAAAGTGTGGTCTCCCCTTTCAAAAACAAAAAAGCTCGTTTCAGTTTTTCTTGAAAGGAGCTTTGTTTGTTGTACGAGTTTGTCATATTCAGTTTCTTTTTTAGTGTTACAAAATTTACAAGACATAATTTTTAATTTTTAAGGCTAAAACATTGCAGAACTTCTCAGTAAGTTTATTCTTGTTTGAGCTGTTTAATCCAAGTATGTTTTGGGTGTGAACCTCTTTCAATATGCTTAGTTTTTCATCTTTTGCATTAAGTATTATCTCATATCCTACGACATTTGATACAATACTATTCCAAAATTTACCTGTATCATACAAAGCTATCTCGTTATTTTTACTCACAACTTTACCACCACTTCTAGCTTTCCTTTTTAGCGTTGATGGTTTATAATAGCCTAAAAATATATCCTCCGAATCATACCCTGTCTTTAATTGGTCTTTGTTGAGTTGTTCAATAAACTCTTGCAACTCATTTGCGGTTTCTAATAGCAGGTTTGGTAGATTTAGGCTTAATAACTTTAGTTTCTCTGACAACTCCTTCGCTCCTATCATGGTTAATTTTGTTGTAAAGTTCGGTTAGGATAACGTCTATCTCCTCTATGGTCTTACTAGGGAGTAGAGCCAACTTAAATGATACTGGCAATGACAATAACTCATCTAATGTGTTATTGAAAAGTAGGGGAGAAAGCTCTCCCCTACCTATCTTAATACCTACACTCATTATGCAGTAGTTGTAGCTGTTACTTGATTGCTCTCAAAACAAGCTCCTGAACCACCACCTAGAGGTGTTGTCAAGGCTTCTAGTACAAGAGGTGCGGCTAACTTAACTTTACAAGCTCCTACAAATGCAGTTGCTAGAACAACATTACCACTTGAAACTGTAACACCTGTTATTGTAACTGGAGAGCCGTCAGATACTTTTGTTACTACCCATGCACCTGTTTGAACAATTGCCGTAGCAAAAGTCTCAGCAATGTTAAGACGAGATAGTTTCTCTTTGGCTGTTACTGTAATAATACCACTTCCGCCTACTGCTGTAAGTTCAACTTCTAGTACACCCTTGAAGTTGTCCTCTACTGCATATCCATCAGGTAACACAATACCTTTCATAGTTGTAAGGTCATTGATGTTCTTGAATCCAATTGTCAACTTATTTTCAGTCAATGTTCCACCACCATTCCCAAATTTTGGCAAGTTAGCATGGAAATTACAAGGTATAGGATATAATCCTAAAGCCCCTTCTTTACCACCGATGAAAGTTTCGTCAACAATAAAGCAAGCCTTACCTTGTACCTCATTCATTTTTCTTAACTCTTCGGTAAACCCTATACCATAGTTAAGATACTTAGCCTCAGCCATGAATGGATATTCTTGAACACCTTCTTCCAATCCAAAAGCAGTCTGTTTTGACTCAGGAGCTTTTGTGTTGTCTGTAGCTTCCGAAAATGGAATAAATACGAATCTATTCAAAGGATTAGCATCTAAAGATAAATCACGTAGATAATCCAAAGCACCATCTACTGTTGCCAAATTAGCAGTAGGGATATAACCACCTTGTCTGCCAATAAAAATACCACGCAAAGATTTAATCTTTAGCGCACATGATGGAATACCACCATTTACATACTTGTCATTGCAAGTTACTTCGTTTAAAATTGTAGCCATATTAACAATTTGTTTTTAATTTGATTTTTAAGTTTTTTATCTCTATTGCATCTACATAGTCACTGAATAAGTTGCCTGATACTCCGTCATCATCTAAATTACCATAAAAGAAATGCTCTTTTATATTAATTTCTGTTTTCTCATCTATCATTCCCAAAACTCTTAAGCTGTCTAAAAACATATTGCTTAACGGTCTAAGTATAGTTCTAAATGATTGAACCTCTCTGATGTCCGATGTAAGATTAGGTAAACTACTTGTAGCTATTATTATTTGCCCCAAAGTAGCATATCCTAAATCTCCAACTATCTTAATGTCTATGGTAGGTGAATTAAGGAATATCAAAGGGAATCTGTCTTTTTGGTCTTTGAATTGCACCATTATATCAACAAACTCTCTATAAGTACTCCTATGGAAAAATAAATTAGTTGGGTTTGATGAAGTAAATGAATTTTGTAATACGAAATCAGCTCCATCATAGCTATATATTTCATCTCCAATAAGATACTCTACATTCACATCCCCAGTAGAAGGTAAGGAATCATAACATTCTATTGCCTTAGTAGGGAACAGAACTCTTCCTTTTGTCCTATCTATTACTGGTGATAGTTGCTTTGTTATAGAATCTAATTGAATCATACAAGTCTATTAATGTAATCTAAAATTCCGTAATCTTTAGCCCAATTATCTCTAGGATATTCAATGTCGTCTATCTCGTAAACATCTGAATTTTCATCCAACCACTCTACTATCTCTAAATTTAAGTCAGCCATATCATTCCAAACCTCTACTTGACGTATCAATGGTGATACGTTTATTAGATTGTCGGACTTGGCTATCGCTATACCTACATCAGTCATCTTAGTAGGGTCAATATAGAAATAGTAAACATAATTAGCAACTGGACTGATTTTATTGGCAGAATCATATATCTTATCCCTTAAATCAATCCACTTTTGCTCAATAGGGTCATCATTTAAACCAGCAAGAAAGGCATCTCTCAAATCCTTACCTAATAATTCTTTTAGAAACTGCAACTCACGAGTAGCTATTGTATTTAGTACCTGTTCTTTTTTCTTAGTATCTAACAATTTACTAACACCAACGCCTGATGCTTCCGCAAAAGGGATATGCAATGGCTCGTAAGCAAAATATGTTTCGTCTAGTATCATTTCCTTTGTCTGCCTCTTTGTGGTTTAACGTATAATGATTCACTATCAATAGGGATAGTGGTTTGGACTTCTATTTTATCTTCATTTCCTTTAATAGGTTTATCTGATATGATGCCTCGTTGCAATAGATTATTAGCTATTGTTTCAACAGCAACATCTACCTCTTCACCTATTGTAGAGAATTTACCTCTCCCTTTTCCTGTTGTATAATAAATCATACTCAATCTATTAATAGATAGCAATGTTTCCATTGCTATCTAATTAGTTATTATTAAGGTTTGTCAATATCTGCTATTGCCGCATCAATGTCAGAACATTTCAATACCGCAACTTTATCCAAATCTCTTACAAGAACTTGGTAACGACCAATCAATTGTGCAGATTGTGTGTCGTTAAAGTTATCGTTAGCGAAAATCTTTCCTGCATTGAATTTCCAAGAGCGTTTAGTTCTCAATTCTACTACGTTATTGTCATAAACCAAACAAGTGTTTTCTGTAATAACTTTGTTTTGAGATACTCTTAGACCTGCAATGATTGAATTTCCGAAAACGTCTGTTTTCATAATTGGTTGACCTGTAGTATCTTTCATTTCAGACATCACAAAGTAATCAATTGGATTCATCACTAAGTCAGTAGCTACATAAGCACCATCGGCAGTGTTGATAGTTTGAGCCATAGCCTTGATAACATTAGCAATATTTGCTTTAGCTATTTTTGCAGTGTATGGTGTAGTATCAAATTCTGTAGCGTAAACGTCTTTCAAACCTTTGATGTGTTGTTTGCCTGCTGGAGCTAAACCATCACCAACATAAATTTCACTGTCTAACTTAACATCTACAGCAATCTTCATTTGCTCTACCAATCTATTTGCAAAATCAGGTAGTCCCTCAAATGTTTCCTCAGTTACTGTTTGCCATGCGTGGAACTTAGCATAAGGCATAGTTTTTTCTACTGCTACGGCAGTATCACCATTTGCGTTACCAGCACCCTCACCAACATAGTTAGCATTTGATGTGTAAGTCCCCTCTACATAAGCAAAAGTATCTTTACCTGTTGCCTCTGATACTTGACGTAATTTACCAACAAATGCCAAAGGACGTGTTGGAGCAAATTGTACCATTGAGTCGATGTTTGTACGTGCCAAAGACCCTGTATAGTCAGTAGTAGCAACAGATTTCACTTCAAAAGAAATGTTTTTGCCTGATGCAATAGCAGACTTTAACTCAGGGATGTTGTTGATACCAGCTTTTTGCAATCCTTCAACAATTTGGTCTTGTACTGACTTAACCTCTACTTTGTTTTGGTTTGCATTAGCTTTAATATCTAAAATGTCGGCTTGCAATGCCTCAAACTTACCTTTGTATTCTGCATACTCTACTGACTTAGTGTCCAAAGATTTAACTTCGTCAACTAAAGCATTGTGATTTTGAGCTAGTTCAAGCTCTTTACCTTCCAATCCTGAAAGGTCATACTTTTTTACTTCCATGTTATAAAAATTTTAATTTGTTAATATCTAATTTGTCGTTTTTTGTCTCTTCAACTATTGTCGGCTCTACAACTCTATGTGATTCAATCGGCATAGATTGTATGAGTGATTTAAGTTTAAGCAACTCAAACTTCTTATTCCTATTTTGTTCTATGGCAAACATCTTTTCTACCAACTCAATAATAGAATCTCTATGTTCAATAGACTTCATCCCAGTTATTACAGTCATGTCATTACAAGCTATTGTAACTAATGACACCTCCCATAATTTTGCCTCTATTATTGTTCTTATATTTGTTATCTCATTATACATTGACTTGATAGTATTGTAGCCTATTGACATCTCTCTCAATATACCCTCTCTTATCTTTGTCTTAATGTCATCCTCCGCATCAGATATGCGAACTTTTACATACAATCCTTTGTCATCCTCTTTTATCTCCTCTATCTTCCCTATTGGATTATATATGTCATGCTGATAGCAAAAAGCAATACGACCCTCATTCTCTTTCAAGGTCTTAGTAAAAGCTCCTTTTTGGATAATATCACCTGCATTATCTTCATTTCCAAACCATGCGCCATAGCCCTCAATGACTAACTCATTGTTTTCTTCTTCTGATATGTTGTCAATCGAAACCGATTTGAACTCCAATTGTGGTTTTCTATTATCTTCCATAGTATATTTATTCTAAATCTAACTTTATACGTGCTTCTTCCATACTCATAAGCCCATTTGTAACCAACGGTACAACGGCATTGCTCATTTGTTGGAATGCCACTGATTCTTGTAGCTTAGCTTCTTGATAAAAATCTAAATGTGAGAAGTCAGGGCTTATATTGTAATTTACGTCTTTTATTCCTCGCATGATTTTCCATTCACTCAAATAGTATTCAAGTGTAGGTATAGCACCTTGTGTATATGATTCTTTCCTCGCTTCAGGAACTGTCTTAAATCGTGCCGATTCTATCCCAAACAACTCAGATGGTATGTTAAAAGCCGTACATACTGCCTTCTTTGATTCTTTTATAATATCAGGAAATATCATCTCTTGCATATCGGCTGAAATCTTACTTACCTTAGCATCCAACGATGTTACCAAATTCTTATTTTGCTGCCTGCGTAATCCGAAATTCTTTAACTTCTCGTAGAAACTCTCTTTCTCCTTTTGCGTAGCACTCAAAGACATCATGTTGGCATCCTTTACACCCATACCTATAACATTCAATGCACCTCTGTTAGCGTACATCTCAGTCAGTGTCTCCCACAAAGTAACGTATGTTGTAACGACCTCTGATAAGCTCTCTAGCCTACTGCCTCCAAAAAATGAATAATTATCACTTGCCAACACAACATCAGAGAAAATATGTACCTCGTTTGGTTTTAAGGTATAAGAAGATGCTCCTGTATTAACAATATAATAATCGACATTCCACTCACTGTATATGTCAGTGCCTATCTTATATATTGGCTGTACAAATTTAGTAGGTATAACATAGTAAAACTCCTCACCTCCCGACTTAATAATCCTAACATATCCAACACCATGTAACTTCACCTGTGAATCTAACTTCTTGAAAAATATGTTGAAATCCTCTTTAAGATTTGGACGTTTAAGTTTAGCCAACTCTGCATCTATCGCCCTACTCTTTACAGTCTTACCTGTAACTGGGTCTAAAGCCCACAACTTCAAATTAGCAATGTGAGATGCTCCAACACCTATCACGGAACGGACAATGTCACATTCCTTGTAAGCTCGCTCCCTCCCATAAACAGTAGAGCAGTCAATGAAGTATTTATCGTGCGACAACAAATTCTTACCATCTGTTGTCAACTCAATACCATTGGCACTCCCTTTCGCTAATTTTATATGATATAAACTCATATTTTAGTATTAATATGCAAATATAATTACAAATAAACCAAAAACAAACTTTTTTGAATAAAAAAATTATCATTTATGCAATTTATCCGATATTCCACCCAAAACAGCATAACGCAACTGGTCAAAATAATGGTTGAAAGCATCAATAGGTATGTTGGTAGTATTACCCTCAACTATCTTATAAACATAATTCTGTATCTCAGTCTCTAAATTCACATTGTGAACAAAATGCAAGTCAAACCCGTTTATAATATCCAAACCATAGCCAACACTCTTCTTCCTTACCTTGACAAAATTCCAATTGTGACCATCACGCATAGCAAACTCATTCAAAGCTATAACATACTCCTCATCATTCCTGTTCTTATCCGCACTGTCACAAAATATCCACATCTCATCTTTCTTGCCACCGTTACAAGCCATCCTCCTCTGCTCCTCTATCTTTAAACCGACACTAACTAAATTATAACAATCTTTAGGTGTAGGTGTTGGCTCATAACTCAACAACTCACCATACAACTTGTTATCAACCCTACCACAACGTCCCAAAACAGTAGGGTCATTACTAAACCCAAAGTCAATACCTAAACTAACCTCGTCAAAGCCATCGGTAGGGAAACTATCTATCCATTTGTAATCCTTTATGATAGCACCATCTTCAGGACATCGCTCTCCTTGACCATAAACCAACCAAAACCGCTTGTTGATAGTCCCATTCTGAAAATTCCTCTCGTTCCTAGGACGCTCACTCTCTATGCTCTTCCAACAATTGTTCTCTTCATCCCAATCGCTAAAATCCCACGGACATTTACTCAATAAGTCAGCCAACACTACTTCAGGTATATACTTGTTGTTCCGCCATGTCGTCTTTGTGAAAAAAACATTAAACCTATTCTCCCACTTAAATATCCAATGATAACTAAATCTTGGATTCCAGTCAAAAATTGCCAACTTCTTACAACGTAACAACAACTTCTCTACAACAGCCTCGTTCTGCTCATCCATAATCTCATTGTAGAAGATTATATCACATTCGTTCTTCTCACTCAACTCCTCAACACCTCTAAAGTATATCTTGTTCCCCCATAAAGTGTATTGAGGACTCTGATTCTGACCTCCAGCACACGTCTCATCCCATATACCTATGTGACGCATACACTTCTCAAAGTCAGCGAATGTACCCTCCCTACAAGTCTTCAACGTCTTTCTAAATATAAATATCTCCAAAGGGTTAAACTTCCTATTCTGCTTATGCCCCTTGTTCAAATAACACTGATACACCAAGAAATGAAAAGTGTCCCATGTCTTACTACTCCTAGAACTACCCTCATGGCAAAATACTACCCTAGACCTTACACCTAACACAGGGTCAACAGAATCCTTGTGCTTCTCATACGTCACGTGCATCCAATTGAATAGATTATTTGGTTTGAAATTCATATTGTACTATTTTTTGGTTAAATCATGGAAATTTAGGGAAAAATGGCATAAAGATACGAAATATATTCTATATATCAAAGATATTCTATGAAAATGTACATTTAATATCAAACTTTATGCGAAAAATAATTCTAAAAGTATAAAAAACTTTTTCAAAATTTTAGAGAATATTTTTTTTGAAACATAGGGCAAAGTGAAATAATATAGGGTTAAATGCTATATAAGTCGGGGTAAGTCGGGGTAAGTCGGGGTAAGTCGAATTTTTCGAAATGTCAGAGAGCAGTTTGCGCCTTTTTCAAACAGTTTGAGCCTTTTTCAAACAGTTTGCGCCTTTTCTCAAGCAGTTTGAGCCTTGTATAAAGCAGTTTGCGCCTTGTATAAAGCAGTTTGCGCCTTGTTTAAAGCAGTTTGCGCCTTGTTTAACACGTCAGAGAAGAGTTTTTCGCCTTTTTCAAAAATTCAGAAAATAGTTCGAGGGGATAGGGAGGGGCATCCCTTTCATCAGGCGCAAAAAGGCGGGGCGGGGGTATGTACTCAATTGGTTTTCAATCTATTACACTCATTTGTTAACTACATTCCTTAATATAATAAAATTTTTTACG
>Ga0233425_10011114_pt1 | contig 10644 bp, 10 predicted proteins | sample Watercolumn_Towu_2_FD_181712 | JGI IMG/M metagenome (GOLD analysis project Ga0233425, IMG submission 181712) | Freshwater microbial communities from Lake Towuti, South Sulawesi, Indonesia - Watercolumn_Towuti2014_140_MG | ecosystem: Environmental > Aquatic > Freshwater > Lake | place... | reverse complement strand
AGATCCTCTCCGGTCAGCGGTGTCCGCGCCGACATCCGCGCTGGTCAAGCCTGCGTCGCCGCAGGTTGCTCAGGATCAGCCCGAATCGTCGCCGGAAGGACCGCAGTCCGTCGCGGCAGACGAGCCTGCCGCACCGAAGCCGCTGCCGCCGAAGCCATTGCCGAACCCGCCCTCATCGGAACCAACGGTGGCGATACGCCTCGCGGAGATATCCGCCGCGCAGCCGATCGTCTTGAAGCCGTCGGGGAAGGCGCGGATCATCCGAGATGGAGATGCGATTTCATCAGCGTGGACAACGGACGGCACTCTGACCGTGCGCCTCCTGAACGATGGCTGGAAAGTCTCTCGATCCGGTGGCTCGGCAGGCGCGAGCGAAAGAATGTTCGGAAGTGGCTCACTGCTCATCGAGCCGATTGGAAAGACCGATGAGATCCGCTGGAATGATCGAGATTGGCCGGGGGAGATGCGGCTGCATGTGACCGATGACGGCATGGACCTCGTCATGGTGGTCGGCATGGAGGAGTATTTACCCGGGGTCATTGCAAAGGAGCTGTACCCATCGTGGACGCCGGCCGCGTACCGCGCGCAGGCGATTGCCGCTCGCAGTTACGCAACGGTCGAGTCAGACCGTTGGAAGGGGCGGCGCCACTACGACATGGTGGCAGGTCAGTTGAGTCAGGCGTGGATTGGCGCGACCGACAATGCGAAGGCGAATGATGCGGTGCGGCAAACGCGCGGTCAGGTGCTGGTCGAGTCGGGGCGCGTGGTGCCGGCTTACTACTCCAGTGCGTGTGGCGGTCGCCCGGCGAATGCGCTCGGGACCGTGACGGACAATCCGCATCATGCCATCGCAAGCGTTTCGACTGGTGATGGCGCAGCGCGGAAGGATGGCTGCTGCGAAGGTTCGCCTGTGGCATCCTGGCAGATGGTGATTCCCGTCTCGGCGATCGTGACACGAGTTCGTGCGTGGGGTGCTGCGAATGGGCGCCAAGACCTCGCGAAACTGGAGGGACTTCAGCGGGTCGAGGCGGCCGATCGAAACGCGGCAGGACGACCCGTGGCGATGCGTCTTCGGCCCACGCGTGGCGCGGATCTCCTCATCGAAGCGGAGGATTTTCGCCGTGCGATCAATGCAGCGGGCGATGCAAAGACTGCAGTCAAGTCGTGCGACTGCGAAGTCGTGATTCGCGGAGCAAAGGCCACGATCACCGGGCGCGGCTTTGGGCACGGTGTTGGGATGTGCCAACATGGCGCAGAGGCGATGGGACGCGCAGGACGCGATGAGCGAGCCATTCTTGCTCGCTACTATCCAAAGGCGTCCATCGTGCGGGCGTGGAAGTGACGCATGTTTACGGGACTGATTCAATCCATCGGCACCCTCACGGATCTCACGCCATCGGATACGGGAGTGCGCATTCGCGTGGAGTGTCCGGCAATCGTCGCGCGCGTTCAGCTGGGAGATTCCGTCGCGGTCAATGGGATCTGCCTCACGGTTTCGTCGCTCGGCGATGGTGCGCTGCACTTCGATGCGGTGAGGCAAACGCTCGACCGCACAACGCTGCGCACATGGCAGCGGGGAGTGCGTGTGCATCTTGAACCTGCACTGCGCATGGGTGATCCAATCGGCGGCCATTTGGTGCAAGGGCATGTGGAGGGGATAGGCCGAGTGGAATCCGTGGATCGCACGGGTGGACAGTGGCGCGTGCGGATCGCGGTCGATGCCAACGCCGAGCAGCAGTGGGACGATGTCATCTGCGCGCAGGGATCGATCGCCGTGGATGGCGTGGCGCTCACGATCGCTGCGTGCGGCAGCGGCTTCTTCGAAGTCGCACTGATTCCACACACGCTCGAGTGCACCGCACTGGGCGCGCTTCGACCTGGTGATGGCGTGAACCTCGAAGCGGATCCACTCGCGCGCCTCGTCGCGCGCGCTGTTGCGCAGCAACTCGCGCGTCGCTGAACCGCGGCGCGTCCCGCGGCACATGCTCCGATCAATCGACAGGATGTATCAGGGTTGCCACGCGCTGCAGAGCAGCGTCACATCGTCCACAAGCGGGAAGACACTTCGTTCCTCCTCGAGCCGGCCGGTGATCGCATCCACAAAGGCCTGCGGATGATCGAGTGACGCAAACTCGTTGAACACCTGCAAGTAGCGGCGGTTGGGGAGTCGCGGCGCGGATGCGCTCTGCCCGTGCTCGGGGAACGCCTGTTCGAAGCCATCGGAGTAGAGGAGAATTTTGTCGCCGGGTTGCAATTGAATGTTCGCCTGCGAAAAGTGTTCGTCCTTGAAGACACCGAGCAGGCCTCCATGCGTCGCGACAGGCTCGAAGAGTCCGCCGCGGCGCGCATGCAGCATCGGCAGATGCCCCGCAGACGACACACTGAGCGCGTGCGTTCGCGTGTCCACCACGGCATAAATCGCCGTTGCGAAGCGAGTCATGCGCGTGGAGCGCTGCAACATTTCCTCGTTGATGCGAGCCAGCGACTCGGATGGCGGCAGCACACGGTAGGAGTTCTCGCCAATCTCCTTCACCTGAAGGCTGCGCGCAATGACAAGCGTGAGCAGGGCGGCTGGCATGCCGTGACCGACCGCATCCGTGACGAAGAGGCCGAGGTGGTGCTCATCGATCCGAACGCCGTTGTAGATATCGCCTGAAACAAACGCGGCAGGGCGCCACAGTACGGCGCTCGTCATGCCGCCAAGTGTCGGAAGTGTGCGCGGCAGAAACTCCTGTTGAACAGCAGCCGCAAGTTGCAGTTCTCCGTGCAGCGTTTCCACCTCGCGGCGAAGCCCGCCCGAAAAGCGCATGGCAGTCGCCGCATCAAGCTGTAGCAGGCGCACATCGCGCTGCCGCGCCACCAATGCCCGCAGAGCGACAGCCAAGTGGTCTGGCCCATCGTCCGCATCGAGTGCGAAGGAGATTCCCGTCGGGAGTGGATCGGGTGGCGAACCTGGGCACAGCGCAACAACCGGCAGCATGGAGGCGATCGCTTCCGCCACGGCGGGCGATCCAAGCAGTTCCTCGGTGGGCGATCCAATGACGACGAGAGCGTGCGATTCGCGCACAGTCATCGCGATTCGGGCAGGGTCTGGATCGGAGAGCGCCTTCGCTTCCATCCCAAAGCGTGAGACCAGCGTGTGCGCCACCTGTGCATGAATGTCACTCGACTGCTGTGTGAACACCACAATTCGGGGCGGACCCGAGTCGAACTCGCGAACTGGAGCAGGATCTGCCACTCAGGCGGGATAGTACGAAGTACGATTGCGGTCATGGTCGCACGACTCACGGATGCACAGGTGGCGTCGAAGATGCCCTCCATTTCCTCATGGAAGCGTGTGGGGGATCTGATCGAGCGAGAGTTCACTTTCCCCGACTTCGTCGCCGCGATGCGCTTCGTCAATCGGGTTGCCGAGGAGGCAGAGCGCTCCCAGCATCATCCTGACATCCATGTGCTCTACAACCGCGTTCGCTTGGGATATTCCACGCACGACGCAGGTGGTCTCAGCGAACGCGACTTCACCGCCGCGCTGGCGGTAGACCGCATGTACACCCAGTGATGCAAAGCGTGAGCGCGCCTCAGCCGAGTGCCGCGCGAATCAGCGTCGCACGCAGCTCCCGTTCGGTTTCGTCGCCCTCGAGGGCCTGCGGATGCAGCACCGACAGGTGTGCAGGCTGAACCTGCAGCAGCAGCCGCTGGATCGTCGCCAGATTGGTTGGTAGCAGCCCGAGCACCACACCGAGCCGCACACGGCAGAGGTCGCGCACCGCCGACTCCGAGGAGATCAGTCGAGCTGAACGAAGCGTGGCGAGTGCGCGGTGCACGAGATCCTCCATGCGCACGCGCACCTTGTTGATCGCGACTTGCCTTGCCTCGCGTTCGTACTGCACGAGCCGCGGCAGCACGGAGCCATGAAACTCGTTGAGAAGCGCCTCATCGGTGGACCCAAGCGTGGTCTGGTTGGAGAACTGATAGAGGTCGCCGAGCGACTCGGAACCCTCGCCGTGAAAGCCTCGCACCGCAAGGTGCAACTCGCGCGCGGCGCGCTTCACGCGCTCCAACTCCTTCAGGAGTGTGAGCGCTGGAAGATGCAGCATGGCGCTGATCCGAATCCCCGAACCAACATTGGTCGGGCATGCAGTCAGAAAACCCCAGCGCTCGTGGAAGGCGAAGAGCAGCGTGCGCGCGAGGGCACGCTCCATGCCCGCAGCGCGCGCAAAGCACTCGCGCGTGCAGGCGCCAGCGCCAATGGCCTGAATCCGCAGGTGATCCTCCTCATTGATCATCATGCTGACATGTTCATCCGCTGAAAGCGCCAGCGCACGCGGTGCATCGAGCGATGCAAAGTGCTTCGAAACTAGGTGCCGCTCGCACAGCAGCTGGCGATCGCGCGGGGTCGAAGTCTGCAAGTCAATCCAGCGCATCGCGCACTCCGATTCCGTGCGTGGCCCAGACTGCTCAACCGCGCGGCGGGCAAGCCGCATGATCTCCTGCCGCACTGCGCTGCTCGCGCGCGAAGTGAAGGGGAATCCCCGCAGATTCCGCGCGAAGCGGACGCGGCTGGTGATGACGACATCGCTCTCCGGCCCCAGTTGCGTCAGAGCGGCAGCGAAGGATTCACTCATCGCGAACCTGTGGCGCTGCATCCAGTGCCTTCAGCTCATCGCGCAGTTGCGCCGCGCGCTCGTACTGCTCCGCAGCGATGGCCTGCTCCAGATCCGTCATCAACTTCGATCGTTGCCGCTGCACCCGCTCCGCGTCATGCGACGGTGCCGGCGAATGCCCGACATGCGCCGTGGCGCCAGCTTGCGCGCGTTCGATCACTTGTGCAATCATCGGCATGAACGAGTCGTAGCACGCAGGGCAGCCGAGCGAGCCGGATTTCTTGAACTCACTGAAAGTCAGTCCGCATGCGGGGCAGCGTGCCTGCTGCTGACCCTTGCCGATGACCCCCTCGACCTTCACGACGCCGCCGAGCGCGGGAAGAATGTCCGCGAGCGGCTGCTGCATCGGCACGGGCAGACCCTTCTCGATCGCGTGCTCAGCACACAGATGAAGTTCCGTGGACTTCCCGCCTTGAATAATCACCTCATGCACCACGGCAGCCTTGTTGCACAGATCGCACTTCATGCGCACACCGCCTCGCGAATGGCGGCGAGTCGTGACAGCAGGCGATCGAGTTGTGCAAGTGGCAGAATGGTGCTGCGATCACTGGGCGACGAAGCTGGATCTGGGTGGCACTCAAGAAACACCGCATCCACACCAGCCGCAACGGCAGCGCGCGCGAGCATCGGCGCGTGCTCACCGTGGCCGCCGCTCGTTTCGCCCTCGCCCGGCCGCTGCGTGCTGTGGGTCGCATCGAGGCAGACGGGGCAGCCGAGCGCCGCAAGTTCCGCCAAAGCGACGAAGTCGTTCACCAGACGGTGGTAGCCGAAAAAGGTGCCGCGGTCGGTGAGGAGAATCTGCTGCGAGCCCGCCTCCTGCACCTTGCCGACCGCGCCGCGCATTTCCGACGGCGCCATGAACTGTCCCTTCTTGATGTTGACGGCACGGCCCGTTGCTCCCGCCGCTGCAAGCAGATCCGTCTGGCGACAGAGGAACGCAGGGATCTGGAGGATGTCAACTGTGGCAGCAGCCCGCGCTGCTTGCGATGGCTCGTGAATGTCGGTTGTGAGCGAAATGCCGAACTCACTGCGCACGCGAGCAAGCATCTCGCAGCCCGCATCAAGACCCGGCCCACGCGGGCTTCGCATACTGGAACGGTTCGCCTTGTCGAAGCTGCCCTTGAACACCGGCACCATGCCAAGCCGTGCGCAGGAAGCGCACAGCACATCGGCGATGCGGCGATGAATGTCATGCGATTCGAGCAGGCATGGACCTGCGATCACAACGAGCGGCCCGCGCGCGCCGGCGGATGCGCCCCTCGCAAAGAATCGGGAAAAGTCAAGCGGAATGTGCGTCATTCAGGCATCGAGAAATGTGGTTCACAATGAGAAATATCGACCATCTCCCTTGAAGTGCCTTCGAATCTATCCGATTGTTCTCTCGGGACTGCATTGATGCAGTGTCCGAAAGGAGCGAGGAAATGGGTGAAAACGGATCGAACTGGTTTGCGGAAGAGTCGGGGGAGTTCACGGAGCATGTCGGCAAGTGGCTGGGCGAATGGTATGGCCATCGCAAAGTGCAGGTCATTGCGCCGCTCCAAATCACCATCGATGGCAAGGCCTTTGCGCTCGACAACCTCTCCCGCATGATGCACCAGGATCCGTCGCGCGATCAATCATTCGTGCGTTCCTACTTTGACCGTGTGTTCGAAGGCGACGCCATCGGCGCCACGCCGATCCCGTTCTCGGTGGCTCGCCATCGCATCATGCCTCGCATTCAACCTGAGAGCATCTTCGACGGCGTCAGTCGGGAGACGATCGCGCACATGCCGTGGGTGAATGGAACGGTCGTCGTCTTCGTGCTCGATATGCCGGAAATGACGGTGAGCATCTCGACGGAGCAAATGGTTCGCTGGGGCGTCGCTGTCGACGAACTGGAGTCGGTGGCGCGCACCAATCTCGCAGCGCACACGCCCGAGTTGCAGGCGCAGGTCATCACCAGCCATGACGGCGGGCGCGCTGCGCTCCTGTCCCTCAAGGATGGGTACGACGCGGCGCGGCTGCTGCTGACCAAACTGCATGAGCGTCTTGCTCGTGAACTGCGCGGCGACTTCTATGTCGCCACTCCTGCGCGCGATGTCTTCATTGCACTGTCCTACGGTCCAGGACCGTTCATCGACCGCGTGCGAACGCGCGTTGCACGAGACTTTTCGCGGCTCCCATACCCGATCACCAGCGATCTGTTCATCGTGACTCGAGATGGCATCGCAGGCACATCGGGGATGGCAGCCTGACCGCGGCAGCGCGTGGGCGTACCCTTTCGGCATGAAGGTCGAGACGATTCTTGCCGAACTGAACCGCCAACGCAGCGATCTCCCGAAGGATCCGACGGACATCGAGTGGTTCGCTCTCCATCACGCGTTCTGTTTCATCTCCTATCGCATGGGGGACTTTCAGAAGTATCTCGATGAAGTGGTGAAGCCGAACGATCCGAAGCCCGAGTGATCGATCCCCGCCGCGCCGAGGGGCGGTCGCGGCTTACACTCTCGCGTCCATGTCTGACGCGCGCGATTACAAGGCGACACTGAACTTGCCCAAGACCGCCTTCCCCATGAAGGCGAACCTGGCGCAGGCGGAGCCCGCCACGCTCACGCGCTGGGAGCAGACCGGTGTCCATGCTGCGGTGCGCACGGCGCGCGCGGGCGCGCAGCCCTTCGTCTTCCACGATGGACCGCCGTATGCCAACGGTGACATCCATGTCGGGCACATGCTGAACAAGGTGCTCAAGGACATGGTCGTGCGTTCCGCGCTGCTCGAGGGGAGCGACTGCCATTTCATCCCGGGTTGGGACTGCCACGGTCTGCCGATCGAGCATCGTGTGTTGACCGATCTGATTGCGACGGGGAAAGCCGCGAAGCTTGATGCGCTGCCCGAGGAAACTCGTCGTATGGCAATCCGCCGCGAGTGCGCGCAGTACACGGAGAAGGTGATTCGCAAGCAGTCGCAGCAGATGCAGCGCCTGCTCACGCTGGCTGATTATTCCGCGCCGTACTTCACGATGCAGCCCGCATACGAGGCGGCGACACTGGAGGTGTTCGCTGGACTCATCGAGCAAGGGCTCGTGTTCCGCCAGTTGAAGCCGGTCCACTGGTCGATCGCCAATCGCACGGCACTTGCTGAAGCGGAACTCGAATACGAGGAGCGCGAAGATCCATCGGTGCATGTGGATTTCGAGGCGGTCGATTCCGCCGCAGTGGGGAACGCATTCGGTGTGGAGTGCGAGTGCACGCCGAGTTTCATGATCTGGACGACGACTCCGTGGACACTGCCGGCGAATCTGGCGATCGCCGTTCACCCGCGCTATCGCTACTCGCTCGTCGAGATGGATGGTGCCCTCACCGTCGTCGCAACGGAGCTGCTGCCGAAGGTGCAGGCTGCAGTCGGCGCAACGGACATCCGCCGTATCGCCGAGGCGGACGGCGCAGCACTGCTGGGGCTTCGCTACCGCCACCCATTCTGCGCACGCGAGGGGCGCATCGTCGGTGCGGACTATGTCACGCTCGAAGATGGAACGGGGCTTGTTCACACGGCACCTGGGCACGGCGAGGACGATTACCGAACCGGTTTGCGTGAGTCGCTCGATATCTATTGCCCGGTGCGCGACGATGGCACCTACGACGACACGGTTCCAGAGTGGCTCCGCGGCAAGTCCGTCTGGGATGCGAACGCGCTCGTGATCGAAACACTCGAACGCAGCGGCCATCTTGTGAAAGCGATCTCGTCTCGCCATTCTTATCCGCATGATTGGCGCAGCCACACGCCCGTGATCTTCCGCGCAACGGAGCAGTGGTTCATCGGCATCGATCGACCAGCGCGCCGCAGCGGACAGTCGCTTCGGAAGATGGCGATCGATGCGGTCGAGACGCGCGTCGACTTCGTGCCGGCGTGGGGGCGCAATCGCATGCGCGGCATGCTGGAGAGCCGGCCGGATTGGTGCATCAGCAGGCAGCGCGCGTGGGGGTTGCCGATCCCTGCATTTCGCCTGCCCAGCGGCGCGGCGTTCCTGACTGCTGCAAGTGTGCGCGCAGTCGCGCGCGTGGTGGCCGAGAAGGGCAGCGACGCTTGGTTCACCCTGACACCTGCGGATCTACTCGCGGGGTACGACGCTGCGAAGGATCCCGATGCGCCGACAGGGATCGACATTTCATCGCTGCAGAAGATGCACGACATCTTCGATGTCTGGTTCGAGGCTGGCTCGTCGTGGCACTCCGTGCTGCGCACGCGCGGCGTTGGTTTCCCGAGCGCGCTGTACCTCGAAGGCTCCGACCAGCACCGCGGATGGTTCCAGTTGTCGATGCTGCCTGCGCTTGGTGTCACGGGCGAGCCGCCGTTCCGCGTGCTCGTGACGCATGGTTTCCTCGTCGATCGCGATGGGCGCAAGATGAGCAAGAGCCTTGGCAATGCGCTTGAAGTGGAGGCACTGCTGAAGGACTTCGGTGCAGAGGTGGCGCGCTGGTGGGTTTCGAGCGCCCCGTATGAAAACGACATTCGCATCGACACCGATTACTTTCGTCTCGCCGGCGAGTCCTACCGAAAGGTGCGCAACACGCTTCGGTTCCTCCTGTCGAATCTCTTCGATGCGCCCCCGTGGTCGATCGACGAAGCGCGCCGCCTCGCCGCCGATGCGCCGCGCGAAACGCTCGACAGTTGGCTGCTCGGCGAACTCTCAGCGCTCGAGGCAGATGTGCGCGCGGCGTTCCGTGCCTTCGACTTCCGTCGCGCTCACTTGGCGATCTTCAACTTCTGCAACGACACACTCTCTGCCTCCTACTGCGCCGCCGTGAAGGATCGCCTCTACTGCGACCGCGCCGATAGTCCGCGCCGCCGCAGCACGCAGGCTGTGATGCGCGTTGCAGTCGAAGTGGTCTGCCGCCTGCTCGCGCCAATCGTGCCGCACACCGCTGAAGAAGCATGGCGTGCGCTGCACGGCGAGAACGCGCCGCTGCTCTTCGCGCAAGTGCATCTCGGGATCGATGCGCCGCGCGATTCGCGCTGGCAGTCCGTGATGGATGCGTGCGCCGCCGTCTCGAAAGCACTCGAAGCGGCAAAGCAGCGGGGGATCGAGAACCCGCTTGATGCGGCGGCAGTCATCCCCGATCCGCAGGGAACACTCGCACCGTTCGCGGCCGAGTTGGCAGACGCGTGTGGTGTCTCACGCGTGCGGCTCGCAGGCGCGGCCACCACAGTCGAGATCGAGGATTTGCGCTCGGAACCGCGCTGCGAGCGGTCGTGGCGGCGCGACGGCACAGTGCGCGCGCGCACCGATGGCGGCATGCTGAGCGACCGCGACGCTCTTGCGGTTGGCGTCTGACGAGCGCGGGGCGTTCAACTTCAACTGACTTTGGATCCGGGCTTGACGGGTCGGTCGACCGTCAACAGCAGCACATCGCGTGCATCGGCGCCCGGCTTGCCGTCGCTCGCGGGCGCGGCACCATCCTTCAGATCGCTCGCCGCAAGAATCATGCCCGCGCTCGTCTCGCCGCGCAGTGTGCGCGGTTCGAGATTCGCGACAATGATCACCTGCCGTCCGACAAGCGCGGTGGGGTCGTACCACGCCTTGATCCCTGCGCACACTTGCCGACCCTCCGGCGTGCCGTCATCGAGGCGAATCTTCAACAACTTGTCCGCATTCGGATGCGGCTCCGCGCTCACGATCGTCGCCACGCGAAGGTCAAGCTTCGCGAAGAGGTCGTACGCGATGGTCGGCAGTACCGCGGGCTGCTGCGCGTCAGTCATGACTTGCTCGCCTTCGATTCGCTTGGTGCCTTCGCATCCTTTGCATCCTTCGCATCATCGGAGTCGGCGGAATCACCCGTTCCTGCTGGGTTCGATTCGCCCGACTCAACAGACTCCTTCTCTGGACGCGGATTGGCGAGTGTGAAGCCCTGGCGCTCGGTGACTGCGTCAAGCGTGAACATGTCCAGCGGTGTTCCCTCAGACATCTCCGAAGCGGCGACATTCTTGAAGCGGTCGTTGTTCA
>Ga0233425_10011113_pt1 | contig 10645 bp, 10 predicted proteins | sample Watercolumn_Towu_2_FD_181712 | JGI IMG/M metagenome (GOLD analysis project Ga0233425, IMG submission 181712) | Freshwater microbial communities from Lake Towuti, South Sulawesi, Indonesia - Watercolumn_Towuti2014_140_MG | ecosystem: Environmental > Aquatic > Freshwater > Lake | place... | reverse complement strand
AGAAAGAGGTTGCAGACTTCCCCGTTTGAAAGCGGACCGGCGGAGATGAATACTCCTGGATCGTCACCCCAAGGCACACAAAGGTTGCGAAGCGCCGAGGCGGGAAGTTAATTGTGGTCGAATCCATAGTACACTAGCCGCATGGCACAATATTTTCAGGTTCACCCGCAAACTCCCCAACCACGCTTGATTCATCGTGGAGTTGAAATCATCCAGAAGGGTGGCTTGATTGTGTATCCCACCGATTCGTCCTATGCGTTTGGCTGCTGCATGGACAATAAGGAAGGTTTGGAACGGATTCGGCGGATACGGCAACTGGAAGAAGGTCACAACTTCACCCTGATCTGCAAGGACCTTTCGCAGATATCCACTGTTGCAAAGATCAATAATGAGGCTTTTCGTCTCATCAAGTCCCTGACTCCTGGTCCCTTCACCTTCATCCTCAAGGCTACGCGGGAAACGCCACGCCGGCTTCAGCACATCAAGCGCAAAACCATCGGCATACGCCTTCCCGATAATCCGATCACGCTGGCTTTGGTGACGGATTTGGACGAACCTCTGTTCAGTTCCACGCTCATTCTTCCAGGTGAGGAAGAAGCCTTGGCCGATCCCGAGGAGATACACCACCGGTTGGGAAAGCAGGTGGATCTCATCATCGATGCCGGTATTGTGGCATATGCGCCCAGCACCATTATCGGCTTCATCGAAGACACGCCAGAAATCCTGCGGCAGGGAAAAGGAGTGGTCGAATTCCTGCGCTAACCCACACTCTTTATTTCTCTGATCTATCAGGTACTTACGATGGATGATCTTACTATCGTTCAAATCATTGCAGTCGCGGCATTGCCCGTGCTGTTCGCCATCACCATGCACGAAGTGGCCCATGGTTGGGTGGCGCGTCTATTGGGAGATGATACGGCGGCGCGAATGGGGCGTTTGTCGCTAAATCCAGTACAGCATGTTGATCCGGTGGGAACGCTGGTGGTTCCTGGTTTGTTGCTGGCTTTCAAAACCGGATTCATGTTTGGCTGGGCCAAACCCGTGCCGGTGGACTTCAATCGCCTGCGCAATCCCCGCCGCGACATGGCCCTGGTTGCCGCAGCCGGGCCTGCCGCCAACCTGTTGATGGCACTATTTTGGGCCTTGCTGGTCCGTCTGGCGATCAGTCTGCAATTCGAATTCGTCTCGGTGCCGCTGGTCATCATGGGGCAGATCGGTATTGCTATCAATGCAGTATTGATGTTGGTCAACCTGTTACCGATTCCTCCCCTCGATGGAGGCAGGGTTTTGACCGGCCTTCTGCCCTACCGTTGGGCCGACCGTTATGCCCGTATCGAGCCCTATGGTTTCATGATTCTGCTGGCCTTGATGTTTACCAACGTGCTTTCTGCCATTCTCGGTACGCCATTGCATGTCCTGGAAGGATTGATGTTCGAGGTAGCCGGCTTGCGCTGACTTTTCGGTTTGAGCCATGACTGCGGAGGCGGCCACGGCACCAATAGCCCTGGTTCACGGCGAACCTCTGGAGAAACTGCCGGAGGATTTGTATATCCCGCCGGATGCATTGGAGGTCATCCTGGAAGCCTTCGAGGGGCCGCTCGATTTGTTGTTGTACCTGATTCATCGGCAGAACCTATCCATCCTCGATATCCCCATCCGCGACATCACCCGCCAATACATCGCCTATATCGAGATGATGAACGTGCTTCGGATCGAACTGGCCGCGGAGTATCTGTTGATGGCAGCGATTCTGGCAGAGATCAAATCCCACATGTTATTGCCAAAGCCAGCGTCGATAGGGGTGGAGGAAGAGGATCCCCGCGCTGAATTGGTGCGTAGGTTGCGTGAATACGAACGTTATAAGACCGCGGCGGAGGAACTGGACGCCTTGCCGCGACTGGAACGGGACACCTGGGAAACGACTGCGGACATGAGTGTTGTTGAGATACCCAGGGTATATCCCGAGGTGGGACTGAAGGAAGTGCTGCTGGCGTTCCGCGAAGTGCTGTTACGGGCTGAACGCACGACCCATCATCAGATCCGGCGTGAACCACTGTCGGTGCGGGAGAGGATGGTGGGCATACTGGAGCGCTTACAGGTAATGTCGGTGCTGGGATTTCATGAATTATTCGATTTCCGGGAAGGGCGCCCTGGAGTCGTGGTGTCCCTGCTGGCCATCCTGGAATTGGCCAAGGAGCGCTTGGTCGAACTGGCTCAGGAAGAACCCTTGGGGCCGATTCAGGTTCGCCCGGTCGAGGGGGGGTGAGATGGAACTCAAATCCATCGTGGAAGCGGCCTTGTTGGCGGCGGGGCGGCCCTTGAGCCTGGCTGATCTGGAGAATCTGTTCGGAGAGGAGGAACGTCCTTCTCCGCAAGAATTCGATCTGGCATTGCAGGCTCTGGCTGTGGATTGCCGGGAACGCCCGGTGGAACTCCAGCAAGTCGCCGGAGGATATCGCCTGCAAATCCGTTCAGCTTATTCGCCTTGGGTATCGCGTTTGTTCGAGGAGCGTCCGGGACGCTATTCCCGCGCTTTTCTGGAAACCCTTGCCATTATTGCCTACCGCCAGCCGGTAACCCGTGGCGAAATCGAGGATATACGAGGCGTGACGGTGAGCAGCAACATCGTTCGCAGCCTCCTGGACCGTGGCTGGATCCAGTCGGTGGGTCATAAGGAAGTGCCGGGCCGTCCCGCCTTGTTTGCCACCACCTGCAGATTTCTGGACTATTTCGGTCTGAAAAGCCTGGCGGAATTGCCGCCATTACATGAACTATTAGACCAGACCGTACCACCCGAAACCGGGACGGCCCCGGCTCCTCTTTCGGAGGCGCAAGAACCCGCTGGCCATGAAACCCATGAAGAAACCGCAAACCCATAAAACCCGTGCGCCGCTTCCCTCGCGGCAGGAACTCACCCCTGGAGATCCCGGAGAAAGATTGCAGAAAGTGCTTGCCCAACTCGGTCTGGGATCGCGGCGGGAAATCGAAACCTGGATCAACGAAGGCCGACTGCAGGTAAACGGCCAACGCGCCAAGCTCGGCGATCGTTGCAAGTTTTCGGATCGCGTGTCGCTGAATGGCAAGCCATTGAATCTGCAAGCACGCAAGGTAACCACGCGGGTATTGATCTATCACAAATCGGTGGGTGAACTGGTGAGCCGCCGTGATCCCGAAGGCCGCCCCGTGGTTTTTACCCAATTGCCGAAACCCGAGCGTGGACGCTGGATTGCCGTCGGGCGCCTCGACATCAACACCCAGGGATTATTACTGCTGACCACCAACGGCGAACTCGCGAATCGTCTGATGCATCCTTCGTGGCAGGTCGAGCGGGAATACGCGGTACGGGTGTTGGGCTCCGTGGACGACGCCCGGCTGGAGCGTCTGCAAAACGGGGTGATGTTGGAGGATGGTCCTGCCCGCTTCGAGCGTATCGAGGTAGGAGGCGGAGAAGGGGCGAATCGCTGGTTCCATGTAACCTTCAGCGCAGGGCGCAACCGGATCGTGCGCCGGCTATGGGAATCGCAAGGGATCATCGTGAGCCGACTGATCCGGGTTCGGTTTGGCGACATCTCCCTGCCGCCGGAACTCAGAACGCGATGCGTATACGAATTGACCGCCGATGAAGTTGCCGCCTTGATGCAATCGGTAGATCTGGAGCCCGAAGCGACTTCGCCGCAAGCCGGAGCATTCGAGCATAGGCGTCCGCCCCACAAGGGGCCACGCCGATATTGATACGACCTATGCCATTGCCGCTTCGACCCGGTTGCGGCCCCGGTGTTTGGCGGTGTACATCGCTTGGTCAGCCCGTTTCAACAATTCGGAACAGGTTTCGCCGGGATTCAACGAGGCAACGCCCAGACTTGCCGTCACATGGAGGGATAGTAATCCGATCTGGCAGGGAAGCCGGTCTATGGCTTCCCGAATCCGTTCCGCCAGATGCCGCGCGCCATCGCTGGTTGTGTTTCGCAGCAGCATGACAAACTCCTCTCCACCATAGCGGTATACCTTATCGCTGGCGCGGATGTTTTGCTTGGCGTTACGCCCTATCGCACGCAAGACTTCATCTCCCGCATCGTGGCCGTATTCGTCGTTGATGTTTTTGAAATGGTCGATATCCAGGAAGATCATGGACAGTGGCAATCCGTAGCGTTGGGCGAATTCCTGCTCATGCTGAAAATCGTGCAACAGCGCGCTACGGTTGCCGGTCTGGGTCAGAGGATCGGTGCGGGCGAAGTACAAGGCCTCGCGATAACGTAGTGCGTTGCGCAAGGGATAGAGCAATCGGCACAGAAAGGCTTCCATACATTCGAGATCCATCGCGCTGAAACGCTGATCCCGGCTGATCCAGTATTCCCCGAGCTCGTTGTCTTCCAGCATAAGGGTATAACGGCAGTTGTGTTTTCCCCTCCTGTCGTTGTCGCGCGAAATCCCCAGGCGGTCGTTACTGAAGCCGAATTCCGTGTGCGGGATGTATACCTGTAAATGGCGATCGAATATATCCAGTACGGTATCGACTTCCAGACTGGTCTGCAACCCCAAAATCAGGTCGAAAAGCACGGCTTCACTGGGTACATATTGGCTTATGGTTCTTCGATTGGTTACCACCGCCAGATTGCCGGATTCTGTTTTCATGATTGTGTTCTTCGCTAGGCCAAGGTTCGTTTCCATTGGTTGAGGAAAAGCCAAACTCATGCCACGGGACAAATCAGGTGGGATGGCGAAAGGTTTGAGTCATTATGTACGCCCTGTATGGCACAAAGACGATCAAATAGTCACTTAATAGTTGCGAATCCTGGTCGGATGGGAGGGAGCTCGACGGAAAATGGTGTTTTGACCGCCGGAAAGGAAGACATATGTTGGGGGCGCGCGTCGAAAAATTGACTTCCATTATGAAAATCGATTCTTCCCGATGCTCGTTGGGTTGAAAAGTGATGCCGCCAAAGGGTGAGCCACGCTTGGCAGAGCTGGGCTTCTGGCTGGAAGTCCGAGGATGCTCACCGCAGCAGCAACTCGAAAGCTACCCGCTCCAAAAATAGCTTGCGGTACGTCTCGGCCTTGCGGACTTGCAGGCTTTCCATCGGATTGTAGTCGTCGGTGATGACGACTCCGCCCTCATCCGCCGGCCTGTATTCGTGTTCCAGCAAGGTTTGCACGCGCCGGTCCTGGCCATGCGCGTCGAGTTCCAATGGCTGTTCGGATGCAAGGAACACAAAATCCGTAAATTCCCCGGGCTCGGTGGTAAATACTCGCAGATGCGGGAACACAGCGCGCAGGGTCTTGTACACCGAGGCTACGGCAGCGGCACCCTCTCCCTCGCGAAAGCCTACGTAGTTGAGTGCCAGGACTCCCCCCGGTCGCAGCATTCGGCGCAGTTCTCCCAACATTTCCCGGCTCAGCATATGGGTGGGTTCGGAACCCCCGGTAAAGCAATCATGCATGATGAAATCGTAGCGTTTGCTCAAGCGTTTGATTTCATAGCGGGCGTCGCCGACGAAAAAGGCGCCCGTAGGCTGGAAATCGAAATAGCGCAGGGCGGCGTCGGCGACTTCCGGGTCGATTTCGATGGTATCCGTGGTGACGCCTTCCTGTACCAAATCCCTGGCGACATGGCCGCCGCCCAGCCCGATCAACAGGGCTTCTTTCGAGCCCGGACGGAACAACGGGATCCAGCGCAGAAACCATTGGTAATTCAGCAGACTGCGTCCGCTTGCCTGTTCTACAGCGCTGAGCACCGAGGCATCGGACAGTAACAGGCGAAACCCATGATTTTCGTCCTCGACCACCCGCACCCAGCCGTAGATGCTTTCCGCCTCGTGTAGCACCTTGAAGCCCGCCGCCTGCCGGGAAGGCATGGCATAGCCGGAAAACGAAACGATGGCGATAAGAACACCGATCGCCCAGATGCCCAGACTGCTCCGGAGTCGCGCGGATGGGAGACGGTCGAACCAGGTCAGGACGCCGGCCATGAGTACCAGCACCAGGCTGAGGCTGAACAGGATGGTTCGGGTACCGAAGTGCGGTAGCAGGTAAAAACCCAGCAACAAGGTTCCGGCCACGCTGCCCAGGGTGCTGACGGCATAGATCGAACCTACCGCCATGCCCACGCCTTCTAGCCGCGCTGTCGCGCGCTTGATGGCGTAGGGTCCCACCATCGCCAGTCCGGTCAGCGGCAGGGTGAACAGCAGGGTCGCGCTGGCGAAGGCGCCAAGACGGATGCCCAGGGGGTTGGTCAGGCCGAGAATGGGACCGTCGAGGTATGGGATGAGGGCGTTGGTAAAGGCCCCGCCCAGCAGCAGATGTTCCAACCGGCAGCCCGGATGACGGTCGGCGATGTAGCCGCCGAGGTAGTAGCCCAAGGCTAGCGCCACCAGGGTGACGGCAATCAGGGAGGACCATACGTACAGGCTGACGCCATAAAACGGCCCGATGATGCGGGTGCCCAATAATTCCAGAATCATCACGGCGGCGCCGCTGAGGGTAACCGTGAGGTACAGGAAGGCATTGCCAAGGCCGTGGGCGGCAGGAACAGACGGAGGGGTCATGGGCTGGAGCAGGAGAAAAGGTCATAAAAAAGCCCTGGCGCGGGTGAGCCAGGGCCGATGGGGGAAGCGGTGGGAATCGCGAATCTTATTTCACGACTATGGTGAAAGTACGAGTGGTTCCGGCCAAACCGTCGCCCACCCGGATTTGAAAACTGTCGTTTCCGACGAAACCTGCCGCGGGTTTATAGCTGATCGTGCCATTGGGAGCGAGATCGGCAGCGCCGGAGGAGGTCTTGGTATTCAGGATTTTCAGCGTACCGTGGGCGGGCGCGGCGACCTTGCTCCAGACGATGGTCTGGCCGGTATCCGTGTCGCTGGCGTGGAAGAAGGCCTTCAGATTCTTGGCCGGGGCGTTTGCCGCCATGCCGATCTGCTTTACGCCGCCGATAAACGTCGGGGTCACGTTGGGCGTGGAGGAGAAACTGACCCGGCCAAACAGCGTCAGGTTGCAGCGGCGATTCAGCGGCGCGTCGCAGGCAGCGCCGGAGGCCGCGATGGTATATGTCCCGGCGGGCAATGGGTAATGGCCGAGAGTTTCGGGGGTATCGTCCACATCGGCGCTGGGCATTCCATCGACGCCCAGGGCGGTAACGTGAGCATTGACATGGGTGAGATAGCGGAGCTTCGCCCAATTGCCGGGAGCGGTATCCGGCTCATCGGGGCGGGCATCCTCGTTGGCCATGCTCCAACTCCCCAGCGCGTCGAATTGGCCTTCGTAATACTGGCCATTGGTGGCCGTGTAATTCAGGGTATCCCGATAGCCGTTGTGGGGCTTGTAATGCGAGGTATACCAGGCGGCGACCGTGGGAGTGTACGCCGGATTGGGGGTGACCCTGTCGGCCAGGTATTTCCAGATAAAGGGATCATTGGGGTAGTGATCGACGCCCCTGCCAAACAGAGGGTCGTAATCGGTATCGTCATGGGCCAATTCCGGGAAGATGCCGGCATACAGGCTAAAGGCAGGATCCAGCCCGAATGCGGGATCGTTTATCTCGTTACCGCCAGCCCCGTCGATATGGGAAAAACCGATATCGACGAAAGAAGGCTGGGTCAGGCGGAATATAAAAAAATTGCCCTCGGCGAGATGGTGGCTGTCCCCCAGGGTGGCATGGGTGCCCGTGATCCAGCCGTTGCGGTAAAAACTGCCATTGTCGACCGAACCGGAGACGGGCAGTTGGATGTTGAACACATGGGCATGGGCCAGGCCGCCCAGCCCCACACATCCGGCGAGTCCCGCCAGGGCGGACAGGTGGCGAATGCGCATTTTCAAGGTGATTCTCCTCTTCTTCATTAGGGAAAGTGGAAAAGAAAGCGCCGCGGGACGCGGTCGCGCGCCACGGCGCGTTTCAACGCTTGCGTGTGGGGTAACCGTTCACTCCCCCTCCCAGCGGGAGGGGGTTGGGGGGAGGGAGAATCTTGATATGGCTGGAGTTTGCTATCTCTCCCCCCTCCTAACCTCCCCCCGCTGGGGGGAGGGGTCTGAACGGTTACCGTGTGGGAAACCCAAGCCCGCCGGATCAGCACTCGGCTTAGCAGGCGCCGAAGCTGATGCTGAAGTTGCGGCGACCACGATCGATGTTCTTGTAGCGGTCCCAATCTTCCGGGGTGGCGGAGCTTCCGTTGGCGCAGTTGCCATTGGAATCGGTGGCGCAGCCTTCCGGCCCCATGCCGGTGAGTTTGGCGTCCTTGAGCAACTGGGCCGCTTCATCCCGATTCGCTCCACCGATCACCAAGGAGTAAACCCCCGCCTGTCGCAAGGATAGACAGCCGGAAGTGAGGGTATTTCCCGTCGGATTGGAGCCCTTGTAACCGGCATATTCCAGGAAGACCGTGTGCTCGGTGGATGGGCTGCCGTCCGAGTAAGTGACCTGGCTGGCATTGTTGGCGATGTAGAAACCCGCTTCGCCCAGGGGGCCCGTTCCCGCAGCATCATAATTGCCATACACCCCCAGATGGCCGGTAACGCTTGGACCGGTTCCGTCGATGGTGGCGCCGGGTAGGTTGAGGGAGCCGGCGTCCGTGGTATAGGCCAACCCCTGAATCGGGTTGCCTTGTGAGCTGGTATTGCCGACACCGTGAAATTTGCCGGCCCCGCCGATCGTGTCCACACCCACGGGCGCAGCCTGTTGCGCCCAGGCAGTCCAAGCCGTGAAACCGGTATTGAAGGCGCCGTAGGCTCCCTCATGCGCCGCGGGCGAGGCCCGGCCCTTGAACAGGGCAAATCCCGGATTGAGGGTGCTGACCGGGCAACCACCGGTCGCCGCTGGGCAGAGCGTGCTGGTGGTCTTGCTGGAATCCGTCACATAGTTCGGATTCTGAATTCAAGTGATGGTGAATTGAATCTGGGTGGGCTTGGAAATATAGAACCACATGAAGCGGTTATCGTGCGTATTGCCCCAAGTGTTGGTATTTCTTCCCTCGATGTAACCGGCATTGCTGGTGGTGGTGAGACTGGTAACCACGGTGCCGTCGGGTTGGGTGGAAACCTTGCCATAGTTCGAGGTGGCCAAATGCATGTATTAGGTTTCGGCGACGGTGCCCTTCGTGGGGTCGTTTGCGTCGACCAGGGGAGAATCGTCATATAGCGCATGGGCATAGCCCACATGTGCCGAAGCCTGACCGGCGAACATGAGCAGGCCGCCGATGGCGGCGGCCCCGACAAGAATTTTGTTGTTATTCAAATAAACTTTCCAAGTTGCTGTGTTGTGGTGATTTTCATGCGATCACAATGCGGCGATGCCCGTGGCGCTTTCTCCTCCGCAAACAGGTGGAGCGCCATGGATTTCTGCGTCTTGTCGCCCACGGAAGATGCTATTCATCCCGGCCCGGTATGTTCCTTGTATTTGGGCGCTATCCCTGGCAGGCGGCGGTATACATACAGTTCCCATGCCATCGACCGGGAAACCTTCTCCCGAAGCCCTCCAAGTGTTTTTTATCTGATTGTTTTTCCGATTGTTTTCAGCCAATGGAGGTTTGCCGCTCAATGTCCTGGCAGCAGGGGCAGGGTGCGCGTTTGTGGATGCGCGGTATATTCCGCGCTGTGTCATATCACTTACCATATGCGTGATATGACACAAATAAAAAAAGTATCACAAATATTGCGATTCACTGGGCAATATGGTCAACTCTATCCACGGATAGTTGTAAGAAAACACCATAGCGTACAGAGTTTTATTGAGGTATCTCTCCATGATCGACCACCATTTCCTTCAGAAAAAAATTTTGGGTATATCTGCTCGACAGACCGGGAAAATGCTAGTAGTCGCCATTCTGCTCGGAATCAGCGGAGCCAAGCCATCCCTGTTCATCGACGGGGTAACCGCCGCGACCAAGCCAGGCCCCACGCCTCCCAGTTTGGAACTCAGCACCACGAGCTCCTCCCCCCCCATCGTCAAAAACACCATCCGGGTTACGGTAGGGCAGACCGTTACCCTGGATATCCAGATATACGATCCTGCGGATGTGGAGAATAAATATCGCGATTTTTCCCTTAAGGTCACTCCGGAAGATACTCCTCCAGGCGCCAAATTCTCATTCAATTCCCTAAAGAGTATCGGCAGGTATACCTGGACCCCGGCGCAGGGTGACGCTGAAAAATTCCCCAATACCTCGCTGACGTTGGTGGCGGAAAATACTTTCCTGGGGGGCAGGACCGAACAGGTCATTCACCTTACCATGCAGGAGGTTCAGGCACCGATCTTCGATGCGTCCCTGCCGACGGAACAAACACTATCCGTGGGCGAAAAACTAAAACTATCCCTCACGGTTACCTCCGATAGCCGCAAGGTGAAAATCAAGGCGCATGGCCTTCCCAAGGGCGCGCGCCTGGGGCCGACCCGGAAAATTCACTCCACCGGTCAATGGACCGCCAAACTGGTATGGAAACCGAAAGCGAAACAGGCCGGACAGAGTTTCACCCCGACGTTTACGGCGATGGCCAAGGGACCGGGAGGCAGTGGCCAACAAGCGACGATGCAAATTGCGTTCACGGTAGGAGAGAGCGTCGCCGGACCGATTTCCATCACTCAGGCGGAGCGGCAGGATTCCACTCCGTCCACCATCGCACAACTGAATGTCGCCGGTAGCGGAATGGCAGGCCAGAA
>Ga0233425_10011112_pt1 | contig 10650 bp, 11 predicted proteins | sample Watercolumn_Towu_2_FD_181712 | JGI IMG/M metagenome (GOLD analysis project Ga0233425, IMG submission 181712) | Freshwater microbial communities from Lake Towuti, South Sulawesi, Indonesia - Watercolumn_Towuti2014_140_MG | ecosystem: Environmental > Aquatic > Freshwater > Lake | place... | reverse complement strand
TAACGCCGCGATGGATCCCGCGTCTGTCTCGCGCATAATCAATTTGTGCTAGTCCATTTTCTAAAACGCAACCAGAAAACTCTGGTTGCGTTTTTTATTCAGGAATTATTCAGGGGCGCGCGGGATGTGGTGAGACATTTGTCATACAGAATCGAACGCATCGCGCCGATAATCGCGTTGTAGGGGCGAAGCATTTTTTCGCTCCGCGCGGAGCGACAAAAAAATGCTTCGCCCTTGCGTGAGTGTTATGAAAAAAAATTTTCCCGAACCGCGCACACCGCCGACCGAATTACCGGCGGATGAAAATAATTCTGATGAGCCGCTCGAAATTATTTTTGCTGAAGAACTCTCAACTCAAAATCCCGCGGAGCAAGATGCTGTGACGACGCAGCCATCATCCGTGCCGAGTGCGGAGTCCGCGCCCCAAGGAGGTGACCAGCCCACACACTAACTCGGCAATTGCGTTTTCAAAAAAATTCCATTTGATCACTCTGGAGGTAGAAATGAAAAAGTTAGCGATCGCGGTGCTTGCGTTCGCGACCATCCTGATGGTAGCATGCGGTGGTCAGGGTGGCGCGGCGACGCCCGCCGCGACGGGTTTGACTGCGGACGCGGCGCAAGTCGCGAAAGAACGCGAATTGAATGCGGACGATATTTATGCCGCGCTCAAAACTTACACGCCATCCGGCAAACTCGACCCGTACATTATGTTTTCGTCCGGCGGACAATCGGGGCAGGTGCTTGTGATTGGTGTGCCCTCGATGCGGATTCTCAAGGTGCTTGCCGTGTTCACGCCGGAACCCTGGCAAGGGTACGGCTTTGGCGGCGGCGGCGAACAAGTTCTCGCCGGCGGATTTATGCCAAATAAAAAACCGATTCTCTGGGGCGACACCCATCACCCCGGCTTGTCCGAAACGAACGGCGATTACGATGGACAATTTTTGTTCATCAACGATAAAGCAAACGCGCGCGTCGCGGTGATTGATCTACGCGACTTTAAAACGAAACAAATCATCAAAGCGCCGAACGCGGTCAACGATCACGGTGGCGCGTTCGTTACGCCTAACACCGAGTACGTCATCGTTGGTCCGCAGTACGCCGCGCCGATTGGGTACGAGTACGCGCCACTCGAACAGTACAAGGAAAAATATCGCGGCATTATCACGTTCTGGAAATTTGATCGAAGCAAGGGCCGCATTGATCCCGCGCAATCGTTCCAGATCGAATTGCCGCCGTACTGGCAAGACCTGTGCGACGCCGGTAAAAAAGTGAGCGAGGGCTGGGTGTTCTGCAACTCGTTCAACACCGAAATGGCGACCGGCGGCGTCGAGCTCGGCAATCCCCCGTTCGAAGCCGGCACGACCAAGAACGACACCGACTATCTTCACGTTTTCAATTGGAAAAAAGCGGAAGAGTTGTTCAAGGGCGGTAAAGCCGAAAAGATCAATGGAATGTCCGTGATCCGTTTGAAGACTGCGGCGGATGAAGGCGTGTTGCACTTTGTGCCCGAACCGAAATCGCCGCACGGCGCGGATGTTACGCCCGGCGGTGAGTTCGTCGTCGTTGGTGGTAAACTCGATCCGCACGTTACGATCTACTCGTTCGAGAAAATTCAGAACGCGATCAAAGCCGGCGGATTGAACAAGGACGCGTTCGGCGTGCCGGTCATCCCGCTCGACAAAGCGATGGAAGCGCAAGTCGAACTCGGCTTGGGACCCTTGCACACGGTGTACGATGACAAGGGTTACGCGTACACTTCAATGTTCCTCGATTCCGCGGTCGCGCGCTGGACGCTCGGCGGACCGTACGCATCGAAGCATCCCGAACCAGGTTGGAAGCTTGTTCAGAAATTGAGCGTGCATTACAACATCGGTCACATCGCCGCCGCCGAAGGCGACACCGCGTCGCCCGATGGACAATTTGTCGTCGCGCTCAACAAGTGGAGCATTGATCGCTTTGCAAACATCGGGCCACTGCTCCCGCAAAATTTCCAACTCGTGGACATTACCAAAACCGGCGAATCTATGAAATTGTTGTACGATATGCCGATTGGTATGGCGGAGCCGCATTACGCGCAAATCATCAAAGCCGACAAACTGAAACCGTTTGAAGTGTATCCGCAAATCGGTTGGGACCCCGCGACGATGGCGGTGGATCCAAAAGCGATCACGACCGAGAAAGAAGCGCGCGTCGAACGTAAAGGCAACAACGTCGAAATTTGGATGAGCGTGGTGCGCTCGCACTTTTCGCCGGAACGCATCACGATCAAAAAAGGCGACAAGGTCACCTGGCACTTTACTTCGCTCGAACGCCAGCGCGATGCGACGCACGGGTTTACGCTTTCCGGTTACAACATCAATCTCTCGATTGAACCTGGGATGACGGAAACGATTGAGTTCGTCGCGGATCAAGCCGGCACGTACACGTACTACTGCACTGAATTTTGTTCCGCGTTGCACTTGGAGATGGTGGGGTATCTCCTGATCGAACCGTAGTCAGAAACAGTCAACAGTAAACAGTCAATAGTAAACAGTGAACAGTGCAAGCAGACTGTTCACTGTTTACTGACCACTGATGATTGGTGATGTGATGAAATTTTCATTTAACTTTGATTCGGATGTTCAAGTATTACTTCCCGATGGCAGCAAACGTTCATTGCTGAGTTTTCTTTTGCCGAACGCGATTTTGATGTTCGCCGCGCTCGTGTTGATGGTCTCGATGATGTTGCCGTACTGGAGTATGACGCTCAAAGCGCCACAATATCCTAAAGGGCTCAAGGTCAACGTTTTCGTCAATCATCTCGAAGGCGATGTGCGCGAGATTGACTCGCTCAATCATTATCTCGGAATGCCACCGCTCGATGAGGGCGGACGCTTTGAACGTTCGATTTCCGTGATCGCGATCGCGACCCTGGGATTGCTCTTGCTTGCCGGTGTGTTCGTGCATAATCAATTCGCCGCGTTGTTCGCATTGCCCGCGCTCGGCTACCCCTTGATTTTTCTCGCGGACTTGTGGTACATTCTGTATCAGTACGGTCATAGCATTGACCCCAAGTCCGCGCTCGGCGGCGCGATCAAACCATTCACGCCGCCGGTGTTTGGCGAGGGCAAAATCGGTCAGTTCGGCACATTCGCCAGTCCTGAAATTGGTTTATACTTTTCGATTTTTTCCGCGCTGATCGTCCTCGTCGGCTTGTGGTTTCATCGCGCCGCGTACAAACCTCTCGTGGACGCGCGCAAACGCGCTCACGCTAGCAAGGCAACTGCATGAAATTGCGAATCGCGCTCCTGGTTTTTGGCGTGCTCGCGTTGATTCCCTTGAATCGCGCACACGCGCAAATCGCATCCCTCTCGCACGCGACCGCGTTGATCGTTTCGCCCCAGGGTCCCTTCACCACGATTCAAGCCGCGCTCGATGCCGCGCGCCCGGGCGATCACATTCGCGTCGAGTATGGCGTCTACGCCGGTCCCGTCGTCGTCAACAAAACGGTTACGCTCGAAGGCGAAAATTTTCCGGTGATTGCGAACGACAACGATGGCACGGTCGTTACGCTCGACGCGCCCGGCGCGATTTTGCGCGGCTTTGAATTGCGCGGCAGTGGCGTCGAGCCGGATCGCGATCATTCCGGCATCGCAATCAACGCGTCGCGCGTGATCGTCGAAAACAATCGCTTGCGCCAAGTGTTGTTCGGAATTTTTGTCGCGAAGGCGAGCGATGTGATCGTGCGCGGAAATGATATTTCATCCAAGTCCGAGTATGATACCGGACGCCAGGGCGACGCGATTCGATTGTGGTACAGCCCGCGCGCGATTGTCGAAAATAATTACGTGCATCACGCACGCGATCTGATCGCGTGGTACGCGTCCGATGTCGTCATTCGCGATAATCGCGTCGAGCATAGTCGCTACGGCGTGCATCTGATGTACTGCGACCGCGCGGTGATCGAGCGCAATCAGATTCTCAACAACTCGGTCGGCATTTACACGATGTACTCGAACGACATTTCCCTGCGCGAAAATTTTATTCGCGGCACGCGTGGGCCCAGCGGGTACGCGCTCGGCTTCAAAGACGCGGACAATGTGCGCGCAACGAACAATGTGCTCGTGGATAATCGCGGCGGATTTTTTCTCGACAACACGCCGTTCACACCGCAAGGCGTCGGTGAGTTTCGCGACAACATTCTCGCGTTCAACGATGTCGGCGCGATTTTGATGCCGGCGGTGCGCGGCGCGAATTTCGAGCGCAATACATTTTGGGAAAACGTTGAGCAGATCGCGATTCAAGGCAGCGGCAAACTTGTCGGCAATTTCTGGAACGAAAATTTTTGGAGCGATTACGCGGGGTACGACGCGAACGGCGACGGACGAGGCGACCTGGCTTATCGTTCGGATCGTTTTTTTGAAGGCATTGCCGATCACATTCCAACTCTGCGCGCGCTGATTTATAGCCCGGTCGCGCAGGCGATTGAATTTGCCGGTGCCGCGTTCCCGATTGTCAAGCCGCAACCGAAAATGAGCGATCCCAAGCCGGCGATGCGCGCCGCGCCGATTCCTGGTTTTGCGATTCCAACGCGTGCTGGCGCGGGCGCAATGACCGGCGCGGCATTCGCGCTGTTGTTGCTCGGCGTCGTCTCCGGCGCGTTCGCGTTCACGAAAAATTGGACGCGACCGGGGAATGTCACCCTGAGCGAAGCGAAGGATCTCGCAAATCCAAGTCGCGAGATGCTTCGCTCCGCTCAGCATGACAAGTCCGTGCGCGTGGAAAATTTTTCCAAGCAATACGGCAAGGTGCGCGCGATTGAAAACGTTTCGTTCGACGCGCACCCCGGCGAAGCGTTGGCATTGTGGGGACCGAACGGCGCGGGCAAAACAACTTTGCTCAAAGCGATCCTGGGACTGATTGATTATCGCGGCAAAATTTTCGTCGCCGATTTCGACGCGGCGCGCGCAGGCAAACGCGCGCGCGCGAACATCGGCTACGTGCCGCAAGAAGCGACGTTCTACGATCTCACCGTCCAAGCGACGCTCGAATTTTACGCGCGTTTGAAAAAAGCCGATCCCGCGCGCGTCCCGGTTTTGCTCGAACGCGTTGGACTCGCGGAACACGCACGCAAGCCGGTGCCCGCGTTATCGGGCGGTTTGAAACAACGACTCGCACTCGCGGTCGCGCTCTTGAGCGATCCGCCGATTTTATTGCTCGACGAGCCGACCGCGAATCTCGACACGCGCGCGCGGCGCGATTATCTCGCGCTGTTATCCGCGTTGCATCACGAAGGCAAGACGCTGATTTTCGCGTCGCATCGCATCGAAGAAGTCGAAGCGCTCGCGGATCGCGTGTTGTTGATCGAGGGCGCGCAACTCGCCGAAATCATCACGCCGGAAGAATTGCGCGCGCGGCTCGCGACCGAAATCGAAATGACGTTGTGGGTTGACGACGCGCAACGCATCGCCGCGCGCGATTGTCTCGCGAATGCCGGGTTCGATCCGCACGTCAACGGCCGCGGCACGGTGATTGTGCGCGTACGCGCGGAACACAAAATGCGCGCGTTCGATTTGTTGAACGCGTGTGGCGTAACGGTACGGAATTTTGAAATCGCGAATTAGAGATTGGAAATTGGAAGTTGGAGGTTGGAAATTGGATCGCCGTCTGTGTCGTATCCGACGTCCAATGTCCAATGTCCAACCTCTAACATCCAATCTTCAACATCAAGGAACCACGATGGAATGGCAACTGACCTGGACAATCTCGCAACGCGAACTCCGCGAGGCGTTGAAAAATAAATGGTTGTGGTTTTACGCACTGGCTTTCGCCGGACTCGCGCTCGCGTTGTCGCAAGCCGGCGTGTCGTCGGCGGGGTACGCGGGCTTGGGCGGATTCGGGCGCACGGCGGCGAGTTTGATCAACGCGTTGTTGTTGTTCGTGCCGTTGATGGGCTTGAGCGTTGGCGCGGGCGCGCTCGCGGGGGATCGCGAACGCGGGACGTTGATGTACTTGCTCGCGCAACCGGTCAATCGCGCAGAGATTTTTTTCGGCAAAGCGCTCGGCGCGATGCTCGCGCTCTGCGCCGCGCTCGGACTGGGATTTGGATTCGCGGGGTTGGGTCTCGCATCGTCCGGCGATGGGAACGTGCTCGCGTATTTATCGCTCGCCGGCTATTCGCTGATGCTCGCGCTCGTGTCGCTCGGACTCGGCTTTATCATCAGCGCGCTCACGTGCAAAGGCGCGACTGCGGCGGGCGCGGCGTTGATCGCATGGCTCATCCTGGTTTTCTTTGGCGATCTCGGTGTGATGGGCGCGGCGGTTTCGATGCGCCCCCCCGCGTCCACCTTGCTCGCGGTGATGCTCGTCAATCCACTCCAGGTTTTCAAACTCGCGGCGATCTACAATTTGCGCGCGACGCTCGACACGCTTGGCTCGGTCGGACAGTACGCGGACTATGAATTTGGCGCGGCGTTGCCGTTCATTTTATTCGGCTTGCTCGCGGCGTGGATCATCGCGACATTCAGCATCGCGTTCGCACTCTTCAATCGGCGCGGCGATTTATGAAATCACATTTTTTACTGTTGACTGTTGACTGTTTACTGTTGACTGCGCTTGTCGCGTGCGCGCAACCGACCGGCGCACCGAAACCGCCGGACATTGTGTACAATCGCGATATGTGCGAAGCGTGCGGAATGATTATCAGCGATGCGCGTTTCGCCGCCGCGACATTGACGACGGACGGCAGATCGTTCAAGTTCGACGACGCGGGCGAAATGTTCGGCTATCACGCGCGCAATTCGCAAATGCAAGTGCGCGCCTGGTTCGTGCACGATTACGAATCGAAAAAATGGATTGATGGCAAGGACGCGTTTTTCGTGATCGCGCGCGACATCAAATCGCCGATGGGCACCGGCGTCGCCGCGTTCGCGGAGCGCGCAGTCGCGGAAACTTTTGCGAAACGATTCAATGCCCAGGTCTTGACCTTCGATCAAGCTTTCACAGCAATCAAGGAGGGGAAAACTGGAATGTGATCCGATTGCATCGAACACCAAACGCACGTATAATTTTATCTCGGAGGGAAAAATGAAAATGCGAATGTTCTTACTCTTTCTCGTCATCGCGTTGGGCTTGACGATTGCGGCATGCGGCGGCGGCGCGGGCGGCGCGCCAGCGGGCGAACGCAAGGGCGACGCGGCAAAAGGCAAAACCAAATTCGATGGAACGTGTGTCTCGTGTCACGGCCCGGACGCGAAAGGATTGCCGGGGCTGGGCAAAGATTTCACGACGAGCGCGTTCGTGAAAAGTCAGACCGACGCGCAGTTGGTGGACTTTATCAAGAAAGGTCGCCCGGCGAACGATCCGGCGAACACGACCAAAGTGGATATGCCTCCCAAAGGCGGCAATCCCGCGTTGACCGACAATGATTTGTACGACATCATCGCGTTTTTACGAACGTTGATGAAGTAGGCAAAGACCCTAAGGGTTTCCGCGAAGCGAACCCTTGGGGTCTTTTTTATCGCGATGTGAGATGTGATATAATGCGCGCCAGATATTCAATTAAAGAGCAAATCAAATGCCAAGCAAATCGCAACGCAATCAAAAATCGCCCGCGCGAGTTAAAAGCCAAGCGCACCACTCAAAAACAATTCGCGAGACGCGCGCAAAATACTCCGCGTCTTCCGCGCTCGAATTTCCAGAATTTTCCATCGGTCAAGGAAAACTCGTCCGCGGAGATTGTTTAGATGTGTTGCGTGCGCTTCCGCGCGATGAATTTGTATTGGCGTTCACCTCGCCACCCTACTTGAACGCGATCAATTATTCCCAGCACGTTGAAAAACTCAAAGGCCGCACTGAACGTTGGGAAAGAGAATCGGTTTCATACGACGAGTACAGACAATTTCTTGTCGAGCGGTTTGCCGCGTTGTTCGATGTTGTGAAACCCGGCGGTTACAACATCGTCAACATTTCACCGGTGGCCTGGAATGGCGAACGCACGCCGCTTTCATTTCATTTTGTGAAATGGATGGAAGACATCGGTTGGAAATTCCGCGAAGATGTTATTTGGGAAAAATCCATCGCGCGGGATCGGCGTTCGGGTGTGCTTTTGCAACATCCCTATCCCGGCTATTACTATCCGAGTTTGGTCGCTGAATATATTTTTGTGTTCCAAAAACCGGCGAGCAAAAAAGATCAGGAGAACATTTATTGGCATCGGTCGCCGGAGGAAAAAGCAAAAAATAAGCTCGACTTGTCGGCGTATCAAGGTGAGATGAGTAAAAATGTTTGGAAAATCCGACCGCTTTCGCCGCAAGATAATTTGCACCCCTGTCCATTTCCGCTTGATCTGGCCGAGCGTGTCATTTCGTTGTACTCGTACGCCGATGATCCGGTGATTGACATTTTTGCCGGCAGTGGTCAAACGAACCTCGCGTGCGAGCGATTGCGTCGTCGGCACGTCGGGATCGAGATTATGCCAGAGTATATCGAATACGCGCTAAAACGTTTGCGCGCGCAAATCGCGCAAACCAAAATGTTCTGAAGTGAGAAATGAGTTATGCCAAAACCATTGAGCATCTCTGCTAAAATTACGGGACTGAAATACAAACCATTGCTTGTTCGAGAATTAAGTGTTTTTGATATCGGAAAAATTGCGACCGCGTTTGATGCGGCTGGTTCCTTTCTTCTCGATTTTAGCAAAGAGCAACGCGTGGCTTTGAGCTGGTGGGTTTCCGCCAAACGCACTCGCACGTACCCGTATGCGCGTGTGTACGATACGTTGGGTTTTGCCGGGAAAAAAGTTACGATCATTCCGGTCTTTAAGAGAGTGTTTTGAAATTCAGTTCGGGCGAATGAATTCGCGGCAACGCACGGCAAAACCGACCTTCGTCGGTTTGGAATCAATCGCCGCAGGGCGATTTCGCCTTGTGTAGGCGCGGTTTCCAACCGCCGATTGGAATTTCAAAACACTCTCTAAGGACGAAGGCAAAGACGGTGATCGAGATTTTTTGCAATGGGACACGGTTTCTTTGATGAGTTTGTTGGGCGTGTACACGATCGTCGCGTACTATACCAGCGCAATTCCAAGCGCGCGCTACAAAAACAAAATCACCGACCAACGTTTTGATCGGGAGTACCTTGTTTCGAAATTGGACGAGTTGCTGGCTTATCAATCGGATGCACTGCATTGGAATCTGGCGCAAATTGATCTTGTCGGAACAATCGCGCAACGCGCGCTGGATGCGTATGCGGATATTTCGAGCAGGTTGGGAATTGCGATGCATTCGGCGGCAAGCGCGGAACGCCGGGTGCAAGAATTACAAAAAGGCAAAGCGAATTTTATGCAACTTTCACGCAATCTGGCAAAGAGCGCGCAGAAACGCGAACAACTCACGCGGCAACCCAAAGAAAAACTGTCCGGGCGCAAAGGCATTCTCACGATCAAAAATTATCTGGGCGGAAATTATTACCTCACGAGCGATGAAGCCAAAATTTCAGGAAACTCCATTCATCTGGTTGAGGGCAAACATACGCGATCCGAGATGCTCCCTTCAGTTGAAGACATCAAAGACGGTTTGATCAAAATGCTCTTGTTCTCCAACCTTGAATCGGCACAGGTGAGGACAACCGGCTATCGAGTTATGCCAATTCTGAAACTGACCGGCGGTAGAAAATTTTCTGTCGCCGGGTTGAGCCAAGCGCAACGCCAAATGTTAGCCAAACTCAAGCAAGAAGGGCAATTCAACGGCTTTGCCGTTTTGATCAATCGGCGTAACCTTGCCGACATTCCACTGTGATTGAAAAAATTTGGATGCTGCAATGCGAACTGACAAACGACGCAACAATGAATTGCGCCCGGTAAAAATTACGCCGGGCTATGTGGATTATCCGGCGGGCAGTGTGATGATCGAAGCCGGGAAAACGCGCGTGCTGTGCGCGGTGAGTGTGCAACTCGGCGTCCCGCGCTGGCTCGAAGGGCGCAACCAGGGCTGGCTCACCGCCGAGTACGCGATGTTGCCCGGCGCGACGCACACGCGCACGCCGCGCGAAACCACGCCGAGTCCGCGCTCGCAAGAAATTCGCCGGTTGATCGGGCGATCACTGCGCGCCGCGGTGGATTTGAAATTGATTGGTGAGAACACGATTACAGTTGATTGCGACGTGATTCAAGCAGATGGTGGCACGCGCACCGCGTCGATCACCGGCGCGTACGTCGCGCTCGCGCTCGCGGTGCGAAAAATGATCGCGGAGAAAACCGCGTCGCCGCGCGCGCTACAAGCCCAGGTCGCCGCGATCAGCGTCGGCATCGTCGGCGGTGATGAAATGTTGGATTTGTGTTACGAGGAAGATTCGCGCGCCGAAGTGGATTTCAATATTGTGATGACCAGTGAAGGAAAATTTATCGAGGTGCAAGGCACTGCGGAAGGTGAGCCGTTCGCGCGCGATGCGATGGATCGATTGATGAACCTGGGACGCGATGGGATTGCCGAGTTGTTTAAGATGCAGAAAGCGCTACTCTAGAGCAAATTCCAGTTCCATATACAGATAGACCTCTTCCAGACGTCTTGTTTTAAGGCATTTTTGAATGCTATACCGTAAATCGAATCGGAATCTGCTCTAATTCATTTTAGTTGAACAATGGAGACTTGCGATCACCCACGGGGTTTATAG
>Ga0233425_10011111_pt1 | contig 10651 bp, 8 predicted proteins | sample Watercolumn_Towu_2_FD_181712 | JGI IMG/M metagenome (GOLD analysis project Ga0233425, IMG submission 181712) | Freshwater microbial communities from Lake Towuti, South Sulawesi, Indonesia - Watercolumn_Towuti2014_140_MG | ecosystem: Environmental > Aquatic > Freshwater > Lake | place: Indonesia... | reverse complement strand
AACCGTTTGACGAGTTCTTCAGCGGGGCCGTAGCTTCCATCGGCCTCGGAAAGGCCGCAGTGGATGATCATGTCCACATCCGCGTCGAGACAGTTGAGGACCGACTGCCGGCAGGCGCAATGGGCGCCCGTCAGTTTGCCGTGACGGCGGGCCTCATCCGTGATCGCGCGCAGTTCCTCCACGGTGTAAGAGGGTCGCCTCGGGTTGGAGGTGCGTGTGCTGCCCCCGCTGGCGACGATCTTGATATAATCAGCCCCTTCCTTGACCAGCTTCCGAACCTCGGCGCGGACTGCATCCGGGCCGTTCGCCTCGGAGCCGAAGTACCACAGGTGCCCCCCCGTCATGGTGACCGGCCGCCCGCAGATCACCATCCGCGGCCCTGGGGCGAGACCTCGCCGGAGCGCCTCGCGCAGGGAGAAGGCGACGCGATTCTTCGCCCCGTTCTCCCGCAGGGTGGTCACGCCGGAATGGAGGATGATGCGGGCATTCCTGGCGGCGCGAAGGAGGAGAATGTCGTCGTGCTCCATGGCAACGTCGTCACCGGCCGACCCGTCGCCGGGCGAGACCAGGTGCGTGTGAGCATCCACCAACCCTGGAAGGATGGTGGCATCGCCGTACTCCGCTTGGCAGGCTGAGGTACCCGCGGGAAGGCCGATCTCGCTCCGGCGTCCGATCCGGGCAATGCGTCCGTTCTCGATTAGGAGTGCGGCGCCCTCAACCGGGGGACGGCCGCTCCCATCGATCAACCGGTCGGCAGTAAGCAACAGAACGTGAGGGGATGTTTCAGGCATGGATAATCCTCCTGGCAAGGTTGAAATTGATGAGGGACGCCGAGCTATCCGTTACGTGCATCTTTCTGATAGAGCAGCTCTCCGTTGACCATGGTCATCTCGACATCTACCGGCGTCAGATTTGATGGAGCAACCTGGAACAAGTCCTTGCTGAACACTACGAGATCAGCCTTTTTCCCGGGGATCAAGTTCCCCAGGTCCTCTTCCTTACGCGACACCCAAGCCGGCACGGCCGTGAAAGCGTGAATCACCTCGTCAAGCGTGAGGCGCTCGTCCGGGAACCATCCCTCCTTCGGTTCGCCCGCCAGACTCTGGCGCATGAGCGCCGCGTGGAAACTCAGGAGGGGGTTGATCGATTCCACCGGGGCGTCCGAGCCGAATTGGAGACGCATGCCCGCCTGTAGCAGGGATTTCCAGGCATAGGCGTGCCGGCATCGCGGGAGCCCCCAACGCTTTTCTGCCACGGGCCGATCGGTGAGCAGGTGTACCGGCTGCACTGAGGCCACGACGCCGAGATCCCGGAACAGAGGAAGATCGTCAGGATGGAAAAGCTGGACGTGCTCGATCCGGTCGCGTCGAGGTCCACTGAAGCGTTTGCGTGCCCCCTGGATCGCCTTCAGCACGTTGGTCACTGCGAGGTCTCCGATGGCGTGTACGCCGACGTCCCCGCCGTTCCGATAGGTGAACTCGACGCGCTCCTGAAGCTCCTTCGAGGTGAGCACGGCAATCCCGCGAAGCGCGGGATTATCCGTATACGGCTCGCGAAGCAAGGCCGTACCTGAGCCCAGCGTCCCGTCCGCGTAGAGCTTGACTTGGCCGAACCAAAGGCGCTCGCTCCCCTTGTGGAGTTCAATCCCCAACGCGCGCGCCTTCTCCACCTCCTCTGGCGGCAGCAAATGATGGACGCGCAGCTTGAGTTTTCCTTCGCCCTCCAGTGCGGCCAGCGCCTCCCATTCCTGAAGGGTCTCGCAGGAATGCACCCCGGTGACGCCGAAGCGCAACGCCTCGTACTGGGCGCGCAGGGCCGCCTCTTTTCGCGCCTCCAGGGTGGGCGGGGGGATCTCCTTCTCGATGATCTTTCGGTATTCGTGGAGCAGGCCGGTCGGCTCGCCCGTGCAGGGATCCCGCTCGATCCGTGCCCCGGGTGCATCGGCAGCGGCGCGCGTGATCCGTGCTCTGGCCATGGCCAGGGAATTCAGCCAGACCGTGTGGCCGCAGTGTCTGACCAGCATCACCGGATGGTGGGGGGTAATGTCATCCAAGTCGGCCGCTTTGGGTGTGCGTCGCTCCTTCCAGATATGCTCACTCCAGCCCCGCCCGATGATCCATTCCCCGGGTTTGGTAGCGGCCACCGCCTCTGTCACGTGCTGCCGGCAGTCCTCGATTGAGGGGAGGTTCCTGAGATCCAGCCGCCGGAGAGAGAGGCCGAGGTTCACGAAGTGCAGATGGGCATCCACGATCCCCGGGATCACCAGGCGACCCGGCAGCTCGAAGACCCTGGCATCGCCAGCACACGCGCTCTTCACCTCGGCGTTGCTTCCCAGGGCGAGAACCCGGTTGCCCTGGATGGCCAACGCCTCGGCCCAGGGCTGCACCGGATCTCCGGTGAAAATTCGTGTCGAAAGGATTGCAATCTCCATAATTATCTCCGCTGGCGGATGGTGTGAGGGTCGAGGACGTCTCGCAGGCCATCTCCTAGCAGATTCAAACCCAGCACGGTGATGAAGATAGCCACCCCCGGAAAGATGGAGATCCAGGGGGCCGTGAAGAGTTGCTCACGTGCCGTCGAGAGCATCCCCCCCCAACTGGGGGTGGGCGGCTGCGCGCCCAGGCCGAGAAAAGAGAGCGAGGCCTCGGTAAGGATGGCGAATGCCACCCCGAGCGTGGCGATCACCAGGATGGGTCCCACGATATTGGGCAGGATCTGGGTCAGCATGATGCGGGCCCGTCCGCACCCGAGGGCACGCGCGGCGGTCACGTAGTCCAGGGAGCGGGTGGCGAGAACCTGGGATCGTGTGACCCGGCAACTGTAGGACCAGTTGGTAAAGCCGAGGGCCAGGAAGACGTTGAACAGCCCCGGCCCCAGCACGGCCATGATCGCCAGCGCGAAGACCAGGGCAGGGATGGAAAGTATGATGTTGGTGAGGCCCATCACCAGATCGTCCCACCATCGCCCGAAGAAGCCAGCCGTGAGGCCGAGCAGCACGCCGATGATGCTGTTCAGCAACTGGGCGACCAGGCCGATGCTCAGCGAGATCCGGGCTCCATAGATCACTCGAGAGAGGATGTCCCTACCCTGATTATCCGTTCCGAGAAAGTACGCCAGGCTCGGCGGCTCCTCCGAGCGCAGCAGGTCCGCGTCCTGGATGGGATCGTATGGCGCCAGCCAGGGCGCAAAGATCGCCATGATGGTGATGCACAGGCTGATGACGCCGCCCATCACGAGATTCTTGCGCGCCCGTATGATGCGAAACGTCCCGCTCATCGGTATTCGATCCTGGGGTCGATCAGCGCGTAGAGGAGATCCACGGCGAGATTGACCAGGAGAAAGACCAGGATGATCAGCAGGACACAGCCTTGGACCACCGGGATGTCCCGCTGGAAGATGGTGTCCACCAGGAGAGAACCGACGCCGGGCCAGGAGAAGAGCTTCTCCACGATCACCGTCTGCCCCATGAGCGATCCGAACTGCAGGCCGGCGGTCGTCAGGACGAGGATGAGGGCATTGCGCAGCACGTGCTTCCAGTGGATGGCGAATCGTGAGAGGCCTTTTGCATGGGCCGTGCGCACGTAATCCGCATTCAGGATCTCCAGGACAGCGGCGCGAGTGGTCCGCGCGAGGAGCGCCATATAGCCGACTCCGAGAGTGAAGGCAGGCAGCAAGATGTGGGCGAGGCTTCCATCGCCATAGCCCGACGTTGGCAAGAGCGGCAGCTTTACGGACAGGAGGAACATCAACAAGAGGCCGAGCCAGAACTGCGGCATCGATACGCCTGAAACCGCGCCGACCATGGAGAAGGCATCCAGCCAGGATCCGTGCCGCAAGGCCGAGAGAAAGCCGAGCGGAATGCCGAGGCTCACAGCGATCAGCATCGCCGCGATGGCCAGTCTCAGCGTCGGCCAGAGGCGCGCCAGGATCAACTCAGCCACCTTCTCCCGGCGCAGGAACGAGAGGCCCAGGTCGCCCTTCGCCAGGTTCTTCAGGTAGATCGCGTAGCGGATGTGCAGCGGCTTGTCCAGGTCCCACTGCTTCTTCATCTGCTCGATGAACTTCGAGTCAAGCCCCTGTTCCTGGGCGCCGGCGGCCATCAATGCGGCGTTGCCTGGCAAGACATTGAGCAGGACGAACGTGATCAGCGAGATCGCTAGGATGGTGGGGACGAATTGGAGCAGTCGGCGGAGGGCAAATACAAGCATGGGGTCCCTGGCGCAAGAGTGTCCGTGGACTGTTCCTGGATCCTTACACGCATGATGTCCGATCCCGGGTCGTCGAGGGGCGGCCCGGGATCGGACGGTTGTACAGGCCCGTGTCCCGCTTCCAGTCGCAGGGCCCGGCGGGCGGCCTTACTTTTCCTTTGCGCGGGGTGAGGTGTCGTCGATCCAGAGGTCGGTCAGATCCTGGTACATCATCTCGATCGCCACCGGCTTGATCCCGTGGACCCAGGGTTGATGCGCGATCACCGCTTTATTGTAGTTGAAGAACCAGACGGGCGCATCCTCGCGGAAGAGGGCATCCGCCTTCTTCAGGAGGTCAATGCGCTTTGCCGGATCTCGTTCCTGTCCCGCGGTGTCGAGGAGTCTGTCGAATTCGGCATTGTTGTATGCCACGAAATTCCCCGCGGTGGGCGGATTCTTCGAATACCAGCGGCCCAGGGCCTGGAGGGGATCACCCCCCGCCCCGCTGCTCAGCGACCAAATGAAGGCCTGATAATCCATCTTGCGGATCCGATCCGATAGGGCGGCGCCCTCGAGCTGCTGCGGCTTCACCGTCACGTTGATCTGCCTAAGGAACGGCATGATGGCCTCGACCACCACCACCCCCCAGGACTCGTTGCTGGTCCCGATGCACTCGAAGGTGAAGCCTTTCTCGTAGCCAGCTTTCTTCATCAGCTCCCTGGCCTTCTCGACGCTGAAGTCGTAGCCCTTGGCCGTGGGATCAAAGGCTGGCGAGGTGGAGGGCAGGTACCCCACGGCCGGGAAGGCCTTGCCCTTCAGCAGGCGGTCGATGATCAGGCGGGCGTCGATGGCGTGGTTGATGGCCTGCCGGACTTCCCTCTTGGCAAAGGGCTCGAACTTCGGATTGAGTCCGATCAGTCGCGTGAACAGCTCAGCCACCTCGACCATGTTTTTCGAGATGACTGGGTCGGCCTTGTATACGGGATATTGGGCGGCCCCGACAACGGTCGCGTCCAACTCCTTGGCTCGGAAGGCGACGTCGCGAGCGGCCCCCTCGGGCATCACCCTGTATGCCACCTTGTCCAGGTACGGCTTGCCTTTCTCAAAGTAGTCGGGATTCTTGACGAGCACGACCTCGCTTCCCTTCACCCACTTCTGGAACTTGAAGGGGCCGAGACCCACAGGGTCGGAACCGAACCCATCGCCTCTCTTCTCGACCTCTTCACGCGGGAGGATGGCCGTTCCGCCCTCGTAGAGGGTGTAGGACGGATCAACGGGCTTGTCCATGGTGATCTCGAGGGTGAAATCGTCGATCTTCCGCAGCCCAGAGATCTGCGTGGCCTTACCCTCTTCGTAGTCTCTGGCGCCCTTGATCACTCGGACGAATCGGGCGGCTGGCGAGGCCATCTTGGGATTCATGATCCGCTCGTAACTCCAGATCACGTCGTCGGCTGTCATGCGGCGCCCGTTGTGGAACACCGCGTTCTTCCTGAGGGCGATCCGGTAGATAAGGCCGTCCGGCGACACCTCGATCTTCTCGCCCAGCTCGAGCCTGGGCCGGTTCGCCTCATCATCCCAGGAGTACAGGCTGCGGTGGATGTTGATGGTAACCAGGATGTCGTTGGTGTTCGGTGTTCGATGCGGGTCCAGGCTGAAGATGTCCCCACCGTAGGGGATGACGAAGTTGAACGTCCCTCCGGCCCGAGCAGCCAGCCCGACCCCAGCCGTGGCCGCGAGCAAGATCGCAGCCACCGCCCAGCCGATCGCAACCTTTTTCATGAATGCGATTTTCATGGGTGCCATCCTCCTGTGCAAGAAGCCCATCCGTGTCAGCCTATCGTCTCGAATCGCCGGGGGTCTTGCCGGGTATTACGCGGACGCCTTCGCAGCGGACCGCGTTTGAAGCGTGAAGGGTCGGGACACTCATCTATATGTCATAGAGGGCAGCATGGCATCGGCCGTGGGCGGCACGGCCCCCAATGGCGTCCGAAGCATCGCCCAGAGCCGGGGCTGTGTCAAGCGCGAAAACGCGGGTGCGCACTGCTTCGCCCCTTCTGTCCAGTCGATGTGCCAGTCGCGTCCGGTGGTCTTGGCCTCGATATTCACCAGCGGGACGCCGTTGACGAAGAGCAGGATATCGGTCCGGATGTTGTCCCTCGGCCCTTCGACGCGGAACTGGTTCGTGGCGAGGAAGTCATTCGCCTCCAGGTCGTCGTAGTCGATCAGCCGAACGTTCTCCTCCGGCTCGTCCACTGCAAATTTGAACGTCTTCTCGTTCCGCAGCCAGCGGAGCCATTCCTGGTTGTCGCGCTCGGCGCGCAGGCGGGAGATCACCCGCTCTGCCCGCTCGTCGTCGGTGATGACCTCTGGGTTCAGGCTAATGAGCCGCTCCCTGAGGATCGGCAGCAGGAGCACCTCGCGCTCGTCCACAGCCCCGTCGTCCCGACGGATGCGATACTCTCGGGCAACGGCCTTCGAGTCCTCGTACCGCCAGCCAAGCTCGGGAGACTCAAGCCAGTCCAGAATCGGGCTTTCGACGGTAATGGCTTCGCTGAAGGCGCTCATGTCAGCCTCACGAATCTGGGCGCGTGCGCCGCCGTGTCGGGGGCCGTTTGGGCGAGGTGGTTCCCGTCTTACCCGCCAGTGCCTTCACTTCTCGCACCAGTTGCTCCGCCGGCTGGGCGTCCTCCAATTGGTGCCGCTCTCGCTCGAACCGTTCGAACTCGCGTTCAGCTTTCTCCTTCGCCTCATCCGCCGAGATGCCCCCCGCGTGGTCCAAAATCTGCCTGTCGCCCACCCGCAGGAATGCATCCAGCTTGGCGATCCAGTCCCGCATGTGCATCGGGCGCCGCTCCAGCGCCTGCAGCTCGGCGAAGTCGAGATACTGCGTCACGATGAGGCTCAGCCTCCTCAGCTCGTCTTCGGTCAGGTAGTTCTTGGCGATGGCCACATCGGGCTTCCGGACTCTTGCCCCCTTCCAGGACGTGAGACCCATGTTCGGCCTCGCGGCGTCCGCCCGCTCCGCGATTACCTCGGCCGCCGTCCGTCCGTGGACGGCAAAGTGCATCTTGTTCTGGACGGTCTGGAAGAACCGCTGCGTCATCTCGGCGGACGGGTCGTAGTCAATGCTCGTCTTGTAGATGTCGCAGACCTTCCGATAGAAGTTCCGCTCGGACATCCGGATTTCCCGGATGCGCTGGAGCAGTTCATCGAAATACTCGTTTTTCGTGCCGCCCTGCTTCAGTCGATCGTCGTCGAGCGTAAAGCCTTTAACAAGATATTCCCGCAGCCGCTCGGTGGCCCAGCGACGGAACTGTGTCCCCCGGTGGGAGCGGACGCGGTACCCGACAGCCAGGATCATGTCCAGATTGTAGTGCCTGAGGACCCGCCGAACCTCGCGCGCGCCTTCCCGGCGAACTTGTAAGTATTCCTTACAAGTTGCCTCCTCCGTCAACTCCCCGTCGGCGTATATCCCCCGGACATGCAGCGTCACATTCTGGGGCGTCGTCTGGTACAGCTCCGCCAATTGGGCCTGCGTCAACCAGACCGTCCCACCCTCCAGCCGGACTTCAATTCGGGTCCGGTTGTCTTCGGTTTGGTACAGGATCAACTCGGAGCCGGAGACGGATTCGCCGCTCATTGCCCGCTCTCCACTCGGACCCGTACCCGGCCGGTCAAGAGGTTCTGAAGCAGCGATTGCTTCAGACGCCCGAGGGCGTGCAGCTCGGCCTCGCAGGTAGAAAGGTATTCACCCGCAGCCCTCAGCGCATTCACGATCTCTTCTTGCTCTTCTCTAGGAGGTTCCGCGAAGTCATGGCGTCGAATCTCCCGCAACCCTATCTTCCAAAGTCCACTGCCCGAGACAGCTTTCGATTGGAGTCGGCGAAGAAACTCGTGCGATTGCCAAAGCAGCGGCATGAATCCCCTTACTGTCTTGTCTGGATCGAAAGGAATTTTGATAAGCAAGTCCGAAAATACGCAATTGGGCGGCGGCTCCTCGGTTAGGAGACCACCGGTGGCAATATACTCACGGTTCCCGTTTCCTCGTAGAACGTAGAAGTCTCCCGCATGGGCGATCAGGTCCTCATGCGGCTTGTCTAGCAAGTCAACGTAAGTAACATTTCTGGGGTTACAACGGCCGGAACTGATGCAACTAACGTTGAGAATGGGTACGCCTGGCGGGTCCGGACGCGATTGGGGCGAGAGCCCGTTGTATATGTTTCCCGAAACAACATCCGAGACCCTCTTGATCTTCCAACCCGTCGGAATCTCGCCGATCTTGGTTTGCTCAAAGCAAGAATGTCGACCGGGGATGCCGCGGGTGAAGAGTTGCTGCATGAGGGCCGTCTTGAGCTGCCGTGCCGCCGCCAGCTTCGCCTCCGCCGCCGCAAGAGCCCTATCCGAAGTCTCCAACAAAGGACCGATCTCCGCCCGTTCACCTGGTTCAGTCGGAACACAGACATTCACGCGCCGAATCTCGCGCCGGGATACCTCCGCGAAGGTGGTTCCGGCAGCCAGCCTGACGAATACCGGTTTCACCGACTGTGCGAGATAGAAAAGAAAGTGCGAGTCGTTCGGATCTCTTGGAACGAGTGAGGCGAAACCTTGGTTTGTCGCGACAGGCACGCCGGCTAGGCGGCACTCACCAATGGTAGCCCGGCTGGTGAGGAGCGTGGCACCCACGGGCAATGGTGTGGCAGACGAATCCCGAAGTCCTGCCTGCGAAATGCCCCGCTCCGTCTTCTCGAGGACCGGACCTGAACATTTCGTGATATCAGTCGGCGTCACCCAGGGAATCTCTGGCGGATTCCAATACTCAGGATTCCCTGTATCCGGCGTCCCACCGCCCACGACTTTGGCGATGTCGGCCAGTGGCTTGACGACCCAATCAGCCGGGCGACCAGAAGTTTCGACTGGCAGGTTGTAAATCATTCCGCCCCGTTCTTCCGAAGCATGGCCCGGAGTGCCTCGATGGACACCGTTGCATCCTTCGCTGTGGATTCAAGCTCCGCCATAGCCTGCGCAATCTCGATTTTCTCCTCCGGTTCGAAGGTGTCCACGTAGCGCGGGAGGTTGAGGTTGAATTCGTTCTCTTCAATCTCGGTCCGGTCAGCCACGACAAAATAGCGCTGCGCTTCCGCTGGATCGGTGCAGATCCGCAGCAGATCAGCGACGCTCTCCCGCAAGAGGGTCATCTCGCGTTCGGCGTGCTGGCGGGCCGCGACCCGCTTCTCTTCGGCCTCTTGTTCCAGCTTCGTCAGCGCCTTGACCATGGGCTTCAGATCCTTGAGGCGCTCGGCGTTCGCCTTCTTCTCCTCGCGGAATCGCTTCCGCCTCTCCTTGTCCGCCGGCGGCTCTTTCGCCGCGAGTGCTTCGCGCTCGGCCAGCTCCTGCCGCAGGGCGGGCAGCGGCTCCAGCAGCGGGCTGTAAGCCTCGCCTATGTCGCGCAGTGCGGCGTCACGCTCGCCCACGATCTCAGCGGCTGATTCCTGCTCGTGTTGCGGGATAAGCTGGCGGCACTTCTCCAGATCGCCGAAGGCGCGCCATGGGACAAGAATACGCAGGCAGTCGGCACGACGAAGCAGGTTCTGCGGATTGGTCGCCTGGTAGTGGCGCGAGGCCCAGATGAGGAGAATCTTGCCCTTTCGCTCCAGCGCCTTCCGCTTGTTGAGCACCACGAGGCAGCCGGGAACGCTGTTGCCGTAGAAAAGCTTGGACGGCAGGACGATCACGCACTCGATGAGGTCGCTCTTGATGAAGCCTTCGCGGATCACGTATTCGGCGTCGGCTTTCTGGTTTCGGCCATTCTCTTCCTCGGTCTGCTCCGGCTGCCCGCGGAACAGGATGCCCTGCGACATGACGATGATGCCGCGCCCCGAGGGCTTGAGGGAACGCGCCACCTGCTGCATCCAGGCATAGTCGCCGTTGTCCCGAGGGGGCAGACCGAAGGAAAAGCGACCGTACGGATCGCCGCCCGAAAAATCGTCGTACCCCATGATTCGAGGGAGAACGGAGGATTCATTACGATGCGGTCGAACTGCCGGAGGCGCTTCGCCTGGCCTTCCCGGAACGCGGGTGCCCGCAGGCTGTCGCCCTTGGCCTGCTGGAAGCTCCGCACGCCGTGGAGCAGCATGTTGATGCGGGCGATGTTGGCCGTGGACGGGTTGCTCTCCTGCATGAAGAAGAAGAGCCGATCGGCCGCCTGCCCGCCGTGATGCCGCTCCACGTAGCGGCGGCATTGCAGGAGCAGGCCGGCGGACCCCGCCGCCCAGTCGCAGACCAGATGCCCCGGCCGCGGCTCCACGATCTCGGACATGAGGAACGCGACTTCCTTGGGCGTGTAGAACTCCCCGCTCGACTTCCCCGCCTTGGAGGCAAAGTTGCGGATTAGGTATTCGTAGGCATTGCCGAAGAGATCGTCGGGCACGCTGGCCCGGTCGAAGGGGCGACTGCCGAACTGATTG
>Ga0233425_10011110_pt1 | contig 10651 bp, 8 predicted proteins | sample Watercolumn_Towu_2_FD_181712 | JGI IMG/M metagenome (GOLD analysis project Ga0233425, IMG submission 181712) | Freshwater microbial communities from Lake Towuti, South Sulawesi, Indonesia - Watercolumn_Towuti2014_140_MG | ecosystem: Environmental > Aquatic > Freshwater > Lake | place: Indonesia... | reverse complement strand
ATACCGCGAAACCCATTGATCGCGCGACGCTGGAGACGATTCTTGATGCCGGCCGCTGGGCGCCCTCGGCGATGAACCGGCAGCCCTATCGCTTCGTCGTCGCGGAGTCGGCCGCGTCCCGCCAGCAATTCGCCGCGGCGGCCCGCCCGTTCTACGACAAGTGGATCGCGAACCTGCCGGAGGACGCCCGTAAGCGGATCAGCGAGCGCAACGCCGGCAAGCCCGACCCGGTTTATTACAGCGCCGCCGCGATCGTGTTCGTGATCGGAAACAGCCCGACGGCCGAGTTCGACTGCCCGATGGTCTGCGAGAATATGATGCTCGCCGCGCGCTCGCTCGGCCTTGGCTCCTGCTGGGTCTACACCGGCTCGCTGGTCGCGGGCGATCCCGCGATCAAGGCCACGCTCGGCTTGCAGGAAGGCGAAAAGATTTTCGGCCCCATTATCCTCGGTCACCCGCAGGATGGCTTCCCGCCGCCGACCGAGCGCAAGCCGCTGGCTGTACTCTGGCTGTAAACACCCGTTGCCTCCTCCAACTCGCCAGCAAACGGTCGCGTTCTGCCGCGAATTCCTTGGCACTCGAAAACGCCTTCCCAACATCCATTCTCACACTTGTACAAGTGTGAGAATGGATGTTCGCGGGGGAAAGTGCATTTTCACCAATGTTTACAGTGGAATTCTTATCTTGAATGGTTCGCTTGTCAGATAATTATTTTTAGCTCTTTCTCACACTTGCGCGAGTGTGAGAAAGAGTCATGCTGCGGGAGGACGCGTGAGCCGGGATTGGCGCTCACAGCGCTGGCCGGGCGGCAGAGTGTCGCGAGCGCGGTGCAAGGACGCGAATTTGACCAGTCCGCCGGTCTCGGCTACATTCGCGCCCCGAAAACATGAAGATGGCGATACTCGTTGGCGATGGCATGGGCGACTACCCGTGCCCGGAACTCGGTGGCAAAACCCCGCTGCAGGCGGCGCGCATTCCGAACATGCGGCGCATCGCCGCCGCGGGCGAACGGCGCATGGTGCAGACCGTGCCGCTCGCCGGCCTGCCGCCGGGCAGCGACGTCGCCAACATGAGCCTGATGGGCTACGACGCCGAGCAGAACTACACCGGCCGCGCCGCCATCGAGGCCGCCGGCGCGAACCTCCCGCTCGCGCCCGCCGATGTCGCCTTCCGCTGCAACCTCGTCACGATCACCGAAGGCCGCATGGCCGACTATTCCGCCGGCCACATCACCTCCGAAGAGGCGCGCGAACTGATCAAAACGTTGCAAGCCGAGCTCGGTCGCGACGGACTGAAGTTCCACGCCGGCGTGCAATACCGTCATCTGCTGATCTGGAACAACGGTCCGCTCAAACTCGAAATGCAGGCGCCGCACGACATCGCCGGACAGGGCGTCGCCGAGTATCTGCCGACCGGCGAGCGCGAAGCCGAGGTCCGCGCGCTGATGGACCGCTCGCGCGAAATTTTCCGCGACCATCCGGTCAACCGCGCGCGCCGCGATGCCGGCAAACTGCCCGCGACGCAAATCTGGCTCTGGGGTCACGGCCGCGCGATGCACCTGCCCAGTTTCCGCGAGCTCTATGGCCGCACCGGCGCGGTCATCACCGCCGTAGATCTCGTCCGCGGCCTCGGCAACCTCGCCGGGTTGGAGAATGTCGTCGTCCCCGGCGCGAACGGTTTGATTGACACCAACTACGCCGGCAAAGTTTCCGCCGCGCTCGACGTGCTCAAGCGCCACGACTTTGTCTTTGTCCACGTCGAAGCCCCCGACGAGTGCGGTCACGTGGGTGACGTGCAGAAAAAGACGCTCGCCATCGAGCTCTTCGACGAGAAGGTGGTTGGCCCGATCTGGCGTGAACTTGAAAAGCGCGGCGCGCCCTATCGCCTCGTCGTCTGCATGGATCACCGCACGCCGATCGCCACGCGTGGCCACACCCGCGATCCGGTCCCGATGGTCAAGCTCGATGGCCCCGTCGGCCCCGTCACCGCCGAGGCGCCCTACGACGAAACCTACCACGGCGGCACCGCCGAATGCCGCGGCCACACCTGGCTTGGCGAACTGCTGAAAGCATAGAACGGAGCAAGCATGGCCCCTCCCCCCTCCAGCGACCAGCAGTTGAAACAGGTTTTGGATGCCATCCCGTCCTTTGTCTTCATCGTGGATAAGGACGTGCGCGTGCTGGCGTCCAACACGGCGGCGAATACTTTCTTTGGCGCGCATCCCGAAGCGCACCTGCAACCGCTCTGCGGCGATTACCTGCGCTGCGTGAACGCGCCGCCCGCCAACAAGAACTGCGGACACAGCCAGCATTGCCCGGAGTGTGTGGTGCGCAACGCGGTCAACGCCGCCGTCACCGGCCAGCCCACGGTCCGCAAGCTGCATCGGATGCAGTTGCGCGTGCACGGAGCCGAAAGCGAAATCTGGTTCCTGATCACCGCCAATCCCCTCGAATCCGACCAGGGCGACCGTTATATGCTGGTGTTGGAAGATGTCACCGAACTGGTCAGCCTGCGCAGCCTCGTTCCGATGTGCGCCAAGTGCCGCAAGGTGCGCGACGACAAGAATTATTGGCAGAGCGTGGAACACTACCTCCTCCAGCACACGGCCATGAAGTTCAGTCACGGCCTGTGTCCCGACTGCCTGCAACTGCTTTATCCTGAAGAAAACGATCCGGCGCCTGCGTCCTAGCCGCGCGCCTGCCGACAAGTTCCAACCCTTGGAATACCGGCATGCTTTCTTCCAAGCCTTGGAAGAGTTGACCGTGAAATCCTCCAATGCTTGGAAAAATCGGGGTGCTCGTTTTCCAAGCTCTGGATCGTACCCGTGGCGAGGGCTTGTCGGCAGCCAATGAGTTGCTATCATGCGGCCATGCATACGGCCAAGAAGGTGGCGCCGCTTCCCGCCTATTTCCGGCGGCGGATGAACATGGAAAGTCTGCTGGCCTCGCGCCGCGTGCTGCGGCTGGTCTATGAAAAAGGCCCGCTGACGCAGGCGGAGGCAGCGCATGCGTTGGACCTTTCGCAAGGGGCCTGCAACCTGCACTTCCAACGGCTCGAATACGAAGGACTGGTGCGCGGCCAGCGGCTCGAGCCGGAAGGCCGCGGGCGGCCGCGGTTCCGCTGGGAACTTTCCCGCGCACAGAACGCCACCATCGGGCTGGTCTGCGATCCGCCGCACTTGTTCGTGCAGATGGAGGATTTCGCCGGCCAGAAACTGTTTTCGCAGGAACTCAATCTCAAGGGCTGCCGCGACCATATGCAGGTGGCTGAAAAAATGTGCGCGCTCGTCCAGCGCGCCGTCACAGCGGCCCGGGAGCGGGAGCTGCGTCTGCGTTACGCCTTCGCTGCGCTGCCCGGCGTGCTCGACCCCGTCACGGGTGCGGTGCGGCGTGCGGTCAACTTCACGCCGCTCGATGGTCTCGATGTGCAGGCGCTGCTGCGCGCGCAGTTCAATTTGCCGGCTCACGCCAACGGCCTGGGCGTCGCCTATTATTACGGTGAAGCCGCGGACATCCCGCCGGACCACACCGCGCTGGTCATCTACTGGGACCTCGGCCTCGGCTTGGTCTTCGGGCGTAACCGGCAGATTCTGACGGTACAGGGCGGCGATCAGCACGGGCGCATCCTCTCCGAGCTGGGCCACATCAGCATCGCCGCCGATGGCCCGCGCTGCCACTGCGGCCAACGCGGCTGCCTCGAAGCCTACGCCGGTGGCTGGGTGCTGTTGCAGCATTTTGCCAAGTCCGGTGTCCAGACGCTGGAAGACCTCGCGCAACTGGCCTCGGCGGGAAAAAGCGGCGTGGATGCGACGCTACAGGACATCACGCGCCTGCTCGGCAGCAATCTGGCCTGCGCGCTCCAGATGTTCGGCGTGACGGTCATACGGGTCACCGGCCCGCTCGCTCCGGTCTTTGCGCGTGGACAGTCCGCCTTCACTGCGGGTTTGGCCGGGGTGATCGGCGCCGAGCGCGCGGCCAGCATCCAGATCGCGGTCAGCCAGGACGTCAGCGACCGCCTGCTGCGTGGTGCGACCCGCGCTGCCCGGCGCGCCTTCATCTATCCCGACGAATTCGCGCGGCTCTCGCGCGTCTCCTGCACCCTGCAAGGCCAGTTGCTGGCTGGCGACTAAAACTCCTGCGCACCGCCCGTGCGCTGAACATTTATATTGCCCAGGCAATTTTATGCTGCTAACTTCTCCCCCGCCAACAGGAGCAGACATGAGCGACAAGAGTCAACCACAGGCAGGTGCGGGCATGTTGGACACGGATTTTCAACCGCTGATGGCCGCGCTGAAGACGGTGCGCGCGCGTGGCGGAGGCGATAAGCTGGCCATCGCATGGGAGCGCGAGAATGGCTGTGTGTCGCGCTACGATCTGCCGCTCCCGCCCAGCGCGGAATCCGACGAGGCCTTTTTCCGGCTCGCCGAGCGCGTGACGAAATTCCTGCTCTGGTCGGCCGGCGGCTGGAAGCTGCTGCTCGCAGGCCCGGAAAAAATCTGCGCACGACTGGCGGCGGATTACAGCGCCAAAGGCCGCCGCGCCTTCGATGCCGATTTGATGCAGCGCGTCTATGGCAAGCCGATGACCGTCGAGCGCCGCGCTCTTTCCGACATGCCGGCGGCGCGCGACGCCGCGATGAGCGTGGGCGGCCACCTCGATGGCTGCCGCCTCGGGTTTGATCTCGGCGCGAGCGACTACAAAATTTCCGCCGTCCGTGAAGGCGAGGTGGTCTTCAGCGAGGAGCTGCCGTGGACGCCGCGCGACTACAGCGACCCCGCGCAGCATTACGAAAAGTTGAACGCGGGCCTGAAGCTCGCGGCGGCCAAACTGCCACGCGTGGACGCGATTGGCGGCAGCACGGCGGGCGTGGTGGTGGCCAACCGCATCATGGTGGCCTCGCTCTTTCGTGCGGTGCCGACGGAAAAATACGCCGCGGCGCAGGACATCTTCCTGCGCCTGCAAAAGGAGTGGCAGGTGCCCGTGGAAGTCGCCAACGATGGCGACGTGACCGCGCTCGCCGGCGCGATGAGCCTCGGCGTCACCGCGATTCTCGGCGTGGCGATGGGCTCGAGCGAGGCCGCCGGCTACCTCGACCGCCGCGGGCGTTTGACGGGCCGCTTGACCGAGCTGGCGTTCGCGCCGGTGGACCTCAATCCCTCCGCGCCGGCCGACGAGTGGTCGGGCGACTCCGGCGTCGGCGCGCTCTATTTCTCGCAGCAGGCGGTGAACAAGCTGGCGCTGATGGCCGGCATCGTCTTCCCCGACAAGCAACCGCTGCCGGAGCGGCTCAAGGAAATTCAGGCGCGCATGGTGCGCAACGACGAAACGGCGCGGCGGATTTATGAAACCATCGGCGTCTACCTCGGCCACGCGGTGCCGTGGTATCGCGAGTTCTATGACTTCGATCACCTGCTGATCCTCGGCCGCGTGACGTCCGGGCAGGGCGGCGAAATCATCCTCGATGGGGCAAAGAGAATTCTACGATCGGAATATCCGGCGCTTGCCGAAAAGGTGAACGTGTTCATGCCCGACGAGAAGGCGCGGCGCGTCGGCCAGTCGGTGGCTGCGGCGAGCCTGCCGCAACTGCAACGGAGTTGAAGATGAAACTGCACCAGACCACCGCCGATGTGTTCGTACCCGATGGCGTCGCGCTCGACGCGGCGCTGGGACGCGTCACACACTTGGGCATCGGCGCGCATCAGGACGACCTCGAGTTCATGGCGTTCCACGGCATCCTCGCCTGCTACCACAGCGCCGACCAGTGGTTCGGCGGCGTCACCTGCACCAACGGCGGTGGCAGCTCTCGCACCGGCCCGTACGCGAATTACACCGACGAGCAGATGATGGCGATCCGCCGCCGCGAGCAGCGTACCGCCGCGGTCGTCGGCCGCTATGGCGTGATGCTCCAACTTGATTATCCCAGCAGCGCCATCAAAAGCACGACGGAGACAGCGGTCAAGGATGACCTCAAGCAGATTCTCGCCGCAGCGCGTCCGCAAATCGTCTACACGCACAATCTCGCCGACAAGCACGATACGCACATCGGCGTCGCCGTCGCCACCATCCAGGCGCTGCGCGAGCTGCCGCGCGACCAGCGGCCGGAAAAAATCTGGGGCTGCGAAATCTGGCGCGACCTCGACTGGCTGCCGGATGCCGACAAGGTGCTGATGGACGTCAGCGCGCACGGCAACCTCGCCGCCGCCATCAACGGCGTATTCGATTCGCAGATCGCCGGTGGCAAGCGCTATGACCTCGCCACGCAGGGTCGCCGCCAGGCGAACGCAACGTTCCTCGAATCGCACGCGAGCGATAAAACCACGATGCAGATTTTCGGCATGGACCTGACGCCGCTCGTGGCCGACGAAAAACTTGATATGCTCGATTACGTCTGCGGCTACATCGAGAAGTTCCGCGCCGAGGTTCGGCAGAAACTGGGCAAACGCTTGGGCCAATAATTCCACCACCAAACAGGAGAAAGCACATGCAAGTTGGGTTCTATGGACACGTCCGGCAGTATCACAACATCAAGAAGGAAATTGACGCGAACATCGCGCGCGTGCTCGAAAGCGGCGAGTATGTACACGGCCCGATGAACAAGCAGTTCGAGCAGGAGTTCGCCGCCTTCTCCGGCACCAAGTACGCGATTCCCTGCGGCAACGGCACCGACGCGATCTGGCTGACGCTCATGGCGCTCGGCGTCGGCGAGGGCGACGAAGTCATCACCAACGCCAACACCTTCTTCGCCACCGCCGAGGCGATCTGGGTCGCCGGCGCGACCGCCGTCCTGATTGATTGCGACCCGCAGACCAAGTGCCTTGATCCCGCGAAGATCGAGGCGGCCATCACGCCGAAGACCCGCGCGATCATCCCCGTCCACCTCTACGGCCAGTGCGCCGACATGCCCGCCATCAAGAAGATCGCCGACAAGCACAAGCTCTGGGTCATCGAGGACAACGCGCAGGCGATTGACGCCGCCGGCGACACGTTCAAGATCGGCGAACTTTCCGACGCCGTCGCGACGAGCTTCATCATCCAGAAAAACCTCGGCTGCTTCGGCGATGGCGGCGCGATCGTCACGAACAACGACAAGGTCAACGAGAAGACGCGCCTGCTGCGCAACCACGGCTCCAACAAGCGCAACGTCCACAGCTTCGGCTTCAACAGCCGCCTCGACGATCTCCAGGCCGGCGTCCTCTCCGCCAAGCTCAAGCACATCCATGAGTGGAACGACCTGCGCATCAAGTGGGCCGCGCGCTACACCAAAGGCCTCAAGGGCGCGAAGACGTTCGACCTGCCCTACGCCAAGCCCGGCTACCGCCACGTCTGGCACCTCTACGTCATCGAGACCAAAGACCCCGCCAAGCGCGACGCGCTCGTGGAGTTCCTCGTCAAGAACGGCATTGACGCCAAGACGCACTACTCGATTGCGATTCACCAGCAAGCCGGCTACCCGTGGGGCAAAGGCGCCCGCGTCGTCGGCCCGCTGACCAACGCCGAGAAGAACGCGGCGAGTTGCATCAGCCTGCCGATGTTCCCGGAACTGAAGGCCGAGGAAGTGGACTACGTCATCGCCAAGTGCCGCGAGTGGGACAAGGCGCAGAAGCAGGACGTCGCCGAGTAAAACAAGCAGGACGGATTTTCCGAGCCTTGGAAAAAATCGGGCGGAAAGTTCCAAGCCCTGGAAAAGTTGGCGGCGAAAGCTTCCAATGCCTGGAAAAAACGGCCGCGCGGTTTCCAATCCTTGGAAAAGTGGACAAAAAAAATGAAAGATAGAAAAACAAACAGCCCAAGTTCCGGCCTCTCTTTTTCTGCCCATCATCTTTCTGCCATTTTTTTGTCGTCCGTTTTTCTGTCCGCGTCCGCAGGTGAACGTAGGTCCATCAGGAGCAGAGCATGAGCAACCAATACAGCGTCGTCGTCGTCGGGATGGGCAAGCGCGGGATGCACCACGCCGCGGCCTTCAACGCGAATCCGAAGTTCAAGGTCACCGGCATCTGCGATATTGATGCCGCACGCCTCGCCGCCGCGGCCGCGAAACTCGGCAACCCGGCGACGGGCAGCGATGCCGCCGCGCTTGCCAAGCAGGTGCAGCCCGATGTGTTCTGCTTCTGCACGATGCCAAACCTGCGTACGCCAATGATCCGCGCGGGCATTGAGGCCGGCGCGAAGCTGATCGCGTTCGAGAAGCCCGTCGCGCTGACAAGCGCAGAGCTGTGCGCAGTCCGCGATATGATTCGCACGGCCGGCGTGAAGGCGGTCGTCAGCCACCAGCACCGCTACGGCGTGCACTACCGGAAGGTGAAGGAAATCATCGCGAGTGGCGCGCTCGGCCGCGTCCACACGGTCTATGGCACGGCGACCGGCTGGATGACGCACATGCTCTCCCACATGATTGACTACAGTAGCTGGTTCAACGACTATGCACCCGGTGTTTGGGCGCTGGCGCAGGCGGCGGGTCGCGCGAAGCTGGGCGACAACCATCCGTCGCCGGATTACATCGCCGGGTTTGTGCAGTTTGCGAACGGCGTCCGCGGCATCTATGAATGCGGCGCGGGCGCGCCCGACCAGCCGGAAGTGGCGAAGTGGTGGGGCAAGAACCGCATCGGCGCGCAGGGCACCGAGGGTTTCGCCGAGGTGCTGACCAACGGCGGCTGGCGCGCGGTGACCAAGCGCGGCGGAGAACAGCTCGGCGAGGGCGCGATGAACTACGATCTGGATATGCCGCCCTACATCGCCGACATGGCGGCGTGGCTCGATGACGATGCGCGGGTTCATCCGTGCAACCTTGAGCACGCGTGCCTCGGCGCGGAGATCATGCTGGCATTGCAGCGGTCGGCGTGCGAGGGCGGGCAGGTGGCGCTGCCGCTCGCCGGCGGCGCGGACGAGCAGGCGCTGCTGAAGGCGCGGATCGCCGACCGGCCCGTGCTGGTCTCGTGCGAGCAGAACAGAAAGGAATTCGGCTTGGCCTGATTATGGAAGTCATCATCCGTCCCACCAAGCAGGCGGCGATCAAGCTGGCGGCCCAGCTCATCGCCAAGTCGGTCCGCAGCAAGCCGCACTTCGTGCTCGGCCTCGCCACCGGCGCGACGATGGAGGGCGTCTATGACGAGCTCGCGCGGATGCACACGGCGGAGCAGCTCGATTTCTCGCGTTGCCACACGTTCAATCTCGATGAATATGTGGGCGTGCCGCCGGAAAGTCCGTTTTCTTATCACGAGTACATGCGCAAGCACCTGTTCAGCCGCGTCAACCTCCACCCGCTCTGCGCGCATCTGCCCAACGGCATGGCGCCCGACCTCGCCGCCGAATGCAAACACTACGAACACCTGATCCACGAGGTCGGCGGCATTGACCTGCAACTGCTCGGCCTCGGACGCGACGGCCACATCGGCTTCAACGAGCCGCTCTCCGCGCTGCGCTCGCGGACGCGCGAGAAGGCGCTGACGCCCTCGACGCTCGCGGCGAACGCGCCGTTCTTTGGCGGCAATGTGAACGCGATGCCGCGCCGCGCGATCACGATGGGCGTCGGCACGATCCTCGAGGCGCACAACTGCCTGATGCTCGTCACCGGCGACTCGAAGGCCAACATACTCGCACGCGCCGTCGAGGGGCCGATCACCGCGATGGTCACCGCGTCCGCGCTGCAACTCCACCCGCATTGCCAGGTGATCGTGGACGAGGAAGCCGCCGCGAATTTGCAGGGCAAGGATTACTACCGCTGGATTTTCGAGAACGAACCGGAATGGGCGCCGTACCGCGCCTGAAGGAGACCACATGAAAACCTCCCGCTACATGGCGCTGCTGCTGACCGTCGCCGGCCTCGGCGGCCTGCTCTACGGCATTGATGTCGGCATCATCGCCGGCGCGCTGCCCTACCTCGAGGCGACCAGCGGCCTGAACGCCGGCCAGCTCTCCTTCATCGTCGCCGCCGTGCTGCTCGGGAGCGTCATCTCCACACTCTTCGCCGGGATGCTCGCCGATCTAATGGGCCGAAAAAAACTGATGGCCATCAGTGGCATCTTGTTCGTCATCAGCATCCCGATGATCGCGTTGGCGAAGGGCTACGGCCCGCTCGTGCTCGGCCGTCTGCTGCAAGGCGTCAGCGCCGGCTTGATCGGCGTCGTCGTGCCGCTCTACCTCGCGGAATGCCTCGGCGCCTCGAACCGCGGCAAGGGTACCGGCATCTTCCAGTGGCTGCTGACGCTCGGCATTGTCGCCGCCGCCGCGATCGGCTTCTACTTCAGCATCCGGGTCGAGGAGGTCGAAAAACTCCACGACGCCGCGCAGCTCTTCGCGTTCAAGGACACCGCGTGGCGCAGCATCTTCTGGGTCTCGCTGCCGCCCGGCCTCCTGTTCGTGCTCGGCAGCCTGGTCGTCGCCGAGTCGCCGCGCTGGCTCTTCCGCCGCGGGAAAAAAGATGCCGCGCTCGCCGCGCTGCTGCGCTCGCGTTCGCCGGAGCAGGCCGCGACCGAACTCAAGGAGATGGAAGAGAACGCCGCGACCGAGCGCGCCAAGGTCAACTCCACCGGCGCGCAGATCAAGGAATCGCTGTTCAGCCGCCGCTACGTGATCCCGTTCGTCCTCGCGTGCATCATCCTCGCGTGCAACCAGGCGACCGGCGTCAACTCGATCATCGGCTATAACGCCACGAT
>Ga0233425_10011109_pt1 | contig 10653 bp, 8 predicted proteins | sample Watercolumn_Towu_2_FD_181712 | JGI IMG/M metagenome (GOLD analysis project Ga0233425, IMG submission 181712) | Freshwater microbial communities from Lake Towuti, South Sulawesi, Indonesia - Watercolumn_Towuti2014_140_MG | ecosystem: Environmental > Aquatic > Freshwater > Lake | place: Indonesia... | reverse complement strand
CTCGACGGGGTCGGTGGTGGTGCCGGCGCGTTCGCTGACGATGGAGGCCTGCTGGCGCGCCAGCGCGTTGAGCAGGCTGCTCTTGCCCACGTTGCGGCGGCCGAAGATGCCGATGTGCAGCCGCCGTCCGCGCCTTGTCCGCGCCATGCGCCTCCCTCAGCAATAGACGTCGCGCCGCCCTGCCCGCACCTGCTCCAGCAGACGCCGCGAGGTGGCGCGCGGCCCCTCTTCCATCCCCTCAAGCAGCGCGGGGATGAGCATCTCGCCATCCGCCCGCGTCTGGGGGCCGGCGTAGTCCAGCAGGTACTCGAGGAAGGTGGAGAGGGCGTTGGGGTCACAGTGGGCGCGGATCTCGCCGGGCCGGGCCAGGTCCATGAAGTCCGCTCCCGTGCGGCCCAGGCGGTAGCAGCCGGTGCAGAAACTGGGGATGTAGCCCAGGCCCACCAGGTCGGCCACCACCTCGTCCAGCGGGCGGTGGTCGCCCAGCGAGAACTGCGCGCCGGCCTCGCCGTCGCGGTAGCCGCCGGGGTTGGTGCGGCTGCCCGCCGAGATCTGCGACACGCCCAGGGCAAAGGTCTCGCGCCGCATGCGCGCCGACTCGCGCGTGGACATGATGATGCCTGTGTAAGGCACGGCCAGGCGCAGGATCGCCACCAGCTTGCGGAAGTCCACGTCGCTGACCGGCTTGGGCGGGTGCTCGCTCAGGCGCGAGCCGGCGGCGGGCTCCAGGCGCGGCACGCTGATCGTGTGCGGGCCGCAGCCGAAGGCCTCCTCCAGATGGCGCGCGTGCTGCAGGAGGGCCAGCAGCTCCCAGCGCCAGTCGAAGAGGCCGAAGAGCACGCCCACGCCCACGTCGTCGATGCCCGCCGACATGGCGCGGTCCACCGCGCCCAGGCGCCAGTCGTAGTCCGCCTTGGGGCCGCGCGTGTGCACGGCGCGGTAGCTCTCGGGGTGGTAGGTCTCCTGGAAGATCTGGTAGGTGCCGATGCCGGCGCCCTTGAGCAGGCGGAACTCCTCCACCGCCAGCGGCGCCACGTTGACGTTGACGCGGCGGATGGCGCCTGCGCCCTCACGGGCGGAGTAGACCGCCGCGATGGCGTCAAGCACGTAGCGGAAGCCCTGGCGCGGATAGGCCTCGCCGGCCACCAGCAGCACGCGCTTGTGGCCCTGGCGCACCAGCTCCAGGGTCTCGCGGCGCACCTCGTCAACGGTGAGCGCCCGGCGCTTGAGGCTCCCGTTGCCGCTGCTGAAGGCGCAGTAGGCGCAGTCGTTGGCGCAGAGGTTGGAGATGTAGAGCGGGGCGAAGAGCACCAGGCGGTTGCCGTAGATGGCGCGCTTGACGGCGGCCGCCGTCTGGAAGAGCTCGGCCAGCAGCTCCGGGTCGCTCAGGCCCATCAGCGCCGCCACCTGCCCCTCGTCCAGCCCGCGCGCCAGGCGGGCCTGGGCCAGCGCCTCGCGCGCGGCGCCGGCGTCGGCGCGCGCCGCGTCCGCCAGCGTGCGCTCGATGCGCGCTGCGTCGATCTTCACCGCTCCCTCACGCCATGTAGCGCCCGCGCGCCGTGTAGTGCGTGTGCAGCAGCTTATGGCTCAGGTGCCCGCAGGGGCCATCCGTGAGGAACCTGGCGTAGAGATCCAGCACGGCCGGGTTCTCGTGGCTCTTGCGGACCTTGTAGGCGCGGTCTTCGGAGTAGATGGCCCTGGCCCGCGCCGCGCGGATCTCCGGCGAGGTGGGGATGGGCTGGCCGCCGCCGCCGATGCAGCCGCCCGGGCAGCCCATGAACTCGATGAAGTGGCACTCCGCGAAGCGCCCGCCGGCCACGATGTCGTCCATCACCTTCTTGGCGTTGGCCGTGCCGTGGGCTACGGCCACCTTGAGCGTGGCGCCCTTGAGCCAGGCCCAACTGTCCACCAGGGGCCGGAACATGGGAATGACCGGCCCCACCTCGCGGATGGGCAGCTCCAAGTAGCGGATGCCGTCGAAACCGCGCACGGGGATGATCTCGGCGTGGTCGAAGAGGTTCTCCACCGGGATGCCGCAGACCACCTCGACCACCGTGCGCAGCGCCGCCTCCATCACGCCGCCGGTGGCGCCGAAGATCACGCCGGAGCCCGTCGCCGTGCCGAAGGGGTCGTCGAAATCCGAGTGCGGCAGGCGCGGCAGGTCGATGCCCGCCTCCATGAACATCTGCGCCAGCTCCCGCGTGGTCAGGCCGAAGTCCACGTCCTTCTGCCCGCTGTCCGCCATCTCCGGCCGGTTGCACTCGAACTTCTTCGCCGCGCAGGGCATCAGCGCCACGGTGACGATGTTGGCCGGGTCCAGCCCGTGGAGCTGCGCGTACCAGGTCTTGATCACCGCGCCGAACATCTGCTGCGGGCTCTTGGCGCTGCTGAGGTTGGGGATGTACTGCGGGTAGAAGTGCTCCAGGTACTTCACCCAGCCCGGCGAGCAACTGGTGAACTGCGGCAGCGCGGCCTCGCGGTCGCCCTGCGCCAGCGCGCGGTGGAGGCGCAGCAGCAGCTCGGTGCCCTCCTCGATGATGGTGAGGTCGGCGGTGAAGTTTGTGTCGAAGACCCTGTCGAAGCCGCAGAGGCGCAGGGCCGTGTTCATCTCGAAGGTGAGCGGCGTGCCCGGCTCGCAGCCGAAACACTCGCCGATGGCCGCGCGCGGCGCCGGCGCCGTCTGGATCACCACATGCTTCGTCGGGTCGTCGATGAGGCGCCAGATCTGTTCGGCGGGGTCGTTGGCACGCAGCGCGCCGGTGGGGCAGCGGTTGATGCACTGCCCGCAGTTGATGCAGACCACCTCGCCCAGCGGCTTGTCGCGGAAGGTCTCGATGGCGGTCGCGCTGCCGCGGTGGCAGGCCTCCAGCACGCCCACCTCCTGCAGGTCGATGCAGGTGCGTACGCAGCGCCGGCAGAGCACGCACTTGTCCATGTCGCGCACGACGCTGTGGCTGGAGCGGTCCACCCTGTGGCGCCGCTCCGTGCGCTGGCCGAAGCGGAACTCGGTCACGCCCATCTCCTTGGCCAGCGACTGCAGCTCACAGTTGTTGTTGCGGAAGCAGGTGTAGCACTCGCCCACGTGCTCGGAGAGCAGCAGATCCAGGATGTGGCGCCGCGCCTGGCGCACCTTGCGCGTGTGGGTGCGGATGGTGAGCGGGCTGGTGATGGGATAGGCGCAGGAGGCCTGCAGGGCGCGCTGGCCCTCCACCTCCACCACGCAGACGCGGCAGAGGCCGGCGCTGCACAGGTCGGCGTGGTGGCAGAGGGTGGGGATGCGCACGCCCAGACGCCGCGCGGCCTCGAGGATCGTCGCGCCCAGCGGCACCTTGACCTCCTGCCCGTCGATGTTGACGCGCACCAGCGCGCCCACGTCGCCCTCGGCGGCGCGGGTGTGGACCACCTGGGGCTTCTGGGCCACGGGGGCGCGGCTGGTGTCGGGGTTCATCCTGCTCTCAGTGTTCATGACAGCTCCGCCTGGACCCGCGCGGGACGCGCCAGGATCTCGTCCTTGAAATGCTCGACGATGGAGAGGAAGGCGTTGGGGCTGCTCTGCCCCAGCCCGCACTTGGAGGCGAGTTGCATCGTCTCACCCAGCGCGCGCAGCTCCTGCAGGTAGGCCATCGAGCAGACGCCCGCCTCGAGCTTGCGGATGCCCTCCAGCAGCACGTGGTTGCCCTGGCGGCAGGGCGTACACTGCCCGCAGGACTCCTCGTCGAAGAACTCCATGAAGTTGCGCGCCACGCGCAGCATGTCGCGCCCGGGGCCGAAGACGATGATCGAGCCGCCGGTGGATGCGTCGTCGAAGGCCAGGCGCCGCGAGAATTGCGCGCGCGGCACGCAGGTGCCGCTGGCCCCGCCCACCTGCACGGCCTTGGCCTCCTCGCCGCCCACCTCGCGCAGCAGCTCGGCGATGCTCAGCCCCATCGGCAGCTCGTAGACGCCGGGCCGCGCGCAGTCCCCGGAGACGCTGAAGAGCTTGGTGCCCGTGCTGGAGGCCGGCCCGATGCGGGCGAAGGCCTCCGCGCCCAGGGCAATGACGCGGGCCGCCAGGGCGAAGGTCTCCACGTTGTTGACGGCGGTGGGGTGGCCCAGGAAGCCGGTGTTGACGGGGAAGGGCGGACGGTTGCGCGGCTCGCCGCGGTGGCCCTCCAGCGACTCGATGAGCGCCGTCTCCTCGCCGCAGACATAGGCGCCCGCGCCCATGCGCACGGCGACGCGGAAGGTGAAGCCCCCCGTGCCCAGGATGTCGTCGCCCAGCAGGCCGGCCTCCCCGCGGCGGCGGATGACGGCCTCCAGGTGGCCGCGCAGGTACTCGTACTCGCCGCGCAGGTAGATGAAGCCCTCGCGGGCGCCGATGGCGCGCGCGGCGATGGTCATGCCCTCGAGGACCAGGTCGGCTCTCTCGCTGAGCAGCACGCGGTCCTTGAAGGTGCCGGGCTCGCCCTCGTCGGCGTTGCAGACGACGTACTTGAGCGGGTCCTGCGCCAGCGCGGCGAAGTTCCACTTGCTGCCGGTGGGGAAGCCCGCGCCGCCGCGGCCGCGCAGGCCGCTCTCGCGCACTTGGCTGATGATCTCCAGCCGCGTCATGCCCACGGCCTTGCGCAGCCCCTCGTCGGGCTCGGCCTCGCGGAAGAGGATGGATTCGCGTCCCGTGCCCATCACGCCACCTCCGCGCACACGGGCGCGACCGCCGGCCGCAACGCCCCCGCCGCCGCCAGAGCCGCGTCCTCGCTGCGCTCGGGGTAGAGCGCGTAGATCCTGCGGCAGGCCTCGAGGATCTCGTGGACGCCCTCGGCGGCCACCTGGGTGAAGACCTGCTTGTTGACCATCAGCGCCGGCCCCTGGTCGCACATGCCCAGGCAGTTGGTCCACTCCAGGGTGAAGCGGCCGTCGGGCGTGGTCTGGCCGAAGGCGATGCCCAGCTCCTGCTCGAGCTGGCGCGCCACGCGGTCCTTGTCGCGCATGTCGCAGGTGATGGTGCGGCAGAGGCGCAGGACGAAGCGCCCCTTCTTCTCGCCGTTGAGGAAGGCATAGAAGGTGATGACGCTGTAGACCTCGACGGGGTGGATGTCCAGGTGCCGCGCCACCTCCTGCATGGCGTAGGCGGAGATCCAGCCCTGGGCATCCTGCAGCTCCAGCAGGATGGGCAGCAGCGCCTGGCGCCTGCCGCCGTGGCGCGCGCAGATCTCGCCGATCAGCCGCCCCAGCCCTTCACGTTCCAGCACCAGCATGCTCGCTCCTCCTGTCGTCGGCAAGCCTCTCCACGGCCAGCCGATGCACTGCTTATCGGATCGCCTACAAGGGGGTCGCAGGACCACCTCACGGTTAAAATATTAACAGTAAAAGTTGGAGAAGCAAAGGAGAGAGCATGCGGAAGCCGCTGCGTCGAGATAAGCGTGGCCCACGGCGACCACGACTGGCACCATGGCTGACACCATTCCAGGGAGAGGTCCGGCACAAGTGACGAGATTGGGTCGCGACCTCAGGCCGCCTGACGCGCCACCGCCTTCGTGAGCATCCGCGTCACGACGACGCCCCGGCGCCGCGCCCAGTCCTCCAGGCGCCGCGAGGACTCGCCCGCCTCGCCCATGAAGACGGAGAAATCCGGGTCCACCAGCACAAGCCGGCGCGTGCCCGATTGCGCCACCGCTTCCAGCAGCGTCTCCAGCCACAGCCGCGGCGCGCCCAGGCGCACGGCCACATCGCGGGCGCGCAGGCCGGTCAGATCCAGGCACAGCCCGCCCCAGGCCACCAGACCCATCAAGCGTAACTCGCCCACGCTGCGGCTGAAGCTGATCATCACCGGCTTGGGCATCCCTGCGCTGATCATCTGCCCCCTCCCTTCTTGATGCCGTGAAGATCCGGCAAGGTTGGGACGCACGGTCTTGCGCCCCCGCGTGGCTTCGGCAGTCGCAGGGTCTCTTTTATCAGTCGGCCCATTTCTCTTGGCAAGATGCTTCGCGCGAACTAGTTTGGGCCGCGGGTCAGCTTCCGACCCTTTTAAGCACTCGCGAGAACAGCCATAGCCCGCCGGCCCTGCCGTCGGCAGTGAAAGGAACCCCGCATGAAACGGATGATGGTGCTTGCTTGGTTTGGCCTGGCGCTGGCCGCCCACGCCGAGTACTCGGTGGGCCAGACCCCGCCCAACTTCACCTGTAGCGACTGGAACGGGGGCAGCTGGGAGCTGTTCGCGCAGCGCGGGAAGGTGGTGCTGATCAACTTCGGGGCCACGTGGTGACCCTCCTGTAACACCGAGTTTCCGGTGTTGCAAACGGACTTCCAGGAAGTCTACGACCCCGCCGCCTTCTCCCTCGTGCACATCGACACCGACGGCATCAGTGCCGCCGCCCTGCACAACCACTGGGACCAGTACAACCCCACCTTCCCGGTCCTGGTCGGCTGCCAGAACCAGTACAACGGCTACGGCGACGGCTACATCCCCTACAACGTGGTCATCGACACGGAAGGGGTCATCCGCTACACGGACAGTGGATTCGACGAAGAGGCGCTGCACAGCATCATCCAGCAGTACCAGCACGTGGACTACCCGGTCTTCGCCATCAGTTCGCTGGCGGTGATCGGCGACGACAACGGCGACGGCCGCCCCGACGGCGGCGAGACGGTCGCCTTCCAGGTGGCGCTGCGCAACAGCCCCATCGGCGAGCCCGCCACGGACTGCAGCGTCACCATGACCTGCAGCGACCCGGCCGTCACCGTGACCCAGGCCACGGTGGACTACCCCGGCTCCACGCCGGGCCAGGTGGTCACCGGCGAGGGCAACTTCGCCTTCACCGTGGCGGCGGGCATCCAGCCCCACTGGGCCACCTTCAACTTCCACACTACGGCGCACTACGCCGGCGGGACCGTCCAGGGCGACATCGAGCACGTGCAGCGCATGGGCCGCCCGCCCCTGCTGGTGGTGGACAGCGACGGCGGTCTGGACGACAACGAGACCTTCATGAGCGGCGCGCTGGAGGCCTTGGCGGTGGAGCACGACCTCTGGTACGGTCTGGACAATCCCCTCGCCGCGGCGGAGATGGCCCGCTACCAGACCATCTTCTGGCTGGGCGGCCTCAACCAGAGCGACGTGACCACGGAAGAGGAGACCGGTCTGCGCGACTTCCTCGCCGGTGGCGGCAAGCTCATGCTCTCCAGCCAGTACATGTCGGACAACCCGGCCCGCGCCGACTTCCTTGCCGACATCTTCGGTGTGACGGTGAGCGAGCCCGACGGCGGCTCGATCTTCGTCATCGACAACCTGGCCGGGGATCCCTGGTTCGGCGGCACGGCCTTCGTGGTCAGCGGCAACCAGGCCGCCAACAACAACGAGGAGCCCGACGTGCTGAGCGTGTCCGCCCCGGGCACGGTCTTCGGCAACTGGCGCCAGAACCCCCACGCCGGCCAGCCGGCCGCCGTCTACACCACGGGCGCCCACACCGCAATCTTCTGCGGCTTCCCCGTGGAAGCCAGCCGCGTGCATAACTCGGTGACGGGCTCGATGAACGTGCAGGCCTTCGCCGAGCACGTGCTCAACTTCTTCAGCGCCGACGACCTGCCGGCGGCGCCGGAGCTTGTGCGCGACTTCCGTCTCACGGGCGCCACGCCCAATCCCTTCAACCCGACCACGAGGCTGGACTTCGCCATGGCGCGCGGCGGCCGCGTGGTTCTCAGTGTCCACAACGTCCAGGGCCAGTTGGTGGAGCGGACGGACCTCGGCCTCCAGGCCGCGGGAGCGCATTCCCGCGTGCTGGACGGCGACGGTTTGGCCAGCGGCATCTACCTGGTGCGCCTGAGCGTGGACGGCCTGCCCGTCGACGCGATGAAGGTGATGCTGGTCAGGTAGCGCACTCCTGCCCTGCGCTCACAGGGCGCCCCCTTCGAGCGGCTCCGGCTGTTCGAAGGGGGTTCTCTTTTTAAGCCGAGCCAATTTCACTTGAGGAAGCTGGGAGAGGGGATTAGATTGGAGGCGGAACGGGTCAGCTTCCGACCCTATTGAGCACTCGCGAGAACAGCCATAGCCCGCCGGCCCTGCCGTCGGCAGTGAAAGGATCCCCCGCATGAAACGGATGATGGTGCTTGCTTGGTTTGGACTGGCGCTGGCCGCCCACGCCGAGTACTCGGTGGGACAGACCCCGCCGGACTTCACCTGCACGGACTGGAACGGCGGCAGCTTCCATCTTTACGCCCAACGCGGCAAGGTGGTGCTGATCAACTTCGGCGCCACCTGGTGCGGCCCCTGCAACGAGGAGATGCCGTACCTGCAGAACGACTTCTATGAGGTCTACGACCCGGCGGCCTTCGCCATCGTGCACGTGGACACGGACGGCATCAGCGCCCAGGCCCTGCACAATCACTGGGACGCGCTGGGCATCACCTTCCCCGTGCTGGTGGGCTGCAACAACCTCTACAACAGCTACGGCGACGGCTACATCCCCTACAACTGCCTGCTGGACACGGAGGGCCACGTGCTCTTCGCCGAGTCCGGCTTCTCGCAGGCGGGCCTCAACACCATGCACGATCTCATCGAGGCCAACATGTCGGTGGACTTCCCCGTCTTCAGCATCAGCCAGTTGACGGTGGTGGCCGACGACAATTCCGACGGCCGGCCCGACGGCGGCGAATCGGTGGCGCTGGGCCTGGCGCTGCGCAACAGCCCCATCGCCGTGCCCGCCACCGGCGTGACGGTGACGATGACCTGCACGGATCCCGCCGTGAGCATCACGGGCGCTACGGTGACCTACCCAGCCGCCAACCCGGGCGAGGTGGTGACGGGCGCCGGCAACTTCACCTTCAACGTGGCCGAGGGCATCCAGCCGCACTGGGCCAACTTCAACTTCCACTATTCGGCGCCCTACTCCGGCGGCACGGCCACGGGCGACATGCCCCACGTCCAGCGCATGGGCCGGCCGGACCTGCTGGTGGTGGACAGCGACGGCCCGGGCTACGAGAACGAACCCTTCGTGACCTCGGCGCTGGAGACCGCCGAGGTGCAGTACGACCTCTGGGACGGCCAGGCCAGCCCCATCAGCGCCGAGGAGCTGACGCGTTACAGCCGCATCTATTGGCTGGGCGGCGTCAACCAGAACGACATGACGGACAGCCAGGAGAACGGCCTGCGCGCCTTCCTCGACAACGGCGGCAAGCTGCTCCTTTCCAGCCAGTACATGTCGGACAACCCGGATCGCGCGGACTTCCTCGCCGACATCTTCGGCGTGACGGTGACCGAGCCCGACGGCGGCACGATCTTCGTCATCGACAACGTGGCCGGCGACCTCTGGTTCGGCGGCACGGCCTTCGTCATCAGCGGCAACCAGGCCGCCAACAACAACGAGGAGCCCGACGTGCTGAGCGTGGCCGCCCCGGGCACGGTCTTCGGCAACTGGCGCCAGAACCCCCATGCCGGCCAACCCGCGGCCGTCTACACCACGGGCGAGCACACCGCCATCTTCTGCGGCTTCCCCATCGAGGCCAGCCGCGTGCACGGCTCGGTGGCGGGCTCGATGACGGTGGCCTCTTTCCTCGACCACGTGCAGACCATGTTCGACAGCGAGCTGGACGTGGACCAGCCGCCGGTGGCGCAGGCGCGGGACTTCAGCCTGGGCGCGGCGCACCCCAATCCCTTCAATCCCGCCACGACGATGGAGATCGCCATGGCGCGTCCCGGCACCGTGACCGTGACGTTCTACAACGCGCTGGGCCAGGAGGCGCGCCGCGTCGAGCTGGGCCGGATGGCCGCGGGCAGCCACGCGGTGACGCTGGATGCCGGCGACCTGGCCAGCGGCCTCTACCTGGCGCAGCTCGCGGTGGACGGCCAGCCCCGCGACGCGCAGAAGTTGATGCTGCTGAAGTGACCCCGGACGCAACGGACATCTCCCGCCCCCGGTCGCCACGCGCGGCCGGGGGCTTTTCATCGCCGACCATGGCTGGCACGGCCACTGTCAGGACGCTGTTGCAGGGGAAATCTCTTTTCACTCCATGGCGGATAATGGACTGGAAAGGCACGAAGTGAGCATTACATTCTGCCGTCGCTGAGATCCTCAACCCTGCTTGAGATCCTGGAAGCGGGCACCGCGGGCGTCATCCGGAGCCGCGGGGCGCGTCTTTTTGTGTCACGGGCGGGGCGGCTCGGCGGGTCTGTTCACACGAGGCTTCCCGGTCTGACAAGTTCAAGGCACGGCGTGGACCTCACAGTTCTTCCAAAGGAGTCGGATCGATGAGCAAGAAGTTGTACGTCGGCAACTTGAACTTCACCATGGGCAACCAGGACCTCGAGGAGCTCTTCGGCGCCTACGGCCAGGTCAGTTCCGCCACCGTCATCATGGATCGCGAGACCGGCCGCTCCAAGGGCTTCGGCTTCGTGGAGATGGCCAACGACAGCGAGGCCGCGGCGGCCATCAGCGGGCTCAACGGCAAGGAGATCAACGGACGCGCCCTCACCGTCAACGAGGCCCGTCCCCGCGAGGAGGGCGCTCGCCCGCGCACGGGTGGCGGCTTCGGCGGCGGCAACCGTGGCGGCGGCTACGGCGGCGGCGGCGGCAACCGCTCGGGCGGCGGCAACTACGGCGGCGGCGGCAATCGCCGGTTCTAGTTCGTTTCGCGAGCACGACCACCACACTCCAGCCCCTGACCGGATCGGGGGCTGGAGTTTTT
>Ga0233425_10011108_pt1 | contig 10653 bp, 13 predicted proteins | sample Watercolumn_Towu_2_FD_181712 | JGI IMG/M metagenome (GOLD analysis project Ga0233425, IMG submission 181712) | Freshwater microbial communities from Lake Towuti, South Sulawesi, Indonesia - Watercolumn_Towuti2014_140_MG | ecosystem: Environmental > Aquatic > Freshwater > Lake | place... | reverse complement strand
TGGAAGTCGGGAAAACCTCTGAAGATTTAGACAAAACCCTTCTAGCCGAAGGCTACAAGAAGGGTGATAAGGTTTTGGTTATTGTGCAATAGGTTTGAAGGTTTTGTTTATTCGAGGATTTGGATGGGGGATTTTGAATTGGTTTTGTTGAAGAAGTTAAGAGAATATTAATATCTCAGAAGAACTATGGCAACAACTAAAGAAGCTATTCCAACAATCAAAGATAAAATTGCCAATTTTTTATTCTTTTTCCTTTCTATAAATGAAAAAATAAACGTAACAAGAGACAAAATAATTGCTCCGCATTCCCATTGCAATCCTTTTTTTATACTATCCCTATCTTCTTCAGAAATAACTCTAATATTCAGTTCACCTAATCTTACATTTCCCAGATTATTTGCAGTAAAAAATTCTATTTTCCATTCCTTATCTAGACCATCTCCGGTCCTTGCAAAAATATCATTCAAATAAGAAGGCCTACAAGATTTATCAAATAAGTCTTTGAGATTGACAGTACAAGAAACAGTCGAGTCATTAACAAATTTATCATTTGAAATATATACTCGAGTACAAGAAGTCTCACCAACTTTCAGATTTATTGAGACTTCTCCGCAACCTCCCCCGACTCTATACTTATCTGATGGAAAAATTAAAGTTATGTTTGTTTCTTTGTTACAATAATTATCTTTTAGACCTATAAAACTGACGCAATGTATTCTATCAAAGTCGGCAGAAAATTTTGTTGCGTCGAAGGCACCAACCAAACCCAAAATAATCATTAAACCTACCCAAAAAAGTAATATGTTTCTCATTTCAAATCCTCGTTCATCTTTCGTAGCTGTTCCAAAGCATCTTCCAAATCATCAACCAATTCTTTAGCGATTAAATCAGGAGAAGGCAATTTGTCTAAATCATCAAGACTCTCGTCTTTAATCCAGAATATATCAAGATTAGTTTTATCTCTCTTGATTATTTCATCATAACTAAAACACTTAAATCTTTCAGTTTCCTCTCTTTGCTGTCTATTCTTAGGATTATAACATTTAATGAAATCCTTTAAGTCATCAAGTTTCAGGACATTTTCCTTTAATGTAAAATGTTTATTTGTTCTTAAATCATATATCCAAACTTTAGAGGTTGCAGGATCTTTTTGTGCTGGTTTTTTATCAAAGAACAAAACATTTGCCTTTACCCCCTGAGCATAAAACAAACCTGTAGGCAATCTTAATATTGTATGTAAATCGCAGGTTTCCATTAACTTCTTTCTTATTGTCTCCCCCGCCCCGCCCTCAAATAATACGTTATCTGGCAACACAACCGCTGCTTTTCCTGTTACTTTCAATATACTTCTAACATGTTGCAAGAAATTAAGCTGTTTGTTGCTTGTTTTTGTCCAAAAGTCATCTCTTACTACTGTTAAACTTTGTTTTGCAGTATCTCCCTCTTCAGTTACTATGGTTTCAGAAGAAGCTTTTCCAAATGGAGGATTTGTTAGAACCATATCATAAATGGCTCCCGGATTTTTCTTTAGCGAATCGTCAAGGCTTATTGGATTTTCTTCTCCGTTTATCCCATGTAAATATAAGTTCATAACACATAATCTTGCGGCCATGGGGACTATTTCATTTCCAGAAAAAGTTTTATGTTTTAATATCTCTTTCTCATCCCTGTCTAATTTATTATTTTTTACAATATAATTGTAAGCAGAAAGCAAAAATCCCCCAGTTCCACATGCAGGATCATGTATTTTCATCCCAGATTGAGGAGTCATAACCTCAACAATTGCATTAATTAAAGCCCTAGGTGTAAAATACTGCCCTGCTCCACCTTTAACGTCTGCCGCGTTCTTTTCCAATAATCCTTCGTAAGCATCCCCTTTAACATCTACTTCTAAACTCAACCACAATTCCTTATCAATCAACTCAACAATCAACTTCCTAAGCTTTGCAGGATCCTGAATTTTATTTTGAGCCTTTCTGAATATCACTCCTATAATTCCCTCTTCTTTTCCTAGTTCCTGTAATGTTTCAATATAATGTGCTTCAAGATCTGCCCCATCTTTATCAAGAAGAGATTGCCAATTATATTTCTTAGGAATATCTGATTTATGATTATATGGCTCTTTTGTTCTCTCATTATCCATTTTCAAAAACAGAAGATATGTCAACTGCTCAACATAATCCCCATAAGACAAACCATCATCTCTGAGTATGTTGCAGTAGTTCCAAAGTTTTTGCACGAGTTGTTGTGGTGATGTCATATTAAAAACCAATATGCCCCATCAACGCTTGTTTAGTTTGATAATCTTTTTTATTTTTTACCGCTAACATTTTTTCATACTCTGCTTGCGCTTTATCTCTTTCAGCTTTAATTTTTCTTGCTTCTTCTTCAACTTTGTCTGCTTCAGAAGTTAATTGAATAGGTATTTTTACTTTATGAACTTCTTCGTGTTTAACTTTTGCTCCTGCTTGTAAAACACTAATAAAAAAACCCCCACCTGCAGTTTTTTCCAAAGTGGTAGATATCTCTAAATCTATCGGTCCTGCTAATTTCGCATCTTCGCCCAAACCTACCTTTACTTGTTCCTTGAAGTTTTTAATATAAGTTGCTATTTCGCTACCTGTTGTCAGGGGTTGATCGGTCATTTATGTTCTTTCCTTCTTTAAAGTATAATTAAGATGGTATTTAAAAGACGCGTCGTAAGCATTTTTAATCTTCAGGTTGTCATCTTTTACACTTTTAATAGCTGTTGAAAACATTATAATTAACCATAGAGAAGATATGGATAGTATTAGTACTAACAATATCTTCAACGTTGCAGAAATGAAAGACAGCGGGATAATTAAAGCTAAAATAGAAGCAAATAAAGCAAAAATTGCGATAACTAAAACTCTATTTTGTAGTAACATATTCTCGTTAAATAAGTATTCAGTATGACTTATATTCATAATAAATCTCCTATCTTCCTCTTTTAGTTTTTTAATCTCTTCAATATCTAAATTTATGTATTCCCTCATTGTTGTTTTTCCTCCTTCTTCCCGAACCGTTTTTTGAAAGCCCTGAATAGACCAGTGGCTAACTCAAACTTAAAGAAAGTAGCATCAATCAGTGTAAGTAGTCCAATAGAAAACATTAAAGTCAAGGTTATAGTTATCTTAATTGTTAGGGATATATTATTTTTGATGTAGGTTGTATTCATATCATATATGTTAAGAACATTTTGATTTACCCCTTTAATTATTGATGCCAAATCGGCAATATCCTGTTTTGTTACTATGGATTTATTTAATTCATTATAATTTCTTTGACAAATTTCAAGCTGAGAAGACAAATTTCTTGCTTGTTCTATGGCTATATTATTAACTATTATTTCCTTTTCAGGTTTAGCTATGTCCCCTAATTGAAAAAATAAAGGCAACATGGCAAATAAGATAATAATCGCAAATATCCCTTCTATTATTCTTGCTATCTCGTTTTGTCCTCTTCTGTTCATGTGCTCATCACCTTTCTAAACTCGTTTACTTTATTCCTAATTTTATCATTTAGTCTATCCTTTTCTACTCTTTTGCATTCAATAAAACGTACTAAAGAGCTAAATTCTCTCATAATAAATCTTAAAGTTCCACCTTTTGTGTGGCAAGCACAGATAATTATGTCACAATTAGCATTTATTAAAGGTTTTAAGTATTTCTTTAGAGCATCTAGAGTATCACCATAACTACAAATACCTATCTTTTTTCTATTATATTCAAAAATCAAACTAAAATCTCTTTTATCTGGAATTAATTTAATATTATAAACTTCATTCAAAATCTTTTTAATTATTGTACTTTTTCCAGTATTGCTTTTACCTCTAAAGCATATAACTTTCATCTATCCACCTCATCAATTTTAACCAACTTTCCTTCAAACGCGCTCTTTAATATAGACTTTCTTAATTTATCAGCCTTTTCAAGGCTCTTATCAACAACCTTTCCTATTTTGTCAATCACTGAGAATCGCGATTCTATCTCAGACACTATCTTTTTCTGATCTTTTTCTGATTCTGGATAATTTATTTGTATCATTTCTAGATCTTCTCTTCTTAAACTAGGAACCGCTGTTGAAGTATCTTTAAATATTGAAAAATTAAGATAATAAAAGAGATAATCTAAATTTAGTTTTATATCTTCAAGATAATAAACAGTATCAATAGGCCAACAAGGTTCTTTAACAATAAAATTATTTCCTATTGAACCTTTTCTCGCTATAATAATTGTGGGGAAATTAATTAAATATTTGTTGTGAATTCCAACTTTTCCAGCCGAAGCATAAACTGGTACTTCTCCCTCTTTTCTTTCTCTTTCAGGTAATCCTTTACCATATTTTACTTTTACTTTATTTTTGATATTTGAAACAATCCAACCCTCTTTCTTTTCAAAAGCCTTTTTCAAAACAGCCTTCCTGTAAACCTCAAGCTTTTTCCTTACATCCTTCAATGATTTGACCGCCTCATCCAGTCTTGTAAATTGTGTTTCTATTGCCGAGACGATTAGGGATTGCTCTGAGAGAGAAGGAAGCAGAATTTCAACTTGTTTTAAGACTTCTTGGCTTATATTTTTTTGAGTATCTCCTTTTGATAGCTTAAATAATGTTGACACATTCAAATTAATGAAATACTTTAAGAATTTTAATATAACTTCATTTTCTTTAGGTACTGCAAATGCTATCGCCTGATTAGTTGCCATTTCGCATCCAGTTATTGCAGTTTTACCAATTGAACCGTACATTCCAACAAGGAGAGTATCCTTAGGAATTACTTTTGCCGAGCTATTTTCCAGTCCTTCCCTTGTAATCTTTTTTTGAGTATCAAAGAGCAGACCCTCATTCAAATCTCCTATAATGGCCCATTTAATATCTCCCCCATAATATTCCGGTTTTGAACTCAATGGGGTTCCACCACTTCCCCATTTAGCAATTTGTCCAAGTCTCTCAATTTTCCATCCTTTCGGTATTTGTTTAGTTTGTGTTTGTTGTGTCATTTTATTCTACCTTTTTATCAAAATTTGGTTTAAAGCTATTTGCTCTTACTTCCTTGATTCTTTTGGCTAATAAAGGTATTATCTCAGTGGTTATGAATCTGTCAAATAAATCATTTCCCTTTTCCTCTCCCAACATTAAACCTGCCAAATTATCTAGTGCGTATCGTTTAAATAAATCCCATTTTTCAAATTCATCCATCTTCTCTCTTTGAAATCCTTGAATTCTACGCGGATTAGTAATTAACTTCTCGCTGAATTCTAACACATTAATAATATTGTCTCTATCAGATTCTAAATCAAAGATGTTTTTATTATAAATTACTCCTCTTACTCCTGCAACATTCTCAGCTAACTTTTTAATGACACAACCAAAACAAGTTCCGCAGTGATCACCCCTCCTTTGAGTTATACAAGAATGTGTCTCGCTGAAATTTTTTAAGTTAGAATTAGCAATAACCTCTGCCTTAGTTAAATCTTCAAACGGAGTAATAATGTCTATCTTTCTTACCAGTAATATCTCCAGAACCTCCTTTGCCGATTTTAGAACATATGGGTGGGTTGTATAAGTTATAGAATCGTAGGGAGAAAACAACGGCTGATACATTGTCGGACCACATTCAGTAACTAAAATTTTACCTGCTCCAGTGAGACTAGCATAAACTCCCCCAGAGAGAATATAAAGAAACCCTCTAAATTGAGAATACCCTTCAGATTCCATAGCCGGGGCATAAATAGTTCTAATCTGGGTCTTTATCTTTTTCTTGAAATCATTAACGATCTTGATAATTCTAACTTGGTCATTATGGGCGACAAAAAGCCCGATTAAATTTTTATATTTCTCTTCTGCCAAGGATATTCCTGCATAACTATCAACTCCCCCGGAGAATAAACAAATAGCTTCCTTTTTTTCCATCTCAAATTTTTTAGTGACTCTGCCTTTAACGTCGTTTATCTTTGTAAATGTTACTTCTATATCTTCGGCCAAAATTAATAACAGCAACTCTTCCAAAATATCTTTCAGTTTAACTAGGTTTTTAGTAGTATACGTTTCCTCAGATAAAGGAATCTCCAGTCTGTCTAAGGTCTTATTACTTTTTATCGTTTTTTCTGCCTCAAAAATGTAATAGGCTATTCTTAATATATCTCGCTCCAAAACAAACTGTTTGTATCTCAAGAAATTCCCTTCTTTATAATATGAAAAATATTTGTCTCTTAACCTTTTCATAAATTGTTTAATTCCTCCTTCACCTTATTGCTTATTTGCTTGTCATTCAGTGTTCGTCCTTTCCTTTTTTCATTTTCAACAAATAGACTAATGTTCCTAGTTACCCTCATGCAACTTTGCTCAATTTCATCTTCATTCATTTCAGCTACTCTTCTTTCCCAAGAGGCCATTTCCTTGTTAATTTGTTTTGATTTTTGAATTATTATAAATGCCTCTTTTAACTGCTCAAATAAAACTCTTTCTTGAAGGGCACTCATTTTCTATCCTCCAGAGCCCTATTAATTGAGTCCACAACTTTTCTATTAACTATTGGATCAAACCTTTTTCCTTCCTTTTTCCTAAAGTCTGACCATTTTTTGGATAATCCCTTTCGCCTGTCCTTTATTGAAATTTCTTTAAGTTGCTTTTCTTCCGACTCAATAATTTCAACAAATTTAATGCTTGTTACGATCGAGTCTAAGAGTAGATCGCTCTTGGCTATAATCTTTCCGGTAACTTTTGTCACTTCACTGGGGTTTTTTTCATCAATAAAATTTAGAAGTTCTTTTTTTTCTTTTTTTATTTTACGAACGTCACCGACAACTCTTTTTATATCATATCCTTTTCGTCCACCCATTTATATTTCCTCCATTGTTTTAAAAATATTATTTGAATATCTTCTTTCTAAAAGATAGGTATTTATTAGATTAACAATCATAACAATGAAAAATATTAAATTAAAAAAGACCAAATAGAATTTTATTTTATCTGGTAGATAATAAGCACTAATCCCTGAGACAATAAGCGAAATTGATGTTACCAATAATATCCAAAAGCGGTTAGCATATTTTTTGTTTAATATTGGCAAATCTTTCTTAATCTTTGTTATTTTATCAAATGCTTTTATGTCCGATTCGTCCGTCCTTGAATATAAAAAATCAACCAAAGCAGATATAGATTTCTCAGTAGATTCCCCCCGGTTAATCATATCTTTATAATCTTTATCTTTGACTTTTGCCTTTGCAATAAAATCTTGTTCCAGATCTTTAGTTTCTTTACTTCGACTAGTAATTTGATTTGACCAGCCAACCAAAACAACAAGAAGAGCAAATCCTGAAGCCAAAAGAAATCCTTCTATATCCATGTTTTATCCACCAACATTCTCATTTAATTCATATAAAAGGGGCTTCAACTTTAAGCCGAAGACCTTATGGGCTTTTCCTAGACCGCCCATTTGTTCAAAAGGAGCATTTTCAAAGTCTTCTTGGGTTATTTCAACTGATGTTGCAATGTGATCTTTTATTCTTTCAAGCCATTTCTCCTGTTCTGAAGTAAATTTAACTCCCCGTTCCTTTTGTCTTGCAAGCCATTCATTAAACCTTTTATCCACGCTATCCAAGTAAGGCTCTAATTCCTTTGTTTTTCCTAACTCAAATCTTAAAATAGATATTAAATCTGGAACTTTGGAAGCGTTTCCTTTTACTTTTCTTTCTTCTAAATGCTTATATGCCTGCCAGAGCTTTCCAGTAGTGAGACAATAAGGGGGTGCTTTAATAACTTCTGTTAATTCCTTTAAATCTTTCCATCTTAAATTGCCTCTTTGGTAAAATAGCTCTAATGCTTGCAACTGCTTCTTGTTCTTTTCTATAAATTCCTTAAATGAACCAACTATCTCCTTTGCTTTCTTTGTTGATTCTTCTGAAAATCCTGCTTTTTCTACAACGTCTAAAGAAATATCATCAATTATTATCTCAGTCTCTTTCTTTATCTCTGGAAGTCTTGAGATAAGTTTGGAATTGCCTATGAAATGAGAGAGCGATTCTTTCATTCTTTTTTCACTTACTTCACTTATTTGCTCTTTTGTCGGTTTTTCTCCAAATTCGCTTTGAGCTTGCAGAAATAGTTTATCTGGATCAATTACTTCTGCAAAATTATGAGTAAAATCGGTAAGGCTCTTGCCATTTGTTAACTTTAGAATTTCTTGTTTTTGTTCACTACTTAATTTTTTATTCAGTCTAGATAATCTGCTTATTAATGTTGAGATAAGTTCAGGGGAGGGCTTACCATATTGAAGGAGCTTTAGCAGTTTTTCTAAGGAAAGTGAAGGATGCTTATCCATTGGAGAGGTTTCATTTAAATCATCGACTTCAGTTACTCCAACAGCATCAACTATAACAAATCTTTCCTTTGCTTTCGCATCAGGAGTAACCGTTCTAAAGCTATCATTGTCTATAACTCTTACTCCTCTTCCTTTCATCTGCTCAAAATAGTTTCTGCTCTTAACGGCACGCATGAAAAAGACAACTTCTAAAGGTTTAATATCCGTACCAGTTGCAATCATGTCAACAGTTACCGCAATTCTAGGCATTGGACTGTTCTTAAATTGGGCGATAAGATTTTCAGGAGTCTCTCCCTCGGTTTTGTAAGTTATTTTGACGCAGAAATTGTTTCCTTCTCCAAACTCCTCACGTATTATATCAACTATTTCTTCCGCATGGTTATCATCTTTGGCATAAATAAGAGTTTTGGGCATCCAAGTTCTCTCTGGAAATACTTCTCTAATGAAATTTTCTTTAAATGCCCTTATTATTTTTCTTATCTGATCTTTTGAAGTAACTTTCCTGTCTAACTGCTCGGCATTGTAGACTATTTCATCTTCTAATGTCTGCCATTTTGTCATTCTCGTTCTTTTATCCATCTTAACAATGTTTTTCCCCTTGTCTATTTTAGAGCCTTCTTTTGTTATTTTTGTTCTAATGTTATAAACATCAAATCCTACATTAACATTATCTGCAACAGCCTGTTCATGCCCGTATTCCATGACTAGATTGCTATTAAAGAAAGCAATAGTGCTCTTTGAAGGTGTTGCAGTCAAACCAATAAGATAAGAATCAAAATATTCAAGAACTTGCCTCCAAAGATTATAGATTGACCTATGACACTCATCAACAATTATAAAATCAAATGTCTCAATTGGAACCTCTTTATTGTATTTTACCTCTTTTGGCTTTACATTTAAGGTACCTTCAAAACCTGATTTTTCTTCTTCTGTTGGATCTAATTCCTTTCCAGTTAACATAGAATAAACTCTTTGAATTGTTGCAATACAGACCTTATCAGAATCCTTAAACTTATTAGTTTGCATCCTGTTTACATTGTATAATTGAGAAAACTTTCTCCCATCCGCTGGAACATCAAAACTTTGGAACTCTCCTTCTGCCTGTCTTCCAAGATTATCCCTGTCTACTAAGAACAATATTCTATTTGCTTTTCCTTTTCTTATTAACTCTGTGCAGAGATTTATAGCCATAATGGTTTTTCCAGAACCAGTAGCCATTTGAACGAGAGCTCGAGGTTTATCTTTCGTAAGAGAAGCAAGAATATTGTTTATTGCATCTTCCTGTACTTTTCTCAGCTTTTTATTATCAACAGGAGGGATTTTTTGAAGTCTACCTCTTAAAGTTTCCTTTGGATGCTTAATCCATTGCTCTAATGTTTCGGGTCTAAAAAAATGAAATATTTTTCTGCTCCTTGGCTTTGGATCCCAAAGATTAGTAAATCTTATTTCATTTCCATTTGTTTCAAAAACAAAAGGTAAGGGCAAGTCTATGCTCGAGAACTCTCTTGGAAACTGTCTTGCATACCCTCCAGATTGCGTTTCCTTACCTATAAGTGTTGTTCCTTCTTTCTTAGCTTCTATTATTCCAACAGCATTTCCATCAACAAAAAGAACATAGTCTGCCTCATCCTTACCAATTTTAAAGAACTCGACTGCAACACCCTTCGAAGAATTAATATTAGCGTTTTTATAATTTTGAATGTCCCATCCTGCTTCCTTTAACTTGGGATTGATCTTCTCGTGTCTGGCCTTTTCTTCAGGCTTGAGATTATGCTCTTCTTCCATATCTTTTCACAAGAAATAGAGGTAAATAAAGTTATTTGTGGTGTTTCAACCAGTCTACAACATTAACAAGTATAAGATAACTCCAAAACCATCCAATATAACCCACAATAACTCCATAACCAAAACTTTCTCTGCAAAACATAAATATAATTAGACGTCTAAAGTATATAAATGTTTCGACGTCTAAAACTTTATATAATCTTATTAGTTATATATGATATGAAGCTGCAGAAGCACCCAACAAAAAAAGGAACTAATTATTTTAAGTGGGAGATAATATTACCTTCTGATGCTGTCGAAAAAGCAGAATTCAAAGAAGGCGACTCTCTCGAAGCCGTGGAAATAAAAAAGGGCGAGATAAAACTTAAAAGAGCTCAAAAACCATAAAACTCCTATTCATTCACAACGAAAGTTTTATATAACTAAATAGATATAACTATATATCAAAATAGTTATACAGGTTATACAGAGATATTAAAAATGTTCACAAAAACACAAGCAAAGATAATGAAGGTTTTTGCCTC
>Ga0233425_10011107_pt1 | contig 10654 bp, 11 predicted proteins | sample Watercolumn_Towu_2_FD_181712 | JGI IMG/M metagenome (GOLD analysis project Ga0233425, IMG submission 181712) | Freshwater microbial communities from Lake Towuti, South Sulawesi, Indonesia - Watercolumn_Towuti2014_140_MG | ecosystem: Environmental > Aquatic > Freshwater > Lake | place... | reverse complement strand
CATCGAAATGCCCGAGTTGTTTTAATCCCCGCGAGGTATGACCATGAGCGGAATATTCGAACGATTGCAAAAACAAATGGAGGCAGGCGCTGAAAAAGAGGGGTTGAGTCCGCTGGACCTCCAAGGCTTGCCCCCCTTGATGCGGAAAGTCATGCGCTACATGTTGCGCGAGTATGAAATGTCATACATTGAAATCCGCGCATGGGCGGCGGAACTGCCCGAGGCGGAACGTCCGAGCGAGGCAAACCTCGACGAGGCGCTGGAAACACTCAGCAAACAGTTCTGGCTGATTAAACGCGGCGAAGGAGATCGGGTGCGCTACCAGGCGAACCTTCGTCGCAAGGCAGCCAGCAGGCTGGATCAAAGCGCGTGGAACTCGCTGGATGCGAAAATTGCCGCCGCCAAAAAACCGCCCCAAAAATAATGGCCCTCCCAACATACAAAAGCGCCCGCAGGTAAAAAGCCTGCGGGCGCTTTTCAATCCATTCGATCAGGCAAGAATGCGGGCAGCCAACTGCCTGTAAATCTTTGTCACTTCATGATCCGGGTAATGACGTGAGAAAATACCGGCGCTTGCCAGGGTCATCAGGTCATCCGAATGCGGAATGACCGCGGCAACTTCACAGTCATAGGTTGATTCAGCTTCTTCCTTTGCCTTTGCAAGGTTGACCTTTGGCGGCACTTTATTGATCACGAGGAACATGTTCGGCACATCCAGTTTGCGCGCCACGTCCACCGTCACACTGGTGCCTTGAAAATCCTGGTTATCGGGACGCATAATCAATACCAGGATATCGGAAATGGCAATCGAGAGCAGGGTTTCTTCATTCAAGCCGGGGTGGGTATCGATCACAAGCACATCGAGTCCGAGGTTCTTGACCAGCGCGTCGAACCCGTCGTTCAGCAAACCCACATCGTATCCCTCGCGCAGGACGCGGGCAATTTCACCCGCCTTGATGCTGGAGGGGATCAGGAATATCTTGCCCTTCAGGCTTGGGTCCACCGCCGCCGTGACATCGTGGGCGGTCTCTTCGATGGCGCACTTTCCCCAAAGATAATCATTCAACGATTTTCCTGTTTCCATCGACTCTTCATCGAGACCGAAAAGGACATGGATGCCCGGCGACTGGATATCGGTATCGACGACGCCTACCTTCAACCCCTGTGCCGCGCAAAGATATGCCAGATTGGCGCTGGTATTCGACTTCCCCGTGCCGCCGCGAAATGAGTGAACTGAGATGGTTTTGGACATGCTGCTTCCTCCGGGCAAAAATGATAACGACCATGAACTGGTTATTTTGTTTGGACAATCGGTAACAGTCAAATTTTACCACCGACAACGTCAATTTTAGAACCAAGTAGTTCAAGGCGGCCATGTACCAGGCGAAGCAGAGCGGAGATTGTGATTTACTCGTCGGAGGGGTGGGCAAATCATCGAAGCGGCGTTATATCAAGTTGGCAAGTTGAAAGGTTTGCAAGTTGGAACTTGTAAACCTTCAAACTTTAGCAAATGAACATCGCGTCGCCAAACGAGTAGAAACGATAGCCCTCTTTGATGGCAGTTTCGTAGGTCTGCAAAATTTTCTTCCGCCCGGCAAAGGCGCTGACCAGCATAATCAGCGTGGACTTGGGCAGGTGGAAGTTGGTGATCATGGCATCGACCACTTTGAATTGGCAGCCGGGGAGGATGAAGATGGAGGTGGGGCCAGTGAAGGCAGTTATCAGTGGGGAGTGGTCAGTAATCAGTGAGCCAGCAGATTCAAGTGTGCGGACGGAGGTTGTGCCAACGGCAATCACCCGTCCGCCGTTTTGTTTGGTCTGGTTGATGAGGTCAGCGGTTTCCTGCGGCAGTTCACACCATTCGGTGTGGATTTTGTGCTCTTCGGGATCTTCCTCGGTGACGGGGGCAAAGGTATCCAAACCGACGTGCAGGGTGACGTAGGAGGTTTGGACGCCTTTCTCTTTCAACTCGTCCAGCAGTTGCGGCGTGAAGTGAAGCCCGGCTGTGGGCGCAGCGGCGGAGCCGACATCCCGCGAGTAGACGGTCTGGTAGCGTTCGGGATCGCCTAATTTTTCGTGGATGTACGGCGGAAGCGGGACGTTGCCCACGCTGGAAAAATACGGCTCGATGGGTTCGGAGAATTTGATTAGTCGCTCGGAGCCTTCGAGGATTTCAACGATTTCGGCGCGGGGGCCGTTCTCGACAACCACTGCCTTACCAACTCGCAAACCTTTGCCCCCCACCAACGCTTCCCAAGTCACCGAGTCACGGCGGCGCAGGAGGAGCAGTTCAACGCGCCCGCCTGTTTCTTTTTTGGCAAAGATTCTCGCGGGGATGACTCGAGTCCGATTGAGGACGAGCAAATCACCGGGACGCAGAATCAGGCTGAGGTCGCGGAAGGTTTTGTGTTCCACATCCCCCGTAGCGCGGTTCAAAATCAGCAGGCGGGATGAATCGCGTGGCTCGGCTGGAGTCTGGGCGATGGAGGTTTCGGGCAGGAAGTAATCGAAGTCGGAAGTTTTCATCTTGAATCCCGATGATAATGGATTAGAATCAAAAGTGGAAGCATCCCAAACATGCGGAGGCAAACATGAAACTCACATTTCACGGCGCGGCGCAAACGGTGACTGGTTCGTTGCATCTGGTGGAAGTGAACGGGTCGAGGTTGTTGCTGGACTGCGGGTTGTTTCAAGGGCGGCGAAGTGAGACTTACGAAAAAAACAGAAAATTCCCCTTCGACGTAACAACCATCGACGCGGTGATTTTATCGCACGCACACATCGACCATTCGGGCAATCTACCGAACCTGGTCAAGCAGGGCTATTCGGGTCCCATCTATTGCACCCCCGCCACAAAAGAATTGACTGACATCATGCTGCGCGATTCGGGGCATATTCAGGAGCGGCAGGCGGAGAACATCAACCACCACAAAATGAAGCGCGGCGATCTGCCTGTGGAACCGCTCTACACCGAAGCGGACGCCGAGCAGGTGGAACCTTTGTTGAAAGGCGTGAAATACAATGAGCCAATCTCAGTCGCCGAGGGCGCAACGGTAACTTTTTACGACGCGGGGCACATTCTCGGCTCGGCGGCGATTTCCCTGCGGCTGGAAGAGAAAAAGAACAAGAGGCACCTCTGGTTTTCGGGTGACATCGGACGGCGGGGAATGCCCATCCTGCGCGACCCAATTTTGCCGACCGATGATGTGGATGTCTTGCTGATGGAATCCACCTACGGCGACAAGCCGCATCGCGGTCCCGAAGAAGCCTATCAGGAAATGAAGACCGTTATCCAGCGGACATTGGAGCGAAAAGGCAAGGTCATCATCCCGTCCTTTGCGGTGGGACGCACCCAGGAACTGGTCTACAACCTGAGCCGCATGTACGACGAAGGCGAACTGCCCGCCGTGCCTGTTTACGTGGATAGTCCGCTGGCGGTGAACGCCTCGAATATCTTTCGCAGGCATGAAGAATGCTACGACGAGGAGATGAAGGCGCTGGTGCATTCGGGTCATCCCGCGCTGGATTTCAAACTGCTGACCTACATCCACGACTTGGAAGAATCAAAGGAATTGAACACGCGCACCGACCCGATGATTATCCTCTCCGCCTCGGGCATGGCGGAAGCAGGGCGGATTGTGTACCACATCCGCTGGGGGATCGAGAATAAGCGCAACACCATCATGATCGTCTCATGGCAATCGCCCGAAACGCTGGGACGCAAACTGGCAGACCGCGAACCAAACGTCAAGATCATGGGCGAGACCTACCGTTGCCGCGCCGAGATCGCCACCATCGGCGGACTCTCGGCCCACGCGGGTCAGGATTTTCTGGTGGAATATGCTTCGGCGGTGAAAAAGAACGCGCAAGCCGTCTTTTTGGTACACGGCGAGGAAAGGGGCGCGCTGCCCTTGAAGGAAAAGTTACGAGAGAACCGCGTAAAGCATGTGTACTATCCCACCCAGCATTCGAGTGTGGAGTTGTAGTAAGATTAAGCCATGAGTTCGCTGCCAGTTCCCCCCGCCATTGCCAAGATTGCGCCAGACGGCAACCTAACCCCGCGCCAACTGCGGAGGTTCATGATTGACATGGTCAAGCGGCGCATCAAGCCCGGTACGGGCAGCAGTCACGAATTTATGCGAAGGAGGACTGCCTTGAATCCCTGGCCCGATTTACGCCCGTTTTTGGAAGGCATCGAGTGGGCAATCGTCGGCGGCGTCGCAACCCGCGCCTACATGCCCGAACGCATGACAAAAGACCTCGATATCGTCGTCCACCACGCGGACGGCGAAACTGTCATCAAACGGTTGGAAGCGGCTGGATACAAGGTTGCCTCCAGGCTGGCTGTCCCCGGCTATTTGATGCTCGCGCCCGACGGCACCGAATTGGATGTCATCTTCGGGCGTTATCCCTGGCTGAAAGAAGCACTCAAGAACACAGGAAAAGACCCTGCGGGATATCCTGTGGTGGGGTTGCCCTATTTGGTTATCCTGAAAATGGAAGCGCAGCGTCCCCAGGATTGGGCGGATATTTCGCGCATGTTAGGGTGGGCATCCGAATCTGAACTCGATCAGGTACGCGCAGCAGTGGCGCGTTATATGCCCGAAGATGTTGAAGATTTGGAGTCCCTCATTTTTTTGGGCAGGAAAGAACAGGAATTCCCACCCGAAGAAGAGTAATCTGCGAAAAAGACCTCCGTCGTGGAGGTCTTTTTATTTCTTCAACAACCACCCGATCAAGTTCACCACAATCGTCAAAGCCAGCGAGACCAAAATCGAACTGGTGATGGGGAAATAAAACGAACCATTCTCCCCTTCAATGCGGATGTCGCCGGGCAGGCGTCCAAGCGGGATGCCGAATTTAGCGGCAAGATACACTCCCCCGCCGATGAGGAAGAGGGCAATCCCAGCAAGCATGAGGTAACGGGCGATGGTTTCCATAATTCGACGGTGGACAGTGGACAATTGACCGTGACTGGAGGATACCCTCCACGGTCTACGGTCAACGGTCTATAAAAGTCTCGGCTGACCATCCTCCGTGTAGGTGTAGCCCAAATGCTCATACGCAGGTTTGGTGGCGACACGTCCCTGCGGGGTGCGGTCGAGGAATCCGAGTTGGAGGAGGTACGGCTCGACCACGTCCATGATGGTGTCCTGCTCTTCGCTGATGGACGCGGCAATCGTATTCAAGCCAACAGGTCCGCCGCTGTATTTCTCGATGATGGTTTTCAGCACGCGGCGGTCCACATCGTCCAAACCAAGCGGGTCAACTTGAAGCAAGTCGAGCGCTTCTTTGGCAACCTTCTGGGTGATAACCCCATCGGCGCGGACTTGGGCAAAGTCACGGACGCGGCGCAACAGGCGCAGCGCCACACGCGGAGTCCCACGGGCGCGGCGAGCCATTTCGGTCACACCCTCGGCTTCAGCTTCCACTTTCAACATGGCGGCGGCGCGGGAGACGATGGACTGCATGGCGGGCAGGTCGTAATAATCGAGGCGATAGACCGCACCAAACCGCGCCCGCAGCGGAGCGGTCACCAGTGCCAGACGGGTGGTCGCCCCGACGACGGTGAATCGCGGCAGCTTCAAGCGGATGGAACGTGCCGAAGGTCCCTTGCCGATGACAATATCCAGTGCGAAGTCTTCCATCGCGGGATAAAGCACTTCTTCGACAGCCCGACCAAGGCGGTGGACTTCGTCGATGAAAAGCACGTCACCCGCCCGCAGGTTGGTGAGGATGGCTGCCAGGTCACCCGCGCGTTCGATGACGGGACCAGCCGTCACCTTGACGTTGACGCCCATCTCGTTGGCAAGGACATGCGCGAGAGTAGTCTTCCCCAGACCGGGCGGTCCATAGAAGAGGACGTGATCCAACGCTTCGCCGCGATGTTTGGCGGCGTCGATCAGGATGGACAGATTCTCCTTGACCTGATCCTGCCCGATGAGGTCGCCTAATTTTTCGGGACGCAGGGCGTTATCCACGCGGTCTTCGGGTTTGGATTCCGGGTCGAGGGCTCGTGATTTTGTCATGGCAGGGATTATAACAAACCATACCTGTTGGGTTTATCTAGCCGTTTCCTGCTTCCCCGCTTTGTCGCTTCACACTTTCGCGGCGGCAGGCGTCGCAAGGACAAAGGGCGCGCAGGTAATACCAGTTGTAGATCCCATAATCGTGACCGTCTTCCCAAACAATGGTCAACGCGTAGGAACCGACCGCAACCACATTTGACAAGCGGGTGGCAGGGGAATCTTCCATCTGGATGGTGAATACTTCCGCGTCGGGTTCTGGCTTCATGTTCTCGTGCCCACCGCGACAGGAGGCGCAGGGGCAGGCGGCTCGCAATAACCCAAAGGGGTATACGCTGGTATGTCCGTCATCCCAGGTGATGGTAAATTCTTTTTTACTTTTGCTGGCGTTGACGCCTGTTGGTTTGTATGACATGTTATCTCCATGAGAGTCTCTAAAGGTTTTTGCGAAGTCCTCGAAGAGGGAAACCTTTAGGGACTATGTGCAAAATTACGGCGAAGGGACCACCGCCAGAAAATCCCCGGCAGCCCAACCGGCGCGGGTTTCGTCGTAGGGCGCGACCAAATACCACCAGGCGTATCCGTCCACCACTTCGGAGCCTTCGCGCACGATGAAGACTTCATCTTCCCCGCCGAAGAAGACCGTATCACTGTTCAATCCCGGCGCAGAGCGGATTCTCAACCCTTCGCCTTCGGTACCCCTGATTTGCACATAGCCCCCAACACTGATTTGGTTTGGGTCAGGGGTCGGACTGACCAGGCTTGGGTCAAGAGTGGGGACAGGGGTCACATTCGGGGTATGGGTGGGAGCGGGGATCAGGGTCAGGTCGGCGGGAGCAAACCCGACTTCGGGCGAAAGACGCGGCGAGGTGAATCCGATCACGATCAACGCAATCAGCAGAAAACTGCTTGCGAATCCAATGGCGCCAAAAAACACTGAACGATTGAGGTAGGGTTTCAAGTCCATTGAAGCGGATTATACCTGAGAGGAATCAACACGAGGTGGAAGTGATCCTGCGCGATTTGATCTCCAACGCCGGAAATTGGCTCGTCACCCTCACGCTGAACGACGGTTCGTAAATATCCTCCAATTTGGAATTCAAAGCCCATCACAAACTTCACCTCACCGGCGATTCGAATCATGGCTTTCTGGATATTTCCCTGACAGACATCCAAACGTTTGTCATCCAGCGGACGACCAACCCCAAACCGATTCCCGACCAGCCACTTGGAAACAACTTCGTCACCGTCGAAACATCGGGCGGCGACTCGATTTCCATCGCCCATCCCAGATTATTCACCACCTGCATGTATGATGTGTATTGCTGTCACGGCGAAGATTTGACCTCCCTGCCCCTTGCAGGCGCAGATATCGCCCTCGAAGATATCCGGTTGATCGAGTTTTCCGACGAAGCAGTTTTACTCACGTTGAAAGACGGAAAATCCCTGACGGACAAACTTCGCCCTTCGGTCAACTGCCCCGGCATCGGCTGGAGACTGCGCGGCAAGGCTGCCCTCGGCGACTTTGAACTTCCGCTGTCATTGATCCGAAAAATCGAACCTCAGTGACAGGATGCGCGGCGCGGATGATATAATTCGCAACCGATGACCGATCCCACCCTTCTCAATGACCGTTATCAATTGCTGGAAAAACTCGGCGCCGGCGGTATGGCGGATGTCTTCCGCGCCCGCGACTTGATGCTCGACCGTTACGTGGCAATCAAAGTCCTGCGGAAGGATTACTCGAGCAACAAGGATTTTCAGACCAGTTTCCGCACCGAGGCGCGTGCCGCGGCGAATCTTTCGCACCCCAACATCGTCACCGTGCATGATTTCGGCTTTGCCGATGACCTGCTTTACATTGTCATGGAGTTCATCCCCGGCAAGGATTTGAAACAATTGATCCGCGAAAAGGGGCGTTTCAGTGTGGAAGCCGGCATTCCGCTCATCACCCAGGCCTGCGCCGGGTTGGGGTATGCCCACCGCGCCGGGCTGGTCCATTGCGATGTAAAACCGCATAACATGCTCGTCTCAGCCGATGGGCGTCTCAAAGTCACCGACTTCGGCATTGCGCGCGCGCTTTCCACCATGACGCCCGGCGAACACACCGATGTCGTCTGGGGATCGCCGCTTTACTTTTCCCCTGAACAGGCGCGGGGCGAAGCCCTCACCCCCGCCTCCGATGTTTACTCCATCGGCATCGTCATGTACGAGCTCCTGAGCGGCACACCACCGTTCACCGCCTCCACCCCCGACGAACTGGCGCGGCTCCACATTTCCGCCCGCCCCATCCCCATCCGCGAATACGTCCCGGATATTCCCGTTGCGCTCGAAGAAATCATCATGAAGGTGCTTTCCAAGGAACCCTCGGCGCGATACCGCACCGCCGACCAGTTGGGACGCGTGCTGTTGAAATTTGGGACTCTTCCCGACGCTCCCATCCCTGTGCCTCCCTCCCGACCTGTATCGGAACCTGTGAAGGAAAAACCCCAGCCACCTCGGGCTGCCCCTGCTCCCGTTCAATATGCCCAGCCTGAACCTGCGCCCCGCTACATTCCCCAGCCCGAACCACCCGCCGAAGCGGAAGAAACCGCTTATGAAGCAATTGACTGGGCAACGGTGGGACTTTCCCTGCTAGCGCTGCTGGCTGTCGGCGGACTCATCCCACTGTGGATGATGGTATATTTTGCATATACACAGTAATGTCTGCGGCAGTATTTCCACGTCCCGGGCTGGGTGAGACTGCATGAAGCCGACGTATCGGGCAGACATAGACGGTCTAAGAGCCATTGCGGTATTGATTGTTGTTTTCAATCATGCCGGGCTTTCGATTTTTTCGGGGGGCTATATCGGCGTTGACATCTTCTTCGTCATCTCCGGCTTTCTCATCACCACCATCATTGCGCGCGAGATTCAGGGAAACGAATTCACGCTGGCGAAATTTTACGAGCGGCGGATTCGGCGCATCCTTCCCGCGCTTGCGGTGACGGTCATTTTTACGCTGGTCGCTTCCGCGATTTTGTACGACTCGGGGCGTTTCAAGTCGTTTGCCAAGAGCCTGCTCGCCACCATGCTCTTCTACTCGAATATCAATTTCTGGGGCGAGGCGGGCTATTTCGATGCCCCGTCCCTGTTGAAGCCGCTCTTGCACACCTGGTCGCTTGCGGTGGAGGAGCAGTTCTACATCGTCTATCCGCTGTTCATGTATGCGGTTTACAGATGGGCGCCGAAGTACGTCAAACATGCCCTCGTATGGGTCGGCTTGTTGTCGTTCGGGTTTGCCGTGTACGCGGTCAGCGCTGAAGACGCAAACTCGGCATTCTACCTTGCGCACCTGCGCGCCTGGGAATTGCTCGTCGGCGGACTGCTTGCTTTGAATATCTTCCCCGCCATCAAAGACGGGAGAATCAACACCGCCCTCGGACTGGCTGGTGCGGCAATGCTCACAGCCCCCATCTTCCTGTACACCGATCAAACCCCGTTTCCCGGGCTCAGCGCCGCCCTCCCTGTCTTCGGGACCGCGTTGATCATTTACAGCAGCATGGCACAGTTGTCCCCGGTGGGCAGAATTCTGTCCGTTCCCCCGATGGTTTTCATCGGACAGATTTCCTACTCGCTGTATTTGTGGCACTGGCCCCTCGTCATCTTCGTCAAGTATTATTTGATCCGCCCCTTGAGCGGGTTGGAAGTTTTGCTGCTGCTGGTTGTCATCCTGGGTATTTCAGCCCTCTCCTGGCGTTTGGTGGAAACGCCCTTCCGCTCACGCCGTTTCCTCTCGACGCGGCAGATCTTCGCTTTTGGGTTTGGCACAATGGCTGTGATCATTGCCGCGGCGGGAGTTGTGTACCGTTTCGACGGCTTCCCCCAACGCGAGGGAGACACCCCGCTCGTGGATTATCTCGACAAGGAAGCCACCACACATTACACCGATTGCGCCGATGTCACCGACGGGTTCAAATCCTGTGTGATGGGCGATAAATCCCAGCCGAGAACCTTCATGTTGTGGGGCGACTCTCACGCCTCCTCTCTGCGCCGTCCCGTCGAACGGGCTGCCCGCAAAAATGGTTTCGCAGGGTTGTTCACCTACAAACTTTCCTGCCCGCCCCTGCTTGACGTTCCGCGTGATTTTTCCCCGGTCACCACTGCCTGCCGTGAATATAACGAAGGTGTGATGAACTACCTGGAAGCGAATCCCGAAATCTCCACGGTCATCCTTGCCGGGCGCTGGTCTTTCTACATCGACGGCGAATACAAACCATCGCACTCGAACGATCCGATTCTGGCCTGGCTCTCCCCGGAACATTCCCGCACGACAGGCTACGAACCAATCGTCGGGAGCGGATTGGAACAGACGATTCAAACTCTGCTTGGGATGAATCGCCGCGTGGTCGTTGTTTCCCCGGTGCCGGAAATCGGGTATGATGTGCCGTCTGCAAACTTTGTCGCCACCCGCAGCGGGCGCGACCTCAACCAAATCATTGCCCCCTCAGTGGACGAGTATCTCGCGCGAAACCAGAAAGCCTTCGCCATGTTGGGCGGTTTGCAACAGGAGTATGGAATTCAAGTCGTCGATCCGTGGACGGCTTTGTGCGTCGAAGACCAGTGCCGCGTTACCATTGACGGGCTTC
>Ga0233425_10011106_pt1 | contig 10654 bp, 13 predicted proteins | sample Watercolumn_Towu_2_FD_181712 | JGI IMG/M metagenome (GOLD analysis project Ga0233425, IMG submission 181712) | Freshwater microbial communities from Lake Towuti, South Sulawesi, Indonesia - Watercolumn_Towuti2014_140_MG | ecosystem: Environmental > Aquatic > Freshwater > Lake | place... | reverse complement strand
GAAGGCCCGTCCAGCCCGACCCCAGGTGGGCGTAGCGCGTCATGGTGTCGTCGCCGTGCACCCCGCCGAACAGCGGGATGTACCAGCCGATGGCGAAGGCCATCCAAGCCAGCGAGACGACCACGGTGGCCAGCCCCTGCAGCCGCTGCCCGGGCCGGGCCAGCGGCAGGAGGCCGACCGCCGAGGTGACCAGCGCCACGTTCTCCTTGCAGGCCAGGGCGGCCAGGAGCGCCACGGCGTACGCCCCCCGACGCCCGGCCTCGGCGGCCCACAACAGGGAGGCCAGGAGGGGCAGCGCCAGCGACACCTCGTGCAGGTCGAAGCCGAGCGAGCCCACGGCCGGCTGCGCGACGAACAGCGCGGCCAGCAGGGCCGCGGTCACGGGCCCGTGCCGGCGCCGCGCCAGCGCGTGCAGGGGAACGACCGCCAGCGCGAGCAAGGCCGCCGACAGGGCCAGCAGCGTCAACGGTGACGGGGCCGCCAGGTAGAAGGGCAACAGGGCATAGAGCAGCGGCGAAGCGTGCGACTTGAGGTGGTCGCCGAACTCGATGGAGTTGACGAAGCCGTCGCCCTGGGCCGCGTGCCAGAAGGAGTGGGCGTAGATGCCGAAGTCGAACGACTGGACGCCGAAGCCCTGCCAGCGCAGGAGCGAGGGTACGAAGAGCACGACGAACGCCACCGCCGCCAGCCCCGCGCTCGTCCACCGGCGGTCCATGCGTGTCTCCCCGGGGTCAGTCGAGCCGCACGCCCAGCTTGGCGGCCAACTCGTCCCGTACCGCCGCGTCGAGGCGGAACTCGAGGAGCGCGAGCGCCTCGTCGCGCGTCATGAGCCCCTGGCGGATCAGCTTGCTCATCTCGACGTGGTAGTGGGTGTAGCCGTAGTAGCGCATGGAGTTGGCCACGGACAGGAAGTTCAAGAGGCAGTTGGTCGACTTGGCGGGGTAGGTGACGACCGGGTACTTCCACTTCAGCTCGCGCTGCAGGATGGCCACGTACTCGTCGGGGTGCCCGTCGAGGAACCAGTGGGGCGAGAGCACGATGGCCTTGTGCTTCTTGCGCGCACGCGCCACGACCTCCTCCATGGTGGTGGGGAAGTCCTTGAAGCGCGGGTCGTCCTTGAGGGTGGCCAGGAACTGGCGCGTGGCGCGGGCCATGGAGCCGTACTCGGGCGCGTCGACGTTGCACGCGCACTTGGTCATGACGCCGGGGCGCGCCGACTGGCCCTTGGTCCAGCCCGCGATGATCAGCGGGATCTCGAAGCGGGCCGCCAGGTCGAAGGTGAGCTGCATGTACCAGATGGAGCACGGGTGGCAGATGACCGCCTGCGAGCGGGTCTCGACCATCTTGCGGAACAGATCCTTCATCACCTCGGTGCGGAAGAACAGGAAGTCGACCCCCAGGGCCTCGACGGCGTTGTGCACGTTCTGGAGGGCCTCGGGCGTCTCGAACCCGTGGTCGAACATGAACGCCAGCGGGTTCATGTGGTAGCGCTTCTTCATGTAGTACAGCGCGGCCGTGCTGTCCTTGCCGCCGCTGCACATGACCAGGCAGTCCCACTTGCCCTTGCCGCGGTGCTTCTGCAACAGGCGCACGAAGTCGGTCTCGAGCAGCTCGTCGCGCGGGGACTCGGCCGCGACGGTCTCGTCGAGCCGACAGACGCTGCAGACGCCCTGCTCGTCCAGGGTGATGTCGGGTGGGCTGTGGGGCAGCACGCAGCGCGAGCACAGGCGGCGTTCGTCGGTCGCCATGTCAGCCTCCGGCACGGACCAGCAGCGTCCAGGTGGCGCCATCGCGGCGCCGATCGATCACCACGTGCCCCTCGTCGGCCAGCGCCGCGGGCACGGTTTCGACGGGCTCGCCGTCGTCGAGCACGATCTCGAGCACGGCCCCTGCGTCGAGCCCCTCGAGGCGCACCAGCGCGCGGGCCGAGTTGGCCGGGCACTTCACGCCCCTCAGGTCGAGGCGGTCGTCGGGCAGGGGAGTACGGGTCACGCGGCCCTCCGCACGGCGTCGAGGGATGCCAGCAGCGCCTGGAAGGCGCCCTCGACCTCCGCGTCGTCGGTGAAGCGGCTGAGCGAGAAGCGCAGCGATCCGTCGGCCTGGACCGGCGTGCGACCGATGGCGGTGAGCACGTGGCTGGGGAGCGTGCTGCCCGACGAGCACGCGGAGCCCCGCGAGGCCCGCACGCCGCGGCGATCGAGCTCGGCCAGCAGCGCCCGCCCGGAGCAGCCGGGGAACGACACGTTGAGGTTGGTGCAGAGGCGCCGCTCGCGGGGGCCGTTCAGCAGCACGCCGGGGATGGCGTCGAGGATGCGCTGGAGCAGCGCGTCGCGCCGGACGGCGATGGCCGGGGAGTCGTCGTCGGAGGCCAGCCCCACCGCCGCCCCGAAGCCCGCGATGCCGGGCGTGTTGGGCGTGCCCGCGCGCAGGGCCCCCTCCTGCTCGCCCCCGTGCAGGAGCGGCTGCAGCACGACGCCCGCGCGCACGTACAGGGCCCCGATGCCCTTGGGGCCGTGCAGCTTGTGGGCGTTCAGCGACACCAGGTCGGGCAGCGCCGCGCCGTCACCGAGGGGGGCGCGCGTGAAGGACTGGCAGGCGTCGGAGTGGAAGAGCACGCCCCGCTCGCGGCAGGCCGCGGCCAGCTCGGTCACGGGCTGCAGGGTGCCGATCTCGGCGTTGGCGTGCCCGACGGAGACCAGCACCGTGTCGGCGCGCAGGCTGCTCACCACGTCGCCGGGATCGACGAAGCCCTGGCCGTCGACCGGCACGCGCGTGACGCTCCAGCCCCGGCGCTCGAGCCAGGCGCAGGGGGCCAGCACGCTGGCGTGCTCGACGGCCGACGTGACCAGGTGCCGCCCGCGCGCGGCGTGCTCCCAGGCGACCCCGAGCAGGGCCAGGTTGTTGGCCTCGGTGCCGCCCGAGGTGAAGAGCAGCCGCTCGGCCGGCACCCCCAGGCGGCCGGCCACCTGGGCCCGCGCCCGCTCGACGACCAGCGCCGCGGCGCGACCCTCGGCGTGCGTGGACGCCGGATTCCCGTGGGCCTCGTCGGCGACGCGGCGGAGCACGTCGAGCACGCAGGGATCGGGTCGGGTGGTCGCGGCGTTGTCGAGGTAGATCGACGACATGGCTCCTCTCGTGCGCCATCACGGTACGGAGTCCAGGCCCGCGGGTCAAGCAGGCAGGCAGCAACGCAACGACGCGCTTGCCGGACCGGCACGTCCCGGTATCATGGGGGCGTGGTGGAGGTGACGTTGGAGATCCCCGACAGGCTGAAGCGCTTCACGCTGGCGGTGGCCCGGGTGGTCACGCGGGTGCTCCTGGTGGTGGGGCTGGTGCTCGTCTACGTGCTGGGAGTCGGGCCCACGAGCCTGGCCCTGGCCGTGTTCGGGCGCCGACGCTTCACGACCCGCCGGAACCCCGGGGGCGGTTACTGGCAGCCGGCCACCGGGTACGCGCCCGACCTCGCCGACGCCGCGCGGCAATCGTGAGCGGGGGAGACCGCGACCCATGAAGCTGTGGTACCTGCTGAAAGAGGCCTTCCACCTGATCCGGCGCCGCAAGGCCTACGTGCTGGCGCCGCTCCTCGTGCTGCTGCTCCTCCTGGCCCTGGTGGCGTTCTACGTGGGGCCGGGCGCGGTCGTCACGTTCATCTATGCGGGCGTGTAGGCCGGGAGCGACGAACCCGTGAACATCCTCGGCATCTCGGCGTTCTACCACGACTCGTCGGCGTGCCTGGTCCGCGACGGCCAGGTGCTGGCCGCGGTGCAGGAAGAGCGCCTCGACCGCGTCAAGGCCAGCGCCGCCTTCCCGGCGCGCGCCATCGACGCCTGCCTCAAGGTCGGCGACATCAGCATCCTCGACGTCGACCACGTGGTGTTCTACGAGAAGCCCTTCGTGAAGTTCGAGCGCGTGCTGATCGACCACGCGCGCTCCTTCCCCTTCTCGCTGCCGCAGTTCCTGCGCACCATGCCGGCGTGGCTGGGCGAGCGCCTGACCCTGCCCCTCAAGCTGAAGGCCGACCTGGGCTACCCGGGACAGGCGCTGTTCGTGCCGCACCACCTGGCACACGCGGCCAGCGCGTTCCTGCCCTCGCCCTTCGACGAGGCCGCCATCCTGACGGTCGACGGCGTGGGCGAGTGGGCCACCACCACCTGGGGTGTGGGGCGAGACAACCGCATCGAGATCCGCGAAGAGCTCCGCTACCCCGACTCCCTCGGGCTGCTCTACACCACGCTCACCACCTTCCTGGGCTACGAGGCGAACCGCGGCGAGGGCAAGGTCATGGCCCTCGGCGACTACGGCCGGCCGTCCTCGCTCGACGCGCTCCGCCGCCTGATCGACCCGCAGCCCGACGGCAGCTTCCGCCTCGACCCCCGCTACTTCACCTTCGGCCACGGGCGCACCATGTTCTCGCGACGCTTCGTGCGCGAGTTCGGGCCGCCCCGCGAGCCCGGGTCGACCCTCGAGGCCCGCCACTACGACCTGGCCGCCAGCCTGCAGGCGCTGCTCGAGGAGCGCCTGCTGGCCATCACCCGGCACATCGCCGAGGTCACGGGGCTCACGCGCCTGTGCCTGGCCGGCGGCGTGGGGCTCAACTGCGTGGCCAACAGCCGCATCCGTGCCGAGACCCCCTTCGGCGAGCTCTTCGTGCAGCCCGCCGCGGGCGACGCCGGCACGGCCCTGGGCGCGGCGCTCTACGATTGGTGCGGCCTGCAGGGCCAACCCCGGCGCCACGTGCTCACCCACGCCTTCCTGGGTCCCGAGTACCCGGCCGCCCGCGTCCGGCGGGCCGTGGCCAACCGCGGGGTGACGGCGCGCGAGCTGCCCGGGCCCGAGCTGCTCACCGAGGTGGCGCGGCGCCTGGCCGACGGCCAGGTGGTGGGCTGGTTCGAGGGCCGTATGGAGTTCGGACCGCGCGCCCTGGGCCACCGCAGCATCCTGGCCGACCCGCGCCGCCCCGAGATGAAGGACCTGTTGAACGCCAAGGTGAAGCACCGCGAGGGCTTCCGCCCCTACGGCGCCAGCGTGCTGCGCGAGCGGCTGGCCGAGTGGTTCGCGCCCGACATGGACAGCCCCTACATGCTGTTCGCGCTCCAGGCCCACCCCGAGGCCCGCGAACGCGTCCCGGCCGCCGTGCACGTCGACGGCACCTGCCGCCTGCAGACCCTCACGGCCGAGGCCAACGGCCGCTACTACGAGCTGGTGCGAGAGTTCGAGCGCCAGACCGGCGTACCCATGGTCATCAACACCTCGTTCAACGACAACAACGAGCCCGTCGTGTGCACGCCCGACGACGCGCTGGCGTGCTTCCTGAAGACTCAGATGGACGCCCTGGTGCTGGGCGACCTCCTGGTCTTGAAGACGGCGGGAGATGGGGATGGCAGACGCTAACGTTGTCTCCAAGTGATTTTTTATATTATAGAACGAATTGATGCCAGCAATGAATGCGCGTTGTTTTGTGCTTTTACTATTAAGCTCTGCTTGCGATGGCGGTGGTGGACAAGAGCGCGATGGCGGAAGTATTTACGAATACGATACTTGTGGCGAGACTTGGATGGGTGATCAAGGACATACGTCTCCCTCGCACCGAGTGCATTTGCATATCCGATCGTCGCCATATGGTGCATCGACGCATTCCCCGACGTCATCACTACCAATACACGACACCTCTGGAATTTCCTCGCCCGCCCTCCAGTCGACAAAGCATATATCACTACTCTCGCACTCCCACACCTAAATGTTACCATCATATATAAAATAGCACGTTACCGTCGCGCCGCCGCGACCATCGCAACTGGCCAAACTAGCCATTTCTGACACTACCCGCGCAATCGAATTCTCCGGCGCCAACTGGAATTCAAGTCTCGTCAAGGCTGACTTGCCGACGCGTCTGGATCGTCGTCGCCGCCGCCGGACGCGATCGCGGCCGCGAGCGCCGCGACCTCGCCCTCGACCAGGGGCAGCAACGCTTCCAGTGGAGCACGCGGCGCGGCGCGCGGCGTCAGCAGGGGGTATCTCTCTTCGACGGCGAACGCCTGCAACCCGACTATCATAGACGCTTCGGCCGGCGACGGAAGATCACGGCCGGGGCGCGCCTCCAGGATGGCTCGCAGGTCGTGGACGGGCGCAGGGCGCAGGCCCAGGATCACCAACCGACCCTTCCAGGCCTTCTCGATGGCCTGCTGCAGATGAAAGCCGAGGATCCAGGCTGGGACGTTCTCATTTGCCGCCATGGACCGGGCGGCGACGAGATCGCCGAGGGCTTTCTCGTGCCAGGCACGCGCGAGCTCGGTCGCCTTGTCACGCGGCGTCATGCAGCACCAGCCCGCCCGACGCGATCTGCTGCTCGAGGCTGCACGGCGTATCGTTCCAGAGGCTCCACCACTGCTGCGTTCGCGCCACGATGTCGAACGCGGCCGGAAGGCCCCAGAGGGCCAGCGACATGCGGCCCGCCAGGAGTCGTTCGTCGTCGGCGTCGGGGACGATGACCAGCAGATCGTAGTCGGACTGCGGCCCCGGATGTCCCCAGGCCCGGCTGCCGAACAGGTAGATGCGCCGTGGCCGGAACTCGCGCACCAACCTTTCGACGGCTTCGCGCAGGATCGGATCGCTCGCAGGCTCGTCCATGATGCAAGGCCTTTTCCGCATCCTTCCAGACTGTATCGGAGGGGTGAGGACGCGTCAATTGGACGGTCGGAAGTCGACCTTCAGGTTCACCCGCTGACACCGACGGATCCCCGTCTCATTCGCCCGAGGCGCCGAGCGCCCACGCGACGGGAAGCGCCACCACGCCCGGCTCCAGCTCCCGCGCGTCCCGATCCTGCGAGAGCACCACGCTCCCGAGCAGGGGCCGATCCAGGAACGACTGCAAGCCTCGCAGGTGCCGGGCGTCCGATCTCGCGACGCCGGCGGTCTGCTTGACCTCGACGGCCACGAAGCCGGCCTCCAGCTCGATCAGCAGGTCGACCTCCCGGCCGTCGTGGGTGCGCAGGTGGAAGAAGGGCCACCGGAACCCGGCGCTCCGCACCTGCCGGACGATCTCGGACACCACGGCGCTCTCGAACTCCTCGCCCGTCAGCTGCCCCCAGCGGCCGGTGATCGCGCGGCCGACGCCGGGATCCATGAGGTGCACCTTGGGCATCTTGGCCAGGCGCTTCTCGAGGTTGCGATGGAACGGCGGCAGCACCAGCACCTGGTAGCTGAGCTCCAGGTAGCGCAGGAATCGCCCCGCGGTCTGGGGCGAGATGGAGGCGGCGCGGCCCAGGTCCGCCAGGTTCACGAGCGTCCCCGTGCGCAGGGCCAGGGCGTCCTGCGCGCGCACGAAGGGCTCGAGGTCGCGCAGCGCGGCGAGGTCCGCCACGTCGCGTTGCAGGTAGGTGCGACGGTAGTCCGTCAGCCAGTCGCGGCGCTCGCCGTCGGTGAAGTCGGGGTCGTGCACCGCGGGCATGCCGCCCCATTGCAGGTACCGCTCGAGGTCGATCCCGGCGCGCGCTTCGGAGGCCGAGGACACCGTCGCCCCGAGCAGCGCCCGACAATCGCCGCCGCCCTGGCAGAGCCACTCCACGAAGCGCGAGGTCGTCACGGGCTCGTCCCAGCCGTTGGTGGCCAGCTCGGGCAGCGTCAGGGGCCACAGCTCTTCGATGGCCACGCGGCCAGCCAGCGACTCGCGGACCTTCGAGAGCAAGAGGATCTGGCTGGAGCCGAGCAGCAGGTACCGCACGGTGTCGGAGGCATCGTAGGCGGCCTTGATGCTCTCGACGAGGGAAGGGACCTTCTGCACTTCGTCCAGCACGGCCAGGGGGTACCGGGCGATCCAGTCCGCCGCGGACAGACGGGCGTACGACGGGCGGACCACCGGGTCTTCGAGCGAGATGTACGGCCAGTCCGGAAAGGCGGCCTTGACCAGCGTGGTCTTGCCCGTCTGGCGAGCCCCGGTCACGACCACCAGGCGGCCGGACTTGCGGGCGGCGCGTTCCTTCAAGCGCCCCAACGACGCGCGGTTCCTCACGGAGATCCCCATCGTGGCGTAAAATCGACCCTGCATCACCGATTATACGCCATATATCGCCACGGGTCCATCGACCATCTGGTAGGGATACGCCAGCGGCACCGTGACCGGCGTGCCCGTGTCCGGGTCGAACTTGAGGCTGTCGAAGCCGAAGCGGAGCTCGCCGCCCTTGTCGGCCCCGGGCGTTCTTCCGTATACTGAGGCCGTGACCATCGCTGGTATCGCAACCATGAGCCCGCGTGACGAGTTGGCCTTTCGACGCGCCGAGATCCTGCGCCTGTCGCGGTTGCACGGCGCGACCAACGTGCGCGTGTTCGGCTCCTTTGCCCGCGACGCCGCCCGTGCGGAGAGCGACCTCGATCTTCTGGTCGACGTGGGACCACGACCTTCGGCGTTCTTTCCCGGGGGCCTGGTGGCGGACCTCGAAGAGCTGCTCGGGCGCCCCGTGGACGTACTGACCGAGGGCGCGATCCACCCGTTGCTTCGCGCCCGCATCCTGGCCGAGGCGGTACCCCTTTGAAGGACGAGCGCGTCTACCTCGTGCACATCCGCGACGCGATCCTCCGCATCGACGCCTACACGGCCCCTGGGCGCGTTGAGTTCCTGGACAACGCGATGCGGCAGGACGCGGTGCTTCGCAACCTGCACACCCTGGCCGAATCCACGACCCACCTCTCCGACGCGACCCGAACGGCACACCCCGAAATCGCCTGGCGCGCGGTCGCCGGTCTTCGCAACGTCATCGTGCACGACTACCTTGGCGTCGACCTCGATCGGATCTGGACCATCGTCGAAGACGACTTGCCGCAACTCAAGGCGGCCGTCACGGCGCTGCTCGAGAGTCTGCCGCCGCTCGATTGAGGGGAACAGTCCTCGAGATCGAAGGCGCCCGCCGCGGCGGTCAGAAGTCGACCCTGAGGTTCACCCCCAGGTCGACCATCTGGTAGGGATAGGCCACCGGCAGCGTGACCGGGGTGCCCGTGCCCGGGTCGACCGTCAGGCTGTCGAAGCCGAAGCGGAACTCGCCGCCCTTGGTGCCGTAGTGCCCCTGCACGTAGGCCTGCACCGACAGGTAGGTCAGCACCACGAAGGTGGCGTCCAGGCGGGTCAGAAAGCTCTTGTCGCTGAGGTTGCCCAGGGTCGTCAGGGTGAAGGAGGCGTCGTCCCACGTGCCGGGCCCCGGCAGCGCGACGTAGGCGGCGCCGTAGTAGCGGCCCAGGTAGAACGGCCGGTAGGGGGTGGTCGTCGGCTGACCGGTCAGCATGGCGGCGAACGCGCCCGCGTAGTCGGCCCGCGCCATCCACTGGTCGGGGTTCCAGAAGCCCTCGGCGCCCACCACGCACAGGTCGTCGTTGTTGTAGACGAAGGTATAGCTGAGGCCCAGCGAGGTCTGCAGGTGCACGTCGTCGGCCAGGAGCCCCGCGCGGTGCGCGGCGGCGTTCGTCAGGAAGGTGGTGCCCACCTCGGCGGTGAGGTCCACGTCGCCCACTCCCGCCGAGACGTCGAGCGCCGCGCGCGGATCGCCGCCCCGCCGGGCCGCCGCAGACAGGCCGAGCTCGACGGTCGAGAACACGGCCTCGAGGCGCGCCACGCCGCCCACCTTCTCCACGGCGTCGGCCTGGTCGAGGGTGCCGAGCACCACGAGGTTCAGGCCCTCCTCGGTCAGGGGCACGCGCGCCTTGAGCGCGGTCACGCCCGTGCGCAGGTCCATGAAGTCCAGGGGGTTCTTGCGCGTGGCGTTGACCACGTCGGCCGGGTTCCACAGGCGCGTGGCGCCGAACTTCACGGGCTGCTTGCCCACCGTGACCCACACGGTGCGCGCCACGTCGAAGTTGAGCCACAGCTGGTCGAGCAGGGCGTGGGCCGCGTTGGGGTCGGGCAGCGTGGGCGCCGCCGAGCCGGCCGGCGCCAGCTGCGCCGCGGTGGCCAGCGCGTCGGTCAGCCCCCTGGGGTAGCCGGCCGCCGGGTCCCACGTGACGCGCCCGCGCGCAAAGGCCCGCACCCGCTCGTTGGGCCGGCCGTCGAGGTACACGTCCAGCAGGTTGGGCGTGGACAGCGTGACGTAGCGCGAGTCGGCCCTGGCGTCGCGCTGGGGGATGCCGAGCGCCGCGCGCAGGTAGAGCATGCCGCCTAGCTGCAGCCGATCCTTCTCGAGCAGCTCCTGGTGCTCGTCGCTCACGCGCGTCTCGCCGGCCTCGCCGCTCAGGAGCCCGCTGTCTCGCGTGGCCTCGTCGGGGACGATGGGCGCCTCGACGGCCGGCGCATCCCCGAACAGCTCGTCCTCGCTGGGCGCGCCCTGGGCCCACGCCGCGATCGGAAGCAGAAAGAAGAAGAGCGCCCAGGCAGCCGTCGACTGAAGTCGCGGCTGGTCGGGTACCAAGCCCGCCTTCGCGGGCTGCAGGGCCAAGGATCTTGCTCGTGCCATCGCCATGCCTTGCTCCAGCCTGCGCAGGCAGGCTTCGCAGTCTCCAGCCGCGACTCCAGTCTACGGCTGCTCCAACCACCCCCTACCGCGACTTGCTCTCGAGCCAGGCCTTGGTGAAGATGTTGGCCGGCAGCGGGTTCAGGTCGATCTCCTTGATGAGCACCAGCGTCGCGTTGTCCTTTTCGACCTCGTCGTAGATGCGGATCTCGGAGGGGTGCCAC
>Ga0233425_10011105_pt1 | contig 10654 bp, 5 predicted proteins | sample Watercolumn_Towu_2_FD_181712 | JGI IMG/M metagenome (GOLD analysis project Ga0233425, IMG submission 181712) | Freshwater microbial communities from Lake Towuti, South Sulawesi, Indonesia - Watercolumn_Towuti2014_140_MG | ecosystem: Environmental > Aquatic > Freshwater > Lake | place: Indonesia... | reverse complement strand
CCTTGTAGAACGCGTCCTCGGTATCCCAGGTCACGAGGGTTTCCTTGAACACCATGCGGGCCCCTTCTCCGCCGGACTCGTCCAGCGGGGTGCCCTCCTCCACGGCAGCGTCCGGGACCCCGGCCGTGCCGTCCTTTTCCCCGGTGTTCTCGAAGAGATCACAGCCTGCCCACAGGACCAGGGGGACCAGAGCAAACATCCGCCCCCACGCCATTCCCACACGAGCGCCCGCAATAGCCTTCTTCATGACGCACCTCCCCTGTGTTTCGACCGTCGTCGTCATCTTCGCTCAGTATGGCTCCCAGATGCCCACGCCGCAATAGTTGTTCCCCTCGTTCCACAACTGGTTCGTGTTGTTGCAGGAGCAGCAGCAGAGGTTGCCGTAGACGTTGGAGTTCCCGTGGCTGCAGCCGCCTGCTCCGCTCGAGCAGCCGGACGTTACGGTCCAGTTCAGGCTGCTGCTCCCGGAGGTGGAAACCGACCGTCCCAGCGGGTTCGACGTCGGGTAGAACGACCCGTTCTCGTTGGGATACGAGGAACAGTTGTACTCCTGCCAGACGCAGGTCGCTCCGGTGGCCTGCTCGCAGGCATCTTTGGCCTGGCAGTAGTAGTCGCCCGAGGGGCACTTCTTGATGCCGTAGACGGGCACGCCGTTCCAGGTGCCGATCCTCCAGTCCGCGACCGGCGGGGAAGTGCAGTTGTTCTTGCAACTGTCGCCGTCGATCTCGTTGCCGTCGTCGCACTGCTCGCCGGCCTCCTTCACGCCGTTGCCGCAGCACGGGGTGATGGGGGTGTACACGCAGCCGCTCTTCGGGTCGCAGCCGTCGGTGGTGCACTTGAGGCCGTCGGTGCAGGACAGCGCACCGCTTCCGACGCACTTGCCTCCGGCGCAGACGTCGGTCACCGTGCACGCGTTGGCATCGTTGCAGGCTGCGGTGTTGTTGGCATGCTGGCAGCCGCTCTTGGGGTCACAGGAATCGTCGGTGCAGAGGTTCGAGTCGTCGCAGCTCACGCCGCCCGGACCGGCGCACTTCCCGGCCCCGCAGACATCGCCGGAGGTACAGGCATTGCCGTCGTCGCACGGCACGGTGTTGGGAGTGTAGGCGCAGCCGCTCTTGGGGTCGCAGGAATCGTCGGTGCACAGGTTCGAGTCGTTGCACGCCAGGGCGGTCCCCTGGCACCAGCCGGCCTTGCACGTATCGCCCGTGGTGCAGGCGCTGCCGTCGTCGCAGGCCGCCTGGTTCGTCTTGAAGATGCAGCCGGATTCGGGCACGCAAGAGTCGTCGGTGCACGGGTTGTTGTCGTTGCACACTGCGGGTTGCGCCCCGACGCACTGGCCGAGCTGGCACTGGTCCTTGAGCGTGCAGAAGTTGCCGTCGTCGCATGGGGCCGTATTGAGCGTGTGCAGGCATCCCTGCACCGGGCTGCACTTGTCGGTCGTGCAGACGTTGCCATCGTCACAGTCGGGGGCTGCGGTGCTCTGGCAGGTCCCGGCCTTGCACTTGTCTGCAACGGTGCACGCGTTGCCGTCGTCGCAGGCCAGCGTGTTGGGCTCGTGGAGGCAGCCGAACTGCTGGTCGCAGACGTCGTCGGTGCACGGGTTCCCGTCGTTGCACGCCAGCGAGATGCCCGGCACGCACAGGCCGCCCGAACAGGTATCGTTTACCGTGCAGGCGTTCTGATCGCTGCAAGGTGCCTTGTTCACGGTGTGCTTGCACCCGCCGCCCGGAAGGCACGCGTCGTCGGTGCATGGGTTCTTGTCATCACAGTCCAGGGTCGCCTTGGAAAGGCACAGGCCGCCGGAGCATTGATCGCCCGTGGTGCAGTCATTGCCGTCGTTGCACGCTGCTGCGTTGGCCGTGTGCGTGCAGCCGGACTTCGGATCGCAGCCGTCGTCCGTACACGGGTTCTTGTCGTCGCAGACCGCTGCTGTTCCGGGGGTGCAAGCGGCATTGGCGCACTTGTCGCCGACGGTGCAGGCATCGCCGTCCTGGCAGGGAAGTGAGTTGGGGGTGTGGGCGCAGCCGCTGTCGGCCTGGCACGAGTCGTCGGTGCACGGATTTCCATCGTTGCAGTTGGCCTGCACGCCGCCGGTGCAGTCCCCCTGCTGGCAGCTTTCGCCGACGGTGCAGGCATTGCCATCGCTGCAGGCCATCCCCTCGTGGTCCGGAACGACCTCGCACTTGCCCGTCGACGGGTTGCAGACCGATGCCAGGCAGAACGCATCCGGTCCTTGCGGCGGGGGGCACAGGACCACCGTGTCCGGATCGACCTGGCATTGGTAGGGGAGCGTATCCTGGTTGCACACCAGGGTTCCGGTGCACGGGTTGCCGTCGTCGAGCGCCGCACAGTCCTTGTCGACCTGGCACTTGCAGTCCACGGCAAATCCCACGCAGACCGACTTCTTGCAGGTGTCCGCGACCGTGCACGGGTTGCCGTCGTCGCAATCCGCCGAGTTCGAAAGGAAGTCGCAGCCGCCCAGGCCGTCGCACACGTCGTCAGTGCACGGGTTTTCGTCGTCGCAGTCGATGGCGGCTCCGATGCAGACCCCGTCCTCGCAGTGATCTCCGATGGTGCAGGCATCGCCGTCGAGGCACTCCCCCTGCATCAGCAGGATGGTGGTGCACCCGTCCTTGCCCTGGCACACGTCGTCGGTGCAGGGGTTGCCGTCGTCACACAGGAGCACGAGCTTGCCGCCCGATTCCGACGGCTCGTCGATGCTGCCGTCGCAGTCGTCATCCTCCCCGTTGCACGTCTCGACCGAGGGCACGGCCGCGTCACACGGAGTCAGCCCCTCCGGGGCGCAGAAGCGCTTCCCCTCGCACGTTCCGAACTCGTTGGTGACCTCGCACGCCGTGTAGAGCGACAGGGCAACCGACTTCTCGGTGCAGGGGCAGACGCCGGCATCTGCGACGCACTGCAGGCTGGTCACGCCGTCGACGGAGGTGGCGTTCTCGCATGAGAAGCCCCATGGGCAATCCTGGTCGGACTGGCAGGCGCCGCCGCAGAACGAGCCCTCGGCCCCGTACTGCAGGCACAGGTCTTCGGCTCCCCCGGTGCTCTTGCAGTCGGCAAGGCCGCTGCACGGCCGGCACAGGTTGGCATGGGCGGAGACGCAGACAAAGTTGAGGTCCGGCCCGCCCGCTCCCACCTGCTTGCAGCTCCAACCGGCCGGGCACTCCTCGGTGCACAGCTCGGTGCAGACGCCGGCCCCCATGTGCTCGACGCACCAGCCCGACCGGCACTGCAGGTTCTCGGCGCACGGGTCGAGGAAGCAGCCTTCACCGGGCGGGCACTTGCCGAACGGGGCATCCTGGCCGGAATCGAACCGCCATTCGTCCGGGGTTTCCCGAGCTTCCCCCCGAGTCTCCGGAACCATGTCCGGTGTTGCGACCTCGGCCACAACCTCGGCGGTCACCCCGGTATCGGGCCCGGCATCCTTGACCACCGTCTCCGGCGTCGTGCTGCAGGCCGTGAGCAGGACGGAAACGAAGAACAGGCGCATTCTCATGGGCAATTCCTCCGATGCTGCCGCCCGCTCATGGTAGCGGATTGTGCTTTCCGATGCCAGCATGGGACGTGAGGCGTGGGGCGTGGGGCCTTTGGCGACAGAACTCGTGAGGTGACGCATCACCTTGGCACTTCGGTCGCTTTTCACGACAGAACTCGTGAGGTGACGCATCCCCCCGGCCTGCGCACTTGTCCGGCCCCCCTTTGACTCGTGGGGGAAGGACCGCTAGAGTAGCCGGTGGCTGAAGGGGCGGTATTGCTCCGCCGGAACCGGCTTCTGTGGACGGAGGCAGCCATGGCGAGTGGACGCGGCGTTTTCCGGCTCTGTCTTGCGCTGCTGTCTTGCGCCGGCGGTTGCAGCGGTCCCACGGGATCGCACGAGGCCGATGGCATGCAGCAGGCTTTGCCCGATGGAGCCCCGGGGGATGAAGCCGTTTACGATGCGGCTCCTTCCGATGCTACCAATGTCGATGAAACCGCCCTGGAACCGGAAGCCGGGGTCGGGGAGGGAGCCCTGGCGGACCGGCCGCTTCCTCCCGTCGCATTCACCGTCATGACGTTCAACGTGGGTACCACGGCACAGGCCCTGCACGACAAGGACGAGGCCGAGGGCGCAGGCGACGGCTACACGTCCGAGCACGCGGCCTGGATTTCGGAGCACTACGGCAACAACCTGGCCTGGAGGCCTGCCGAGGAGGCGCTGCGCCAGTTCATTGCCAAGCACCGGCCCGATGTCATTGCATTCCAGGAGATGTTCTACGACCCGTGGTGTGCGGACCAGCCCGACCCGCCGGATCACCTCGACCTCGTGTGCGAAGGCTACGATCCTTCCGGTCCGCTGACGGCGGAGCGGCTTGTGGGGCCGGACTACGACGTCGTGTCGGCCAAGGGACATCCGGACAACTGGGTGGCGGTGCGGAGGGCCTTTGGAGCCATCGAGGGGCACCCCGGGCAGGGGCCGTGGCTGGACGGAGCGGAGGGCTTCGGGATTCCGGACTGCTGCTCCGGGGCCCGGGTGTCGAGCGTGGATGTCCTGCTGCCGGACGGGCGCAGGCTGACGGTGGTCGACGTCCACACCAATGCGGGGATGAAGGACAAGGACATGGCCTGCCGGGTGCTCCAGTTCGAGCAGGTCTTCGTGGACCGCGGGGACGGCATTCCGGCCGCTCACGGAATCGCCAACGTGGTCATGGGGGACATGAACACCGACTTCTTCCTGTTCGCGGGGGCGGACCCCAGCGCGGACCGGTGGAACGACTTCGTCGGCCCGGGCAAGGCCTTCCACTACGTCAGCTCCGACAGCCTGGACGGTCCTGCGACGCATGCCACGGGAATGCACCTCGACCATGTGGCCAGCGATTCCCTGGTCGGTTCCTGCTTCGTCGCAGGGGAGAGCGAGGGGACCGATCCCGTAATGGAATCCACCTTCTTCGACCACCGTCCCGTATTCTGCAACGTCGTGCTGTGAGGTCCAGGAAGTGGAGTGACGGCGAAGAGGAGCGGCACCGCCAGAATTCTTGCGGGGGTTCGCCTGCGACGGGAGTTTGGCTGTTCACTGCTCCAGGGGCATCCTGTCCAATCGGAACGCGACGTCCCGGGAGAACGGGGGGAGCTCGAGTGCGGTCTCCCCGCCTGCAGCCACCAGCTCGGACGGCTCCGGCACGGGGGCATCGTGCGTCGCAATCCAGGTCACGGTCCAGGTGCCTTGCGCCAGGTCGAGCGGCAGGAGGACCGGGCCGGTCGGAGCCGGATCGCCGCCCAGATACCAGAGGTCGTCCAGGTTCTTCACCCAGCCCAGCACCAGGTCGTCCGAGGCCAGGGCCAGCAGGCGGAGGTTCGGCTCGATGTCGACCGACACGGGCACGAAGCCGGCCGTCGCAGGATCCACTCCCGCCAGGATGTCCGCCACGGGCTGAAACAGCGGATAGGCATTCTTCGGGTCGACGACGTTGTCCCACCACCAGGTCATGCCCGTGCCTGCGGAGCCGGAAAGCAGGCCGGCCCACAGGATGTCTCGAAAGCCGGTGAAGTCGGGGTCTGCGGCCAGGGTTTCCGCAGGGCCGTTGAAATCCACTCCCGCCTCGCCGATGAGCACGGGCTTTCCGAGCTTGCCCGCGGCCGCAACCGCCTTGGGGATCGTGCTCGTGAAGTCAGGCGTCAAGCCGTCCCCCCCGTAGAGGTGGTACTGCACCAGGTCCATCTCGGGCATGGCAAACAGCGCATCCCACAGCCCGAAGACTCCGCCCAGCGTGGAGGTGCTGGTCGTGACCAGGTGGCCGTTGGGATCAAGACGGTGCAGCTCCTCGGCCATCTCCCTGTGCCAGGCCACCTGGATGGCCGCATCGAGCTGGAACGTGTAGTCGACTTCGTTCCACAGCTCCCAGGCGAGCAGGGCGGGCGAGTATCCCCAGCGGGCCACGATGTATCGCAGCCGCTGCCGCACGAGCCGCCGGGCCTCCTCGTCGGTGAAGAAGTCGAGTGGGTCGTCCAGTGGACCGCGGTTGACCGCATTGTAGGGGTTGAGCGGCCACTCGGAATTGACCTCTTCCGAGAGCTGGCCGTGGTACTGCAGGCACAGCATCACCCGTATTCCGAGCTCATCGGCCCGCTCGAGCACTTGGTCGAGCTTCCACGCCCGGTCGAGGCGGTACCGGCCGAGGAACGCCTGGTCTCCTTCCATCGCCTCCAGGCCGAACCCCCACGAGGCCATCCAGATGCGGATGTAGTTGCCGCCGCTGCCTGCCAGCTTCTCCATCCAGTCATCGTAGGCAAACGTCCCCTGGCCGTCGTACCAGGCCATGTTCTCGCCCACGGGCACGTAGGGCGTGGCGTCGTCGAACGCCAGGTAGCGGGAGTCTCCGGTGCTCACCCGGACAAAGCCGTGTCGTCCAGGACTCGCCTCCCCCACGTCGAGGTGCTGCCAGTCCGTCCCGCATTCCGATCCGCCCACGCGGGCCGTCCACTTCCACCGCCACCCACCGACCGTCCCTGGCGTGAACCGCACCCGCCACTCCGGCTCACCCGCCGGGACGAGCGTCTCGCCGCTTTCCGAGAGCTTCCGCTCGAACCCCGCATAGTAGAACGCAGGCATCTCCACCGCCTGTCCCTGGGCATCCTCGAAGATCCCCCGGATGTCCACCTGCTCCGGGTCAAACGGGTTCAAGTCGCCGGTCGGAATCACGGCAGCGGATTCGAACCGCTCGAACCGGCCTGCCGTGGCTGCACCGCTCGGGGTCCAGGCGCACTTCGGAAGGCCCGCGTCCGGTTCCCGGGCATCACTTCTGCCGTCGACGGCTGCGTCCGTGGAACTTGCGTCGGCGTCGGCCCGCACAGCGTCCGCTGCGTGGACATCCCCTGGCTTTTCCGTTCCGGTGCAGGCCGCCTGGAAGCAGCACAGCAGAGCGACCACGCGGACTTGTCCTCTCGGCACTCTCATGGCGGCATTGTAGATCAGGTCGCCCCTCCGTGTAACGTGAGTTCTGACGCTCCCCAGGGACCAGTCCGATGCTTCGACTGAGGATGCTTCGACTGAGGATTGATCCCGCGTCCTGGTTCTGCGAGAATGGCCCGGCTACGGCCGTGCAGGCGGCGAGGAGTCGGTTCATGGGCACGAGGTCGGGAAGGGGCTGGACATTGGGGATCCCGGTCGCAACGCTTGCGGCCTTTGTGGTCTCCCACCAGACCTTCGGAACGCCGTCGGCTGCGGCGCTGGCGGCGGGGCTGGCGGGACTGGCCTGCTACTTCCCCGGTCTCCTGGTCCTGGGGTTCCGGTCGGGGCGTCTGACCGGGTTTGGCGGAAAGCTCGCACTGGCCGGCGTATCGACCTTTACGGCATTGCTGGTTGCGGTGCTCATTCTGGCCGGCATGCGGGGGGAGTTCTTCCGGGACCCCGCGGACAGGACCTCGAACCTGGAACCTCACCCGACGCTGGGACACGCACCGACCATGACGCCGGGGGCCCAGGCAGCCGGCCTGAAGCTCGAAGATACGGTCGGGCAGAATCTGGAAACCGTCGACCCGGACCGCAGGCAGGTCGTCGTTATCGGCGATTCCGTCCTGTACGGCTGGGGGGTGCGCAAGGAGGAATCGGCCGTTAGCATCCTGGCTGCCTCGGTCCAGGACCGGCAGGTGATGAACTTCTCGGTGTCGGGCTACTCGCCCACGCAGTATCTCCTGTACCTGCGGGAGCACCTGGGGAAGACACGGCCCGACGTCGTCGTCGTGGGGATCTACTCGGGCAATGATTACGCATCGTCCGGGGTGACCAACTGGAACGGGCATGCAACCGTGATGTTCGTGCCGGACGGGGACGGGCTGAAGCTGTGGCGCGAGCACACTCCCCGGTTCAACTGCATCGACTTCCTTTCCTCCAGCGTGCTGTTCTACCGGTTCCTCTGGACCTGGCCCGACTTCGCCGGCGGGCTGCTCGATGGGCTGTGCAATGCCCCTCACCTGGACGAGCCGGTGCTCGAGGAGGTGGTCCGCCGCATCCTGCGCCAGACGGAAGAGCTCGTCCGCTCGCACGGTGCCCGCCTGCTCTACGTGCTGCTGCCCGATGCCAACGATTTCCAGCCGGAGGGGCGGTACGTGAGGGAACTGTCGAAGTACCGGAACCTCGAGAAGCTCCTGAAGGAAGGGGGGTACGACGTGCTCTGGTTCTTCGACGAGATCCGGGCCTCCGGAATCCCGGCGGAAGACCTGTACATCCCCGGAGATTCGGCCCACTTCAACGTGGCCGGCAACCGGCTGCTCGCCGAGACCCTGCGCCTCCGGCTCGCACGGGACCACGGGATCCGGTGAGCCGGGGTTCTTGTGCCTCGCTCTTGCCCCTACTGCTCCAGTTTCATCCCGCCGGGGTAGCCGTATGCGGTGACCCCGCCGTAGCCGTAGACCATCAGGCCGAACGCCTCATCGGCCGCAAACGCGTGCGGGCCGGTCGTGACCTCGACGTACGCAAACTCCCACGTGCCGTCCCCCAGGGACTCGAACTGCCCGTCCGGAATGGCGCTTCCATCCAGGGTGACCGGCACGCCCGCGGGGCGGATCACCGTGGTCCAGTTCGTGCCGTAGCCGTCCCCCGTGCGGATGACGTACTCGTCCCGGTACTGGCTGCTGGGCGGGATGATCATCATGGAGGGATCGCCGGTTCCGGGTTCCCCTCCGATGGGCTGCGTCTGCCCCTGGCTCATCAGGAACTGGACGACCTGGATCCTGCCGGTTGCCTTGAGGATGAAACTGTCCGTGGTCTCGATGCGAAGGTGGTCCCCCGGCTTTTCGAGGGTCTTTCCGTTCACGCCGTCGATCGGGGGCACGGTCGTGAGCTGGATGTTCGGATCGCCGGCAACGATGACGAAGCGGTCCGCCTCGTAGCCTCGAGGCTTGGACTTCACGCACAGTGCCTCCGTACCCCAGGTCTCCAGCGGCATGAGCTGCTCTTCCATGTGCTCGGTGCAGCAGCTATCCCACACGTCCGTCATCTGGATCTTCAGCGCCTCCTGGATGCCCGCGACCTGGTGCCCGGAGAACACGACCACCGGCTTGTCGGCCTGGATGCGGGTGCCGGTCAGGTCCACGGGGATCTTGCCCGGCGTGATGACCTCGGTCTCGGCAAGCTGCTCGAGGTTGAGCACGTCGAAGGGCTGGAGCGTGAACACCTGCGTCTTGCCGGGGGGGAGCACCGCAGGCGTGGTTCCGTCCATGGGGACTCCCTGCGCAGGATTGGCGATGACCTTGGCCGTGGGCGTGATTCCGACCGTGGTATCCGGTGCCGTGGCAACGACGGTCAGGAAGCCGTTGTTCTCCGGGAAGGTCATGATCGCACCGCGCGACGGCAGGGAGACCGCATAGTAGGTCTTGCCCAACGCATTCTGCGGAAGCAGGAGAGAGCCGTCGTTCGACGTGGCATTCTCCGAGTTGAACGGGTTGAACTGGTACGCGACCACGGGTTGCGAGGCCATGACCCGGATTGCCTTTGAGGTGAGGCTGGAGCCGGTGACGTTCATGACCGGCATCTTGAACTCCCGGCTGCTGCCTGCAGGGACCACGGGATCGTCAAACTCCAGCTCGTACTCCTTGTCGCCCGCAGTATCGCAGACCGTGTCCTCCTTGCCGTTGCAGGTCTTGAGCCCCGGCGAGCACTGCGAGCCGTCTGCGCACGTGGTCCGGATGGAGAAGGTCATCACGACATCTGATCCGCCGGGGTTGCCGATGACCACGCTGTGCGGGAACATCTCGGGCGTCGGCTGGCTGGGGAAGGCCGGGTTGTGGGTCTTGTCGTTATCGAGGTCCACGGCCCAGTAGAGGCACCCGACGTTCGTGTTCTGCTTGATGTCGGCCTCGCACAGCGACATGCACATCCCGCCGACGCAGGTCTTCCCGATTTCGCAGTCCACCGGCTCCCCGTATCCCGAGCCGTCCGGCAGGCACGTTCGATAGGTGTTGGACGTCACGCACATCCCGAAACCCGGTGCGCACTGGACGTCAGCGCAGTTGCCCGAGACGCACTTCTTGCCCCCCTGGCACGGGTGGGATGCCAGCGTCTTCCCGTCCGGCAGGCAGAACCACTCGCTGCCCATCCCGTCGCATCCTGCGACCTCTCCGGGCGTGCAGTCCCCCTCCTTCGTGCAGTACCCGTCCTTGCAGACGGTCCCCTCGCTGCACTGGGCGTTGAACTGGAACACGCCGTCTACGCAGACCGAGACCATGGCATCATCGAGGCAGCCCCGCTGTCCCTCGGTGCACACTGTCCGGCCGTCGGGTTGCGCCGCGTCCCCGGAGTCCGCAGCCACGGCATCACCAGGATCGCCCGATGCTACGTCGGCCGGACCGGTTCCGTCTTCCTGCCGGCCGGTGTCGGCCTGCCCCCCATCGTCTTTCCCTCCCCCGCCTGCACCATCCGTTCCGCACCCTGCCAGGACAACGACCAGCACCCATGCCCAACGCTTCATGGCGAGCCTCCCGCAAGTTGAAACCCCTGGAACATCCGCAGATGGCCGGAACCCTCGACAGGCGTCATGCAGACGCCCGTCGAGCGCCCAGCATACTGCAAGTCGCTGCGCGTGGTAAGGGACTTGCGGCCCCGGACCAATCCGACCGGTTGGTTGATTTTTCTTGCGGCCCTGGCAAAAGGTGCTCTACAGTAGGC
>Ga0233425_10011104_pt1 | contig 10659 bp, 8 predicted proteins | sample Watercolumn_Towu_2_FD_181712 | JGI IMG/M metagenome (GOLD analysis project Ga0233425, IMG submission 181712) | Freshwater microbial communities from Lake Towuti, South Sulawesi, Indonesia - Watercolumn_Towuti2014_140_MG | ecosystem: Environmental > Aquatic > Freshwater > Lake | place: Indonesia... | reverse complement strand
GCGCATTGGCGGCTTTGGCCTAAGCACGCGACCGAGAAGGACTATCGTCTCGCGTTGCTGCCCGCCGATACTCGCATCCCAGATCACACCATCTGGACCCACATGCAGGTGGTTTCGGCACTCGCAGGCTGCATGCGAGGGGAGGACGCGGGTAGCGTCCTGGAGCCTGCTTTCCTCAAACTCCAGCTCGGGCCGGTCCAAGAATTCATCGCGGCCGCCCGCAGCATTCGCGACCTTTGGAGTGGAAGCTACCTGCTGTCGTGGCTCATGGCGGCCGGTCTCAGGGCGCTCGCCGCAGAAACAGGTCCTGACGCCGTTATCTTCCCGAGTCTGCGAGGGCAACCGCTGTTCGATCTGCATTGGCGTGATGAGCTTTGGTCCAGAGTGAAAATCGGCGGCCGAAGCGTCTGGGACTCCCTGAACTGGCAGAACCGCGACCTTTTGACCCCCAACCTGCCCAATGTTTTCCTCGCGGTGGTCCCCGCCGACCAGGCGGCAGAGTTGGGGCGGAAGGTCGCGGATGCCATCACCTCGGAATGGAGGCGGATTGCCGAGGCCGTCTGGCAGCGGTGCGAGAAGGCCGGACTCACCGCTGACGAAGCCGGGATCACTGCCCTTGAACGCAGAGTGCGCTTCGATGCCCAAGTCGCCCGCTTCCTTTCGGTGGCCTGGCAAGCCACACCGTGGCCCGCTTCACTCCAGCAGGCGCTGGACCTTGCCGGCGCCTTCCACAACGACACGCCCGTCTGCCAGGCCCGCGACCGTATCCAGGCCCTCGTGGAAATGGCGACCCGGCAGATGCCAGTCGACCACCGCGACCGCCGGTTTTACACCAACGACTCGAAGACGAAGCTCAACAACATCGGCCTGGGCTGGTCCGCCATCCTCGCCTTCAACGGTTGGGCACTCGACGCCGTCCGGCAAACGCGCGATTTCCCCGCCGCCAATGCGAGCGGCTGGCAAACTGGCACGTTCAACAACAAGGACGCCCTTACGGGCCGCGACGAAGCGGTCGCCGGCGGAGACGAGTGGTCCAAGCGTGCCCGAGCAGCGAACGAGTTCTGGCCGGCCCTTTTCAAGAAGGACGACTGGGTCAGCGCTTCCACCCTGGTCAAGCGCGTGTGGCATCGCGCCTACCTCGCGAACGAGTGGGGGCTTGATACAGGCCCAAGAGGCTTCCCGATGCCCAACACGCGCGGCGTAGCCGGCCACATGGCCGAGTCGGATTGTGGCGACGATGAAACCAGCGAGGATGCGCTTGCCTCGGAAAAGTACTTCGCCGTCCTGGCGTTTGACGGTGATGAAATCGGGAAGTGGATCAGCGGTGAAAAGGCCCCATCGTTCTCCAGCCAGTTGGCCAACTACGACGATGGCAGCGGGAATCCTTCCGGTGCCCTCGAGTATTTTACGCGAAACTCAGACCCCGACGCCAAGGGTCAACTGACCGACCGGTTCGCCGGCTTTCTCAAGGCTCAGCGACCGCTCTCGCCCAGCTACCACCTCCAGTTCAGCGAAGCGTTAAGCAACTTTGCGTTGCTCTGCGCGCGGCGCGTGGTGGAGGGTTTTCATGGCAGGCTCATCTACGCTGGCGGCGATGACGTGGTGGCCCTGCTCCCCGCCGACACCGCCCTTGCCTGCGCGGAAGCCCTGCGCGCCGCCTTTACCGGACGCGAGGTCAGGGCGCTCGGCGGCGAGACGCGTTTTCACACTCCGGCCCCTGGCTTCCTATGCCGCGCGGGCACCACTGACCAGCAGAAGCGCGCCATTCCTTTCCTCGTCCCCGGCCCGGCCGCCGACTGCTCGGTCGGCATCGCCATCGCCCATTTCAAATCGCCGCTCCAGGACGTCGTCCGCGAGGCCCTGGGCGCCGAAAAGCGCGCCAAGAAGCAACTCGGCCGCAGTGCCGTGGCCGTGACCCTGTTCAAGCGATCGGGCGAGACCATCGAATGGGGCTGCCAATGGGAAAGCGGCGGCTTGGAGCTTTACGGGGCGTTGTCGCGGGCGCTCGAGGCGGACCAACTCAGCGCGAAATTCCCCTATCGCCTCGCCGAACTGCTCTCCCCATACAACACAGAAGCCACGCCGCTGGCGAAGGCGGCGGGCACAATGAGTGGCGTTGAGGACTTCCCGCTGCGCGAGGTCTGCCTCCGGGAGTTCCACCACGTCCTGGGTCGTCAGCGGGGCGCTCGGTTCCCTTCCGAACCGGTGGAGAGAGCCGAGTTTCTAAACCAACTCACCGAGAAACTGAGTGGCTTCTTGCAGCAGTTGGCGGGCAAGACTGCCGGGGAACAGGTGCAGGCCCTCATCGGCCTTTGCCAAACCGTCGCCTTCGCCAACCGCACTCGGTCCGAGGCCGCCGGCTTGGAATCCGCCGATGCCACATCGGCATCAGCTGCGCCCATCTTGGTTCCAGCCGCGGAATCCGCCACCATCAACCCGGAATCGGCATGAACACCATCCTGCTCCAGCCCACCGACGTCCTGTTCTTTCGCGATGGCCGTCCGATGACCGGTTCCCTGGCTGGCCACGGCGCGGCGTGGCCGCTGCCCAACGTCTTGAACAGTGCCTTTCATGCGGCGCTGCATCGGGGGTTCCCGATCACCGGTTCCGAGTTGAATGGACTGCAGACCCGTTACGGTGACCACGTTCACCGTGTCGTTCGCGGCAAAGAGGCGGTCGAGGCGGAACGGCACCGCCGGTTCGGATCCCTCCAAACGGCGGGACCCTTCCCGGTCCGGGTCGATGCTCAGAACTGCCCGGAGAAATGGCTGCTGCCCCGGCCGGCGGACCTCCAGGACGCCTCGCTCCTCCCCGCGCTGCTTCCAGCCAGCGGGCCGTGGCGGGATTCCGGCTCGCTTCCCGCCCCGCTATGCTACGCCGTTGCGAACCGGCTGCCGCCTGCCAAGGAGTCGGGCGCCAAGTCGTGGCTCAGCCGGGATGCACTCCAGGCCTACCTCGAGACGCGCACCTTCCCGCTGGACCGAGAGGCGTGGAATGACTCCGACCTGTTCGACGCCGAAGCCTGCCTGGGCATCGGCATCGATCCTGAGACCCAAACCCAGGACGGTGAGCGTATCTATTCGGCCCATTACCTCCGCCTGAAAGACGCCGGGAACTGGCGCTTGGGCTCGCTGGTCGGTTGCGCGAAGGAGGAAGACGAAAAGCTGTTCCAACAACTCCTCGACGACGAGCCCCGAATCGTGGTGGGCGGGCAGCAACGCCTCTGTACCGCGCGCCGCGTGAGCGCGGAACTCACCCAGGCACTTCCGCTTGGCCGCAAGGATTTCAACCGCTGCCCGCGTGCCGGCAAATTCCTCGTCAAGTGGTTGCTTCTTTCGCCCGCCATCTGGCCGATCATCCCCGACACGGACGCGGAAGGCAGCCAAATCAAGGATCGGGATGGCCAACCGATACGCCGGCACGAGGGTGGCTGGTTGCCCAATTGGATCGACCAGAGCAGTGGCGCAGTCCTGCTGAAAAAGCGTCTCGAGCGCAAACGGCAGGGCCGGCGACTCGTCGGACAAGCGACCGACATCATCGCTCACCTCGTTGCCGCCGTCGTGCCCAAACCCATCGTGGTAACCGGCTGGAATCTGGGCGACCCGCTCTCGAGCGAACAGGACGAGCGTCAAGCCGGCGCCTGCTCCACCCACCTGGCTGTGCCCGCGGGCGCGGTCTATTACTTCGAGGCGGCGTCGGAGCCGGATGCCCAGGCCCTGGCCCACGCGCTCAACTGGCACGGGGCGCTGGACGCGCCCGAGTTCGGCCGGACCATCAGAAACCGCCGCAGCACGCTCATGGGCGAGAAAGGGTTCGGCCTCGGCGTGTGCGGCACTTGGGACTTTTTCCCCAACGTCCCCGGACGTCCGGTTACCTGACTTTGACCAACCAACAGACTAAAACCAAACCATGAGCGACACCGCCAATTCCAAATCCGAAAGCCGGGGTCCTAAGTCACGGATCCTCTATCTCTTCACGCGCACGCCGCTGCACGTGGGCGCCGGCTCCAGCGTCGGCGCCATCGACCAACCCATCATCCGCGAACGCCATACCGGGTTTCCGGTCATCCCCGGCAGCAGCCTCAAAGGTGTCCTGCGGGACCACCTCAGGGACACGCTGGGGGAGGCCGTCGTAAACGACCTTTTCGGGCAGGGCGGCGACGACAAGCAGTTTGCCGCTGGCAAGATCAGTTTCGGCGAAGCGCGGCTGCTTGCGTTTCCGGTCCGGTCTGCCAAGGGTGCTTTCGCTCTCGCGACCTCCTGCCTGGCACTCCAGCGCTTTGCTCGCGATGCAGCCTTGAAGACGAAGGTGCCCGATGCGCCGGCGGACATGGCTTGCCTCGCGGGACCCAAGCTGGTCTTCAAGAAGGACGGCCGCGAGGCCCTGGTCTTGGAGGAGTACCGCTTCGCCGTCGTCGGCACGTTCCCCGCCGAGTGGGAGACAGTCCTGTCAGCGCTGCTGTCCGACGCCGTATTGTCCGGCGCAGCGGGACGATTCGTGATGCTCTCAGATGGGGACCTATCGCATTTCGCAGTTAACGCGTGCCAAGTGAACCAGCATGTGCGGATCGACGATGCGACCGGGACCGCTGACCACGGTGGCTTGTTCAACGAGGAGGCCGTTCCGTCAGAGTGTCTCTTCTACGCGCCGTTGACGGTCCTGAGGCGCGGCAGCGAGGCGAATGGAGCCTTCGAGGCCCTTTCGCCCGAGCAACTGGTCCAATTCGGCGGCAACGGCACAACCGGGCTTGGCTTCTGCACCGTGAAACTCGGCAACTGAAGAAACACATTATGCAGAATCTCGAACAGGTTCGCGCTCGAAACGCTCTAGCCTTCGCCAGATTGGGGGCCGTGGGGGGAGATCAAGGCGGCGAGGTGATCAGGAAGGTGTCTCCCTTGATCATGAATCACGGCCTGCTCGCCACCGCAGCCTATTCGTTCTCCGAGAAGGCTGGCTGGCAGAAGGTGTTCGATGCCATCGCGAAACACCTCGCCGATCCCGAAGTTGCTATCCTGCCACCAGGGGCTGACAATCGGTCCAAGCTCATGGATTGCCTTACGGCGAAAGCCGCCACCAGCGAGACGCTCAAACTTGCCACGGCGGAGGCGATGGCATGGTTGACCTACGCGCGCCGCTTTGTGCGCAAGGACGACTCAGGGAAGGGAGCCTAGACCATGCGCATTCCCATCGCGGCGGACGTGGCGGAGCTCATCGGCGAGTTCGCCGAGCGGGTGGAGAACCGCAGCCTGCTCCTCGACAAGTTCGCCTTCCACAAGGACTGGGGCATGGATTACTCCCGAGCTCACGACGCCAGCCGGTGGTCGCTCCTGCGCGTCAGCGAACGAGGCCCGGCAGTCCTGCAGGACGAAGCCACGAGGCGCCGGGAGCAGAGTCAGCGCCTCGCGGCCAGGAATCCCGAAAAGGCCAACCGTCTGCGGGAGGAATCCGACCACGCCTCAAGGATGGCCTCGACGAAAGTCGGCAGCACTGACCTCACTGCTCTTCGAGCCCGACACACCCGTCGCTTTGTCTCCCTGTTTCGTGCCGCCTTCGCGGACCGCGCTGAGATCGTCATCGCCCAACTCGAGGGACGCCTGGCGATCAACCTCGCCGACAGCCTCATCCAGAACGCGGGCCTTTGCCTGGACCGCTTGTTCGGATTGCCCTACATCCCCGGCACTGCTGTGAAGGGCGTCGCCCGCGCCTGTGCGCTTGCCGAGCTGCTTGCTGCTACCCAGGTGGAGAAGGCCAAGCTGTTCCGCGTCTTCCGTCAAGTCTTCGGGACGGCGGTCAGCGACTTCGAGCGTGCGGGCGAACTCGTGGGTCTCGCCGAGCACCTTGGTGCCGAGTCGCAAGACTACCGTGGGCGCGTCTGTTTCCTCCCCGCCTACCCCGTCAACGAGGCCCGCGTAGTCGTGGACCTCACCAACGTCCATTTCCCGGAATACTATCGGACCGGCGACGGCCAGCGGCTGGCCGCGGCAGGCGAACAACCTCGCCCAAACCCGTTTCCAGCCGTTGAGCGTGGTGCCCAATTCGGGTTCTGCTTGGTGGCCAGCCGGGGTGATACCGAAGCCGGCGTTCTGCCCACAGCCCGCCGCTGGCTCGAAGAGGCTCTGACCTCCCGCGGCCTTGGCGCGAAGACCGCCGCAGGCTACGGTTGGTTCTCGCTTCGGCCCGAGGTCCTCGAAGTCCTGCTGACAGAAGAACGCGAGGAAGCCGAAGCGGCCATCCAGGCCGAGAGTGCCAAGGCAAAGGCGGCCTCCAAAGCCGCCGCCGAAGCTCAGCGCAGGGCTTCCCTCGACCCGGTCGCCGGGCGGACCGAGGAACTCCTGGCCCTCGACCAACAACGCTTCGCTGAGCTGGCCAAGGCTCTGCAGACCCAGGACGAAATCACCCAGCGCGCCTTCCTCGCTCTGCTCGTCGCAGACAAGGAGAAACGGGAGGACTGGAAACGTTGGAACAAGAAGAAGCCTGACATCGCCAGAGCGATCCGCGGCGTTGCCGAGGGTCTCAAGGTGAAACTGCCATGATGCGCGCCGAACTCACTTTCATCACTCCCCTGTTCAGTCGCGGAGCTTACGAGGACCTGCCTGAGATCAGGCCCGCCTCCATCCGTGGTCAACTCCACCACTGGTTCCGGCTCCTTGGCGGCAGCGCGGCGGACGAGCGTGGCGTTTTTGGCTCCGTCCACAAGGATTTTGGCGGACACGACCTAGAGCCTGCTGCCAGCCGCCTGGTGGTGCGGGTGGCGGGTCTGGCTGCGCCGGACGCTGCGGCGCAGTGGCTCCCGACGTTGCCACACAAGCCGGGTGGCCAGAACCCCCGCAACGCCCCGAATGCTCCGCGGGGAGCGCTGCCGGCTGGAACTCGCTTCACCCTGGTGGTGTTGGAGCGCCTTGGCGGCCTGTCGCCTGAGCTGCGGGCTTTTGCCGAGCGCACCGTTCACGCCTGGCTCCTGGCGGGGGCCCTCGGCCTCCGGGCCACGCGAGGAGGCGGCGCCTTCCATTGGAGCGAAGCCCCGACCGACCTCAGGTCATTCTGGCACAGACTGTCGGGCCTCTTTCAGGACGCACCGGTGAGCTTCGACGTCCTTGACCGAGTGTTTCCGAACGCCGAGGACGCGCGGAAGGTGATTACTGAGACCATTGCCCATCCAGCGCTGGCCGATCTGGCTTACCCTCTGGGCGCTGTGCGCCAAGGGAACTCTGATCCAGCCCCCGGGCGAAAGACCTCACCCCTCCGCCTAACGGTTCGACGGTTCGCCGACGGCAACCGCATCCTGGCCTTATGGGATGAACGCGGGACGGTCACCGGGAACACGCGAGCCCACTTGCGGGACGCAATCAAGCGCCTTGCCAACGGCACCAGCCAGTCCCGGCCCACTGAGATAGGACGGCTTCTGGCCGCGTCGAAGTTGCCATGACCGCTCTCATTATTGCTATTGGCTCCGGCAAACCAAAGCAGGCTGTCCTTAACGGCCTCTTGCCTCCCCATGCCCACCATCCATGACCTGATCGCCCACAAGCTCGAAGCGGCCGATCCCGGGACTCGCGAAGCCCGGCGGGCGCTGGCCGGCCACCGATCCAGGCCGGAAAGCTGGCTGGCACTCTGAGCCGACAACCCCGAAACCCGGACCCCGAATGCCAAACCAACATCACATCCTCACCGTAGGGATCAGCCTATTGACGAACTTCGAGAAGGCCAGGCAGCTACCCCAGGCCGAAGCGCTCCGGCGCGGCCAGCAGGTCGCCCAGTTTCTCCTCGCGAATCCGAAGGTCAACTGCGCTGAAATCAACTCGCTTGACAGCCGCACAGGCTTTCTCGGCCCAGGGGCACCGACCTTGACCGCGAGCCTCGTCTATTCCCAGACCGAAGCCGGGAAGCTCTGCGCCAAGCTCATCGAGCGCTTCCTCAAGACCCGCGGCGTAATGGCCACACGCCTGCAATTGGATGCGATTGACCTGCCAAGCCGCGCTCGGGCGGACGCCCAATTGGCACAACGGTTGGCTCAGCGGGGTCTTTCGGACCTGCGGGCGAAGCTCCTCGATCATATCACCCGGTTGCGCCGCCGCTCTCCCAGCGTGCAGATCGAACTGAACTGCACCGGCGGTTACAAGGCCGAGTGCGCCGTCCTGTACGAACTGGGCCGCGCTCTGCGACTTCCGGTCTATTACCTCCACGAGACGTTCAAAGTCGCAGTGGAACTGCCCTGATCGCCCGGCGGGCGCAGGCCGGCCACCGATCCATGCCGGAAGGCGGAGCCGATATGACCCTCCTCACTCTCGCCTCGAAGCAAATCTGGCCGCAGGTGCTCGCGGTTGCGCACCTGAAGCCGGGGCGGGTTTTCTTGTTGCATAGCGATGACGTGGTCGAGTCAAGAGGTCCGGCCGAGCGCCTGAAACGCTTTTTCGATGACTCGGGCCTGGTGCCGAAAGGCGGGACTCAATTGGAGCTCATCCCGCATAACGATTTCTCCCGCATCGAAGAGCGCTTCGACGAAGTCGTTGCTCGCCATCAACTCAATCTGGGTGAATGCATCGTGAACTTTACTGGTGGGAACAAACTCATGGCCACAGCCGTGTTCCGCCGTGTGGCCCGGCGGGGCGTCCGGGCCTTCTATCTTGAACGGGGCAACATGATGACTCGGTTCGAGCCCGGCGACGGCGACTTGGAGACGCACGCCGAGGCGCTCTCCGCCAGCAAAACCAACAACCTCGATGCCGCCGCGTTGCTCGCGTGCCAGTTTGGGGATGACGTCGTGCAGTTCCCCGGCGAGCGTCTCACGCTCAATCCGAAGGGAAGCCGCGTGGACGGTCGTGACCTCGCGGCGAAGCTCAACGGGGAAACCCGCCTGGACCGCGGGGCGTTCGACTTTCGCAAGTGGCTTCACATCGAAAACGCGTCGCCGCGGCCACCCAACGAGGGAGACAATCTTGAGTATGGCACCGCCTGTGCGCTGCTCCGGGCACACGTGCCGACGGTTCGCCGTGGGGTTGAGCTGGCTACACTCCCCCACTCGGAATACTCGGAGGGGGAGCTCGACTTGATCTTCAACTGGAACGGCCGACTCTGGGTAGTGGACTGCAAGGACCGTCTCGGCGGGGAACGCAAGGTGGACAGCCTTCGGGGTGTGCTACTCTCTGGAGCGAGCCTGAGCCCCCAAACCGAGGGACTGCTAAGAAGTCTCGCCGCTGACTTGGCGGATCGCGACATCAAGGTCCTGCGTGAAGACCTGCTTCAGATCTCGGAGGTTGGCGGGCTGTTGGGGTGCGCCCTTGCTGTGCGAAGTGCCAAACCACCAAAGCAGGCCGTCGAGTTTGCAGCCAGCCGCCACCCAAAGGTCGAGATCATTTTGAAGTCCGACTTGGTCAACCGCCTGCCAGCCATTCTAGAGGGACGCGGGGCCCGCTGACCTCGAAAGTGCGCACCGACGCCCCTTGACACTCCGCCCTTCCCTCGCACCCGCGACGTCCCCGGACGTTCCGTGATTTGCTCGGGCGGGAACGGCGTGCTACCCATCCGCCTATGAAGAAACCAGCGCCCCGCGTCCGCGCCCCACTCGCCGCGCCGCAGTCCCTGCCCGAAACGGTTCTCCTGGCCGTCACCGGCATGTCCCCGGCCATCCTTACCGAGACAGTTTGGGCGTTGGCGCACGAACACCCGCCCACGGTGCCCTCGCGCGTGATCGTGGTGACCACCAGCGAAGGGCGGCGTCAAATCGATCAACTCTTCCAACCCGTCCCGCGCTTCCACAGCCGCTCGCCGTGGGACGCCCTCCGTTCGGCGTTGACCGCGGCGGGCCACGATCTCGCCGGCCGTTTGCGCTTCGGCACGACCGCGGATGACGTGCGCGTGATCACCGCTCCCGATCCCGCCGCGGGCCGCTCCCGTGAACTGGCCGACCTGCGCACCCCGGCCGACAATGAAGCCGCCGCCGACTTCCTTCTCGAGCAGGTCCGCGCCATCGTCGAGAACCCGGACACACGGCTGGTGGTCTCGATCGCGGGCGGGCGCAAGACCATGGGGGCGCTGCTCTACGCCTGCCTGACGCTGGCGGGCCGCGAGACCGACCGCCTCACCCACGTCCTGGTCAACGAACCGTTCGAGACCCTGCGCGAGTTCTACTTTCCCGCCCAGCCGGGCGGGGCGCTGGCGACGCCCACGGGCCAAAGCTGCGACCCCGCCAGCGCCAGCCCCGAGCTGGCGGACGTCACCTTCGTCCCGCTGCGCAACTTGTTCGTGCGCGAGTTGGGCCGCCCGGCCGGGACCTTCTCGCGCCTGGTGCAATCCTGCCGCGAGAACATCCGCCGGCGCGCCACCGAGGCCCTGCGCCTGGCCGTCGATTCCGCGCGCTGTGAGATCGAGGTCAACGGGCAGGCGCTCAAACTCGCCCCCCGCGAACACATCGTGCTGCTCTTCCTGGCGACCCGGGCCAAACAAGGCGGCGAACGCATTCTCAGCTACCGGGAAGCGCTCGAGCCCCTGAACAAGTTCCTCGACAAGCTCCGGGACTCGGCGCCCCCGCATAGGCTCGGCGACTGGCGCCATGGCGATGCGCTCCGCAACCACTTCCATGAGGACCAGGAAATCCGCCGCGCCCTTTCCTCGCTGGGCCGCAAGGTGGCCCGCCTCAGCCACGACGGCGCGGCGCTCGCC
>Ga0233425_10011103_pt1 | contig 10660 bp, 2 predicted proteins | sample Watercolumn_Towu_2_FD_181712 | JGI IMG/M metagenome (GOLD analysis project Ga0233425, IMG submission 181712) | Freshwater microbial communities from Lake Towuti, South Sulawesi, Indonesia - Watercolumn_Towuti2014_140_MG | ecosystem: Environmental > Aquatic > Freshwater > Lake | place: Indonesia... | reverse complement strand
CACAGATACCGCTGTATCCACGCTATGTACCAGGTGCCACCAATACGTTGGTATAAACAACAATTCTCCCGGGCCGATGGTAGCCTCCATGGCAACGGCTTTGGATATTTTGGGATATTTTTTCAAATCCGAAAGATCAATGGCCTTACTGCAATGTCCCGCCAGTGAAAAGCAGGAGTTAGGATACAGGTTATAAAAGTCCATAGGATGATACAGGGTGATCTTTTTGCTACCATGAAGCTGCATGAGGAAATTATTATTGGCATCATAATGCAGCTGGGATGTGTTTCCCCCCGGCCCAACCCATAAGTTAACCTCCATGATCTTTTCAGGCAAAACCAGATCGGGAAGCTTAAAGCTTTCTGAAAGCTCAGGGAAGGTTTCATGAAGCGGTAATTGCTGCATATATAATTTCACGGTATTTTGCGGAGAGTTCATTTGTTGTATAAAATCCATGAATCCCATGCTGACCGGGAGCATCGACTCATCATCCCCTGTAGGATCGGCGGCAAAAATCCCGTTTTTGGATTTGTACACCTCAATCATTTTATTGCCTATTTTTTTTGCCAGATTTTCCGGGGTCCAGCCCGATAAGGAGGGAATGCTGTCAAAGAGATTAGTGATGACCACAGGCTTATTCCCGGAAAGGTACAGGCGGTTAAATTCCGGTTCGCTAAGCTGATTGATGTTTACCCGGTCAATTGTTTTGAGAGTTGCCATACGTGTTTTATAGATTATTGGTTAATAGTTATAGGAGCTTGTTTTTTGATTTTTTGATAAAAGAATATGGAGATGATACCAAACAGGCTTCCGTAAGCAATAACTTTCTGAGGCCCGAACAGATCCAGGAAAAATCCGGCCAGCAAGGTAAAACCTGCGAGTACCAGCTGATTGAACATACTTTTGACAGAAATGGTTGTGGCCCTTATTTTTTCCGGAATGAATTTGTGGAAAAATGACTGAGTAATCGGCGCTCCTATTCCCAGGATGGCATCATGCAGTAAAAAAATGACACAGGCAATGATGAACCAGGTTGGGGGAATGAAAAGGAAAGAAAGGTAAGAGATCATGACCACAACGATGGCTACCGAGATAAACCGGATGGGGTCATATTTGGCAAAGTAGGATGAAACAAAGGCTGCAACCATCCCTACCGTGGCCCCGATCGAATACATGTAGCCGAGCTGGTATTGGGCCATTCCGAGGTCAAGGAGGAATTCCTGGATCCCGATGCTGCTAACGAACATCAGCTCAAAAAACAGTCCGGCGATGATAAAATAGAAGACATCCTTATGCCTGACGGAAAATACAATTCCCATTTTTGCATTCGTATATGACTTTTTGATCAGCTCTACCGGCTTTTTTTTGACCCTGTTGAAATATTCAGCAGAAAATAATAAGACAAGGGAACTGATGAAATAGCCTGACGCCAGTATGTACCAGAGTACTTTTACAGGATAGTGCTTAACAATGATGGCGCCGATGAAGGGAGCAAAAATAACACCCAGTGCATGAAAGCTTTTGGTTTTTATAAAATATTGTAAATGCAGGTCCACCCTTTTTTCCTTGTTTAAGTTGTCAATTGCCCAGGCTTCCTGTGCCCCGGAGATAAACGTCATGCCTATTCCCGCTACCGCCCATACCCCAATCAGAACATAGAAGTTAGCCGTAAAAGGGATAATGAACACAGAGATAGAGGTGATGATACCTCCTAAAACGACGGAGTATTTTCTGCTGAATCCATCAGCAAACGAACCGGTGGGGATTTCGAATAAAAAGATCGAAATCCCCAGTACGGCATTCAGAACTGAAATCTGAAAGTATGAGAAGCCCAGATCCAGGTAATAAATAACCGAAAAGGGCAGGATCATATCCGATAAGCCACTCACAAGCCTGTCAACATAAAATGGCCACAGGTATTTTAATTCAGATTTTTTAAATAGCATAATTTACAGTATGGCTATGCCTTTGGTAGCCCGGTTCGCATGAAATTGCATTGATATGTATAAGCTCAGGTATTTTTTTAGTTCTCAAGCTAATTACTAGCGGCAGCACTCGCCACCTGGCTTTCATAATCGTAAAGGAGTTCTTTTTCTCCGAATAACCGCTCCGCCAGTATTTTCCTTGACTGGCACTCCTCGATCAAACGGTTGGATTGGACGATAGGATTGGATTCCGGCGTGTATTTGATACTACTTATGAATTCGAGCCAGGGCTCTTGTCCCATCGCATAGACATATACCTCTTTCGGGTTAAAAATATTGACCAGGGATATTCCTTTCTCGAAATCGGAGCCTGATAGCCTTCTGGATTGGTCTTTGTCCCTTGCCAGGTCTTCTGTGAGCAAAGGCCCGTATAGCCAGGACAAAGGAGCCCCGTCACATTCCATCCCCAGGAATAACACATCCACATTACCTGTAACCCTCTGGATATGCCGGTAAAGCATTGGCTCCATAACCCTGGAGTCGGCAACAAATAAAAATGCAAACTGCTTGATGGCAATGTGGAAGCATGACTTGGCTCTGATATTAAGGTCGCTATGCTCGCCCGTAAATGGAACGGCGGTAATAGTGACATCTTCAAATTTTATTTTTTCCATTTCGTCCATCTCAATCACATTATGAAAGCCTATGCTTTTGAATGCCAGTTTCAGGTTAGGATCCTGGAGCGCGCCACTTGTTGTTATCGGAATGATGATGTTCTTGATCTTATGCCTTAGAGGCAATAATGTTTCCAGTAAAATGTGATCCTGGTGGTTGTGTGTAATGATCACGTAGTCGATCACGTCCGGAAGGTCAATGTCTGAAAAATGTTTTACGCTGGATTCGTAGCCATAGTAGCTGATCACCGGATCCAGCAGGATGCTGACCTCTTTTGTCTCTACTAAAATGCAGGCATGTCCGAAATACCGCATCCGGGCTTTTTCTCCTTCATACTTTTTGTATTTGGGATGTTCCTGTTCGGTAAAGAACGAGTCAAACAAAGCTCTGTCCTCCGGTTTGATTCCCAGCATATCTGCAATTTCTCCAATATCTCCCGGATTTCTTTTCATTTTGCTTAAAGCATCGATCCCGGGATGATCGAAGGGAATATTTAAATGGAGAACTCCCGGATCGTCCAATCGCGGTGTGCTCAGGCAAAAGGGACGCGAATCGTTATTGGTGATCCACAAGGCAATGCTTTGTGAAGATTTAGCATAAAATTCGCTGTCGTATAGCAGCGATTCAAACAGGCGGAATGAGGGGTTGTTGTTTAAGTCGTATACCAGCTCAACATAGCCTTTCAAAATATCCGGTACTTTCTCATAAAGCGTTTCCAGCGAATGGCCTTTGGCGTTATTTTTTAATAATTTATCCAGCTCCACGATGGCCGCCTGAAACTCAATGGATTTGGCACATTGTGTTTTGATCTGTTCTCTTAAGGCTTTTATTTCCTCTACGCGTCCGCCCTCATAATCCATAAAAGGGCCGCCAAGCATTTTGGGGTTTTTGACGGCTGCCGCATGGATCTGCGGAGACTGAATATAAGAGTTCATGATCTTCAAATGCCTTCCGACAATATTCATGGAGGCTGTTGCGGGTGAGATCAGGTGAGGCCAGGCGTACCAGCGGTCGATAAGCGGTTCCATCACGACATTGGGTTTCAGAAAAAAAGATGTCTTCATTGTTTTAGGGTTTGGGGTCATTTATTTTTTTTAATGCAAGGGTATTTGGTTTATTAATGGTTAAGGATTTCAAGCTTTGGTTTTTGTTTTCATCAATGCTGTTGTATCGCCTTCAGTAAGCTCGCTGATAATTCTTGTGGCATTTGTCTCCAGGATATTGCCATGATGACAATTCAGGTCAATAACTCTTACCTGTTCTGCGAGCAGGTCGATGTTATTTGCTTTGAGCTTCATAAAATGCGTATGAAGCAATTCCGACAATTCATTTTTAATCCGGGTATCCTCTTCTATAGCTCTGAAAAGGATGATCTGCGCCTGTTTCAGGCGATAGCTTATTTCCGTATAGGACAGCTCGTATTCCGTACGAAGGGCAGATACGACCTTTTCTACGTATTCAGCTTTATATCCTCCTTCCAGCATGTAGTTCCTGAAATCGTCATCGTGTTTTTTTCTGTCGATATGTTTAACGGCATTCCGGGTAAACTCGTCCGGAGCCTGGTAATCCAGCACAATGACATTGATCTGTTTCAACCCTTTCTTCTCCAGTATGGCAGCCATTTCCAGGGCAATTCTTCCTCCGAGCGACCAGCCGATCAGGTTCACGGGCTCGTTCAGGGGATATTTCTTTTCCAGGGAAGAGAGGTAGAGGGAGGCTAATTGCGTGAGAGAATTAATCCTTTCTGTATGGTGGATGTTATAATTGTCAACGCCAATGCAATTGAATTTGCCAGACAAGCCATCGGCGAGGGATTGGTATACCTCACATCCTGCAGCTCCCGGATGAATGAAAATGAGGTTGGGAGCCTTGGGGTCATGATCAAGGTAATAAGGCTTTATCAGCTTCGTGTCTGCATGTTTATTTAGCCCATCGGCAAGCTGCTGCACTGTTTTCAATCGGAAGATATCGGCCACTTTGAGGTCGGCTCCGAGAGCCATGCTTATTTTGTGCGCCACCTGTATCGCCATGATGGAGTTACCCCCGATCCTGAAGAAGTCATCATAGATGGAAATCTGTTGCAATCCCAGGATGTTGGCAAAAATCTCTGCGACAAGGTAATGTTCGCTGGAGTATTCCTGCTCTACAATAGAAAAGGCCTTGCCTTCCGCAGCTACCTCTGGCTGCTTATAAAGTTTGTCTTTCAGTAAGGCGGTGTTAAGCTTCGACACAATCACCTGTGATAAAGAAGTTTGTTGTAAAAGCCGGTAGAAGATGCCGGCTCCTTCTGTTTGATTGACCGCATTAAGTTCCAGTAAGCGTTGCAGCTCATTTAAGGGTGCTGTATGTGCTTCGTGCGGATTGTCGTTTTTTATGGCCATTCCTGTATCCGACCAACCCGGCCAGTTAATGGAAAGCATGGCTGCAGAGCCCGCCGATTTTTTATCAACGGCCAGGTAGTCAAGAAAACTGTTGGCCGCGCAGTATTCGATGCGGTTGACATCCCCCATGATGCTGGCGAGGGAAGAGGTAAAGGCGATGAATTTAAGCTGCTGCCTGTCAACAGAAGAAAGAAGATTATCAATGCCATATACTTTTCCTCCAAAAGCGTGTTTGATACTCTCCAGCCGGTAGTGTTCCGGATCGAGAGGAAGGACACCCGCCGTATGAATGATGCCTGAAATATTTCCATACCTTATCCTGAGGTAATCCCCCAGGAGCGCTACGTCTTCCGGGTTTGCCAGGTCGCAGCACCGGATGTCGGCTGTTGAGCCATTGGCGATGATCTGCCTGATCATGTGGGTTTTGGCATCGGTATGATCGGTTGGCGCGTGCCCCTTGTCAAGCGGATTTCTGCTCACAAGAATAAAAGATACCTTGTGGTTTTCTGAGATGTGTTTTGCAATGGCTAAGGCAACGCCACCGAGGCCACCGGTGATCAGAATGGCATCGCCGTTTGCAATGACCGGCTGTTGCCGGAGCTGTTCGTCAAACGGCTCGAAGCGCTCTTTCCATACCTTGCCAAATCTCACAGCCACGAGCTCTTCGCTTTTATAGTAACTGTTGTCCTGTAGCACAGGGATGAGCTGCTTTAAGTTTGTAGTGTCCTCCCCGATATCAATTACCCGGGCATCCAGGTCGAAGAACTCATGGTTTATATTGCGGATAGCGCCCACGAGTGTTCCGTTAAAAGGAAAAATGGAGTCATTGTTGGTAATTTGAGCCAGGCCATTGGTTAGAACACTGAGTCTTTCCACGCCTTTCAGTCCGTTCATGAGTTGCCGGATCAAAAACAGGGAATAGAAACTGTAAGCCAGCGCTTCCTCCTGTTTATGATGGTTATTAAGGGAACAGGCATGGATGATGGTATCGAAAGACCGTGACCTGAGTTTGATGTATTCTGACAGCTGATGGAAATGGTGCTCGCTCGATGGATGAAGCCGGCAGTTTCTATGATCGTCTATCTCTATTTCTTGTTTTGTATACCTGTCGTCCACAATCACCACAAAGCTATGCTGAGCCCTTAAGGATGCCACGAGCTCTATGGATTCCTCCCTGACAAAGATCAGCGCCTGTTTGAAAAGCGGATTTTCATTCCCTGTTTGTTGTTGGAGGTTAGCCACAGCGGCCCATACCGGCGTACTGAACCATTGTTCTTTTGGCAGAAGCATGGGCTCGCGTGCAGGGTTTTGCACAGCCACTTTTTCCAGCCAGCATTTTTTGGCATCGAACCTGTATAACGGAAGCCCGGGGAGAAAGCCTGCTCCTTCGAAATGTGTAATAGCATTGGGTTTTTGTACAAGGCCTGCTGTCCAGAGCAGGGCCGACAGATCTTCTTTGTTGCTGATGCCGGTATGCTGATTTTCCAGCTCCTTGCGGGAAGGCAGCAGTTGCAGGGTTTTAATTGATTCGTGGCGATTCTTATTTTTATAGGCATTGACAAAGGCGCTTAAGCCTTTGCCAGGTCCTACCTCTATGAATGTCATTTGCTGGTTGAACAATTTTCCCAATGTCTGTATGCCCTTATCGAATAGCACCGTGTGTCGCAGCTGCCTGCACCAGTATCCGGCAGAGGCAACCTCTGCTCCGGCAATTTCACCGGAGAGATTGGAGATGAATTTTTTAGTTGGAGCGTTTAATGTCAGACCTTCAAAAGCAGCGGCAAAAGCAGCAGCTGCTTTCTCCATCATGTGTGAATGATAGGCATGGGATGTGCTCAGCTTCAAAGACGCAATTCCAATCTGTGTGAGGGCTTCCTGCAGGCTCCGGATATGTTCTTCTTTTCCCGATGCGACACAATCTGTGGGCGAATTGATGACGGCGATCTCACACTGGTATTTTTCCATCAGAGGAAGAAGCTCTTTTTCCGAAGCCTGTATGGCCAGCATGCTTCCGGGCTCCATAGCCTGCATAAGCTGACCCCTGGTGCAAACCAGGCGGATGGCATCTTCCAGGCTGAAGACCCCGGCGAGCGTGGCGGCTACATATTCCCCGATGCTGTGCCCGATGCAGGCGTCCGCTTTCACACCCGACAGCTCCAGGAACCTGGCAAGGCTATACTCCACAATAAAAAGAGAGATCTGTGTCCATTGCGTATCCTGTATATTCTGCAAGGCCTCATCCTTGAACAACACCGAGTGCATGCTGATTCCGGGCATTACAGCATCAGCCAGATGAATGCAGTGGTCGATGATGTTCTTGAACTCAGCGTCCTGCAGATAGAGGTTTTGGGCCATGTGCCTGTATTGCGACCCCTGGCCGGGAAACATCAGCACCACCTTGTTGTGGGAAGAAGCTTCCTGAATGTCGGAATTATCTGCGTTGAGCTGATCCGCCAGCTCCTGTATATTATTTACGGCATAAGCAGCACGGTATTTAAAGAACTCCCGTTTTTCCTGTAAGGTGTAAGCGATGTCCTGAAGCAAAGGAGCAGATTCCGTTTGCGGGGAGAGGAAGCCAAGTAACTCTTTTTTATACAACTCAAGAGAACGTTTGCTTTTAGCCGACAGGGGCACGATGAATTTATGGGCCTGCCCATTATCTCTATTGGATTTTTTTCCGGCTTTTCCTGTTATAGAAGTATATTCCCCGATGATGACGTGAGCATTGGTTCCACCTACGCCGAAGGAGCTGACCCCTGCCAGTCGCTGCGTATCAGCAGAGGCGCTCCACGGCCTGTTTTCTTTCAGGATCTCAAAATTACTGTGTTCCAGCCCAAGCTCTGGGTTTGGCTCCGAGAAATTGACCTGCCCCGGGATGAGCTGTTGTTCCAGCATCTTGCATACCTTGATAAGGCTGGCGATTCCTGCGGCTGAATCGGCATGGCCGATGTTGGCTTTCACCGCTCCGAGAACGGTTTTATAATTGTTGTGCGACTGGTTGAAGCGGAACGCTTCCTTCAAAGCCTGTACTTCGATGGGATCGCCCAGGTGAGTAGCTGTACCATGGCATTCGACATAAGCGATCTGTTCAGTCTTAATGCCGGCCATGCGTTGCGCGTTGATGATACATTCGCTTTGCCCGGTGACAGAAGGAGCGGTATATCCTGTTTTCCTATCGCCATCGTTATTGGTAGCATAACCCTTAATCACGGCCAGGATGTTATCCCCGTCCCTGACAGCCTCGTTAAGGCGTTTGAGGAGCACGACACCCACACCAGACCCTAAGGTTGTTCCGGAGGCATCCTTGTCGAAGGTTCTGCAATGTCCATCCCTGGAGAGGATCATGCCATCCTGGTACACATAACCTGCCTGGCCGGGAAGTGCCAGGGATACGCCTCCGGCCAGGGCCATATCGCAAGCACCCAGCTGGAGTTTCTGGCAAGCTTCAACAACGGTTACCAGGCTGGTGGAGCAGGCGGTGTTGATCGCATTGGCAGGGCCTGAGAGTCCGAGGAAATAAGCTGTTTTGGTAGCGAGCGCATCTTTGCTGTTAGATACCATCGCTTCCCAGGTGTTGATTTGTTCTGCTAATTCCCCGTTAAGAATATGGTCGTTCAGGTAGCTGCTAAGTCCGCTTCCTGCGAATACACCGATGTGGTGTTCTTTTCGTTTTTGAGAATAGCCACTCTGCTCAAGAGCCATCCAGGCATGTTCCATAAACTTGCGGATCTGCGGATCGAGGAGCCTGGCTTCGTTTGGAGAGATCTCCCAGAAAAGCGGGTCGAAATATTCGATGCCACCGACGCTGCCTTCCACCGGGATAAAGCCGGGCTCAGGCTGCTCCGGTTCATAAAAACGGATTCCTTCTTTCTGGTGGCGGATCAGGTCCCAGAAATGGGAGATGGAGTCTGCGCCGCTGAAAGCCCCTGAAATGCCAATGATGGCAATCTCATGTGAATGTGTGGGAGAAGAAAGAGGCGTCAGCCGGTACGCATTTTTTTTCTCCTGCTGAACGCTTTGCACCAGCTTTTGGATGGAGTTGTATTTAAACAAATCAGCTACCGAAATATCACTGAACTCCGGAAGCTGTTGCAGTTTTTGCTTGAGCAGAATGGTCAGGATCGAATTACCTCCCATGCGAAAGAAATTCCGGGAAGCGCTGATGTGCTCTGCCTCTAAGCCCAGGACAGAAGCATAAATATGGCTGATCTGGATCTCGAGCGTTGTTTCGGGCCTGGTATATTCTGTTTCGGTTTGTAAGTCGGGCTCAGGTAAGGCTTTCTTATCGAGCTTTCCGTTGGAGGTGATTGGAAAAGTTTCCACTTTGATAAATGTTGCCGGGATCATGTATTCCGGTAACAGTGTGGATAGCTGGTCTACTATTATCGTTTGTTCCGGAGCAGTCACATTTGGATCAGGCTCATAATAAGCCGCCAGGAATTTAGAGAGCCCGCTTTCTGTTTGTCGCTCTTTCACCAACACACAGGCTCTTTGAATTCCCAGCAATTGAGTGAGGGCATTTTCAATCTCTCCCAGCTCAATGCGGAAACCTCTGATCTTTACCTGGTCGTCGTTGCGGCCAATGTACTCGATATTGCCATCGGGAAGCCATCGTGCCAGGTCGCCTGATTTGTAGAGCCTGTCATAGCCTTTGGCTTTGTCTGCTTCTGTGGCAAAAGGATTGGGAATGAATCTTTCGGATGTCAGCTCCGGCCGGTTCAGGTAGCCTTTTGCCAGGCCTGCACCGCCGATGTAAAGTTCCCCGGTTACGCCTATAGGCACTGGCTGCAGGTGTGTATCGAGGATATAAACGGTTCTGTTATTAATAGGTTTTCCGATAGGTACATGCAAAGTTTCCGTTTTATTCACCATGCGGTAGACGCAGGTAAAGGTGGTACTTTCGGTTGGCCCATAACCATTAAGGAAGTGCCGTGGTTTTGCAGGCAGTTCAATGAGTTTGTTTACGGTGTTTTTGTCCAGGGCTTCTCCGCCGATCACTAAGTAATTCAGATTTTCGAAAAGTTGCTGGTCAAGATAAAACAAACTGTCGAATAACGTTTTCGTAAGCCAGAGAATAGAAATGTGATTTGAATTTAGAAAATCCTTAAAGAGCTTCACATCCGAAATCAGCTGCTTTAATTCTTTAGGAATCACAAGTCTATTCCCGTTCAATAGCGGTGTGTATATCTCAAAGGTAGAGGCATCGAACAGGGGAGAGGATAAAAAGGCAAAGACATCAGGCGCGGATGCCGTTAAATAATTGTTGTGTACAAGGCTGATCACCGCCTGATGCTGTATGATCACCCCTTTAGGATTCCCTGTGGTTCCCGAAGTGTAAATGACGTATGCCGGATCAGTATCCTTGGCGAATGTTGGTAGAGCGGATTTGTCAGTTGTTTTGTAAATATCCGAATCGAGGCCGACATGAAGGGCCAGCTCCTTTGCTAACTTATTCGGATGCGCGCTTATTACCACGTCAGAAGCAAGAACCAGCTTCGCCTGAGTATCCTGCAATATAAAGTCAATCCTTTCTGCCGGATAATCCGGATCAATGGGGACATAAGCTGCACCTGCTTTTAAGACCGCAAGGATGGCGACAATCATTTCCATACTGCGCTCAAGGCAGATGGCAATGAGGGTTTGAGGTTGCAGTTCTTCCGAAGTCCGATGAAGATATTC
>Ga0233425_10011102_pt1 | contig 10663 bp, 7 predicted proteins | sample Watercolumn_Towu_2_FD_181712 | JGI IMG/M metagenome (GOLD analysis project Ga0233425, IMG submission 181712) | Freshwater microbial communities from Lake Towuti, South Sulawesi, Indonesia - Watercolumn_Towuti2014_140_MG | ecosystem: Environmental > Aquatic > Freshwater > Lake | place: Indonesia... | reverse complement strand
AGCATGATCCCCGTGACGACCTGGATGATGAACAGGAAGAGAGAGACTCCGCCGAAATAGTACCAGACCGAATGCCGGTTCACAGGGACGTACTTTTTCCCCATGTACTCAACCAGCCTGCCGAGGTGCACGCGCTCGTCGATCCAGTCGTATATGTCCGACAAACGTGTCTTCATGCTTTCTTGGAAATGAAAACGTCCTCCCCCTGGATGATCACGCGGTACTCATCCAGCGGACGCGGCGGCGGACCCGCAACATTGCGGCCGTTCAGATCGTACCGGCCGTTATGGCACGCGCACCAGATCAGCGCCATGTCTTTTCTGTACTGAACAGTGCAATCAAGATGTGTACAGGTTGCATCGAAAGCCCGGAAATCGCCGGCGGCCGTCCGGATCAAAATGACCGGCTTCGTCCCGAACTTGACGATGGTGCCGCTCTCTTTTTCGAGCTCGCTCACCTTGCCGGCTTTCACGCTCGTGACCACAACCTCCGCCTGTTTCGGCGGTTTGAGGTAGGCAAAGATCGGATACAGGACTGCCGCAAGCCACGCCACAATACCGCCTCCGAGCGCGTACTTCAGGAAGTCCCTGCGGTTTTCCTTCAACCCGTCCTGCTCGACGCCATTTGTCATGTTCACATCAGCCATTGATAGCCCGCCATCAGATATGTCAGCTCGCCCGCCTCACTTCCTCTGTCACTGCGAATTGTGACAATCGCTGCAGTTCATCTCTTTCCACGAATCCCCGATATCGACCGGGTGCTTGTATTCCACACCGCCAAGCGACAACCGGAGCTTGTCCTTCTCGGTCTGCTGCGCAAGAATGGTATGGCAGACGTTGCAGTCCCGCGACAACACTTTTCCCTCTTCGGAGACGTGTTTCCCGTCGTGACACCGGAAACAGCCCGCGTAGTACATGTGACCGATGTTGTTGTTGAATTTCTTCCAGCTGACACGCATTTCGGGGAAATAGTTCCGGCCGTAGATCTTCTGCAGTTCGCTCACTGCACGGGCGATCTTCTCACCCTTGGCGGCGAACACGCCGGGATAATTTGCTTTGTAGTATTCCTCAAGCATCAGCTTGATACTGTCCAGGGCGGCCTGTTTCGTGGTATACGATTGCTCCAGCGCTTTCACCGAAATACTCTTCACATTCGGAAGCTCGGGATCAATCCAGCCGAGAGACATCACGTGATTGACTGTACGTCCCGGGGGATGATAGATGTGCGTGGGCCTGTTATGACAATCGATGCAGTCCATGCGGCGCCGCATCGCCTTCTGCATTTCCTCGTCGCTCAACGAAACCTCGGTCGACTTGTAGGTTGTCACCTTGCCATCGACCAGGGATTTCGTCTGTACCCACGGGATGATTTGACGCGAGGAATCGGTGGTCGCGTACGTCACCTCGTTTGCTATGTTCATATGCCAGTGGATACCGGAAGTCGGACCCGCCTCGATGTTGCCACCGCCGACCTTGAGCAGCAGATCGATCGTCCACTTGCTGTTCTGTTCGTCCGACGTGTAGTACGTATTGACAATCTTCTTTTCGCTGAAGAAGTGTTTCGGCCAGTGGCACTGTTCGCATGTTTCCTGGGCCGGACGAAGATCCTGGATCGGTGTCGGAATCGGACGCGGATACTTGTTGAAGAGCGTCGCATAGACCTGGTACGCACCAGAGAGCTTCGATCGGACAAACCATCCGGCACCCGGACCGATGTGGCATTTGACGCATCCGACGCGGGCGTGCGGCGAGCCCTGGTAGGCAGTATATTCAGGATCCATGACGGTGTGGCACGTCGTCCCGCAGAACTCGTCGGAATCGGTGTGCTCGTACGCTTTGAAACTGCCAAATGCCGACAGGAGGAGCAGCAAAATCGCGCCGAACGAGAACACGATGAACGCCAGCCGGTGCCTCGGGATATTGAGGTCGATTTGTGGGAGACGAAGCTCGGGTTTCCCGTGCATCCGCCGCCGACGCTCCCGAAGCGCGCCCAACACAAGGACCGCAAGACCTATGATCATGATCCCGGGGAGAAGAACGAAGGCTATGATCCCCATGTAGGGCTTCGGATTGTCCGTCATGGCTTCCAGAACAATCAGGAACAGAATGAGTCCGAAACTCACGGCGGCGATGGCAGCACCGACAAATGTCACGGGATTATAGAACGACGAGGGGAATATCCTTTTCATATGCTCATCCGGTCTGTCGCAGTGCAAGAATGAGAATGGTGATCGATAATACTACCATCAGCCATAACTTGCAACGTTTTTCTTCTCATTACTGGTAAGCAAAGAGCATTGCGTAGATAATCCAGATGACGATACTGAATCCGATCGAAAGCGCAGTCCAGCCGAAAATCCGAATCACCCGGATGACAATGGGAGGATAGGGCTCAACCAGGTATTCGTCGAGTTTCCCCTCCTTCAAGAGCGACTCGTATTCTGCCGGTTTGTCCTCTTTCAGATCTTCGACCGTCATTCTACCGGTGAAGACCACGATGTCCATCGGGAATTTCTCGGGCCGCAGATGCGTGTTGAAGAAATGCACTGTGAAGATGAATCCCACCGCGAGCAATGCTTCATCGCTGTGGATGATGGTTGCAACGTTCAGCATCCATCCCGGGAAAACGAGTGTGAATACTTCAGGGAACCATAACGTGAGTCCGGTCGAGCCGATGACGGCGATGCCCCAGAAGACGGCGAAGTAGTCGAATTTCTCCCAGTACGTCCAGCGGCCGTAGTCCGGACGCGGCCCGCGGCCGAGGAACCACTTGAAATTTCCGATCAAATCCTGGAGATCCTTCCTGTTGAACACCATGGAATCCGGACCCAACAGGAGGGCACGCCAGCTCTTGTATAGATGCCGCTTCATTCTGACGAGGTCGATGATATGTGCCACAAAGACACCGATCATCGCCACTGCTGCCAGTCGATGGATATACCCCGCCGATTCAAAGCCGCCGAACAATCGCGAGAGGAACGCCGCCCAGCCCGTGTAGGCGAACTTGAGGGTCATCCCGGTCAGAGCGAGGCTTATGAACGTCACAATCATCACCACGTGAAGAATCCGGTTCAGACGCTTGAACCGGAGAAACTCCTTCCCGCCCACATCCGGCTGAGGGAGTTCGGGCACCGGTATCGGTTCCTGAGTGGTTTCAGACTCGTTCGTGGTCACTGTTGAGCATCTCCTTGGGACTTCTTCGCATGATTCTTCTTCCTCTGCCGCTGCATTTGAAGCGCCCGGGGAAGCCAGAGAATGGTGTGCAAGCCGCCCATGATGAACGTACCGACGAGCAGCGAGGTCATACCCCAAAACGTCCAGAAGAGAAGCGGATATTTCTCGGGATCATGATGGGTGGCATGCGTCAGGTAGCCTGCGAAGCGGCGCGTGGCCCCCGGATGGCACTTCTGACATGTACCGACAACTTTCTCGCGGCTCAGATGCGAGCGAGGATCATCAATCGGGAGAATGTCATGAGCTCCGTGACAGTCGTAGCATTTCGCCGTCTTGGTGTACCCCAGCTGCGAGACTTTTCCATGGTACGTGTCGAAGTACGTTTTCGCGATCGCCTCGTGACACCTTCCGCACTGTGTCATGATCTGGAGCTTGAATCCGGTTTCGTCGGCCCGGCGGATGGTATGCGCCGTATGGCAGTCGCTGCACACAGGGAGCGGTTTGTCGGTCTTTCCGACCCTTTGCGCGTGGATGCTCGACTCGAATTGTTCCTGGATCCCGTGATGACACCGGCCGCAGGTTTCCGGAACCTTGCGGGGATTGACTGTGGAGAGCGTGTCGCTTTTCGGAAGCACATTGTGCGCACTGTGACAGTTCGTGCACGTCGCCGTCACGGTGAGACCGCTCTTCATCAATCCCTTGCCGTGAATGCTCTCCGCGTAGTGTTCAATAATCTCATGTTGGGCGCCGCTGTACCGCACGGCAGCCTTTTTGCCTTCCCGGTGACACTTCGCACAGAGCATCGGAATGTTCGTCGGGAATGTCGGAGATGCCGGACTCAGTTTCCCCATCACTCCGTGCGTGCCGTGACACTCTTTGCAGGATGGACCGTTGGGATCGTTTTTGGCGACAAGCGTTCCATGCGTGCTGGCGGCGAACAACTGGCCGACCTCTGCATGACACGCGGAACAATCGACCTTCTTCGTGATCGTCTCGCACGGCCGGAGATGCGAGACGCTCACTTCTGAATGGCACTGGCTGCACGAGGTCTTCGAATGACGTGAGTACCCAAGCTCTTCCTGACGGACAGCAAGCGACCGTCCATCCTTCGATGACTTGATGTCGGGTTTCTCGTGACACCGCAGGCAATCCTTGTCTGCCATCCCCTGCGTGTAGAATACTTTCCTCACCTTGTGCGGCTGATGGCAATCAACGCACGCGGGCAATACATGCGCCTGCTTCTCCCAGAGTTCTCCCCGGATCACCTTGCGGTGAACAACCTCGATCTGTGCGTGACATTTCGTACAGGTATTCGAGATATTGCTCCGTGAGATAGACGATGCCGGATCCGTGTGGGGAAGAATCGAGTGCGGTGTATGGCACGACGCACAGTTGGGAGCAACGATCAATCCCTTCTGAAAGAGCGCCTGACCGTGGATGCTCTCAGAGAAATTCGAAAGAATGTGATCCTGGTGAATAGTTCGTTGCGCGGTGACCGGCGAACCCTCCGTGTGGCACTTCCCGCACATGAAGGGAATCTGCAGCGGAGACATCGGTGACTTTGGATCCTTCGCCGGAAGAATATTGTGGGCACCGTGACAGTCTTTGCACTGGGGCGCAAGCGCGTCGCCGCGCTGAACCGCCTTTCCGTGCAGTGACTTCACGTGAAGTTCCTGTTCTCCGGAATGGCACGTACCGCATTTCACAGGCTCCACGTCATCCGCGTGAGGAAGCTCCTTGCCTTCGAGATCCGCGTGGCAGGCGACGCAGGAGAGGGAACCATGGACCGAACCATCGAATCGCTTCTCGTCGACATACACGGAGAGCTTCTTCCCCTTCCGGGTTCCCTCCAGCGTCTTGTCGCTGTGACACGCCAGACAGTCGCCCTTTTCCTGGCCGGATGCGGCTGCGACAGCCAGTGTCAGGAACGCCGCAATGCTCAACAGCCGAAGGGACCGGCGTCCGAAGAACTCTATGTTATGCGAGCGATGCATGGGCTGGCTACTTGGTTACCTTCGGTGTGTGATCGTGTCGGCCAGGTTCCGCGATGTTCAGCTTCATCTCTGCACTGCGAATCTCTTCAAGCTCAAGCGGGTGCTCCTCTTCCATCTCCTCTTCCGTCAGCGTCCCCTTCCAGAATGCAAGATTGATCGGATAGATATCGGGATTGAAGATGACGAAATAGAAATGCCATACGATAATCGCGAGCGTCGCCAGCCACGCTTCATAGTAGTGGATCGTCCTGGCGACGTCCCACCCAAGCTTCGTCAGAAGCCCGAGGAATGTGTTGTCGAACCACAGAATGACGCCGGTGGCCGCCATGACCACCGTGCCCCAGATCAGGGCCCAGTATTCCGCTTTTTCAATATAGCTGAAGCGGCCGAACTTCGGCTTGACTGCGGAGAAACCGAGATTGTATTTGAGCACACCGACCGCATCGGTCGCATCTTCGAGCCTGGGGAGGAGATCGAGGAGCAACTGCTTTCCCCGCGGGACGAAGAAGATGTAATAGACATGGTAGAGACTCCCGATCACCATCACAACTCCGGCGATACGGTGGAGTATGCCACGCAGGTCGAACATCAGCGGACTGAGGTTGCGAACCGGCACCACCCACCAGGCCTCGGGGTACTTCAGCGCGAAGCCTGTCACGACGAGCGTGAAAAAGCTGATGACCAGTGTCGCATGCTGGATGCGTTCGTTCACCGACATGCGAAGATAGAGTCGATGTGCGGCGGGCGGTCTCTGAATGAGTCCTCTGCGGTACATCAACTGCCGTTTCGCCTTCTTGCGGAAGTCGAGAATATTGTGGACCAGCATCCCGCCGATCGTCATGATGATCAGAAAGATGTATGCGGTCGAAATATAGTAGAGGATGTCTTCCTGCTTTTCCGTAGCGATGACGTGAACGGCCCCTTTGGTGAAATTCTCATTCGCACCGGGGTGGCACGTGCCGCACGTTTTGACGAGGTTGGCGCTGTTGATGCGGGATGTTGGATCGCTCGACGGCTTGATATCGTGAATGCCATGGCAGCTCCCGCAGTTGGCAACTTCGACGTCTCCCGCCGAGCTCGCGAGCCCATGATAACTATCCGCAAAGCTCTTGAACCGGTCGTTCGCCAGGCCATACTTCTGGCTGAGCTTGACGGAGCTGTGGCAGGGAGAACAAACCTGGCTCGAAACATTCCGTGCAGCGACGGGCGATCTCGGATCGTTCGTCTTGAAAATGTTGTGCTCGCCGTGGCAATCGGTACAAACGGGCGCGGAGGACACACCGTTCCCCACCGCCAGTCCGTGAACGCTGTAGTTAAACTCCTCGGCCACGGAGGCGTGACACCTCGCGCATGTCTGAGGAATGTTCGCCTTCGCGACACGAGAGGTGGGCGTTGAACCCTTCTGCATCTCGTGGCTGCCGTGGCAATCGACGCAGTTCGCCGCTTTGCCGTTCCCGCCATGGAGCGAAGCACCGTGAACGCTTTCCTCATAGGCCCGGATGAAGCCGGCTGTCGGAGACATTCGCGCCTTGACGTTCGGGTCGTCGAGATGGCATGAGAGGCAGAGTTTTTCCTGCGCAACCTTGATCTGTGTCGAATCCTGGGCCGAGGTGACGCGTGCAATCGGATTCCGGTGACATTCAACGCACGTCGGGGCACCCTTCACACCTGATAGTAGTGCATGCGAGTGGGACGATTGGGCGAAGGTCTTCGACACATCGGAGTGGCACGATCCGCAGAAATCGTTCAGCTTTGCCGAGCTGAACTTCGAGCCCGGTGCTCCCGTCGCAACAACATCATGCTTGCCGTGGCAGTCTTTGCACGATACATCCGATCTGCCGTTTGTGCCTCCCGCCAGATTCATCTGCGGATGGAATTGATGCTTCAGCGGCGCATCTTTGTGGCATGTTTTGCAGTTGACAGGTTGTATCTTCTCCTTGTGAGGGACGTTCTGGGCGTCGAATCCGGCATGACAGGCAACGCAAACGAGCTTCCTGTGAGGCGATTTCTCCAGCTCAGACGATTCGACGAAGAGGGAAGTCTGCTTCCCCTTCTTCTCCATCGTCAACGATTTGTCGGAATGACACGCGAGGCATTCATCGTTGGATTGCGCCAGAGCCACGGACGCCGTGGCAACGAAGAGAGACATCGCGAGTGTGCTTGCCAGAATGTATCGATAGGGTCTTTTTCTCATCACGATCAGAATGCTGAATTTTTCAACAGTCGAATGAAGTATAATATTTCAACCCATTTCTGACAACTCTCGTGCCAGCACGTTGCTAGCAGACACTAATTAAAACCTTAACAAATGGCAAGAATCGAAGGGGATATTTCACAAAAGTTTCTTTGAGCCGAGAAGCAAAAAACCGAGATTCCCAACATGGGGAAACTCTCTTGCTTCGATTTTCGGCCGAAACAGAGGGATACGCCTGATCGAGGAATCAAGTCGAAATGCGGATTCTCAGCGGGCATGAAGTTCGGTGCGTCCGTGAATCTGGATTGCGCACGCAGAGGCCGCCTTGCCGATACCTACCCATTCGCTGTGGGGTGACAGAGAGTGCAGAAGGCCTGAGCTGGATCAGTCAGAAGGACTTCAACCGGGATCTCCTTGCCGCACCGGATACAGAGCCCATACTTGCCCCGCAGCATCCTCTGGAGCGCGTCACGCAGGCGGGAGGCCGCAGGCACCGATTCATACGGCAGGAGATGAGTCTGAAGTATCACAGAAAACACCTTCTCGGGCGTCGGATCCGGTTGTGCGACGATGCTCCTCATCCGGAGCTCATTCAGGACTTCGCGAAGCGATTGGTGGTAGTTTTGACGCAGCGTGGCATCGAGTTGACGAAGCATTGCGAGCTTGAGAGTGCCGAGATCTGTATGGCTTAGCACGATGCTCACCCCTTTCCCGGTGCCCGGGGAGGCTACCGCTGGGTGGCCGATCAAGCGGCTATTGTCCATCCAGAAGTTTGTGGACAGCATCCGCTACCGCGTTGACATCAAAAGGCTTGTAGAAGACGAAGTCGGCCAGGTCCCTGATGCTCTCTTCTATCTCGGGGCCAAGCTGACGATATACGCGGAGGAGCACCACAGGCACTTTCAGGTGACTCGTCCGCAGCACATTCACTTCTCTCAGGATATCGGAGGGAAACGAATAGAGGTCGACAAGAAGGAGAGCCGGAGAAGCAGACCCGATCGTTGCGCTGAGCTTGTCAAGCTGTGTCTCGCAGGCGATCTCATATTGATTCTCAAGCAAGAGCGAGAGGCTCTTCGCCAGAGCGGCATCCGGACTGAAGACGAGCACTTTCTTCCGGCATTCGTTATGCAGGAGCGGATTAGTCACTATTCCTTTTGCCGAGACGGGTTCCACAGGTATCATTTGATTCACCTTGCTCCGACAAACCGCTCAAGATGTATGCCAATTTCATCTTGTAGAGAAACTCATCGAAGCAGAGTGATGAGGCACTTTCCTGCCCAGTTTTTTGAGTATGAAAAGGTCGCATCAACAAACTTTTCCCGATTTCCAATAACTGCCTTCTCATTTTCCCGAATGTGGAAAAACACCACACCACATTGAGCCAGCAAATCCAGGCAGTCTCCTCCCCACTGATCCGTACAAAAAGAAAGGCAGGCTTCCCTGGCTCACGGTGCCGAGAGGAAAGCCTGCCTTCGAAATCACGTATTACTTACTTCATCAACACCATCTTCTTCGTGGCGCTGAAACCGTCTGCCTGGATGTGATAGAAATACACACCGCTGGAGACGATCTTGCCTGCTTCATCCTTGCTATTCCAGGAAATCCTGTGTCCGCCGGCACTCATGTTCTGATCGATCAGTGTCCTGACCGTGCGACCCATGATGTCGTATACCACCATCTTGACATTGGACGCCTTGGGCAGCGCGAAACGGATCTCAGTCGTCGGGTTGAACGGATTTGGATAGTTCTGGCTCAACTCGAACGTCTTTGGAACCGGCAACGGATCAATATCGACACCGGTCACAAGACCGAGAGAGGCTCTCAGCATCGCAATCGCGTACTTGGGATTGTGCGCTCCGACGCTGAAGTCGTGCGACACGTAATTGTAGTTCCAGAGCGACGTGATGAGCGACTGATAGTTCAGTTTATTCGTTGTTGCAAAGTTCTTAACGATCATGGAGTCCGTGTTCATCGTTACAGGCTCGCCGGTGGCATCAAGCGGAAGTTTTGCCTTGAGCTTGTCCATCAGGCCCTGGATTTCCTCCATCGTTCCTTCAAGCTTGCCATCCATGTCGTAGTCCAAGGTGGCCTTGATATCGGAGAACTTTGTGATCGCACCATGGCATTCTATGCAACCCTCCACTTTGTCGACCCCGTTTTCAACCATGCCCATGGCATGATCAGGCTGGGGCGTCGCATACCCGGTGGTGATCGCGCGCCGCGACATATGGCAATCGACGCAGGTGTTTTTCAGCTGGGCGTGTGTCGTGATGCCGGTGATTTTCAAACCGTAGTCCCATCCCTGCTGGCCAAACAGCATGTCCGCCTGGGAGCTGTAGTGCGGATAGAACCGGCTGTTGAACCTGCCAAATTGAGTCTGAACCGTGGTAGTGTAGTTCGCACGACCCTTGTGGCAATTCATGCAGAGCCGGCCGGTTCCGCCCAGGCCGGTCGGAATCTTGAAACCATTCGCGAGCGAGTCATTCTTCATGAAGCGGATTGAGTACTGATTCGTGTTGCCGTGAGGATCATGGCACACCGCGCAGGACATTGACTTCCAGTTTGCATCCACTTTTGCGGTGTCGGCAGTTGTCGTCTGGCGTCCTTCATTCCATGCGTTTGTCCAAATGACAAACGCCGAGCCGTTGTGGCACGGCCAGCACGCACTGCGGTTGCCCTGGCTGCCACTCATCGGCATGTTCGAGTGAGCGGACTCTCTCCAGAACAAGCCTATGCTGTGCTTCTTCGGTGCATCGTGGCACTGGTTACAGACTCCGCCTTCGAGACTCACATTGACCTTTTTCTTGTCCGCAGTTGTCGCGTGATCTGTCGAAGGACCGTGGCAGCTCTCGCAACCGATATTCCCTACGGCCAACATGCCGCTTGTGAGTTTCTTGTAGACCGTGGAATCTTTGTAAGGGATGAGGTAGTCTGAGCCTAACGTCGAGAGACCCTTCCACCACGTAGAGTCGAATGACGTCGGCGGAACGGCGGTCGCACCCTGGTTGGCCAGGTGTCCATAGTTGCCATTGTCCGTGACGGACTCCCAACCAGTCGTATGGCAGCGGAAGCAGCTCTTTGCGTACGCGCCTTTGTATCCAGTGGCTGCTTCGTTTTCCAATTGGCCGGTCATTCCACGCGAGAAGATCGTTGCGTGCTTGGAGACCTTCCACTGATCGTACGTTGCCGTGAAGCTTGGGGTGAATGCGTGACAGATGCAGGAATTCTGAAGCGTGGTAATTCCCTTAAAAGTGCTCGCGGTGAGCGTGTCGATGTCAGTTTTCGCTGCACCGTTCACTGCG
>Ga0233425_10011101_pt1 | contig 10663 bp, 9 predicted proteins | sample Watercolumn_Towu_2_FD_181712 | JGI IMG/M metagenome (GOLD analysis project Ga0233425, IMG submission 181712) | Freshwater microbial communities from Lake Towuti, South Sulawesi, Indonesia - Watercolumn_Towuti2014_140_MG | ecosystem: Environmental > Aquatic > Freshwater > Lake | place: Indonesia... | reverse complement strand
TTGGTATTTAACTGTTTGATTTTTCCCCTTGTCTTATTTTTACTTCAATACAATAAAATTGAAAATTTTTAAAAAATCAAGAAAGTTTTTTAATTACAGATTGTATTCTAGCGGTTTTTGAAAAATAGCCGGGTGCGTGTTACAGGAAGGAGTCACTACCCCGTCTGACAATGTCTATTCAATCCAATCCTGTTTTGACAATTTACAATCAGGCCGGTTTTTCCACCAAGACAATCTTAAAAAAGCCGCTGAAGCCCGCTTTTTCTTCCTGAACCATTTTTAGAGATGTTTCCCGGAGAATCGGTCCCAACTGACGGTTGATATTGGTAGCGGCGAAATTGGTAAACACATTCAAAATCCTTCGTATCAAGGAGGGCCTTTGATTGTCCGGCAGGAATTTGTCAAAGATGACCGCCCGCCCTCCTTTCTTTAAGACCCGTTCCACCTCCTGAATACAGCGAACCGGATCAGGGATGATGGCCAGGACCAGGTGCAGGATCACGGCATCAAACGTCTCCGGCTCATATTCCAGTGCCTGGCCGTCCATGACCAGGGCCTTAACAGACAGCCCCAGATTTTCGGCCCTGGACGCCAGTTTTTGGATCATGGCCGGGGTGATATCCGTAGCCGTGACGTCGAGCCCCTGGGAAAGAAACTCAAGGTCCAGTCCGGTCCCGGCTCCAACGAGCAGGACCTTGGCCCCAGGGCTTAAGCTGAGTGTTTCAATCGAGCGCCGGCGCTGCTTGGCGAACCATCTTCCCACCAGATCATAAAAAGGTTGGTAGACGGTATAACGGATTCGGTTCCAGGTGTTGGTGTTGATTTTCATAAACTTATAATAAGTCAGCCACAGGTAAAATTCCAGCTTTCTTTGGATGAAACCCAGTTCTTTTAAGAGATTTTTGACAGACCCAGCTCCTTGTGCTAAAAAGATTAAGAGACGGACTCGTAAAAAATAGTCACCCCGGTGAAACTGGGGACCCGACCCGGAGGGTTGGGGTCTGAGCAAAGCGAAGAAAACCGGGGACCAGGGGTTTTCTAGTCGATTATAATTCCTGGATTCCGACTTTCGTCGGAATGACGGATAGGGGATTTTATCGACTTTTTCCGAGACCATCTCATAGGTCTTTAATAGGAAAGAGAAAAACATGCGGCTGGTTATTCAACGGGTCAAGGAAGCCCGAGTCACCGTACACGAGGAGGTCGTCGGAGAAATCGGCCCAGGTCTTCTGGTCTTTCTGGGCGTCGGGATGGAAGACACCGAGGCCGACCTGGATTATCTGATTGAAAAAATCCTTCATCTCCGGATTTTTTCGGATCAGGAAGGGAAATTCAATCTCTCTTTACTCGAGACCGGCGGGGCTCTGCTGGTGGTTTCTCAATTTACCCTTTGGGGCGACTGCCGAAAAGGCCGACGCCCATCTTTTTCAGCCTCAGCACCGGCTGCCCAGGCCCAACCCCTCTATGAGCGGTTCATAGAAAAGGCCCGACAGAAAGGGATTCAGGTGGCCGGCGGTCGCTTCCAGGAAATGATGCTGGTCCATCTGATTAATGACGGCCCGGTGACTTTGCTCTTGGACAGCAAAAAAACCTTTTAAGGGATAAAACACTATGACGGACACATCAACGGCACTTCCTCCCTGCATGATCTTTGTCAGTAAGGAAGGGAAATGGTATCACGATGGGGTGGAGATCATTCACCGACCCATATTCCTTTGGATGATTCAGAGTCTGGAAAAGACCGAAGATGGGATTTTTATCGTTCATCTTAACAATCAGAAATGTTACCTGGAAGTGGAAGACACCCCGCTGGTCGTGGTCCGGGCCGATTTAATTCCGGAAAGTCCCGGGGAGTCAGAGCATATCCTCTTGACCTTAAATGATGAAAGACAAGAGAAGCTCGATCCGGAAACCTTAAGCCTCAGTTCGGAAAATATCCTTTATTGCCTGGTGAAAAACGGGCAGATCCCGGCCCGCTTCCTGCGGCACGCCTATTATCAGCTTGCCCAGTTCCTGGAGGAGGATCAGGCCGGAGGATTTATCCTATCCCTGAACAACCGGAAGTATCCAATCCAGGACTTGTCTCACCGTTAAAGAAAATAAACATTCTTTTTCCGGACAGGTTCTGGCCCTCTCTAAAGAACAGGGTGCACAGGGTTGATCAGGAGAAAGGATCTTGACGTTTTTCCCTTTTGGGCCCCAGATTTCCGGATCGGTGGGTCCGAAAAGAAGAAAGGCGGGAATACCCAGGGCAGCCGCCAAATGGGAAACCCCGGAATCGTTTCCCAGATAGCCGGCACATTGACTCAATAACCCAGCCAAAATGGGCAGGGAAATATCTCTGAGAATCGGGAAACCCAGGTTCTCTATTTTTCCGGTCATTTCCCGGGAGGTTTCCGTCTCAACCGGCCCCAGAAGGAAAAAAGGGCGCAGCCCAGTTCGTTGATCAAGGGCCGAGGCCGTTTCTAAAAAGCGTTCCCAAGGCCAATTCTTATTAGGGCTGCCGCTGCCCGGATGAATGGCCCAGCCGGGTCCTTGGTGCCCCTCTCTGGACGTCACCCTCTCCAGGAGTTCCCGGCCTTTCCGGAGATCATCCGGATTGGGGAAAACAGTTTTTTCCGGTTCCACCCAGGGGATTTTTTGAGAGGCCAACATTTCTTTTTGTATGGCCGGTAAAGAGAGCCTCCGCTCCTCATCGGGCTGAGAGGGAATCCATAAAACGTTTTTCAGGCCGGCCCGATTCAGGCCTCGGAGGAATAATTCAGGCTTACGTTTGGAAAAGACAAAGGCCTGTTGAAACGAAGCCAGAAATCGATGAAACGGTTCAGGAAGTCCGGCCTCCTCTTGAAAAAGAGCGGCCCACTCTTTCTGATGGATGGAAACTATCCTTTGGGCATAGAATCGATCCTCTAAGAGGGATAACGTTTCCAGATTTCCGGCTATAGTCCAGGAGGCGTGAGCGGAAAAAATCCGCAAGGAATAGAAGGCCGGCAGAGAGAGGATCAGATCGCCCAGAGCGCCTTGATGAATAAGGAGAATAGGAGCCACAGAATGCCTTCAATCCAAATACTTTCGTTTCCCCAATATTTTAGATCTGAACCACGGGGTTGGTCTTTTACCCCTTTTGCCGATCTGGATCTGACCGGAAAAGTCGATATCGACTGGACCACCTTTCATACCGTTTCTATGGAGCCGGGGACCGTCCGGGGAAATCATTTTCATCCCCAGGTTACCGAATGGTTGTTATTTTGCGGAGGGCCAATCCTCTTGCTATGGCAGGACACGGATTCAAATGAGGTCAAAAAATTCCTTATCAACAACAATCAGACCCTGGTCATTATTCCCCCAGGAGTGAAACACGCCGTTAAAAACATGGGAGAGCACCCTCTGTATTTAATAGCCTTTCGCAGTCCGGCGCCCTCATCCCAGGAGCCGGAAGTGCTCCCCTCTCTCTTAATCGAATAAAGGGGCGGGATTATCCCGCCTCATATTCGTCTTATTCCTTCCTTTGGAGCAGCTCAATGCTGACTCCATCAGGCCCTTCCAAAAAGGCTATACGGAGACTCGGTGAAAAGTCTTTTGGTTCAACAGAGAACCTAACTCCCCTTCCCTTTAGGTCGGCACAAAAACGGTCGAAATCTCCCGGAACCTGAAAGCCAAAGTGATCATTCCCCCAGAGCAGGGCGCTCTTTTTTCCCGGGGTTTCACCAGGTCTTCGTCCACGGATGATCACGGTTATCTCATTAAAAGCCACATAAAATTGAGGGGCACCCAATACCTCTTGGCTTGAAACGATCCTTCCACCTAAATTATCCGAATACCACTGAGCCGCTTTACCAGGGTCCTCACTGATTAAATGAACGTGGTCAAAAACAAGCCCTTTATTCGACATGAAAATCTTCTCCTCCCCTATAACCCCTTCTTATGCCCATTCTTCTTCTCCCGGCAGGGAACATCCTGACATGACGCCCCCTGAATGGCGGACAACAAGTTTTCCCAAACCTATTCCCGGCCTATGGCCTTTTCCACTTTATAGCGGGCCGTAATGGAATTATACAAGGCCTGATTATAATCATTTTCGGCCTGGACATAGGAACCCCGGGCATCGGTGACATCCAGCATGGATCCCACGCCGGCCTTATAACGGCCGGTGGCCAGGGTCAGATTATCTCTAGCACTGCGCAGGGCCTCCCGGGTCACCTCAATCTGTTTGACCGCCAGGGCATGATTAAGAAATTGATTTTGGAGGTTACTGACAACCAACAGTTTCTGGGTACCTTCATTAGCCCTGGCCTGAGTTAGAGTGGCCCGGTATTCAGCCAACTTGGCTTGGCTTTGAAAACCGGAGAAAAAAGGAAAATTGAACTGTAGGCCCATATTAAAGGTTTCATCGTTATTATAAGTTGAGCCTACGTTCCAGCCGTATTTAGCCGTGCCGGTCAGGGTAGGCCAAAATTCCCGCTTGACCCCTTCTACCTGAGCCTCCCAGTAACCAATAACAGCCCTCAGACGGTTTAAAATCGGGTCCCTGTCTAAGGCTTCTTTTTTTAAATCATCCAATTGCCAATTAACCGTTCCCGTTCCCAGATCGTCCTTCAAAGTCATAAGCGGCGGCTGATCCAGACCCATGGCAGCTGACAGGTTAACCCAATTGACCAAGACATCATTCTCCGCCTGGAGCAAGGTCTTCTGGGCGGTGACCACGGCCACTTCCGCCTGGGTCACATCAATCATGGCTTTCAGACCAACCTGATAAAACCCTTTGGCCTGAATAAGATGTTCTTTGGTTCTAAATAAATCCTCTTGACGGACCTTGACCGTCCGCTGGGCCAACAGAACGCCATAATAGGCCTGACGAATGCTGTCAATAACGGAAAGCCGGGTATCTTTGGTTGCCCATTGAAAGGTCTTTAAATCCTCTCGGGAGGCCTGAACCTTGTATTCCCGTCGTCCGAAATCATAGATATTTTGGGACAGGCCCAAATAATAGGTAGTCAGATCAACGGGGAAATTTCCAGGGGATAATAACCCGCCTCCACCGGTTGAGCCGGACCCGCTCGTGGCCGAAGAACTGGTTTTATATTTGGTATAATCGGTCTCAGCGAAAATGTTGGGATAATAGGCCGACAAATTTTGTTTTACCCGGGCTTCGGCTGCTTCCACAGCCATTACTGTCCCCAAGATGGCGGGGTTCTTTTTCAATCCGATTTCCAGACAGGTTTGCAAATCCCATTCCTCAGCCTGACTATTTTGAACCAACGCAAGTAAAGATAAGGCCATTAATAAATAAATCGATTTACACACTATATTTTCCACTGTATTTCTATTCTCATTCACATAATTCCTATAGTAGAACCTAACGAAAGATGAAAACTTGGGTAAGGTATCAGGATTTTTCCTCCCACGCCTTTCACTTGAATCCTCGAACCCAAGAATCCTTGAACCCAATTCGTTTTTATTTTTTTCTAATGGTTTCTCCCGGGGCGACGTTCAATCCGCTAAAATCCCCTTCCCCAACCCAGGGACGAATGATGGTATTGCCCTGAATCCTGGTCTTTGAGGGAATAGACACTCCTTTGCCGACTAAAGTTAAACCCTCTTTTAAATGCCCGGGGAATTCCCGGTTGGGCAGGTCGGCTAGGCCGGTGATCCGGGCCTGTTCCCCCACTCGGCCCTTTTTATCCATGATGACCCGGTTGAGATGAGCCTTAGCCTCAATCTGACAATCGTGCATGATAATGGAGTTGATGACCCGGGCCCCTTTCCCTACTCGGACCCCTGGGAAGAGTACCGACGTTTCCACCCGGCCTTCAATGATCGTATCGGCCCCCAAAAACGATTGAACCACCCGGGCCCCTTTTTGAATGATAACCGGTGAACGATCTCCCTGCAAGCCTTCTTCCTCCAGATTGGTTTGTACTCCCCAGGCCTCGGGATTTAAAACGGACCTGGGGTTTAAGAGATCCATATGGGCAGCGAAATAAAAAGCCAAGGTCCCCACATCCCGCCAATACCCGGAAAAAGGATAAGCATAGACCGCATCTCTTCTGATGGCCCCGGGGATCAGGTCCTGGCCGAAATCCATGGCCCCTGGATCCTGAAGGGCTTTCAGAAGATAGCCTGTCCGGAAAACATAGATGCCCAGGGAGGCCAGGGTGCTTTTTGGTTTCTTCGGTTTCTCTTCCCAATCGATAATTTTTCCGGCCCCGTCCACCTGGGCTATGCCGAAATGCACAGCCTGTTCCGGGGGGACTTCCATCATGGCCACCGTCAGATCCGCTTTCCTTCGTTTATGGAAGGCGATCATCGGGGCATAATCCATGTAATAGATATGGTCCCCGGAAACGATCAGGATCTCTTCAGGATCATAACGGGTCAGATAGTCCAGATTCTGTCTGAGGGCATCAGCCGTCCCTTTATACCAGTCGGAATCCTTTTCCCCGGTATGAGGAGGTAAAATTTTTATGCCCCGATTTCGGCCTTCCAGATCCCAGGCCTTACCCGATCCGATATGGCTCATTAAGGAAAGGGGTTTATATTGGGTCAAGACCCCGACCCGATCCAAGCCCGAATTCATGATATTGCTTAAGGTGAAATCGATGATCCGATAATTTCCGCCAAAGGGGACGGCGGGTTTGGCCCGGGCCTCGACCAGGGCATTTAACCGGCTGCCCACTCCGCCGGCCAACAGCATAACCAGAGTTTTACTCATGATACGGTGGCTCCGGAAGGGATCTCCGGAGAAGCAAAAGCATCCTCTTCCAAATAGGGATTAAGAATACAATTGGCTCCCACCCTAATTTGGGGTGGAAGATGGGTATTCCGTCCGATGATGGTCAATCCGGAAGACAGGAGATGAGGGAAGGCCCGGTTCGGTTTCCCTTTCGGGCCCCCGCCGATTCGGGCCTTTTCCCCAACCCGGACCCGTTTATCGGTGATGACCTTTTTAAGAACTGCCCCTGATTCAATAATGGTGTCAAAAAAAAGGATGGAATCCTCCACCACCGCTCCCTCCTCAATATGGACGCCGGGGAACAAAACACTCCTTCGCACATTTCCTTCGACCACACAGCCGCTGGTCAGCAAAACCTGATCTACCTGAGCCTGCCGGGCCACAATGGCCGGCTGCCGTTCCCGGATCCGTTCGTGTTCCAGGTTGGTCCTGATTTGCCAGGACTTCAAATCAATCCGGGAGTCCGGTCCAAAGAGGTCCATATGGGTCCGCCAATATTCATCCAGGGTGCGGGTGTATCCCCAATAGCCGGAAAAAGTATATCCAAAAACCCGGTACTGTTGAACCAGGTTGGGCAGGATATCCCGGCCGAACTCAATGGCCTCCCGGCCGGTGTGGGGATGGGTACCCTTAAGAACCTCCAATAGAACTTTGGTCTTAAATAAATAAATCGTCAGGGAGGCCCATTGGGATTGAGGCTGGGCCGGTTTTTCCTGGTAGCCGATTAACCGTCCCCCGGAGTGCCCTTTAGTTGTTTTTATGGTCCCCAATCCGAATCGGTTAGCCTCATTAAGCGAGACCTTGATAAATCCCACGGTAACATCCGCCTCCCGGTCCTGATGAAACTGGATCATACCTTTATAATCCATCCGATAGATATGATCACCGGAAACGATCATGACCAGGTCCGGATTATTTTCATAGATGAACTCCAGATTATGGGCCACGGCATCGGCCGTCCCTTTATACCAATCCGAATCCTGCTGCCCCTTGGAAGGCGGCAATAAGGCCACCTGACGGCGGTGTCCGTGCATATCCCAAGCGGCACCATTGCCGATGTGGGTGATCAAGGAGGCTGAGCGGTATTGGGAGAGGATACCCACTTGCCCGATACGGGCGTGCATCAGATTGCTCAAGGCAAAATCAATGACCCGGAAATTCCCGGCAAAGGGCAAGGCGGATTTCGGCCGATTATAGGTCAGGACACTCAGTTCATCGACCCGGCCGCCGGCCAGGATAAAGGCCAGGATACTGGCCATCGGCATACCTCCTTCATAAAAGTCTTGCCAAAAATAATTTGATATTGTTTAATAAATAAACAGAAACACCAAAGTTGTCAATTATAATAAGCTGCCGCCCATGTTCAAAATCCTCGATCTTTTTAGAAAAAGCAAAACCAGCCAACAGGTCTCGGCCGAGAAAACCTTTCTCCTGCATAAGTACGACCATTTTAAAGCCGTGCTCACGGAAAACAACCAGGCCCTGGAAATCATCACCGATCTGGAACTTTTTTTTTATGAAGACCGGCCCTTCACTTTGGATTACGTACAGACCCAGACGGAAAAACTCCTCTCCGTGGTCTGCCGCATTGCTGAAGATTTAAATGCCCAAGCCGGGGCCAAGTATACGGACCTATTCGAAGCCGTGGGAAAAGTGAGCCTGGAGGTTAAAGGAGCTATGGAACGGAGGAAGCCCTTAGCCCCGACCCCCTTGGTCCTGCCTCTGGACCAGATTGATCTCAGAAATCTGACCGAGGTCGGCGGCAAGGCCGCCAATCTGGGGGAAATGCTTAACCGGGTTAAACTCCCGGTTCCTCAGGGGTTTGCCGTGACGGCTTACGCCTGCCAACATTTTCTGAACTTTAATCACTTTCCCCAACAAATCGAAAAACACTTAAGGAATCTGGATGTCAACGATACGGAAAGCCTCATGGCGGTCAGTCGGGAAATCCGTGCTCTGGTCATTTCCGGACAACTCCCTCCGGAGTTGGAAGAGACTATCGTTCAAGCCACTCGGACCTTAAGAGATCAAAGCCCCCCGCCCTTTCGTCTGGCCGTCCGCAGCAGTGCCACGAGCGAAGACTCCGAAGCCAGTTTCGCCGGCCAGCATTCCACGGTCTTGAATGTGACCGAAGAAACCGTCACCCGGGCCTACAAAGAGGTCGTGGCCAGCACCTATACGCCCCGGGCCATCTTTTATAGAAGAAGCAAAGGGTATCTTGAAGAGGACGTGATCATGAGTGTAGCCTGCATCCTCATGGTTGATGCCCTGGCCAGCGGGGTACTCTACACCGTCGACCCCAATGACAGCAGTAAGGAAGTGATCCTCATCAGCGCCCTCTGGGGTTTAGGAGAAGCCCTGGTCGATGGTTCCCGAAACGCTGACTATTATCAGATTAATAAAGCCAATCGGCAGATTGAAATCGAAGAAGTGGTCCGTAAGCAAATGCGGGTGGCTTCTGATCCGGTAGAAGGGACCAAACAGGAAGCGGTGGCCCATGCCTTTGCGGACAAACCCTGCCTGACTACTTCTCAAATCCAGCTTCTGGTCAAATACGCCCTGGCCCTGGAAGCCCACTATAAAATGCCCCTGGATATAGAATGGGCCGTTGATCAAAACCACCGGCTTTATATCCTTCAAGCCCGTCGGTTGCGGTTCAACCAACCCACTCCAACCGAGATGACCGATCCCGAACTTAACCTGGATGCCCACCCTATATTACTGGAGGGAGGGGCCTCGGCTTCTAAAGGGGTAGCCGCCGGGCTGGCTTATATCCTAAAGTCCGATCACACTCTCTTCAATATTCCTGAAGGGTCCATATTAGTGGCCCCGCAGACTTCCCCGCGCTATGTGCCGATCATCGGCCGGGTCAAAGGCATTATTACCGATATCGGTAGTGTCACCGGGCATATGGCTTCCGTAGCCCGGGAATTTCAGATCCCTACCCTGGTGGGCACGGAAAACGCCACCTCGGTCATTCGCCATGGTGAAGAAATTACCCTGGATGCCGCCAACGCCGTGGTCTATCAGGGGAGGGTGGAAGGCCTGATAAAAAAAGGAAAGCCCTTAAATCCCATGAAGGGAGGCCCGACCTATAAAATCCTGGAAAGCGCCTTAAAAAAGATCGCCCCCCTGAATCTTTTTGATCCCAAACATGAAAACTTCCGACCCCAGTCCTGCGAGACCATCCATGATATCATTCGTTTTGCCCATGAAATGGCCATGCAGGAGATGTTCCAGATCGGGCAGGATATCGAGGGGGATAAAAATGTCGCTGTTCGCTTCCGCGCCCCTTTGCCCCTGAATCTGTACTTCATCGATCTGGGAGGAGGGCTTACTCTAAACCCGGAGCAGAAAGTGGCCTTCCCCAAAAATCTTCTTTCCGTGCCTTTTAAGGCCCTCTATGAAGGCATGACCCATGAAGGGATCAGTTGGCTGGGGCAGGACAAGATCAGTTGGAGCGGATTCGGGTCCATCTTAATGGAAAGCATTATAAATGATCCGGAAAAGGCCGGACACATGGGCGGGCCCAGTTATGCCGTCCTGACGGAGAAATACCTGAACTTCAGTTCCCGCCTGGGGTATCACTTCGCCACCATCGACACCTATTGCGGGAACAACATCAACAATAACTATATCACCTTTTATTTCAAGGGCGGGGCGGCCGATATTGATCGCCGCTCCCGCCGGGCTTTGCTGATTTCTTCCATCCTGAAAAAATTAGGCTTCAAAGTGGACCAAAAAGGGGATATGGTCAAAGGGGAGCTGAAAAAGCACAACTCCTATCTGGTCCAGGAGAAGCTGAATTTCCTGGGCCGCCTGATGGGGGCGATTCGCCTCCTGGACATGGTCCTGGATGACGATCGGAAAATCGACTGGTACAAAGAACAGTTCTTCAAAGGAAATTATACCTTCAAATGGGAATCCGCC
>Ga0233425_10011100_pt1 | contig 10664 bp, 12 predicted proteins | sample Watercolumn_Towu_2_FD_181712 | JGI IMG/M metagenome (GOLD analysis project Ga0233425, IMG submission 181712) | Freshwater microbial communities from Lake Towuti, South Sulawesi, Indonesia - Watercolumn_Towuti2014_140_MG | ecosystem: Environmental > Aquatic > Freshwater > Lake | place... | reverse complement strand
CGGCATCGCGCTCAACGTCATCTCCGGGGTCGCGCGCGTGTCGATGACCGACGTCATTCGAGGCGTCAATCCGTTCCTGATCGCCCAAGTGATATGCCTGATCGCCATGGTCTTCATGCCCCAACTGGTGATGTGGCCGTATCGCTATCTGATGGGCCTGCCTTTCGTCTGGTGAGAATTGAAAAACGTTCGAAACGACAACGATAGGAGGAGCACCATGCGTCATCTCAGGACTTTGATCGTCGCGGCGGCCGCCGCGATCGGCTTCGCCGGCACGGCGAACGCCCAGTTCGAGGCGCGGAACATCCGCGTTTCCAACGGCGTCAATCAGGAGCACCCGGTCGGCAACGGCCTCGCCAAGATGGCGAGCTGCGCCGCCGAGAAGTCGGGCGGCAAGATGCGCGTCCAAGGCTTTTGGGGCGGCGCGCTCGGCGGCGACCTGCAGGCGACTCAGGCGCTGCGTTCCGGCACGCAGGAAATGGTCATCACCTCGTCCTCGCCGTTGATCGGCATCTTGCCCGATCTCGGCGTCTTCGACCTGCCCTTCCTCTTCGCCAACGAAAAGGAAGCGGATGCGGTCCTCGACGGCGATTTCGGCAAGTACATTTCCGACAAGCTGCCGGGCGTCGGGCTGGTCAACCTGGCCTATTGGGAGAACGGGTTCCGGAACCTGACCAACTCCCGCCGCCCGGTCGCCAAGCTCGAGGACCTGCAGGGCCTGCGCGTGCGCGTGATGCAGAACAACGTCTTCCTCGACACCTTCCGCACCGTCGGGACGAACGCGGTGCCGATGGCCTTCCAGGAAGTCTTCAGCGCGCTCGAGACCAAGGCGATCGACGGCCAGGAGAACCCCTTCGTCACCATCGACACCTCGAAGATGTACGAAGTGCAGCGCTTCCTTTCGGTCACGCGCCACGCCTACACGCCGTTCCTGGTGCTCTACTCGAAGGCGCTCTGGGACAAGCTCTCGAAGGACGAGCAGGCGGCGCTGCAGGCCTGCGCGATCGAAGGCCGGAACGAACAGCGCCGGGTCTCGCGCCAGCTCAGCGACACCTCGCTCGCCAATCTCAAGAAGCACGGCATGCAGGTGAACGAGCTGGCGACGGCCGAGCAGGGGCGCTTGCGCGACGCGGTCAAGCCGGTCTACGAGCGCCACTCGGCGACCATCGGCAAGGAGACGGTCGATCGCATGACCGCCGCCTTGACGCAGTTGCGCAAGTAGAGCGGGAACATCGGGCCCGGCCGGCGGCCTGTCCGCCGGCCGGGTATCGCGTCATGAAGATCGTCGCCCTCGAGACGCTTCGGCTCGGCGAATTCGCCAATCTGCTCTGGCTGCGCCTGCATACCGACGAAGGCATCGTCGGCCTGGGCGAGACGTTTTTCGGCCCCGGCGCGGTCGACGCCTATTTGCACGAACAAGCGGCGCCGCGCCTGCTCGGCAAGGACCCGCTCTCGATCGACGCGCTCGGCGCCGGGCTTTCGAACTATCTCGGCTGGCGTTCGGCGGGCGCCGAGACGCGGGGGAATTCCGCGGTCGACATCGCGCTTTGGGACGTCTTCGGCAAGGCGCACAAGATCCCGGTCGCGGTCGCGCTCGGCGGCAAGAGCCGCGAGGACATCCGCGTCTACAACACCTGCGCCGGCTACAAATACATTCGCGACGCTCGTTCGCAAAAGGTCGCCAACTGGCATCTCGGCGAAGGCGACGGACCCTACGAGGACCTCGATGCCTTCCTCAACCGCGCGGGCGACCTCGCTCGGTCCCTGCTGGATCAGGGCATCACGGGCATGAAGATCTGGCCCTTCGACATCGCCGCCGAGCGGACCAATGGCTGGGACATCTCGTCCGAGGAACTCGCGCGCGCGCTCAGGCCGTTCGAGGACATCCGCAAGGCCGTCGGCGACAAGATGGACATCATGGTCGAGTTCCATTCGCTCTGGAGCTTGCCCATGGCCAAGCGGCTCGCGCGGGCGCTCGAGCCCTACGGCACCTATTGGCACGAGGACCCGTTTCGCCTCGACAACATCGGCGACCTCGCCGACTACGCGCGCCACTCCAAGGCTTGGGTTTGCGCGTCGGAGACGCTCGCCTACACCCATTCCTTTCGCGAATATCTCGAAAGCGGCGCCGCGGGCGTCGCGATGCTCGATCTCTCCTGGTGCGGCGGCCTGACGGAGGCCCGCAAGATCGCCGGCATGGCCGAGGCCTATCACGTGCCGGTCGCGCCGCACGACTGCACCGGCCCCGTGGTCTACGCCGCGTCGTGCCATCTCTCGCTTCACGCCCGCAACGCCCTGATCCAGGAATCGGTGCGCGCGTTCTATACCGGATGGTACCGCGAGGTTGCCGAAGGACTGCCCGTCGTGAAGAACGGCCGGGTCTCGATTTCGGATCGGCCCGGGCTCGGCATCGAGCTCAGACCCGGTCTCGAAAAACGCGCCGACGCGAGCATCCGGATCAGCCGGCTCTAGAGCAAGATCCGATCGAACGGAAGCGATTCGGCGATTCCATTCGATCCGATCACGCTCCGAGCCGCGAGATCAGAAGGCCTTGAGCACGCCGTCGACCACTTTCTTGGCGTCGCCGAACAGCATCATGGTGTTCGGCCGATAGAACAGCTCGTTGTCGACGCCGGCGTAGCCCGAGGCCATCGAGCGCTTGACGAAAAGCACGGTCTTGGCGCGCTCGACATCGAGGATCGGCATGCCGTAGATCGGGCTCGTCTTGTCGGTCTTGGCGGCCGGATTGGTCACGTCGTTGGCGCCGATGACGAAGGCGACGTCGGCGGTCGCAAATTCCGAGTTGATGTCCTCGAGCTCGAAGACCTCGTCATAGGGCACGTTCGCTTCGGCGAGCAGCACGTTCATGTGCCCCGGCATGCGCCCGGCCACGGGATGGATGGCGTATTTGACGCTCACGCCCTCCTTCTTCAGGTGATCGGCCATTTCGCGCAGCGCGTGCTGGGCCTGCGCCACCGCCATGCCGTAACCGGGCACGATGATGACCGAACCCGCGTTTTTCATGATGAAGGCGGCATCGTCGGCCGAGCCGGACCGATAGGTCCGGTCCTTGGCCTGGCCGCCGGCCGCCGCCGCGGTCTCGCCGCCAAAGCCGCCGAGGATGACCGAGATGAAGGAGCGGTTCATCCCCTTGCACATGATGTACGAAAGGATCGCGCCCGAGGACCCGACGAGGGCCCCGGTGATGATCAGCGCCGTGTTCTCGAGCGTGAAGCCGATGCCGGCCGCCGCCCAGCCCGAGTATGAATTCAGCATCGACACGACGACCGGCATGTCGGCGCCGCCGATCGGGACGATGATCAAGAAACCGACGATGAAAGCGAGCGCCGTCATCGCCCAGAAGCTCGTATAGCTCTCGGTCGCGCAGAAATGCGCCATCAGCGCGGCGATCGCGATGCCGACCGCGAGATTGAGCGGATGCTGGCCCTTGAAGACGATGGGCGCGCCGGACATCAGGCCCTGCAGCTTGGCGAAGGCGATGACCGAGCCCGAGAACGTGATGGCGCCGATGACGACGCCCAAGGCCATTTCGATCCGGCTCGCGACCTTGATCGAACCGACCGAGCCGATGCCGTAGGCGTCGGGCGCATAGAGCGCGGCCGCCGCGACGAGCACGGCCGCGAGGCCGACCAGCGAATGGAAGAAGGCGACGAGCTGCGGCATCGCCGTCATCTCGATCCGCCGCGCAACCACCGCGCCGACGCCGCCGCCGAGCACGAGACCGGCCAGGATCAGTTCGAAGGACAGCACCGAGGGCGAGAGCAGCGTCGTCACCACGGCGATCGCCATGCCGATCATGCCGTAGAGGTTGCCCTGGCGCGCGCTTTCCGGGCTCGACAGCCCGCGGAGACTCAGGATGAACAGGACGCCCGAGACGAGATAGAGGAGTGCGGCGAGATTGGCGGACATGGCGCGCTACTTCTTCTTCTTTTGGAACATCGCGAGCATGCGCTGGGTGACCAGGAAGCCGCCGAAGATGTTGACCGCCGCGAGCGCGACGGCGAGGAAGCCGAGGACCTTCGAAAGCGAGAGCTCGGAAGGCCCCGCCGCGATCAGCGCGCCGACGACAATGACCGAGGAAATCGCGTTGGTCACCGACATCAGGGGCGTATGCAGCGCCGGCGTCACGCTCCAGACCACGTAATAGCCGACGAAGATCGCCAGCACGAAAATCGACAGGCGAAAGATGAAGGGGTCGATGCCGAGCGCGTCCATGATCAGGCTCCCTGGGCGAAGGCGGGATGCACGACTTGGCCGTCGCGCGTCAGCACCACGCCCTTCACGGTCTCGTCGTTCCAGTCGATCTTGAGCGCCTTGCTCGTCTTGTCGATCAAGGGCGACAGGAAGTTGAAGAGGTTCTTGGCGTAGAGGCTCGAGGCGTCGACGGCGATGCGCGACGGCACGTTGAGGTGGCCGACGATCCGAACGCCGCCGACCTCGACGGTCTCTCCCGGCTTGGCGAGCGCGCAATTGCCGCCCGCTTCGACCGCGAGATCGACGATCACCGAGCCCGGCTTCATCGAGCGCACCATCTCCTCGCTGATCAGGCGGGGCGCCGGGCGCCCGGGGATCAGCGCGGTCGTGATGACGACGTCCTGCTTCTTGATCGTCTCGGCGATCAGCGCGGCCTGCTTCTGGCGATAGCCTTCGCTCATTTCCTTGGCGTAGCCGGCGGCCGTCTGGGCCTGCTGGAACTCCTCGTCGATGACGGCGACGAAATTCGCGCCGAGGCTCTCGACCTGTTCCTTGGTCGCGGGGCGGACGTCGGTCGCGGACACGACGGCGCCGAGGCGCCGCGCGGTCGCGATCGCCTGCAACCCGGCGACGCCCACGCCCATGACGAAGACGCGCGCCGGCGCGATGGTGCCTGCCGCGGTCATGAGCATCGGGAAGGCGCGGCCGAATTCGGCTGCCGCGTCGAGCACGGCGCGGTAGCCCGCGAGATTGGCCTGCGAGGACAAGACGTCCATCGACTGGGCGCGCGAGATGCGGGGCATCAACTCCATGGCCGCGGCGACGAGGCCGGCCTGGGCGAAGGCCTTGATCTGGTCCTTGTGGCGATGGGGATCGAGCGTCGCGACCAGCCAGGCGCCGGTCTTGGCGCCGGCAAGCTCGTCCGGGCCTTCCGCGCCGCCGATCGGCCGCGCGACCTTGAGAATGATGTCGGCGTCCGCCAACGCGCCGCGCGCGTCGCCCGCGATCTCCGCACCGGCGGCGCGGAACGCGTCGTCGGGGATCGAGGCGCCGGCTCCTGCGCCCGTTTCGACCGCGACCGTCGCGCCGAGACCGACGAACTTCTTGACCGTTTCGGGCGTGGCCGCGACGCGCTTTTCGGACGCGCGCCGCTCCTTGAGCACCGCGATTTTCATCGAACGAACTCTACGGGTTTGGAAAGGACCGGATCAGGTCAGGAACAATCCCATCAAGGCCACGATCGCCACGACAATGATCGTGCCCCACAGGGCCATGGTCTTGAAGGTCTCGTAGGTCTGCTGCTGCTGAGAGATGTCCATCTTTTTTCCTCGTTGCATGAAGGCTTTCGGACGGGCGGTTACTATAGCCAAACTCGAATGCGCCGCAACGCGGCAAAGAGCCGCGCGAAAGGGTCTTCCGTTATTGCGGCGAGCGTTTGGCCAGGATGCGCTGAAGTGTCCGTCGGTGCATGTTGAGGCGCCGCGCCGTCTCCGAGACGTTGCGGTCGCACTGCTCGAACACCCGCTGAATGTGCTCCCAGCGCACGCGGTCGGCCGACATCGGCTTCTCGGGCGGCGGCGGGATGGCCCGGTCGCGATTGGCGAGCGCGGCGTCGACGTCGTCGGCGTCGGCGGGCTTGGCGAGGTAGTCGATGACGCCTGCCTTGACCGCCGCGACTGCGGTCGCGATGTTGCCGTAACCGGTCAGCATGACGATCCGGAGATCGGCCCGCGACTTGCGGAGCGCCTCGACCACGTCGAGGCCGGAGCCGTCGGCGAGCCGCAGATCGACCACCGCGTAGGCCGGCGGATTGCGGCGCGCGATGTCGAGGCCCTCGGCGACCGAGCCCGCGGTCGTCACCTTGTAGTTCCGCTTTTCCATGGCGCGCGCGAGACGCGTGCGGAACGGCTCGTCGTCGTCGACGATCAGCAACGTCTTGAGTTCGGCGTCCGGCGACGTCGTCATGCCTTCTCCTCCGAAGAATCCTTGGCGCGAGCCTCGAGCACGGGGCGCAGCCAACTTACGACAACCCTGGCCCCGCCGCCACTGCGGTTGCCGAATTCGACCTTGGCGCCCGTTCGTTCGAGCAGCGTCTTGGAAATGAAGACCCCGAGCCCCATCCCGCCCGATTCTGGGCGCGTCGAGATGTAGGGTTCGCCGATCCGCGCCAGCACGTCGTAGGGAAAGCCCGGGCCGTCGTCCTCGACCGCGACCGACGCGGTCGTCTGGTCCCAGGCGACGCGGAGCGCGACCTCGCCGGTCGCGAAGTCGACCGCGTTCTGCACCAGATTGCCGAGGCCGTGGGCGATCTCGGGCGCATGCGCGCAGACCGGCGCGGGCGAATCGTCGATGCTCCCGGCGTCCATTCGCAACGCGACGCCGTCGCGCCGATGAGGCTCGGACGCCTGCTCGACGATCGCCGGCAGCGCCTGGCGCATGAAAGGATCGTCGCCGCCCGGTCGCCGCGCGAGATCGCCCAGAATCTGGCGGCAGCGCGCGGTCTGGCTTTGCAGGAGGTCGATGTCTTCGCGCAGCGGGCTTTCCGCGGGCAGCTCGCGAGCGATCTCCTTGGCGATGACCGCGATGGTACCGAGCGGGGTGCCGAGTTCGTGCGCCGCCGCGGCCGCCAAGCGCCCGAGCGCGGCCAAGCGGAGCTCGCGGTCGAGCGCGGCGTGAGTCGCGGCAAGGGCATCGGACATCGCCCGCGCTTCCGCCGCGATTCGCCACGCGTAAGTCGAGATGAAGACGATCCCCGAGGTCAGCGCCGTCCAAATGCCGAAGACGTAGATATCGGGAAGATCGAAGGGTTGGAACCATGGCAGCGGCTCGTGAAAAAGGGCGAGCCCGCTCACGCAGGCAAGGGCGAGAATGTCGAGCACGGCCGTCGAGCGGAGCGACAACACCGTCGCCGAAATCGTCACCGGAACCAGGAACAAGAAGGCGAAGGGATTGATCAGGCCGCCGGTGAAATAGAGCAGCACCGCGAGTTGCACGATGTCGAAGCCGAGGGCGATCGTGGCGGCGCGGTCGGTCAGTTGAACCGCGGCGCGGGCCGGGTGGCTCTCGACCAGATTGAGCAAGACCGAGGCGCCGATCGCGGCGAACGCCGGCTCGAGCGGAAGCTCGTAACCGAAACCCCAGCGGACGATGGTAATCGCCCCGGTCTGGCCGATGATCGCGACCCAGCGCAGCAGCACGAGCGTGCGCAAACGAACGCGGCCGGAGCCGCGCCGCGCGGGCACTTCGTCGTCTTTCGCGTCGGGCGCCTGGGCCAAAACCAGATCCTTGTCCGGCCGAGGCCGATCAATACCACGATGCCATAAGGAGCCTAAGGTTTTTTCGAGAGGCTCGAGTATCCTATGTTCCGGCCCCGTTCCGTTCATCCATTGCATGAACATTGATGGACAATAAGTAGAACATAAAGAGGATGCACCACAAGGGATGGACGCGACTCGAAAACCCCCGCCGAGGGCTCGGATATATCAGAAATCGCTCACAATTCCCTTGATGGCCCAGTCGCCATAGCGGGTCGGTTCGGGGCCTTTGGGGCCGCCGACTTCGCCCGGCGGCTGGTCGAGGACGGTCGCAGGCTCGGCCGGCGACGTCGGCGCCGGCGGCCGCGGTTTGGATTTCGGGTCTTCGGGGTGAGCAGGATCGCGCATCGCCGTCTTGAAGCTTTTGTCGATTTCCATACATAGATAGGCCAAGACCGCTGCAATGTCAGGCGGCGATCGGCGAAAGGGACCACGCACATGAACTACGCCCGAACGGCGCTTCTCCTCGCGGCCCTGACCGGCCTGTTCCTGGCGGTCGGCTACATGATCGGCGGCGAGAGCGGCATGCTGATCGCGCTTTTGGTCGCGGGCGGCATGAACCTTTTCGCCTACTGGAATTCGGATTCCATGGTGCTGTCGATGAGCCATGCCGAGGAGGTCGATCCCTCGCGCGCGCCCGGGCTTTACGATCTGACGCGCCAGCTGGTCGAGCGGGCGGGCCTGCCGATGCCCCGGCTCTATGTCATTCGCGAGGACCAACCCAATGCCTTCGCCACCGGACGCAATCCCGAGCACGCGGCCGTCGCGGTGACGACGGGGCTGATGGACCGCCTGTCGAGCGAGGAACTCGCCGGCGTCATCGCCCACGAGCTCGCCCATATCAGGAACCGCGACACGCTGATCATGACCGTCACGGCGACCATCGCCGGCGCGCTCGGCATGCTCGCCAACATGGCGATGTTCGCGGGTCACGGCCGGTCGGACGAGGAGGGGCGGCCGAGCGGCGGGCTCGGCATGATCGGCGGCCTCCTGGTCATGATCCTCGCGCCGCTCGCGGCGTCGTTGGTGCAGATGGCGATCAGCCGAAGCCGCGAATACGAGGCCGATGCCATGGGCGCGGCGATCTGCGGCAATCCGCTCTGGCTCGCGTCCGCGCTCGAGCGCATCCACGCCTTCGCCCATGCCATTCCCAATCGCGCAGCCGAGGCCAATCCGGCGACCTCGCATCTCTACATCGAAAACCCGCTCTCGGGCGGCGGGCTCGCCAGCCTCTTTTCGACCCATCCCTCGACCGAAGACCGCGTCGCGCGCCTCCAGGAGATGGCGCGGACCTACGGCAGCGCCGACTACCGCGCCGCCGGCCCGGTCGCGCCTTCTCCGACACGCCGCCGCGGCCCTTGGGGCTGACGAAATCTATTTCTTGGCCTCGAGGATGGCCCAGGAGCCGCTGGCCGTGAGCAACGGACGGTCAGCGCATCGGACCTCGGCGCGAACGAAAGCGACCTGCCGTCCCATGCGCGTCATTTGCGCCTCGCCTTCGACCCAGTCGCCGGCGCGCGCGGCCGAAATGAAGTCGCAGTTGAGATTGATGGTCGCGCAAGGTCCGCCCTTGAGGGCGTGAAACACCAGCCAACCCATCATGGTGTCGACCACCGTCGTCAGCATGCCGCCATGGAGCATGCCGTAGGGATTGGCATGCCGGGCCTCGACCAGAAAGCCGAAACGAACGCGATCGGTCGAATCCGTCGGGACGTGATAGATCGGACCGACGAAATGCTCGAAGCTTTGGTGCCGTCCCGATTGCGCGATCGGCACGAAATCCGGCGGAATGGCGGCGGTCATGGACTTGCTCTGGCTCGGGCAAGGTCGCGTTCATGCCAGGCGATCCCGGGCCTCGCCCTGCGGCGCGCCTCGAGCGTCGGCAAGATCGCGGATCCGGCTCCCGCCTTGAGGGTCGCATCAATCCAAGTTTCCACGAAAAGATCGCGCTGGGCGTGGCTGCCGCCCAACGATTGCAACAGCGGCTGAACCGGGCCGAGCGCCGCGGCGGCTTCGGCGTGGCTCTCCCTTGCATGGGCAATCAGCCCGCGAAAAGCCGGGAGCGCCGCGTCGCGCCAAACGCCGCCCGTCCTCGCCGCGTGGGCCGCGAGGCTCTTTTTCATCTCCTCGACCTTGGCGTCCCGCCCCGCGCGCGCGAGCGCGTAGCCGTAGTGAAGATCGAGGAACGGCAGCACATGCTCCCTCGTCCGTCCCGCGACATGGTCGGCGACGTCCCGCCAGCGCGCTCCGACCGACGTTCCCGCGAGCTCGAGGCGCCAAAGCAAGGAAATGGCGTTCGCTTGATCCTGGCTGTAGGTCTTGTCCTGGCCCCAGACCCAGCGATCATAGAGCGCGAGCGCGTCGGTCGGTTGGTCGAGATCGATATGGAACAGCGCGACATGCCACCAATTGTGGGTGAGCATGAAGGAATTGCAGTCTGTCCAGGTATCGGCGTGCTGGCCCATCCAGGCGAGGCCTTCGCGGGTTCGCCCCTCGGTCAGCATGACGTGGGCGACGGCGTGATGGGCCCAAGGATCGCGTCGATCGATCTCGACCGCCTTGCGTCCCGCGGCCTCCGCTTCGCGCAACCTGTTGGTCTGCTCGTAGCCGAAAGCCAGCATGCCGTGAACGTAATGATTGTCGGCGTTCGCCGGCAGGACGCGTTTGACCAGGTCGAGCATGGCGGCGAGATCGCCGCGGTTGAACGCGAGATACTGGCCGAATTTGTTGGCGTTGAGATCGCTCGGCCAGCGCTCTGCCATCTCGCGGGCGATCCCCGTGCCGCGCGCCCCCTGGTCCCGAGCGGCCGCTTCGACGACGGCAAGAAAGGCGCGTTCGCGCGCGCTGGCCTTGGGCGCGCCGGCATGCGCCGCGTCGAGATAGGGCCGCGCGAGCGCCTTGCTGTCGCCCTGTTCGAGAAAGAGCATGAGCTGCGCAGCCATGGCGTTGGCCAGGACGCAGCCCGGATCACGCTTCGCCGCGTCCAGAATGACCGCGAAATTCTTGCGATAGCCCAGGAATTCGCCGACGAAGGTGTCGACGGCGCGAACGGTCTCGGGGTCGTCGGTCGAGACGGGATTGCCGAGGGCGACTTGGAGCATGGTCCGACGTTAGACGTCCGCTCGCCAAAAGCAA
>Ga0233425_10011099_pt1 | contig 10664 bp, 2 predicted proteins | sample Watercolumn_Towu_2_FD_181712 | JGI IMG/M metagenome (GOLD analysis project Ga0233425, IMG submission 181712) | Freshwater microbial communities from Lake Towuti, South Sulawesi, Indonesia - Watercolumn_Towuti2014_140_MG | ecosystem: Environmental > Aquatic > Freshwater > Lake | place: Indonesia... | reverse complement strand
GACTTTGACCTCGCGGTCGAGCTCCTTGGCTTGACGCCGGAGCAGTGGCGCAATCCTCCGATGGTGCCTGACGAGGACGCCGACGAGCGGGCGTTGCGCCAGCTCATCGAGCAGTTCGGTGCTGCGCACGGCATCAGCCCGCTCTTCGACGCCGCCGAGGTCGCCAAGATCGCCGCGGCGCCCATCGAGGATTGGATGGTCTTCCTCCACCCCGAGCAGCGCAACGTCGTCGATCGCAGCTACGACGGTCCCGCTCGTGTTCGCGGTTCAGCGGGAACCGGCAAGACCGTCGTCGCCTTACACCGAGCTGCGGCCCTCGCGCACCGCTACCGCGACGAAGGTCCGATCCTGTTCACGACGTTCATCAACACCCTGCCGCCAGTCTTCGAGCAGCTCTACGGTCGCCTGCCCAACTCGATCGCGGATGCCGTCGAGTTCAAGAACCTCGACAAGTTGACGCGCGCAGTGTGCGCGCAGGCCGGTTACAACGTCGCCCTCGACATGGGGAAGGTCAACTCCGCATACGCGAGCGCATGGAACAAGGTCGCGGTCGAAGGTTCGCCCATCAAACGCGCTGGCCTCACGCGCCAATACGTGCGCGACGAGATCACGTCGGTCATCAAGGGCCGTGCAATTCAGAGCATCGACCTGTATCTCGGTCTGGAGCGCACCGGCCGGCGCACACGATTCGGCGAACCACTGCGCCGCCAGGTTTGGGATCTCATGGTTCGCTGGGACGCTGAGATGCACGAGCGAGGCACGATCGACTTCGTCGACATCGTGCGCCAAGCCCGAGATATCGCGCGGCAGGACGCCCAGCCGCGATATCGCGCCGCGATCATCGACGAGTCGCAAGACATCTCGCTCGTGGGTTTGCAATTCGTGTGTGCGCTCGTCAACGGCAGCGGTATTGATCGTTCTGACGGGCTCCTCCTCGTCGGCGACGGGGCACAGCGCATCTACCCGGGAGGGTTCACACTTCGCCAAGCTGGTATCGAGGTTGGCGGTCGCGCGACCGTTCTGAAGACGAACTACCGCAACACCGCAGCGATCATCGGCGCGGCGATGGCGGTAGCGGGCCGAGAGTCCGTCGACGACCTCGGCGAGGAGTATCACCGTGGAGATGAGGCTGCCGAGGCGATCCGATCCGGTGGGTTCGTCCCCCGGCTTGTGGCCTGCTCCGACGAATCGGTCGAGCGAAAGTGGATCGTCGACACGATCCGGCAACTCGAGAACGATGGTGTGATGGGCCTCGGCGACATCGCGATCTTCGTGCCGACGAACCGCCAGGTGGACGAGGTCATCGCCCTGTTGAAGGCGGAGCAGCTGACCGCGATCAAGCTCGACAAGTACGACGGCCGAACGACTCCTGAAGTCAAGGTGGGAACGTTTCACCGAGCCAAGGGTCTCGAGTTCAAGGCCGTGTTCTTGCCCGGTGTCACCAACGGCGTGTTTCCACGGCCACAGGACATCGGCCAGGACAACGAGGAGTACGCCGAGCAACGCGCGCTCGCGATCGCCCAGCTGTTTGTCGCGATGACTCGCGCACGCGACGCACTGTTCGTCTTGTGCAGTGGCGACCCGACGCCAGAGATCGAGAACGCCCTCGCCAAGTTCGAGGTCGTGAACGCGTGAGCTGTGTCCCACCGACCGCGTGCCGTCCGGACCCAGTCGACCGCGTGCGCCTCGAAACCCGAGGGGATCTGAGAATTGCGATGCAGAGGTCGTCGCAACACCATGACCGAACTCGTCCACACTGAATCACGCCCCACTCCCAAGAACCTCCCCGAGCGGCCGCCTGCCGTCGGTGACCTCGTTCAGGTTCGCTCTCGCCGCTGGTTCGTCGAGGACGTGATCGAGGCTGCGACGGTCGGGCAGTCGGTCCGAGTGCGTCTTGCCTGCGCTGACGACGACGCCCAGGGTACCGAGATCGAGGTCTTCTGGGACTACGAGATCGACCGGCGGATCTTCGAGGAGGAGAACTGGGCCGATCTCGCCGGCCGCGGCTTCGACGAGCCACGGCATTTTGCTGCGTTCCTCCACACGCTGCGCTGGAACTGCGTCACGGCGACCGACCCTTCGCTATTCCAGTCGCCGTTCCGCGCCGGCATCAAGATCGACGCCTACCAAATGGAACCGCTGCGCAAGGCGCTGCAACTCCCGCGGGTCAGTCTGTTCATCGCCGACGACACCGGACTCGGCAAGACGATCGAAGCCGGGCTCATCGCCCGCGAGCTGCTGCTGCGCAAGAAGGCGAAGTCGATCGTCGTCGCTGCGCCGCCGTCGGTGCTCGAGCAGTGGAAGGGCGAACTCGAAGAGCGTTTCGGTCTCGTGTTCGAGATCCTCGACCGGTCGTACGTGACCCGCATGCGCCGCGAACGCGGCTTCGGCATCAATCCGTGGCGAACGCACAGCCGCTTCCTCGTCTCGCACAACCTGCTGATCGACCCCGTGTACGCCGACCCGATGCGCGAGTGGCTCGGCCCGTTGCTCCCGGCGAGCCTCCTGATCCTCGATGAGGCGCACCACTCAGCGCCCGCGAGCGGCGGCCGCTACGGGATCGAAACGAAGTTCACCCGCGCGGTGCGCGACCTCGCCGGGCGGTTCGAACACCGACTCTTCCTCTCGGCGACCCCGCACAACGGGCACTCGAACAGCTTCTCAACCCTGCTCGAACTCCTCGATCCGTATCGCTTCACTCGCGGCGTGAAGGTTCGGCCCAAGGCGCTCGACGAGATCATGGTCCGCCGTCTCAAGGAGGACCTGCGAGAACTTCAGGGCGGGTTCCCGAAGCGGAAGATCGAGCGCGAGGTCATCGACAACCTCCCCGCCGACGCACCCGAGCTCGTGCTTTCCCGCCTGCTCGACGAATACCGCACGGTCCGCGAGCAACGATTCGCAAGCACGACGCGCCGTGCCCAGGCCGCCGCCGGACTCCTCGTCGTCGGGCTCCAGCAACGTTTGTTGTCGTCCATCGAGGCGTTCGCCCGTACGCTCAAAGTGCACCGTGAGACCGTTCAGCGCCAGTGGGAACGATCCGAAGGCGCGGCAGGCCTCGAAGACCGCGTCCAAACGACCTCGTTCACCTCTTCTCCCGACGCCGACGACGACCGCGCGCTCTTCACCGACGAGGAAGCCGACGCGCAAGAGGCGAGCGAGGTCACGGCGATCACCGACACCGCCGAGGCGGCGAGCCCTCGAGACCACGCCTCCCGCCGCTTGTACGAACGAGAGCAAGCGCTGCTCGACGAGATGCAGGAGATCGCCGAGTCGAACCGGTACCTCCCGGACGCGAAGGTGCGAAAGCTCATCGATTGGATCCGTACGAATCAGTGCCCCGACCTACCGGAGCTCGGCGGGGCGACACCACGCGAGCCCGCCGTCTGGAACGAGCGCCGCGTCCTCATCTTCACCGAGAATCGCGAAGGCACCAAGCGATACCTGCGCGAGATCCTCGAGGAAGCGATTGCCGGCACCGAACGGGCCGACGAACGCATCGAGGTGATCGACGGGCTCACCAGCAGCACGCGCCGCAAGGAGATCCAGCGCCGTTTCAATACCGACCCGGCCAAGGACCCCCTGCGCATCCTCCTCGCCACCGACGCTGCTCGCGAGGGCCTCAACTTTCAGGCTCATTGCGCTGACCTGTTCCATTTCGACCTGCCGTGGAACCCCGGCCGTATCGAGCAGCGCAACGGCCGTATCGACCGCAAGCTCCAGCCCGCGCCGGAAGTGCGCTGCCACTACTTCGTGCTCCCGCAGCGCGTCGAGGACCGAGTCCTCGAAGTGCTCGTCAAGAAGACCGAGACCATCAAGAAGGAGCTGGGCAGCCTCGCCAAGGTGATCGATGACGACATCGAGCGTCGACTCGGTCAGGGCATCCGCCATCGCGATGCCGACCAACTCGCGCTCGAGATCGAAGCGGCCGACCTCGACGCCGAGCGCAAGCGCGTCACGGCGGAAGAACTCGACTCCGCCCGAGAACGAAGCGAGCAGCTCCAGCGACAGATCGAGCGTTGCCAGCGACTCCTCCAGAACTCGCGTGACTGGGTGCAGTTCGAACCCGAGCCGTTCCGCCACGCGCTCTCGTGCGCGCTCGAGCTGCTCGGCGCCGACCCGCTCATCGAGGGCGCCGACGACCACGGCCACGAGACCTGGCAGTTCCCCCCGCTCGACCGGCGCGCCGAAACCGACCCGAGCTGGGCCACCACACTCGACACACTGCGGTCACCGCGACGTTCGGACCAGAAGCTCGCCGACTGGCGCCGTGAGGCACCGATCCGCCCGGTGGTGTTCGAAGATGCTGGTGTGCTCTCCGACGACACCGTGCATCTCCACCTCGAACAGCGCGTCGCGCAGCGTCTCCTCGCCCGTTTCCGGTCTCAAGGCTTCATCCATCACGACCTTTCCCGCGCGTGTCTCGCCACCGCCGACGACTCAATCCCGCGCATCGTGTTGCTCGGTCGGCTCGCGCTCTACGGCCGCGGTGCGGAACGCCTCCACGAGCAGATCGTCTCGGTGAGCGCCCGCTGGAACGACCCGAGCACCCGCAAGGGTCCGCTCTCGCCCTACGGCCGCGACGCCGAGGTCCGCACCCTCGAACTGCTCGATACCACCCTCGCCGCCGAGCATCACGCCCAACCCGATCCCGTCATCCAGCAGCGACTGCTCGCCGCCGCGGCCGCCGACATCGCCGACCTGCTCCCGCATCTCACGCCTCGCGCCGAAGACCTCGCCGGGCGAGCCGACGAGCAACTCAAGAAGCGCGGCGAAAGCGAAGCGAACGACCTGCGCACCACCCTCGAACAGCAGCGAGATCGAGTGCGAGCCGAACTCGAGCGCCACGAACGCCAACTCGCCCAGCTCACGCTCGACTTCGGAGACGACGAACGCCGCCAGCTGCAGGCCAACATGGACTCCTGGCGGCGCCGCCTCGACCAGTTCGATCACGACCTCGAACACGAACCCGACCGGATCCGCAACTTCTACGAGGTTCGCGCCCAGCGCATCGAACCCGTCGGCGTCGTCTACCTCTGGCCGGAGACGAACTGATGGCCAAGATCGCGCCGGAAATCCTCGCCCACCTCGAATGGATCGGGTTCGTCCGTCCGACCGGTTTGGTCGTGTCGGCCCCAGCCCTCGTCAAGGCCGGTGCGATCCTCGATCGTCGCGACGCCGAAGGCCAACGCCTGCTGCGCGAGTGCGTGCCCCCAAGCGCCGATGCGAGTGACGACACCGCCCCGACGATCGGCGACTTCCCGAAGTTCGCCCGTGCCGTGCTCGGCTGGGACTTCGGCCCGAACGGCTATGCCGGTACCGCCGAGCAGCCGATCCCCAGCGAGCTAGTGCTCGCGATGCCCGACGATGACACGGTGCTGAAGCCCGACTACGCGGTCCGCGAACTCGACCCTCGCGAGAGCGCCTCGCCGTGGCAGTTGCTCGTGACGGTGCTGCCCGACGGATGCGAGTTCGATGTCGTGCAGAAGACGGGCACACTCGAAGCGACACCGCTGAGCCGAATGGAACGGCTGCTGCGCGACAAAGGCGTACCAGCCGGACTGCTGTGCAACGGCGCAACGCTCAGGCTCGTGTCTGCTCCGCGGGGTGAGAGCTCTGGTTGGCTCGAGTTCGACGTCGCCAGCATGGTCGTGACCGCCGGCCGCCCGATCTGCACCGCGATGCGGCTCCTGCTCAGCCAAACCCGCCTACTCGCGCTCCCGCGCGCCCAGCGTCTCGCCGCCCTGCTCGATGACAGCCGCAAGTTCCAGAACGAAGTCAGCGAGCGACTCGCCCAACAGGTACTCCACGCCCTCTACGAGCTGCTGCGCGGATTCCAGGCCGCGCACGACGCCTCGAAGGGCACCCTGTTGCGCGAGCCGCTTGCCGATGACCCCGACGAGGTCTACCGCGCGCTGCTCACCGTGATCCTGCGGCTCGTGTTCCTGCTCTACGCCGAAGAACGCGATCTCCTCCCCGAAGACGAGATCTACCTCCAGCACTACTCGCTCGCCGGCCTGTACGAGCGCCTGCGCGAAGACGCCGTGCTGTACCCCGACACCATGGACCAACGGTTCGGAGCCTGGGCACAGCTGCTGGTGCTGTTCCGCATGGTCTTCGACGGTGCCGAGGTCGGCGAGATGCGGCTCCCGCGCCGCCACGGCGCCCTCTTCGACCCGGACCGGTTCGAGTTCCTCGAAGGCCGCGTGAGCGGCGCCCGCCAGATCTTCGAGCGAGTTGAACCGCCGCTCGTCCCCGATGGCACGATCTACCGCGCGCTCGACAAGCTCCTCGTTCTCGACGGCGAACGCATCTCCTACCGCGCGCTCGACGTCGAGCAGATCGGTTCGGTCTACGAGACGATGATGGGCTTCCGTCTCGAAACCGCCTACGGGCGCTCGATCACGATTCGCGCCCCCAAGCCCCACGGCGCGCCCAGCACCATCGACCTCGAAGCACTGCTCACAACCCCCGCCGCGCAGCGCGAGAAGTGGCTGAAGGAACACACCGACCGCAAGCCGAGCGACACCGTCAAGAAGGCGGTGAAGGCGGCAATCACCCTCGACGATCTGCATGCCGCGCTCGGTCCGATCATCGATGCCGCGGCATCGCCCGACCTCATCCCGCCCGGCGCCATGGTGCTGCAACCGAGCCCCGAACGCCGCCGCTCCGGCTCGCACTACACACCCCGGTCGCTCACCGAACCGATCGTGCGCACGACACTGCGACCGATCCTCGAACGACTCGCCGGCCCCGACGGTGTGCCACCGCGTGCCGACGTGCTGCTCGATCTCAAGATCTGCGACCCGGCGATGGGCTCGGGAGCCTTCCTCGTCGAGGCCTGCCGACAGCTCGGTAGCGCGTTGGTCGAGTCATGGAAGTACCACGGTGATCAGCCCCAAGTCCCGGCCGACGAAGACGAACTTGTGTATGCGATGCGTCTCGTCGCGCAACGCTGTCTCTATGGCGTCGACCGCAACCCGGTCGCGGTCGATCTCGCCAAGGTGTCGCTCTGGCTTGCGACCCTGGCCCGCGACCACGCGCTCACGTTCGTCGATCATGCTCTGCGACACGGCGACTCACTCGTCGGGCTCTCACGCCGCCAGCTCGAGTCGTTTCACTGGCTCGGCGACAAGCCGAAGTTCGAAGCCGGGATGGAGACGGTCAAGGTCCGCGAGCACCTCAGCCGGGCTGTCGAGCTGCGGGCGAAGATCCGCGACGCCGATGACTCGGTGACGGACCGTGAGCTGCACGACCTCTGGTACCAGGCCGAGCAAGAGATGATCGCGATCCGCAGGGTCGGCGATCTGGTCGTGAAGGCCTACTTCGACGGCGACGGCGCCAAGGACCGCGACGACAAGCGAATCGTGTACGCCAACGCGATCGTGAACGGCAACGCCGACCAATACGACGACGCCCTCGCCGAGGGCCGCAGCGCGATCCCGCCGCACGCGTCCTTCCACTGGGAGATCGAGTTCCCCGAGGTGTTCGACCGCGCGAACCCCGGTTTCGACGCCTTCGTCGGGAACCCGCCCTTCGGCGGCAAGAACACCGTCGCGGCGGGGAACCTCGAGCACTACGGCGACTGGCTCAAGCAGACCCACGCCGAAAGTCACGGCAACGCCGATCTCGTCGCCCACTTCTACCGCCGCGCCTTCGATCTCTTGCGCGCCGACGGCACCTTCGGGCTCATCGCCACCAACACGATCGCCCAAGGCGACACCCGCTCGACCGGCTTGCGTTGGATCTGCACGCACGGCGGTGAGATCTACGAGGCGCGCAAGCGTGTGCGCTGGCCGGGCGGGGCCGCGGCCGTGATCGTGAGCGTGGTCCACGTCGTCAAGGGCAGCATCCCGGGCCGCCCCAACCTCGACGGCAAGGAAGTCGACACGATCACGGCGTTCCTGTTCCACCGCGGTGGTCACGACGACCCCGTCCGACTCGTCGCGAATACCGGCAAGAGCTTCCAAGGCAGCATCGTGCTCGGCATGGGCTTCACGTTCGACGACACCGACACCAGCGGTGTCGCCTCCTCACTTGCCGACATGCATCGGCTGATCGAGAAGGACCCGCGCAATGCCGAGGTGATCTTCCCCTACATCGGCGGCGAGGAGGTGAACACCAGCCCCACCCACGCCCACCACCGCTACGTGATCGACTTCGGCGAACGCAGCGAGGAAGAGTGTCGGAAACGATGGCCCGACCTCATCGCGATCGTCGAAACACGAGTCAAGCCGGAGCGCCTGAAGCAGAATGACAAGGGCGCAAAACAAAAGTGGTGGCAGTTCATTCGGCCACGCCCCGAACTCCGAGCTGCCATCGCCAACCTCGACCGCGTGCTCGTGGTCCCGAGAATGGGTAATCATCTTTCGGTCGTGGCGCTCGAGGCCAAACACGTGCTCTCCGATCAGCTCGTGGTGCTCCCTCTCGAGGTTCATCGCGGTCTTGGGCCGCTGCAGTCCCGCACACATGAAGTCTGGGTTCGGACGTTTTCCTCAACGATGGGCGATGGGCTTCGCTACACGCCGTCGGACTGTTTTGAAACGTTTCCGTTCCCTGAGTCATGGGAGACATCGTCCGAACTGGAAGGCGTCGGTGTCGAGTACTACGACCACCGCGTCAAGCTCATGGTCGCCAACGACGAGGGGCTTACGAAGACCTACAACCGCTTTCACGACCCGGAGGAGCGTGACGCGGGAATACTGCGACTGCGCGAACTTCACGCCGAGATGGATCGAGCGGTTCTCGACGCCTACGGGTGGAGCAACATCCCGACCGAGTGCGAGTTCCTCCTGGACTACGAGGAGGACGACGACGAGTCGGGATCGAAGCGCAAGAAGCCGTGGCGTTATCGCTGGCCCGACGAGGTCCGCGACGAGGTTCTCGCCCGGCTGCTCGAACTCAACGCCGAGCGTGCCGCCGAGGAAGCCCGATCAGGCGCTGCCGCAGCGAAGCGGACGAAGTCTCGCAAGGCACCGAAGTCCGGCAACACGAAGGAACTGTTCTGATGGTCGAGTCGACGAGTCACAGCCGCGAGATCGAAGGCAAGGGTCGGACCGTGCGCGACCTGCTCGGTGGTCGCAAGTACTCGATCGATTACTACCAGCGTGAGTACAAGTGGGAGGCCAAGCAGGTCGCCGAACTCGTCGACGACCTTGCCGACAGGTTCCTCGCCGACTACGAACCCGGTCACGAACGCAGCCGGGTCGCCGAATACGGCCACTACTTCCTCGGCTCGATCATCCTCAGCGACAAGGAAGGTGAGAAGTTCATCATCGACGGGCAGCAACGGCTCACCACGCTCACCCTCCTGCTGATTTACCTGTACCACCAGCTCGGTGAGAGCGAACAACGCGGTCAGATCACCGACCTGGTGTTCTCATTGAAGTACGACAAGCGTTCGTTCAATCTCGAGATCCCCGAACGAGCCGCGTGCATGGACGCGCTGTACCGCGGAGAGGAACACCTCGACCCGTCGCCGAGTGAGTCAGTCGCCAACATCCTCGAGCGGTACGCCGAGATCGACGAGATCTTCCCCGAGGGTTTGCGAGGCGAGGCGCTTCCGTACTTCGTCGACTGGCTCGTCGAGAACGTGCACCTGGTCGCAATCACCGCATACTCGGACAGCGATGCCTACACGATCTTCGAGACGATGAACGATCGCGGTCTGTCGCTGACTCCGGCCGACATGCTGAAGGGCTACCTCCTGGCCAACATCGCCGATGCCGACCTGCGGGTCCACGCCGGCAAGGTCTGGCGAGATCGCGTGCAGGCGCTAGTCGACCTCGGCAAGGACGAAGATGCCGACGCCATCAAGTCGTGGCTCCGAAGCCAGTACGCCGAGACCATCCGTGAACGCCGCCGCGGCGCGGTGCCACTCGACTTCGACCTCATCGGTACCGAGTTCCACCGGTGGGTCAGGGACCACGAAGATCGGCTCGGGTTGACGAACTCGTCGGAGTTCGCTCGGCTCATCGAGCGCGACTTCGCCTTCTACTCCGGCTGGTACGAACGGCTCCGCAAGGCATCGTCCACTGTGACACCCGGACTCGAACGCATCTACTACAACGCCCAGAACAACTTCACGCTGCAGTACACGACGCTGCTCGCACCGTTGCGCACGAACGACGACGAGCAGACGCTGCTGCGGAAGATCCGAGTTGTGGCTGCATACCTCGACATCCTGATCCACCGCCGGATCTGGAACTTCAAAGCCATCGACTACTCGTCCATGCAGTACACGATGTTCGTGACGACGCGCGAGATTCGGGACCGCCATCTCGACGACCTCGTCAAGGTGCTGCAAGCTCGCCTCGCGAGTGACGAATCTACCTTCGCGACCCAGGAAGCTTTCCAGCTCCACGCCATGAACGGTCCGCAGGTGCACCGGCTGCTCGCCCGCATCACCGACTACGTCGAGGCCAGTTCCGGGCAGGCGTCGCGATATCTCGAATACGCCAAGCGCGGTAAGGGTGGTTACGAGATCGAACACATCTGGGCCAACCACCCCGAACGGCACACCGACGAGTTCGCGCACCCGACAGAGTTCCGCGAGTACCGCAACCGCATCGGCGGCCTGATCCTGCTGCCGAAGAACTTCAACGCCAGCTACGGCGACCTCGAGTACGCCAAGAAGCGAAAGCACTACCTGGAGCAGAACCTGCTCG
>Ga0233425_10011097_pt1 | contig 10665 bp, 11 predicted proteins | sample Watercolumn_Towu_2_FD_181712 | JGI IMG/M metagenome (GOLD analysis project Ga0233425, IMG submission 181712) | Freshwater microbial communities from Lake Towuti, South Sulawesi, Indonesia - Watercolumn_Towuti2014_140_MG | ecosystem: Environmental > Aquatic > Freshwater > Lake | place... | reverse complement strand
CTTACCGCCACAATCCCGTACCGTTTTTCGCCGAACTGCAGATCGGGAAGGACCTTGATGCTGTCGATGACATCGCCGCCGACGGTCCTGCGAATAGCCGATAGTGCATCCTCTCGAGCCGCATGATTGTCGACCTCTCCCTTCGCAATGTTCACACCCCCCCGCTGCAAACAACTGACCTGGAACACCGCGACCCGGTCATCGGGTGCGTAGCGTGCCTTGAGGGAATCGAGCACAGCGGCGGCGGAAGAATCATATCTCCGCGTTGGTTGGGATGAGACGAGAAGCGGGACAATTCCCGCAAGGAGGAGTAGACAGCAGAGTCGGCGCATCATAGGTGCTTTCGTCGTTTCGGGGGAGAAGTGTTGAGATTTGCGGTCGTAACGATGGAAAAATATACTCCGAAACTTCCTTTCTCTCAATCACTTTTTGATGAGAGTGGAAGACTGCTCACGCGTGAATGCACGGATGCGCTTTTCTGCAAGCTTCATGTAACGCGCACTTTTCTCGTAGCCGACGTAGTTCCGCTTCGCCTGGAGGGCAGCAATGCAGGTCGATCCGCTTCCGGCAAAGGGATCGAGAACGACGTCTCCGGCAAAGCTATACAGCTCAATGAGTCTGCGCGGCAATTCGAGCGGGAACGGGGCGGGATGACCGATCCGGCGTGCCGATTCGGATGGGAAGGTCCAGATGCTCTTCGTGTACTCAAGGAACTCATCACGACCGATGGTGCTTCGTTTCCCCTCCTTCAAGCGCGCATAAGAGCCCTTGGAGAAGATCAGGATGTATTCATGGACATCGCGGAGCGTCGGATTCGTTGCCGATTTCCAGCTCCCCCAGGCCGTCGACGGTCCGGCGCTGCCGGCCTTGTTCCAGATGATTTCACCTCTCATGAGAAATCCGAGTCTGATCATGTCTTCCGTCAGGAAAACGTGGAGCGGTATGTACGGCTTCCTGCCGATGTTGGCGACATTGACACACGCCCTGCCGCCATCGACGAGAACGCGGTACGTCTCCCGCAGCACGCGGACAAGCAGCGCCCGGTATTCATCGAGCGTCAGATCCTCATCGTACTCTTTGGAAACGTTGTACGGGGGAGACGTGATCATGAGATGAATGGAATTATCCGGAAGTTCGCTCATCGATTCGCTGCTCTTCCGGAACAAGCGATTCATCAGGTTTTCCGGCAGGACTTGTTCTGCAACCGCCGCGGTTGTTTCGGCGACGGAAGCGGTGTAGAGGCGACTCTTGTAGAATCGTGAAGAATCGTGACTGATTCGACCCGAGGTCCCGAATGAAGACGTTGTGGTGTTTTTTCGCGTACGTTTTTTCACAGAGACCAGGGAAGGTAGAGAAGACTTTGGAGCCGTGGCGGTGGGTTGAATCTACTTCATATCAGCGGGAACAGCAAGCATTTTCTGGAGCCAGTCGGAGAGGTCGGAGAGGCTTTGCTCGCTGATTGTGTGCGGAATGGGATACTCGTTGTAGGTTACATCGGCTGATGTCTGCTTCAACAATGTCTGCGCACGCCGGCCGTACTCGATCGGGATCACCGGATCGTGGATGCCGTGGGCAACGAACACGGAGAGCCGCTGAAGCTGCTTCCATGCGAACGTGAGGTTTGTGTTCTCCGGAACGTAGCCGCTGTGTGCAACGATACCGCGGACGAGTCCGGGCACGGTCAGCGCCGCCGCGAACGACATCACGCTTCCCATGCTGAAACCGAGCAGAAACATGCGATTCCCGTCGACGGGATAGCCGGCCTTGACATCGGTGAGGAACTGGATGAGCTTGCCATAGCTTTCGTCGAATTGCGTCAGAACAGGCGAACCGATATCTCGGATATCGTACCAGGTATAGCCGCCGAAACCCTCCTGAAAGCGGTACGGTGCCCGGGCACTTACGATGAAAAGCCGGGGATCAAGATAGTCGACGAGACCAAGCAGGTCGTCCTCGTTCGTGCCGCGACCGTGAAGCAGCACCAGTACAGGAGGATTCTCGCCGCCGGTTGCAGCGGGCGGCCTGATCTTGTGTATGAGTGCGGTGGAGATGAGATTCATGGAGCTCACAAGAGAAAATACGAAATCCGAAACACTAAATCCGAAGCAAATCCTGAGCATGAAATCCGAAGCAGGTAGAGGACCGTCTTCTCAAGAGAACTCTGAAGAGAAGTCGGTCTTCTCACTCGGATTTGATATTTCCCTCGGATTTCGATATTCGAGATTCGGATTTGTTTTCCCTAGTTCTCCTTCGCTCCCTGGTCAATCCAGGCTTTGATCAGCTCAACCTGCTCCGGCGTCGGTGTCTTCTTTCTCGGCGGAGGCATGACCTTTCCGAACGGCGGCTCCTTGCCCATTTTTTGCATAAGGAGGCTCTCCGTGGAACTACCCGGCTTGATCGCAACCCCGTGCTTGCCGCCCTTCATGAGCGACTCGTACGATTCCAGATAGAGCTGGCTCGGATGCTCTTCATCTGCGTTGTGGCAACCGGCGCAGAACTTGTCCAGAACAGGGGCGATGTCTTTGGAGTATGATACTTCGGATTTGTCTTTCGGCTTAGCGGCTTCCTGCGCGGCAGCTTGAACTGTGCACAAGCCGATGATCGCCGCCAGTACGGCTGGAATGAATCCTCTTTTCACGAGCTTCTCCTCTGAATGAGTGCGTTAGTTGTCTTTGGCTCCCTGGGAAATCCAAAGTCTGATTTTCTGAACGGTACTATCGGGAAGGAACGGCCCGCCTTGAGGCATGCGGTTTCCGAATGGCGGACTGGATGATAGTTTTGAGATGAGAATAGATGATTCGGGTTTCCCGGCAACAACTGCAGCTCCATGAGCTCCTCCCCTGAGAAGCTGTGCGACACTTGTCACGGTCAATCCTCCGCTCCCGCCGTGGCAGGAAGTACAGCCGAACGATTGGAAGATCGGCCGGACCTGGACCTGGAAGGAGACCTCCTGCGTCTTGGACGGTGGATTCTGGGAGGCCGGAGTCGTAGGCTCAGTTCCCAGGTCAGAGCAGCCAGCCAGGAGAGAACCCGTCAGGAGAGTGAGCATGAACAATCGGAGACTTGTGGAGTCTTTCATTGGTCGTTGTTTCTTTCTGGATTGAATTCGGGATTGAGCGCACAACCCATGGTGTTCAGATTCGATTCACGCGCTTCACGGCCGGGATCGTCTTCTGAAGAACACGAACAGCCCGGAGCAGGTTCCACAAGAAGCAGGGACTGGCCGCCCCGCGCAAATGAAGAAGCCCTCGCCGTGCAAGCGGCTCGGGCTTCTCGGTATCACTGAAATGTTCTTCAATCCGCTTGTTTTGATTCCGGTACACAAAATCGGTCAAACACCTGCGTCAATGTCGCCGCAACCTGGTCGGAGTTATGACCCTCAATCTGGTACCGGTGGACCATATGCACGAATTGTCCATCCCGCATGAGGGCGAATGAAGGCGACGATGGAGGCTGATTCGTGAAGTACTCACGTGCACGGGCCGTGGCCTCTTTGTCGATTCCTGCGAAGACAGTCACAACCTTGTCCGGTGCATGTGAGTGTTGCAGAGCTTTTGCGAGTGCAGGACGCGCTGCTCCCGCTGCGCATCCGCACGTGGAGTTCACGACCACGAGCATTGTTCCCTTGGAATTCGGGAGCACAGCATCGACGTCGGCCGACGTTTTCAGTTCCTGGGCGCCAAGACGCGTGACTTCTGTTTTCATTTGCTGGATGAGAATATCGTACATGGAGCGTTCTCCTTGATCAGAGTTTCTGGAGCTTCCGGTGAAAAAGATGAGCCACTAAGACACAAAGACACGAAGGTTTTTGAGAAGAAAGAAGTCTATAAACTCTTTCGTAGTGCCTTTGTGGTGATATTCTGGTTTTCGACGCTTCCTTCATTTGAAAGAAGCTTCATACCATAAAACAATCGAAGGGATAAATCGTTCCCATGCCAGAAACCTTCCGAAGGATCCGGAGAGCTCCGGTGACCTTCGGAAGGTGCGTAGGTGTGTCACGCCTGCGGTGGTTTAAACCCGCGATAGGTATCGTAGCGTGAATCGTAGAAAACGAGGTGAAAGTTGAGATCCCGCAACGTGCCGCCGGAGGGATACAGGTAGAATGGTTCAATCGTGGCAGTCGGTTTTGAGGCAGGTTTGTGCTCTTCGGCGTAGAACTCAAGAACGAAGTACCCGTTCCGGTACGGGGCTGACTTGAGCTGCTCGAGAAGATTCTCGTGGCTGAACAGACGAAGATCCCGGTTGTCCATTCGGGGCTACTGTTCCAGTCCCTGGACGTACTCGCTCCTCCGGATGAGCATCAGGATGGCCGAGTGTGGAACGATGAGGTACTTTCGTTCATCGTACTCGATCTCAATGGCGGAGTCACGCAGGAAGAGTGCGTAATCCCCTTCTTCTGCCTGGAGAGGCAAGTACTTGATGGGATCCTTCGGAGTCGTGGACCATTGTTCCTGGTCGAGGTAATGCGGATTGGGGATGGCATGTCCGGGTCCGACCTGCACGACCGCTCCGCTTTGGACCTTTTCCTTCTCTTTGACACCGGGCGGAAGGTACAGGCCGTGGTTCGTCTGGTCGGCGTCCGCGTCAGGAGCGATGAGCACTTTGTCGCCAACAAGGATGATCTTTTTGCGTGACTTGATTTCCATGGGAGTCTCCGTGATGACCAAGGTAGCGATTTTTCAACACCTGCGCAATCCGACTGAGTTCGTATCTCTCGTCGAGATTACCGTGCGCGAACGATGCGATTTCAGTCATAGTGTTCTTGAGGGAAGATGCGGACTATGGACTTTTGCGACCGCGTCTTCGATCTTCCTTCCAGAGAACTGCGCGAAAAGCAAGGATATGGAATTCACCACGCCATCGGTGGTGAGAGAATAAGATTACCACGGATGGCGCACCCCGCGTAACGGGGCAAGCCGATGTACACCGAAATATATATCGGTGACAATCTGTGTGCCATCGGTGGTACGACTCAGGGCTATCGCACGGATTTGTAGTCAGCTGTGTCGGCGTCGGCCGACAACTTCATTTCACACCATCCTTGAGGACTTACCATGAAACGTCAATCAACTCGATGGATCTTGTCATTGACTCTCGCTGTCATGATGACCGCGATGGGGAATGCTACGGATCGTTTAATCTTGTCAAGAAGGTGCACAAATGGAACGGGACGTTCGGGGACAAGTGGGTGAACGAGCTCGGATTTCTTGTGATGTGCATCGTACCGGTGTATGAGGTAGCCGGATTCATCGATGCCTTTGTGCTCAACACGATCGAGTTCTGGACAGGCAAGAATCCCTCAATGTCTTCGAATGACAAAATTGTACCGCTCGATGAGAACACTTCCCTGACGTTCCGGGATTCCGATCAGACCGTGCTATTGACCTCGCGGACAAACGCAGGAACCGCCCAGTACGTTTTCGAGAAATCGAAAGACGGGACGCTCGTGAAGGATCCGGCCGGCAATGTGCTGGCCCGATGTGTCCAAACCGCTCACGGGAGCATGCGTATCTTTGACGGGAGCGGGGCATTCGTGGCGGAGTGTTCGCCCGAGAGAATTCAGGCTCTCGCTAGTGCGGCAGGGACGCAGTGACGGTCTGCTGGCAGTTTGCTTTCAACCGCTTCGATTGACAAGAAAAAGGGGCTGCCCGGAATGGACAGCCCCTTTTGGTTTTTCGAACGGGAACTCAATCTTGCCTTTTGGTCTTTCCTCGCAGGGTGCGGAAGAATCATATTTCTTGCCACAAAGTCACTAAGACACGAAGGATCTAAATCAGTAATCGATGATTTTGAGAAAAACCGGCCCTTCCTCAAAATCCACTTCGTGACTTTGTGCCTTGGTGGCGACTGCTGTTTTCGTTTTTCAGCATCTTCCTAGATCAACGCCGTCTTGCCCGGCACGGCAACCTCAAGCGGAGGCAAGGCACCCCACTCGAACCGCGGCGGAGTGAGATCGAGAGCGGAGGCGTTCATCACCCAATCCCAGCTCAGTGCACGGCCGGTGTAGGCACTCATACGGCCCATGATGGCCGTCAGAGTGCTTTCGGCGACCTGCTTTCCTTCGTTCAGGGGCTTGCCGGACTTGATTGACGCAACGAGATCAATGTGTTCCTGCACGTACGGATTTGGGGACGCCTTCTCGGACGCGTACGCCTTCATTCCTTTGATAGATCCGTTGGCAGAGTCGGTATACGAGAACCCCCTGGTGCCCACTACGCGTTCTGAGACATTGTCTTCTGCACCGGCGGTCTGCCGACACATGCTCATGATTTTGGCGCCATTGGGATATTCGTACTCAACCGCGAAATGATCGAAGACATTGCCGAACATCGGATCGGTACGAGCTGCGCGGCCTCCCATCCCCGTGCATTTTACGGGGTGAGCTCCCATAGCCCAATTCATGACATCGAGGTTGTGCACGTGCTGCTCAACAATGTGGTCTCCGCTGCACCAGACCGTAAAGAGCCAGTTGCGGATGCTCCATTCCATATCCGACCACCTCTTGTCTGCCCGGTCGGCCCAATTCTGCGCGGCCCGATCAAGCCATAACGCGCCCATGTTCCAGTAGCATTGACCGGCAACAATCTCTCCGATGTCGCCTCCCTGGATACGCTTCATGATCTCGACATAGTGAGCCTGGTGGCGGCGTTGTGTGCCGGCAACGATGGAGAGTCGCTTCTGAAGCGCGAGATCCGAAGTCGCGATAACCGAGCGAACGCCTGCCGGATCGACAGCGACCGGCTTTTCCATGAAGACGTGTTTTCCCGCCTCCACGGCAGCTTTGAGATGCCCCGGCCTGAAAACGGGCGGCGCACCTAGAATAACCAGGTCCACTCCGGCTGCCACAACTTTCTTGTAGGCGTCGAAGCCCGTGAAACATGACTCTGGCGTAACAGCCATGTTGTCCTTCGGGAGCTTTTCCCTGAGATGATTCAACGACCTCTCGAGCATATCGGGAAACAGGTCACCGAGAGCAGTGATGACGACATCGGGCGACGCCGCAACACAGTCGATCGCCGCACCTGTCCCGCGACCGCCGCAACCGATGAGTCCGACGCGGATTTTTTCCGCACCGGCGGCATACAGGGCATCGCTGCCAATGGCCATTGCCATCGAGGCTGCTGCCGTTGTCCTGATGAAATCTCTCCTTGTCATTCCCAGGGGTACGCTGTTCATATCATCTTCCATATTCTCTCCTCTAGAATATTGTTGTGTGAAATCACATGGGCAGGCCCGCCAGAGAATCCGCCGCCAAATTACGAAGTTTTGTGTTCCTCCCGGGGCCTTCGTGACAAAGTGGTTGAGAAACACGGGGCTCTCAACCCTCTTCCTAGTGCCAGTTCTAGACAGTGCTCTTGTGTCTTTTGTTATTGGTTATCAGCGCAGAGAACGCGGAGTAACGCGGAGAATATTTGCAGTTGTCCTCCGCGTTACTCCTCGCCAGACCGCATGGCGGGCTGGTGCGGACTCAACGTCTCTGCGGTGAAAGCTACAATACAATCTATTTGAAATGGCACTAGAAACTGTCGCAAGCCCGATAGGCATCGATGACTGCCCGTTCGCCCTCTTTCCCGGGCAGACTCTTTCCATGCTCCATGCAAAGCACGCCCTGATATCCCTTGTTGTGGATACGTTTGAAGATCGACCGGTAGTTGAGTTCTCCCGTGCCCGGTTCTTTTCGCCCCGGCGAGTCGCCGAGGTGGAACGCGCTGATCTCGTCCCAGCAGGCGTCAATGTTGGGGATGATGTTTCCTTCGGTAATTTGCTGGTGGTAGATGTCTTCAACGATCTTGCAGCTCGGGCTGCCAACGGCCCGGACGATCTCGTACGACTGGGACATCCTGGTAAGGAAAAGGCCAGGGTGGTCCTTGGGATTGAGAGGCTCAATCACGATCACCAGACCTGACGGTTCGCATACCCCCGCGCACCATTTGAGATTCTCGATAACGTTGGCCGTTTGGTAATCCCAATCCAGGCTTTCGTCGTAGCGGCCGGGGACGACAAGAGCCATTTTTGTGTTTGTTCTCCCGGCTGTCTCGATGGCCGTCTTGAGCTTCGGCGCCATCAAATCGCGCACGGCCTTGTCTCTCGTCACGAACGTCTTCACCGAAAAATCGGCATACGCGACAAATGGACCGATGGACATGCCGAGTCGTGACGTCTCCCTGGCGATCGCTTCCTGCTCATCGATGGGACGATTCATCAGTCCGTTGTCAAACATAGCCCTGAAGCCTTCGTCGCTCATGAACTTGATCTGATCGGAGGGATTCTTCCCGGCATGCTGCCCGAACATGCCGAGTGGAGGTGCGTACTTGAGTTTGAAGCCGGAGGTTTCCTTTTGGCTGGACTTGGATTCACCCCGCAATTCCGGGAGGGGAAGCATCAGGGCTGCCGTTCCGATGGCTGCGTCCCTGAGAAATCGACGCCGTTGCAGGAAGTCGTTGGCTTCGTTCATTTCGATTCTCCTTGTATCGTGTTGATGTGTGAGCTGACTCGCAGGGTGCGGAAAGAGAGAATCTCTTGCCACTCCCGCCTCTATCATACTTTTGATATGGAGCGGGATGCCGTAAAGCGGCAAAAGTCACGAAGACGCGAAGGATCTAAAATAGCAACAGCTGGTCTTGGAAAGAACCGACCGTGACTCAAAACGACTTGGTGACTTCGTGCCTTGGTGGCGATTTTTGTTTCTGTTTTTCAGGGTATTCAGCCCTTCGAGGGGTAGGGCCTCTCGGTGCTTGAAGACGACGGTACAAACCTAATGCAATCCATGACCAGAATCAACCGCGCGAATGGTCCAGGCAGGCACTCCGTCGAGCAAGCCCGCCTTCGCACTCGTGCTGCGGCGGGCAGGCGGCCGACTCCCTCTCGACTCCGCTTCGACTCGCTGCGCTCGCTCAGCGTCGCTCGAGGTCGCTCAGGGCGCCGACCTCAGAATGACAGTTGGGACAGCCCGTTGAATTTCCATCAGGCCAGAGATTGCGGGACAGGCTTCTTGATATTGTGAAGAGAGAATGTTTTTCGTATATTGAGTGCGACCTATGAGGAGTTGTGCAGAGGAGACGTACCCGGAACGTAGCGCAGCCCGGTAGCGCACTTGCTTGGGGTGCAAGGGGTCGCGGGTTCAAATCCCGCCGTTCCGACCAAAAACAAAACTTTTTGTAGCTGTTCCCTCATTTTGCTAACGGCATTGCTAACGATTTGGGAGTCTAGCAATGCCTGCCATCAACTATCATCTCTTCAAACGTTCCAACGGTTTCTGGTATATCCTCTACACGCTCGACGGCAAGGTCCGCTGGAAATCCACGAAAGCCACAAGCAAGATAGAGACCCTGCAGAAGCTCCAAGAGTTCCAGCCAAAAGCGGCAAACAAGCAAGAGCAAAAATCCCTCGCTACATTTACCCAGGACTTCCTCTCGTTTGCTTATGCGACTTACGCTCGTGCCACGTGCGATATCTATCTGTGCATACATCAGACCTTCTTGGACAAAATCTCTTAGATTTGAAGAGACAACAAGGAGGTCAAAACCATGGCTTAGCGATGGACAATCCCCTACAAAAAAACGGTCCTGGAGTTTGCGCGACTCTTTGGGAATATCGCCGACACTTGCCGAGAATTCGGAGTTTCAAGATCTACCTTCTATGAACGGAAGAACATTGTTAGGGAGAGAGGAACAGCCGGCCTCGTTCCGCAGAGGCCAATTGCGTTACACCACCCAAGAGCTCTGCAATCGGAGGTCGTGGAAAAGATTCTTGACCTAAGGAGGACCGGTTGTCTTGGCCCGCAGCGCATCACGTGGTATTTGGAACGCTATCATGGGGTCAAAACGTCTTGTGCGAGCGTGTATCGGACACTTGTGCGCCACGGTCTTAGGCGGTTGCCCTACAGCGCAGGCCGAAGAGCCGTACACACACATCGATATGCAAAAGAAGTCCCGGGTCATTATGTGCAGGCAGACGTGAAGATTGTGAGCCTGAAGGCATCAGACGGTCGTCGGGTACGGCGCTACCAATATACAGCAATCGATGACGCAACTCGGGTGAGAGCACTGAAGATCTACAACCGGCACAACCAGATGAACGCAATCAAGTTCATCGACTACGTCATCGAGAAGTTCCCCTTTCGCATTCACACGATCCGCACGGATCGCGGTCACGAGGGTCAAGCTCAGTTCCACTGGCACGTCGAGGATAAAGGCATTAGGCACGTCTACATCAAGCCGCATTCACCAGAGCTGAATTGCCGGATAGCATGAATGCAAACAATCAAACCATTCCATTGAATCAAGAAATATCCATTGAGAATTAGTCGCCTGCTTCTCCATTCACCGTCAGTCATCAACCATTATCCACCGGCCATTGAACAAAAAGCGGGCGCCTCTTTCGCAGAAGCGCCCGCTTGTTCACATCACCGGGCTCATGCCCGCTGCACAACCAACCAGTTACTTCACCAGCACCATCTTGTTCGTGAGCCTGGTGTTTCCAGATGTCAGAACATAGATATATGTGCCGGAGGCGAGGTCCTTCGCATCAAGGGCCACTGTGTATGAGCCTGGATTCAGCTCCTGATGAACGAGCGTCTTCATCTCGCGTCCCATCACATCGTAGACCTTCAATGACGTCATGCCAGTTTGCGCAATGGTGAACCTGATCTGGGTGGACGGGTTG
>Ga0233425_10011096_pt1 | contig 10666 bp, 3 predicted proteins | sample Watercolumn_Towu_2_FD_181712 | JGI IMG/M metagenome (GOLD analysis project Ga0233425, IMG submission 181712) | Freshwater microbial communities from Lake Towuti, South Sulawesi, Indonesia - Watercolumn_Towuti2014_140_MG | ecosystem: Environmental > Aquatic > Freshwater > Lake | place: Indonesia... | reverse complement strand
GGCGACGGGCTTGAGTTGGCTCTGGTAGAGGAAGCCCTGCTCCAGCACACCGTTGCGCTTCTTGCCGATGCGGCGGTTCTGGCCGTCGATGACGTAGTCGATGCGGGTGCCGTCGGGCAGGGTGACTTCCCGTAGGTTGCCGAGGACGTCGTAGCGGTAAGAGGTCACTTGGCCCTCACCCCCGCCCCCGGAGGGGAGTGTCTTGGAGGCCAGTTCGCCGTTGGCGGTATAGGTGTAGGTGGCTCCACCATAGTCCAGCATGCGGTCCTGATCGTCGTAGTGGGCGATCGGGCTGCCGTTGAGATGGGTGCGGTTGCCGTTGGTGTCGTAGCCGTAGGTCTCCTGCACGGTGCCGTCGCGCTTGACCTCGATCAGTCGGCCGGCCAGGTCGTAGCCGTAGTCGTAGCTGTGGCTGGCGCCGTCGACGGTTTCCACCTTGCGGGTGATGCGGCCCAGCTTGTCGCGGGTGAAGCCGGTCTGGAACAGTTCGCTGGTGCCGTGCTGGGCCAGGTAGCCGGTCAGTTCGGCGAAACCGTCGTAGGAATAGCTGTCGGTGACGCCGCCGAGGCTGGTGCCGGTGAGCAGGCCGTTGGCCGCGTCGCGGGCTAGGATCAGTTCGGCGCCGAGCGCCTCGTTCTTCACCGAGGTCAGCAGGCTGTCGCCGTCGTACCGGTAGACGAAGGCATCGGCGTTGTTGACGCTGACGGAAGCGATGCGGAAATCGTTGTCGTAGCCGTAGTCCACGCTGCCGGCGACCGTGCCGCTCCAGGCCGTCCGGGTCAGCAGCGTCCCCGCGTAGGTGTAGGCCAGGCTTTCGCCGCCGGCTGCGGCGATGCCGGTGAGCTTGCCGGTCGTGGCGTCGTAGCTGTAGGCAGTCTCGCCATCCGGGGTGGTGAGTTTGCTCAGCCGCCCGGCGCTGTCGTGGCCGAATTCCAGGGTCAGTGCGTCGGGGCGGGTGATCCGGGTCAAGGCCTTGTCGAGGTCGTAGGTGTAGGCCGTGGCGTTGTCGCCGCTGCCGGTGACCGGGGGCGGTGCGTAGCTCGCCACCTGGTCCACGGCGTCGTGGGTGAAGCCGTGGGCGGGCCTTCCCGGCGGGGTGAGGGAGGTTAGGTTGCCCTTGGCATCGTAGCCGAAGCGGATATCGCGGCCGTCCGGCAGGGTCTGGCTGATGACCCGGCCGGCCAGGTCGTAGCCGTAGGCCACTTTCCGGCCGAGGGCGTCGGTGACCGAGGCGAGATAGCCGGCGTCGCCGTAAGCAAAGCTCGTCTGCCGCTGGCTGTCGCCGCTGCCTTGGGTGATGGTGGCCAGCCGGCCTTGTGGGTCGTAGGTCTTGAACACCGGCAGGATGTCGCCCGCCGCCGATTCCAGGGTGCGGCCCAAGTCGTCGATGACCCGCCGGCTTTGGCGGCCGGCGGCGCTGGTGGCGGTGAAGGTCCGGGTCGCCTTGTCGAAGCTCACCGTGGAGGCGCGACCGTTGACGGTCGAGGTGTCGGTGAGCGCCGTCAGGCTCAGGGGGTCGAGCGGATCGGACAGGGTCGCCGTGCGGGCGTGGCTGGCCTGCAGGGTCAAGCCGCCGGTGGCGACGCTGCTGGTCGCGGCGATGGGGGCCAGCATGGCGAAGCGCGGATCGGGGCCTTGCAGAGTGGTCGCCACGCTGCCGTCCACTTCCGTCGCGACGACCGTGCCGTCGGTCTTCTCCAGGCTGGAGAAAACGGTGCCGTCCGGCTGGGTGTGGCTACGCTCCCGTTCGCCGGTGGCCAGGTTGCGCAGGCTGTGGGTGGTCACCCGGGCCAGGGCGGTGGTGACCGCGACGGCATGGCCGTCGACCAGGGCGTTACGGCTCAAGGCCAGGCTGCCGGAGGCGGCGTTGCTGTCCTTCAACAGCAGACCGAGGCTGTCGTAGCCGAAGCTGGAGGCATTGCCGCGCGGGTCCTGGAACGAGGACAGCAGGCCGTCGTCGCTGTAGGCCATTTCGTAGGTCTCGCCGGCGGGGTTGGCGACCTTGGCGAGATGGCCCGCGGCGTCGAGGGTCAGCTCGGTGTGCTGGCCGAAGGGTGCGACGATGGCGGTGGGCTTGCCGGTGGCGTCCCGTTCGATGGTGGTGACCAGGCCGTCGCCGTCGGTGATTTTCGTCAGGTTGCCCGCCGGGTCGTATGTAAAGCTGAGCAGGGCCGCGCCGGTGAGGGCGTTGAGGGTGGCGAGGTGGCGGCCGTTGAAGTCGAAACGGTAGACCACGCCACCGTCTTCGGAGGGCAGCAGATAATCGCCCGGCGAGGCTCCGGGCAAATAGCGTTCCAGCTTGCGGATGCGGTGATTGCCATGATCGGCGAGATAGATGCTGCCGTCCGCTCCAAGCGCCAGCCCGGCCTCGGCAACTGTGGAGTTCGGATCGATGCGGGCCTGGGTGGCCGGCCCGCCATCGCCGCGGAATCCTTCCACGCCGGAACCCACCACGGTGCTGATGATGCCGTCGGTCCCGACCCGGCGGATGCGGACATTGCTGCTGTCCTGGATGTAGAGGCTGCCGTCGCTTGCCACGGCAAGGCTTTCCGGGTTGGAAAGCCGGGCTTGGGCAGCCGGCCCGCCGTCGCCGGAAAAACCGGCCGTGCCGGTACCCGCCACGGTGGTGGTGATGCCGTCCGGACCCACCCGGCGGATGCGGTGATTGTTCTTGTCGGCTATGTACAGGCTGCCGTCGGTTGCCGCGGCCAAGCCCCAAGGATTGTTGAGCTTCGCCTGGTCCGCAGGCCCGCCGTCACCCGAGTAGCCTTGGGTGCCGGTTCCGGCGATGGTGGTGGTGATGCCGTCCGGGCCGACCCGTCTGACCCGGCCATTGTCGCGGTCGGAAATGTAGAGGCTGCCGTCGGCTCCGGCGGCCAGGAAGGTCAGCCCGCGCAAGCTGGCCTGCAGGGCCGGCCCGCCGTCGCCGCTGTAACCCCAGTCACCGTTGCCGGCCACCGTGGTGATGATCCCGTCGGGCCTAATCAGCCGGACGCGGAGGCCGGTGGCGACGTAGAGCCCGCCGTCCGGCGCCATGGCCAGGCTGTGCGGTCCACCCAGGCGGGCCTGGGTCGCCGGACCCCCGTCGCCGGTATAGCCGGAATAGCCGGTGCCGGCGATGGTGGTGATGGTGCCGTCCGGTCCTACCCGGCGAATGCGGTTATTGTAACCGTCCGCAATGTAAAGGCTGCCGTCCGGTGCGGCGGCGACACTCCCGGCTTCGTTGAAGCGGGCTGCCGTCGCCGGCCCGCCGTCGCCGCCGAAACCTTTGGCACCGGAGCCGGCGAATGTGGAGATGATGAAGCCGGAGGCCAGGGCATTGGCGCTGCGGCGTCCGCCGTCGCCGAGATGGAGAATCCGGCCGACGGGGTCGTAGCGGTGATGGGACGACAGGCTCCAGCCGGCCACGTCCTGGGCCCGGATATCGGGCAGGCCGATGGCAACGGTGCGCTCCTGCCAGATGCGGATCTCGTTGCGCGCCCGGCTGCCTTCCAGTGGAATGCCGGAGAAACGGCCGAAGGCGGCCGCCATCTCGGCCGGGGTCGCGTATTGCGCCTCGTAGGCGTAGGCGATGCGAACGGTGGCGGTCTGGATGCCGGGCACAGGCCGGCCGTAGCCGTCCCGGCCGTCCCAGGTGAAGGTATGGCTCAGGTTTGTCTGCCGCGGAAAGCTTTGCTCGTAGCGCTGGCCGGCCACTTCGACGACCAGGTCGATGCGCTGGACGCTGGCGGGCAGTTCCGCCCCGCTGAGGGGGATGTCCAGGGTGTAGGCGGCCTTGCGGCCGGGCACGCGGTCGCTGGCGTAGTTGAGGCTCAGGCCGGTGCCGGTGATCCCGAGGGATTCGCGCAGCACCTGGTTTTCGCATTCGACGATGGAACCCTTGGCCTTGCAAGATTTGTCGGATGTCTGCTCAGGGCGTTCCGGAGTCTTGGGAGCCTCGGCATCATCCGGTGCTCGCGCCGGCCAGTTGCAATCCCAAGTGCTGAGATGGCTGACCTGCACGCGCCAGAAGCTCTGGCCTGCCGCATACCGGGTCGCGAGTTCGGCCCGCTCGCCGTCGGTGATGCTCAAGGCGGAGAGAGTGGCGGCGTCATCGGCCTGGCCGTCGCCGTCGGAATCGATGGTGGCGCTGCCGCCGGCGATGGCGAGGATCCGGATCACCCTGCCGTTCTCCGAGGGTACCCAAACCGCCTTGTCCTTGTCGTAGTAGCCCACCGGTACCGTCATGCCGACGGGGAAGCCGAGGAAGTTGTCGATGTAGAACGGCACCGGCCGGTCGAACAGCACGTCCTTGCCGGCGATCTTGATGTCGGCCTCGTCCGCCTTCATTTCGAAGGCGTAGGTGTAGGCGCTGGTAGGAGGCAGCGGGCCCGGCATGGATTGCGGACCGTTGGCGCCGACGGTGTATTCCGTCAGACGCAGATGGAGGGAGGAAACCGGGGTCGTCGTGCCGTCCTGCCGGTAGATCTGTGCTTGCGTGCCTTTCGGGATCAACAGGGTCGCGCGGCGGGTGCCGTCCTGGTCGGTCACCGCCGTACCCTGGGCCACTTGGAAAGCCGGGCCGGCGTCATTCAGGTCGATGGCATTCACCTTGGCATCTTGCTGGATCAGCAGGGCATCCTCGGCGAAGACGTAATCCTGCCAGGGCGCATTCACCTGCCGCTGGGCGGGCAAATAGCCGGTCTTGCGGTAGTTGACGGTGAGGACGCCGCCGCCGTTCACCGCCAGGTCGAAACCGCCATCCTGCCGGCTCAGGGTCTGTCCCAGTTCCGGATGACCCATCAGATTGACGGTGACACCGGCCAGCGGGTTGTTCTGCTTGTCCAGTACCCGCCCTCGTATGACCGCCGCCCGTTGGAACTCAATGGCATCCGCAGCGACGCCGGTCTGGATCGGATGGTCGCCGCTGTAGAGAAAACGGGTCGCCGTGTAGGTCGTGGTGGTTGTGGTCGGATCGATTGGCGGAGCAAGGGTGGCGGGGTCCGGAGGCACGTCGCCGCCGCTGGTGGCGGGGCCGAGGGAAATCACCACATTGACCGCCGAACCGGGGAGCGCCTGACTTGCTGCCGCCGGAACCTGGCTGATGATTTGTCCGGCGGGGACCGTGGCGCTGTTGGCTTGCCCCACCGTTCCGAGAGCGAGCCCGACCGTTTGCAGGGCCGTCACGGCCTGGGCCTGCGTCATGGCGGCGAGGTCGGGTACCGTGACGGGATCGATGGCGTTCGGTCCGAGGGAAACCACCACGTCGACCGCAGAACCAGCCGGCGCTTCAGCGCCGGCGGCCGGAACCTGGCTGATGATCTGCCTGGCTGGAACCGTGTCGCTGTTGGATTCGCTCACGCTTCCCAGCGCCAGGCCGGCGGCGGTGAGTGCGGAGGCGGCTTCCGATTGGGTCTTCCCGGCTAGTTCGGGAACCGTAACGGGATTGTTGCCGGTTGGCCCGAGGGAAACCACCCAATCGACCGCAGAACCGGGCGCCGCTTGAGTGCCGGCGGCCGGAACCTGGCTGACGATCTGCCCGGAGGGGACCGTGTCGCTGTTGGCTTCACTGATAGTACCGACGACTAACCCGGCGGCGGCAATCGCCGTTTCCGCCTCCGGCCGGGTCTTGCCGGCGAGTTCGGGAACGGGCACCGTCGCGGACGATGAGTTGGGCGATGTAATCGCCCGCCACATCCGGCGTCAGCCGGCAGGCGGCCTGGTCCGCTTCGGCCAGGATGGCGGCGCTGCCCGAGGGCTTGTGCAGCAGCGACCAGCGATAGCTCAGCGAATCCCCGTCGGCATCGGCCGACGCGGTTCCGTCGAGGGTGACCGGCTCCTGCAGCGGGCGTCCGGTCTGATCGGGGCCGGCATTGGCCACCGGCCGGTTGCCGCCGGTACTGAGGCTGACCGCGGCCGGCTCGCTCGTCCGCTGGCCGTCGCCGACCACCAGTCGGGCGGTGTAGTCGCCCCGCTTGTCCAGCTTCAGGCCCGGGGTCGCGGCATCCGGCGGCTCCAGCCTGGCCTTGCTGCCTTTCGGCTTGAGCGGCAGCGTCCAGTGGTAGAGCAGGGTGTCGCCGTCGGCATCGGCTGAACCGCTGCCGTCGAGGACCAGGCTGCTGCCGGGCGGCGCGGTCTGCGGCAGCCCGGCACGGGCCAGCGGTCTGGAATTGCCGGTGTCGAGCACCACCGTGTCCGGCACGCCATTCACGGCGCCGTCGTTGACGTCCAGTTGCAGCAGATAGCTGCCCGGCTGATCGATGCGGAGATTCGCGTGGGGATGATCCGCTTCACCGATTTCCGCGGTGCTGGCGGCCGGCTTTTCCAGGATGCTCCACTGATAGCGGAGGGGATCGCCGTCGGGATCCACCGAGGCACTGCCGTCGAGGCGTACTGCCTGATCGATTGCAACGGTCCGGTCCTCGCCGGCATGGGCCACCGGAATCCGGTTTGGAGCCACGGGGACGGGGTCGGCGAGACCTGTGACCGCCTTGACGGTAAACCGGAACTTCTTGCCGGAGGGATTGGCAAAACGCAGCACCAGCGAGCCGATGGTTTGGCGCGGCGCCAGTCCACCAGAAGGGAGCGGCACGAGGATGTAGGAGTTGCGTCCGATCCGGCCGGAAGCATTGGCCAGGCTGACGGCGGGTCTCGACAGATTGCCCACGCGGACGGCGAGCGGCCCGGTAACCGTGCGGGTCTTCGATGTGTTCGTCAGGGTGACGAAGCTCTCGAACAATTGGCTGGAGGCATCGAGGGCCGGCGCCGATGCGCGAACCTTGACCGCCGGCACGACGGTCGCCGCAATCGCGACTCCGGAACCCGTTACCGCGGCCAGGACCAGGCAGATGCCGATCAGTAGCCGCGCAAAATTCGTGATCTCGGCGGATGTTCTTCGATTTTTCCCCATGGCGACTCTCCGATGCCGCGAGTTCTTTTCGAGTTCGGACTGGACCGTTGGCCGGCCGGAGTGGTCATTCCGCGGGCACTCAAGTCGCCGGCATGGGCAGTTGTGAAGTGGTCGGTACCGGGTCCGATCGAACGGTCGTCAAATTCTTAAGCAAACGCCAGACCAATGCTGTATGGCATTGTTTGTCATTATCAATGTTCTTGGTCCCGGATGGCGGCAGGAGAAGGTGTCAAAAATCCTGACAGTTCAATCCGGGAACTGGGGAGCGCGAGAAGGGAAGTTGGGAAGTTGAATGACTGGCGTACGCAGCTCCTGATGCCGCGGGGCGGAAATGACAGCTGGCAGTTGGAGTGCTCGTATCCGTTCGCGATGGAAGAAAACAGTCCAGTCCTGGCCACCTCCCGGGTGGCTACCGTATACTATCTGTCTTGCTGCCGAGGTGGCGAAACTGGTAGACGCATCAGACTCAAAATCTGACGATGGCAACATCGTGCCGGTTCGATTCCGGCCCTCGGTACCAATAGCTTGTATCACCCCGTGTCACGGGGAACCAAAGACCCGCTAGTCATAAGGCTACGCGGGTTTTTTATTGCTTCAAGTCGTGTCACCCGATAGCATCAAATACCATCACTTTTGATGGTACGGTTGATGGTATCGGCCCATGCCATCAAACCCGATACCATCAAATTCGGGGAGAACGATGGAAGACATTGAGGCCCGCAAGGCCAAGCCAAGAGAAAAGCCCTACAAGATTTCCGACGAGCGGGGCCTGTACCTGCTGGTGATCCCCAGTGGAGGGAAGTCTTGGCGGATGAATTACCGCGTCGACGGAAAGCAGAAGACCCTATCGCTTGGCCTGTATCCGGAAGTGAGCCTTGCCCAGGCCAGAAAGAAGCGCGAGGACGCGCGGAAAATGCTGGCCGAGGGATTGGACCCCATGGCCGAACGTGCGGCCGTTAAAGCGGCAAAAACGGCGAAAGAAACCCACACCTTTGAGGTGATCGCCAAGGAGTGGCTGGACACCCTGGCGCCGACATGGGCGCCCGTCACCCTGGAGCATGCCCGGCAACGGTTGGAGCATGACCTGTTTCCCGACCTTGGTCAGAAACCCATCGCGGATATTACGGCACCCGAGCTGCTGGCCGTGCTCAGAAAGATCGCGGCACGCGGCGCGGTTCACACTGCCGGCCGGGCGCGAGCCGATGCCGGGCGCGTGTTCCGCTATGCCATCGCAACCGGCCGTGCCGAACGGGATCCCAGCGCCGACCTGCGCGGTGCCCTGCCGACCGAAAAGGTCAAACACCGTTCCGCCATCGTTGAACCCAAGCAAGTGGGCGAACTCATGCGGGCCATTGAGGGCTATTCGGGATCGCCCATCGTCCGGGCCGCGTTCCGGTTGTCGCCCTTGGTGTTTCTCCGTCCGGGCGAGCTGGCCAGCGCCGAGTGGGCCGAGTTCGACCTTGACGCTGGGGAGTGGCGCATCCCCGGCCCGCGCATGAAGATGAAAGACCTGCATATCGTGCCGCTGTCGCGGCAGGCTGTCGCCCTTCTGCGCGATCTTCACCCGCTGACCGGCCACGGCCGATTCGTTTTTCCAGCCGAACGCGCCGGGAGTGATCGACACATGAGCCGCGAATCGATCAGGGCAGCCCTGATCCGTATGGGATATGGCCCGGACAGCGAAACCCCGATGACGGCCCACGGATTCCGCGGCATGGCGTCCACGCTGCTGCATGAGCAGGGCTGGCCGTCCGATGTGATCGAACGCCAGCTAGCCCACGCCGAGCGCAACAAGATCAAGGCGGCTTACAACCACGCTGAATACCTGCCCGAACGGCGGCGGATGATGCAGGCCTGGGCCGATTACCTGGACGGACTGAAGGCCGGCGCCGAGGTGATCCCATTCCGCCGGCCGGCCTGATAGACTCCCCGAACAACCACGCCTAGCCCGGCCAGGCGATAAGCGGGATTCCTTCACCCGCTGGCGTGGTTCCTATCGTGAAGGGCTGAGCCGTGAAGGGGGCTATGCTGAAACTCAGGAAAACGTGGTTTTGGGAAGGTGACGCGCTTGTCTTCATTGATGACAGGACCGACCCGCCAACACGGTTGAATGGGCTGCCGGACCATCGGCGGGACGTAATCACGCGGCTACTATTGGATGGCTCTTGTGTCGGCGCCGCGGGAATTGCCCGTTTTTTGGAAGGCTGCGAGTCCATATTCCGGATAGCCCTCTCAAGTCGCGAAATGACGGATTGGGGGCGCGAAGTGGGAGGGAAGTACGTGGACGTCCCGAGGGCGTCACTGAGTGCCGTTGATAAAGGTGCCGCAGATTTGCAGGAATCGCTCTCAACCTGTGATCCGGCTGCAATGGATTGTTTTATAAGGACGCTGGATGGGGTATTCAGAAAGTCGGACGTACCGTTCGAGCGGCACAAGAGCGCTCAAATGGTCTTCGACCTATTGACCCACGTTCGGCGTGCCGCGCAGGAAGCCAAGTCGATGCTAACTGCCGAGCACAGTAGCGATACACGCATGCGGAGGGCGCAACTCTTCATCGCCGACCGCGTTCGGAATTTGTTCCGAGAGATGGCGCCGGAAATGGCTGCCACTGCCAGTAATGGAACGGTATTTCTGGCTGTTCTCGAACAGCTGTTTTCGGCCGCCTTTACGAAGAACCCCAATCTGCCCAACCTGCTAAAGAAATTGCCGCCGGCCCCGAAATGACGCTCTGATTTGTTTGGTCCATTTCGGGGGACGCCGGAAAGGTGCTGCGTCATGATGCCGCCTGCGTATCTACTAATAGCAAGTGGCATCCATGCAAACCAAGCAAGCAATACCATCATCACTTGCCGTCTTTGACGAGCTTCCCGATGCAGCCAATATCCGATTGCCGGCGGTGGCAGGCCTCTACGGCCTGTCGCCGGCCAGCATTTGGCGCGGAGTCAAAGCCGGGCGAATACCGCAGCCAAGGAAATTGTCCCCTGGTGTCACCGTCTGGAACGTCGGCGAGCTTCGGCGCGCTCTGGCCCCCAAAACGAGCGAGGGCACGCCATGAGATCCAGGCATTCACGGGTGGCAGTTCCCCCGGTTCCTCAGAAGCAAATCAATCTGTCTTTGGAGGATGCATGCTCGTGCCGGCGGGATAGCCCACCAGTCCCCGCCTGGCAACGTCGGCTTCGGGCTATTTCGGGCCGGAGGAGTGTCGGTGCCCGTCAGGTCGCGGCGCTATTCGGTTGTTCGGTCGCGGACGTCCGGCGGCGTGTAGCCCATGGCGAGTTGGTCAGGCCTGTCAGGATTGGGCGGCGGCTAGTGTGGGACGTCGAGTGGCTGGCGCGCGAACTCTATCGTCTGTCGCTGACGGGAACCCGGTGCGCCCGGTGCTCGCCGAGCTGCCCTAGATGGGGGGCGAAATGAGCCATTTTCGCTTGACCATTCCGCGGCCGCCGGACCATACTTCATCCGCTGCCTCCGACGCATCGGGGGCCGGGCGTGGAAACCCGATTGCACATAGGCGCATCAAGCGCCAAAGCAGGCGCTATTTTTTTGCCTGCTGTTTCTCTATGGCGGCTGGTGCGGGGCACGCTTCGGCGTGGCCGGTTCCTATGTGCCGGTTTTCCACCCCCGTATCAGTCGCCACCATCGCAGCCGTGGAAAGCTGTCTGGTGGCTCCAAGCAACGCATAGGAGTCACATTATGAAAACCCAATCCACGGGCAAAATCCGCCCGAAACTCACCCTATCCGTCCCCACGGCCGCTGATCTGGAGAGCCGTTGTAAG
>Ga0233425_10011095_pt1 | contig 10666 bp, 9 predicted proteins | sample Watercolumn_Towu_2_FD_181712 | JGI IMG/M metagenome (GOLD analysis project Ga0233425, IMG submission 181712) | Freshwater microbial communities from Lake Towuti, South Sulawesi, Indonesia - Watercolumn_Towuti2014_140_MG | ecosystem: Environmental > Aquatic > Freshwater > Lake | place: Indonesia... | reverse complement strand
CGCTCGCGCGAATATCTGGCCGGGATGGAACCAAGTCGAAGCCAATCCCCTTTCGGCCAAGGTCCGCGCACACATCCAAAGTGGTGCCACTACCGCACATCGGATCGAGTACCAGGTCCCCTTCTCGCGTGTAACGCTGCAGCAACTGCCAGATGACCCAGGACGGCGTCGCTCCCACATACGCCTTATCGCCTTGCATCCGCGACCCATTCGCCGCGGTGTAGTGCTGACTGGGATACTCCCAAAGCGTCGTGGGCGCGATGCGCAGCGGTGGTCGATTCATGGCGTGGTGGCAGTTTCGCGAGCCGATCGGCTCCAAAGCACACCGGTCGCCGGCGTGCGCCCAGCCTCGATTGTGCCGACCTCCGTCAGTTCCCGCTCCAGTTGCTGCCAACGCTCCTGTCGCATCGAACCGATCGGCGATCCATCCGCCGGAACGATCAGCGGACGCTCCATCTCCGCTGCAATGTTCATCGCCTCCAGTGACATCGAGGGGTTCAAGGCTGCGATCGCAGGGTTGTACTTCGCCGGATCTGCGAGGTACCGCCTCCACCCTTCGCTTGTCGCCTGCACGAACGCTTCAACCTGATCGGGACGCTTTGCAGCCGACGCCGCGCTCGTGGCCAGCACAGCCGCATACGGATTGAACACCGAGCCGACTGACAGCACGCGAGTCGGGACGCCGCGAAGCGTGCACTCCACCGGCTCCGCGGTGATGAAGCACTGTTGGACTGCATCTTTCGACGCGAGAAATCCAGCGAGCGCTCCGGTGTACGGCACCAGTTTCAGATCTTTCCCACCGTACTTCAGGTTCAGCAGTCTTACATAGGGCGGATTCGCATCCACACCAATGGTGGATGAACTCGTCCACAACTGTTCGAGAGTCGTGATGGGATTCGATTCGTGGACCAAAAAGCCAGTCGGGTTGTCCTGAAAAATCGCGAAGACAGCGACAAGATCTCCGCCGCGATCACGCAGCGTCAGCACATCTTCGGCGGTCATCACGCCGAAATCCGCCTGCCCACTCGCGACGAGTTGTGCAACAGGCACCTGTGCGCCGCCCTTGCGAATATCCACATCAATACCCGCCGCCGCGTAAAGCCCATCCTGCTGCGCGGCAAAGATGCCGCCAAACTCCGGCTCAGGCACCCAGTTCAACTGAACCCGCACGGTCGTCCGCGCCGTTGTCGCAGATCCACTCTCTTTCGATCCATCACAGCCCGTGAGCAGGCACAGGATCGTCGCCACTGCCGCCCTTGCACTTCGCCACATCAACGCCGATCCTCCGATTCATTGACCGCCGACGCATGCCAGCGGCGCACCAGCAACCAGCCGATGAGGCTGACCGCACCGAACAGCGCGAACCCCACGACCGTGGTGAGCGCCACCGCGGCGAAGACAAGGTCCGTCCTCGCATCACGCATCGCCGCTTGAATCACGATACCGAGCGGCGCTCGCGCCCCCCCGTAGCCAGAGACGAACTCTCCCACCACCGCACCAATCACGGCAAGCCCCGCCGCAATTCGCAGACCAGTCACGGTCGTCGGCACCGACCACGGGAAGTCCAACTTCCACCAGCGGCGAAGCGGCGAAGCGGCATGAAGCTTGAAGAGTTCACGGAGCCCCGGATCGACGGATGCCTGCCCGTCGATCGTGGCTGCAAGAACTGGGAAGAGCGCAACGATCGCGGCCGACAAGATTGCCATCGGCAACCCGTTGTCGACCCACAGTTGAAGCAGTGGCGCAACCGCCACAACCGGCACCATCTGCAACACCGTTGCGAGCGGGTAGAGCGAACGCCGCAGGAACGGTATCAGTGCGATCACGCTTCCAAGCAGAATCCCCGCTGCGGCAGCGCAGGTGAAGCCGATCGCCGCACCAAGCGCGGTCCGCCCCATGGCAGATGCGAGCATCTCGCGGTTCTGCCACATCGCGTGCGCAATCGCTGTCGGTGCAGGCAGCAGGTAAGGCGCAACGCCCGACAGCGCAACCCCGATCTGCCACACGCCGAGCACGATCACAATGCCCACGAGCGGCCACACAACCGCACGAACGGCGGATGCGTTCATGCTGCCTCCTTGCCCGAGGCGGCTGCGAGCAAGCGCATGCACTCCTCGACTTCGCCAATGAACGCCGCGTCGCCGCGCTCACGCGATGCGCGCTCCAATCGAACGGCATGATCGGCATGCACACGGCCGCGCGACATCACCACAACGCGGTCTGCAAGCCAGACTGCTTCGCTGACCGAGTGCGTCACCAGCAGCGTTGTGGCACCGCACGCGCGCCATGTCCGCAGAATCTCCGCATCGAGTTGCATGCGCGTGAACTCATCGACTGCGCTGCACGGCTCATCGAGCAGCAGAACCTGCGGCTGCGTCACCAGGGCGCGCGCGAGCGCCACGCGCATGCGCATCCCGCCCGACAGTTGCGCGGGCAGCATGCGCGCTGCGCGGGCGAGTCCAGCGGCCTGCAGCACGCCTAGTGCGCTCTCGTGCCGCTGTGCGCGCGGCACTCCAGCCAACTCAAGCGGAAGCGCGACATTGTCGATCACGCGGCGCCAAGGCAGCAGACGCGGATCCTGAAAACACACCGATGGGGAACTTCGCGCACTGCCGGATTCCACACGACCTTCGGTCGGCGAATCGAGCCCGGCCGCGAGCCGGAGCAGCGTGGTTTTCCCGCACCCGCTCGGCCCGATCACTGCCGTCAAAGACCCAGGCGCTAACGACAGCGTCACCCCATCCACGGCGCGTAGCCCGCCCGAAAACTCGCGCGCAACGCGATCGAACTGCAGCGTCGGCGGATCGCGGGTCATCCAGTCTTCAGATCAATATCGATGTCTTCTTCCCGCGGGAGCCGGTGCATCAACGATGCCTGAAACTTCACAGGGTCAGCAGATGATGGCATCTTGCCGACGATGATCACCTGCCGCTTGTGCTCGTACTCCTGCGCGGAAGAGATCTTGCCGCCCACCTTGCGAATCAGTTCCATCGCCGTCAGCATCACGGCCTTCGGATCGGACTTGCTCGGCAACTTCAGACGCAGTCGGAAGCCCACGGTGGAGTCCAGCCAGAAGATGAGCAGCCACGAGAAGATGGTGAAGAACACAGCCATTGCAAGTTCGCCCAGACCGCACGCAAGACCGATCACGACCACCATGATCGCCTTGCCCGTGACCTTTGGGTTGTCGAGCACCGTGCGAAATCGGATCAGACCACCGATGCCGAAGATGACAAGTGCCATCGACGCATCCACGCGCACCAGTTCCGACACCACCGCGCCCACGAGCGCGAGCACGATGAGCGTGTTGCGCTGCTCGAGATCCTCGACCGGATCGCCCTTCCCGGAGCGGCGCGGATGCCATGCAATCGCAAACCCGCAGAGCGCAGCAACCACCAACCCAAGCAGCAGCGAAAGAACGAACCACCCGTTGGTGAAGTGATCGAGGGAACTCTGAACACCGTGAAAGCTCAGTGGGTGACTGTGCTGCTGCTGCTGCTCGAAGAGCGGGATGAGCGACTGCCCCTTGTCGGCAAGGATGGCGGGAACGCAGTGCAACAGATGGGTGCTTGGCATCTCTCGGGGTATTCTCGCCTCGCACCATGCAAACGCGCAACCTGCCGTCTCGTCGGCTCCCACGCTCAGTTGCCCTGTGCTCCCTAATCGTTGGACTCGTCGGTCTGCTGGGCTGCGAACCCTCCGGGGACGCATCCGCCACGAACCCACCGAGCGAGGAGCGCTTCGACCGCCGCGAGGGCGATTTCCCGAAGCATGCGCGCCACTCGAAGGGGTCCGATCCCACCAAGGATGCTGCGGAACCGAAGCGCAATCACGATCACGACCTCAGCGCAACCGATCCCCGCTGGTACATCACGATGCACGGGAAACCCGCTGGCAACACCGTTCACGGCATCAACAAGAATGGCGTGTTGCTCGGCAGCGTGATCGGCGAAGTCCCCGCATCGGCGGGCAGCGAGGCGCAAGGCGTCCGTGGAATGCTGCACACGGGACGGCACGGGCTGCTCCTGGTCAGCGCCAACATGTCGGACACGCGCATCCTCTGGTTCGGCACGCCAGGCGCCGATGGTGTGCTGCCATTTGAATCCGTGTTCGCCGTGAAAAGACTCGCCAATCCAGAGATGATTCACTCCTACGCGCTCGCCGTGGGAATCGATGGAACCGTGTTCGCCTCGAATCAGGACACGAACACCGTCACTCGTTACGCCGGTATCGGCTCGGCAACACCCGGACAGCCGCTGCCAGTCCCACCAGAGATCGCAGGACTCGGGCTGCCGCCGGGCACGATTGTGCCGCGCGCAGGCGTGTCGCCGCAGGGGATCACCGAGATTCGCGGAATCGCCGTTGGTGCAAATGGACTTCTCTATGTCGCAGACCGCGGCGCATCGCAGGTGCTTGCCTTCGATCCCAAGACCGGGCTCCGGCACTCGGTCGTTGCCGATGCATCGCGCGGGATCAAGCGGCCGATTCAACTTCTGTTCGCGCCCGATGGCGAGACGCTCTACATCAGCGACAACGGTGCGCCGGCAATCTTCCGAACGAATGTCCGCACCGGCGAGTTCATTCTGTTTGCCAACGCGCGCACGGGTTGCCCCGAACTCCCCAGCTCGCTCGCACTCGATGAACAGCACCTCTTCGTCGGGGACCGCAAGCGAATGCAGATCCTGCGCTTCAAGATCGAGACGGGCGAACGCGAACGCGATGCCTTTGTCGAGAGTTTGCCCGATGCGCCAGAGTTCATGATCCCCGCGTCCATCATCAAGGCATCGTCGCCAACACCCGATGCCGCACACACTCGGCGCGAGAATCCCCCGAACAACTAAGCGCCGCGCTGAATGCGCAAGTCCACCGCACCCGGCGCACCGGCGTGCGCCACAAGGAACGCGCGGTGCGGGGTGCGATCTGCGAAGTCTTCCGGCAGCGTGAATGTGCTGATGTCACGCATGACCGCCCCTGTGGGCACCAGCGATGGGTCGGGCGAAAATGAACGCGCATTGGTGCTGAACCAGATCTGCCCCTGCGGATCGAGCCAGCGCAGAGCCAGTTCGAGCAGCATTGGCCAATCGCGCTCGACTGCGAAACTGTCCGCCAGCATCCGCTTGCTGTTCGAGAAGGTTGGCGGATCAAGCACGATGATGTCGTACGACTCGCCGCGCGTGGGCCGCTCCAACCACTGCAGACAATCTGCCTGTTCGAAGGAGTGCGCAGCGCCGCCGAAACCGTTGAGAGCCATGTTGCGCTGCGCCCATGCGAGGTAGGTGTTGCTGAGATCCACCGTGCGCGTGTGCGCTGCGCCACCCGCGACTGCATGGCAGGTGAATGCGCCCGTGTACGCGAACAGATTCAGCACGCGGCGACCGACGGCTCGCGCGCGCACGAGCCCGCGTGTGGAGCGGTGATCGAGGAAGAGCCCCGTGTCGAGATAGTCCGAAAGATTCACCTCGAACGACAGCCCGTGCTCGCGCACAGTTCGCACCACACCGCGCGTGTCGAGCCGCTCGTACTGCGCGAGCCCGCGCTGGCGCTGTCGACGCTTCAGAAACAGGCGCGATGGATCTACCGGGAGCCCACGCAGGATGTGCTCGACACACCCGTTCACATGCGCCTGCTCGCGCTCGGGCGTGTCGTCGCGGGTGCGCGGATGCAGCCATGCAACGACATCGCCGTCGTACCAGTCCACGACAAGCGGAAACTCCGGAATATCGCGCTCGTACACCCGAAAGCATGGCGCGTCCGTGCGGCGCGACCACTTGGAAAGGTGTTTGAATCGCTTTGCGAGTCGGTGATCGAGCATTCGGGTCCTCTGCTCGGCGCGTTGCCGACTTTCGGAGGGGACGCTACCCTCCCCGACTTCGATTTACACCCCTCTTCACGGAAGGAAACTGCATGCGATTCGCTGCCCTATCAGTCATCACTGCCCTCGCCACCGTCTCGACCGCCCTCGCTGGCGAAGCGGATCTGAAACTCCCTCAGGTCAATACCGTCGACTTTGGTGGGGGACTGACTGGCTGGAACCTGATGATGGGCGGACTCGTCATAGCCGTCGTCGGCGCGCTGTTCGGATTGCTGCAGTACCGGCAAACCGTTGCGCTCCCCGCGCACAAGAGCATGCTGGCGGTTTCCAACATCATCTGGGAAACCTGTAAGAGCTACATCATTCAGCAGGGCAAGTATCTCTCCATCCTCTGGATCTTGATCGCGGGCGCGATCATCTTCTACTTCGGGTACCTCGAGCACAAGGGCGCGCGCGATGTGATCGTCATTCTGCTCGCATCGGTCCTCGGCATCCTCGGCTCCTACGGCGTTGCGTGGTTCGGCATCCGAATCAACACCCAGGCCAACTCCCGCGCAGCCTTCGCATCGCTCAAGGGATATCCGCTGCCGGTCCTTGGCATTCCGCTGAAGTCCGGGATGTCCATCGGCATGCTCCTCGTGTCGGTCGAGCTGTTTTTCATGATTTGCATTCTGTGCTTCCTGCCGCCGGAGTTGGTGGGACCGTCGTTCATCGGCTTCGCCATCGGCGAGTCACTCGGCGCATCCGCGCTTCGAATCTGCGGCGGCATCTTCACCAAGATTGCCGACATCGGCGCTGATCTGATGAAGATCGTTTTCAAGTTGCCGGAGGACGATCCAAAGAATCCCGGCGTGATCGCGGATTGCACGGGCGACAACGCGGGCGATTCCGTTGGACCGACCGCCGACGGCTTCGAAACCTACGGCGTGACAGGCGTGGCGCTCATTGCGTTCCTTGCGTACTCGCTCGGAGCAGTGGGCAACGAGGGCGAAATGTGCGGCAAGTTGATCGTGTGGCTGTTTGCGATGCGAGCACTCATGATCGTGACCTCGCTCGCCTCCTACTTCATCAACGAGGCACTCAGTCAGGCGAAGTACGGCAAGGCGAAGGACTTCCACGAGGAAGCCCCGCTGACTTGGCTGGTGTGGATCACTTCGATCCTGTCCATCGTGGTCACCTTCGTCGCGAGCAAGTGGCTGCTGGGCAACATCGAATACAACGGCACCAAGCTCGAGAACCTGTGGTGGGCGCTCAGCATCATCATCTCATGCGGAACGATCGCCGGCGCGGTCATCCCCGAGTTCACGAAGGTGTTCACGAGCACCAGCTCTGGGCATGTCGATGAAGTGGTGAACGCGAGCAAGCAAGGTGGCGCGTCGCTCAACATTCTCTCGGGCTTCGTGGCAGGGAATTTCAGCGCGTTTTGGAAGGGACTCGTGATCGCCGGACTGATGGGCATCGGCTGGTGGATTTCGACGGAGAAGGACATCGCAGCGCTCATGCCGGCCGCGTATGCATTTGCGGGCCCCATCTTTGCGTTCGGACTGATCGCGTTCGGGTTCCTCGGCATGGGGCCCGTGACGATCGCCGTCGACAGTTTTGGCCCGGTGACGGACAACGCACAGTCCGTGTACGAACTCAGCCGAATCGAGGCGCAGCCTGGCATCAAGGAGGAGATCAAGCGCGATTTCGGCTTCAGCCCGGACTTCGAGGTGGCCAAGCACACTCTTGAGAAGGGCGATGGTGCCGGCAACACCTTCAAGGCGACCGCGAAGCCAGTGCTCATCGGCACGGCTGTTGTGGGTGCAACCACGATGGTGTTTGGCATCATTCTGGCGCTCATCAAGTCTGAGGCACCAGCGGATGCCACACTGCAGCAGTTGCAGGCGGCGAGTCAGCTTGTCATCGGCAAACTGTCCATCGTGACGCCGGAGATCCTCCTCGGGCTGCTCATCGGCGGCGCAGTGATCTACTGGTTCACCGGCGCTGCAACGCAGGCCGTGGTGACCGGCGCCTACAGAGCCGTGGTGTTCATTAAGGAGAACATCAACCTCAACAAGACCGAAGCGAGCATCTCCGATGCGAAGAAGGTTGTCGAAATCTGCACGGTCTACGCGCAGAAAGGAATGACAAACATCTTCTTGGTTGTCTTCTTCTTCTCGCTCGGACTCCCCTTCTTCGATCCCTTCTTCTTCATTGGCTACCTCGTGTCCATGGCGTTCTTCGGGCTCTATCAGGCGATCTTCATGGCCAACGCCGGTGGTGCATGGGACAACGCAAAGAAGATCGTCGAGGTGAACCTCCGCGCCAAGGGCACGGATCTGCACGCCGCGACCGTGGTCGGCGACACCGTTGGCGATCCCTTCAAGGACACCAGTTCCGTGGCACTGAACCCGGTCATCAAGTTCACGACGCTGTTCGGACTGCTGGCGGTCGAAATCGCAATCGCGATGAAGGACAACCCTGCGCGCGTCTGGATCGGTGTGGGCTGCGCATTGGTGGCGTGCTTCTTCGTCTGGCGCAGCTTCTACGGCATGCGCATTCCAACAGACGCCAAGAGGTGAACGCGCAACAAGGCGATGGCAAGACGGGCGTTGGGACGCCGACCTAGACTGTCGGACCGATGCTGCTTTCCCTTGCCCTTGTCGCTGTGACGGCCATTGCGCCAGGCGCCGATGCCGCGTCAGGCGATCTGCTTCGAGAAGCGGGTCAGTGGCTGGCTAGTCATGGGGCACTCACCATCTTTGTGGCGTTCCTCTTGTGCGGTATCGGCCTGCACCTTTCGGAGGACTTCATTCTGATCCCTGCTGGGATCATGACAGTTGATGCAGCAACCGGCACTGTCACATGGCCGCTGTTCATCGAGTACGGATTCGCAGCGTGGGCGGGCATCATTCTGGGAGACATTGGCTGGGTGTGGATCTGCCGTCACTTCGGCGCGCGCATTCTTGGGAGCCGATGGTTCCTACGACTCGTGGGGCCTCGCACACTGCTCGAGATGAAGTACGAAGTCGACCGGCGCGGTGCCTGGGCGCTGCTCGCTGCACGGTTCATTCCGGGCGCGAGAACGCCCATGATTACGGTGTGTGGGCTGATGCACCTCTCGTGGTGGAAGGTGCTGTCGGTCGAGATGTGCGGCGTGGTCGTCACCGCACCGCTGCAAATGCTGATTGGTGTCGGCGTGGCGAAGCTCGGACAACAATTCGAGAATGACGCGCATCGTTGGATGCTCTACATCGGAGCGACGCTCGCAGTCGTGTTGGTGATGTTCATTGTGCACCTGATCATCGTGCGCCGAACCAAGAACGCCCACAAGGCCCGAGCGAGCGTCACCTGGCTTGAGACGCTGCGAGGAACGCCTTCGGTGCGGCGGAGTTCGCGCCCGCGACTCCAGAATCGCTGACATTCCGTTGCTCATCTACCTCGCTCGCGCTAGACTCCGCGCCCCCTCCGACTGTTGGTTTTTCTCGGAGGGTCGACAACCGAACATGCTCTGGGCGAATACTCAAGTGGCCAACGAGGGCAGACTGTAAATCTGCTGGCTTATGCCTACGGGGGTTCGAATCCCTCTTCGCCCACTGAAGCGACTTGCACGAGGTTGCACGGTCTCGCAAAGACCGAGGCGACCTCGCTGCTTTAGGGGCCGCGGCTTGAGGAGTTTGGTAGAGGTTCTGGATCCCGAGCGGTGGTTTCAGGCTCTCAAATCCTCCCAGCCCTCCCTCCCATGCTCACGCCATCACTGAGCCACCGGACTACAGCGAGCGGAGGAACGCCAGCAGGTCGGCGCGCCCCTCAGCGCTGAGCCGCTCAAGTCCGACGCGGCTTCGCTCGGCCTCGCCCCCGTGCCACAGAATGGCTTCCTCGATCGAACGCGCGCGACCGTCATGTAACAGGCGCGTGTGCCCGTTCACCGTCTCCATCCGACCAATGCCCCAGAGCGGCGGGGTGCGCCACTCGACGCCCGACGCATCACCATCAGGTCGCCCGTCGGAAAGTCCGGCACCCATCTCGTGCAAAAGCAAATCGGTGTAGGGCGCGAACGCGACGGCGTGGTACTGCGTGATCCGCGACCCGTATCCCGTTCGCATCAAAGGCACATGACATGATGCGCAACCGATCGTTGCAAACAACGCAGCACCCCGCTGCACATGCGGATCATCTGGGTGCCGCTGCACGGGCACTGCCAACACGCGGCAATAGTGGGCAACAGTTTGGTGGACGGCGAAGACCTAGTGCAGGTGATGTCGAAGTGGGGTAGTTGCCAGTAATCGCCACCTAGGCCAAGACACCTCATCAGCCTTTGTGCCCCCTGAGTTGTTCGGGGGGCTTTTTGCCTTTGCACAGTGCGCGCCTGGATTTAGGACGAGGGAGGCGGATTCGGATTTGCATTCGATCCCCCCCAACGATGCCAGTACGGGAATCCGGCTAATCCGCCTCAGGCCCCACAAAGCCAGAGCGGCGTAAATCCGTTCACTTCTTGTGCACAATTGATCCATTTCTTGTTGCCCAGCTGGCATTTAGAGGACATATTGCCGAATCGTTGGGGTGTCCTAACGGAGGGTTCGGAGGACTGCCAAAGATCAGGTAAGGAGTGTTCACATGCTAAACGCTCGTATTCAGAAGCACTTCGCTGTCGCCGCGACTGCCCTTGCAGTCGCCGGTGCATCGAACGCCCAAGTCGTCACTTGGAACATCAACGCACAAATCCCAAACAATATTGATGGTCTCTACATCAATGTGGCCGCGCAGACCACTGGCTCCAGTGCTGCATCGACAGCCGGTTGGGACATCAATCCATACGGCACGAACGCGCTGCAGTTCTACGCGTCATCCTCCGCCCCAAATCCTTCGACG
>Ga0233425_10011094_pt1 | contig 10667 bp, 5 predicted proteins | sample Watercolumn_Towu_2_FD_181712 | JGI IMG/M metagenome (GOLD analysis project Ga0233425, IMG submission 181712) | Freshwater microbial communities from Lake Towuti, South Sulawesi, Indonesia - Watercolumn_Towuti2014_140_MG | ecosystem: Environmental > Aquatic > Freshwater > Lake | place: Indonesia... | reverse complement strand
CCGATACCAGGCTGTTGGATCGATCGGTGCCCTCATGAGACGTCGAGGGTCCGATTCCATGTGCTCCCAGGTGGACAGCGGTTTCACGTGCAATGTCTCCGGACCTCGGTCGCCTCGAGACTGTGAGCATATCTCAGGTCGTCGACATACCCGGCGAGTGACGGGTAACGACCCGCGGCGACCTGTGAAGGGAGCCAGTGGTTGTAGAACCGATCCATGTCGCGGAGCACCTGATCGACGCTGCCGGCTTGACTGATGAAGTTCCTCCAGTCCGGACCGTGCTGGAAGCCGTGCCTCATCGGTGTAGCACCCCCGGATGCGAGCGAAGGATAGCGCTGGCCGAGGTATTCCGTCAGGGCTTGGTGCGCCGTGATGTGTGGGGTTCCAGCGCCCCCACCAGGGAGGTGGGCGAAACCAGGGCCGGTCGTCCCTCGGTAGTTCCGCATCGCATCGTCCGACATGTTCAAAATGCCCGCGTCTCTCATCTCCTGGACGAGTTGCTGGGGGATCGCGTGGTGACCATCGAGGCCCAGAGGGTCGGAGCAGGTCAACGGGTCTCCGACGTAGCGGTACCAGTTGAGACCCGCGGCCAGCCCGATGGGGTCCGGGCTGATGTATGCCCCGGCGAGTGGGTCGTAGTAGCGCCGCACGTTGTAGTGGAGTCCCGTCTCCCGGTCGGCGTACTGCCCGGGGAACCGCCAGGGGCACAGGTGGGCGACATCTTCTCCTTCCACGAGATCGCCGGAGATCCCGACACGGATGGCCCCGACCAGCTCGCCCGAGGTGTCGAAGAGCTCGGTCGGTGTGCCGTTGTGGTCCGTGACCACGAACAGGCGCCGCTGGCCCCGGTCGCAGCACACGGGGGCGAAGGTTCCTGGGCTGTAGTACCAGGAGACGGGCTCCTCGTGGTCCGGGACCTCGTGCCGCAGCCGGTGACCCTCCCAGACATATCGTGTGACGTTCTTTTCCTCTGCTCCTCCGTCGCTCGACCCGATGACGGACTTCTGGATGCGTCGGCCGAGCCCGTCGTAGGCATAATGGACCGTGCCCCGAGCCGACTCGACCCGTACCAGGTTCCCCACGCCGTCCCATGCGTAGTGGACGGTTTCTCCACCCGGGAGACGGCGCTCGGTCAGGCGACCATCATCGTCATAGATCCTCTCCTCGTCTCCAATCCTGATTACCCGGTTCAGTACATCGTAAACGCGATCATCCAGACCCGGGCTGGAGTACACGTTCCAGGTCGAATCGAAAGCACGGACGACCTGGCCGTGGCCTTCGGCCTCGACCACTGCACCTCGAGTATCGTGGACGTAGTAAGCAGGACCCCTCTCGACATCGATGATCGAGCGTATCTGGTCGTCGCCGCGCCACTCGTAGTGCCTGGCATCCAGGTTTCCTCCTGATTCACTGGACACCTTCCGGATCATGCAACGTCCTGCTGAGTCCAGCTCCCATTGGACCCGGAGGTTTCCTGGGTAGCACCGAGCGGTCTCGAGTCCTGCGGAATTACGCTGAAATTGCACTATTGAATCGAGATCCGGGGTGCCTATGGGCCCGATGTGCAACGCGCTGACTTCACCCGTTGCATCACGTACGGAAGCCTCGCGGAGCGAAAGGGAGCTCGAGACGACGGAACGCTGGCCCGTGACATCGCGGGAGGTGTGGACGCTGAACTGACGGCCTGCGTGTGATTGCCGCTCCGTCACGACCCGGCCCGACGCGTCGAGGTCGAGCTCCACGACCGAGTCACCGAGAACCACACTGGAGAGGAGGCCATCCGCGCGATAGGAGAGCTCGAGGATCTGGCCGTCCGGGTACCTCACCTCCACCGGACGGTCCATCGCATCATAGTCCTGTTCGGTCACGGCACCTGACGCGGAGAACCACGAGGTGACGCGGCCGAGTCGATCCCGCAGGTAGCGGCGCATCGAGCCGTTGGGCTGGACCTCCTCGGCGACCCGGCCGCACGTATCGAGCTGGAACAGGGTCGCCCTGCCGCATTCGTCGTGAACGGCGACGAGCCGTCCTTCGGTATCGTGGAGGAATCGCGTTCGTATATCGCCCTCCAACCGCTCCGAAACCCAGCCCCGACCTGTCACGACGAACCGGACGGAGTGGTTCTGGTCCTCGTGAGACACGAGGGCGCCTTCGGCGTCGTACGACCTCCGGTGAACACAGCCCGCCGGGGTGCGGACCTCGAGGAGTCGACCCTCCGTATCGTAGGTGAACTCGTGGTGCCCGCCGATCGGATCATGGATCTTACAGATGCGGCCCAGTCCGTCGTGCTCGTACTCAGAGACGCTGCCTCCAGGTCGGATGATCCGATGAAGCTCGTTCCGTCTCGTGTGCTCGAAGCGGTGAACGAGTCCCCCGCAATCGCGGGCGAAGAGAAGCCCTGTTTTATAGGAATAAGTGGTCGAGTCGCCATCAGGGTTGTCGCTACCGGTCACGCGTCCGGAGCTGTCGTGGGACCATCTCCAGGTATATCCCTGGCAATCGACGGCCTTGGTCAAGATGTCGCGCTCGTCATGCACGAAAGAGAGGACAGACCCGTCAGGCCGAGTCACCCGGGCCACATTGCCCCTGTGATCGTGCTCGGTGAGCGTCTCGTACCCGAGCGCATTGACTTCCCGGAGACGTTGAAGAGTCCCCGGGTCGTACTCGTACTTCGTCTCGGCCCCCAGCGGGTCGACGACCTTGGTCACGAGACCCACGAGGTTCATGTGGTACTGAGTCGTGTGCCCCAGCGAGTCGGTGACGTGGGTGACGTGCTTCTTCTTGTCGTAGGCGATGACGTGGTCGTAGATGCCGCCGTCGCCCCATGTCCGGACGCACCAGGCGTCGGCGCCGAGGCCGTCGTACGCGAAGTAGAAGCTCAAACCCGTGCGATCGGTCTCCCGGACGAGCAGGTGCGTCACGTACTCGAAGGTCCAGGAGTGGCCGAGCGAGTCGGTCACCTTCACGAGGTCGCCGTCGTCGTCGTACTCGTAGTGGCGGTGGGTATACCAGCCGCGGCCGCGCGGGAGCGGGAGCTCGAGCCGCGACACGCGGCCTCGCGAGTCGCGCTTCAGGCCGATGAGCCGGCCCGCCGAGTCGCGCACCCAATCGAGGTCTCCGTGCCTGTCGTACTCGAAGACGATCTCGTGGTGCCCGTCGCGCGAGCAGATGCGCCGGATCATGGCCCTGCCGTCCTGCCGGCCGGGCACGGGCGCGAACTCGCGGGTCGTCCCGTCGTGGGAGACGATCTCCCAGGCTCCGCCGTCGCGGCACCGGAGCGTCAACCGCTCGATCGGGTGCCAGAGCTCCTGACCCGGCTCGATCCGGTGCTCGGGGAAGTCGAACGTGTCGAACTCGATCTCGCGTCCGTCCTCGGCGAGGGAGACCACCTTGCCCCGCTCGCGCCAGACCGCCTGGTCCAGCGACAGGCTCCAGCCGTGGCCGAGCGGCCCGGAGCGCGAACCCCAGGCCGACGAGTAGCTCCGCTCGATCCTGAGCGGCAGCGGCCCGGGGAGCTCGGCGTCGACCTTATCGGTGAGCACGCGACCCGTGGCGACGTCGACGGGGTGGCCCGTGAGGAAGCAGACGCCGCGGTGCAGGAGGCTACGGAACCGGCTCGGCCTGAGCCGGCTCACGAGCGCGTGGAGCGAGTCGCTCACGAACCGGGTGCGCAGCGACGCCATGACCGCGGCCATGATGTCCAGCGACGGCGGGCCGCCGATCAGGATCGGCGCGCCCTTGGGCACGGCCAGCACGACCGACGACGGCAGCCGGACCGGCTCGGAGCAGCTCAGCAGGATGTCGCCGAGCCGGACCGCGTTCGACCCCATCACGGTGACGGTCTTCGAGCCGAACACGCAGATCGCGTCGTTCTCCGGCTTGACGGGCAGGCCCGGGGCCGGCACCTCGCCGGGGTGAATGACCGGCTTCGGAGTCTTGGGGAAGGGCGCCCACATGGTCCCGGGCGGGATCAGGATGTGGCCGGGGACGTGCTTGGCCTCGGTGCCCGTGTTGGTGGCCGGGAACGCGGTCCAGTAGAGGACGGGCCCCTGGAGCGGGGCGCCGAAGACCGCGCCGATGGCGTTGCTGATGACCAGGCCCGCGGCGAGGCCGATCGGGTCGAAGATGATCCCGGTGAACGGGTTCGGGATGGGAGTGGGCACGGGCGCCGGCGTGGGGACCATCTCGAAGTGGACGTCCACGCCGAGGACGGGGTCCATGAAGCTGCTCGCCAGCATGACTCAGGCCTCCGGCTCGTCGGGGGTGTCGGGGAAGGCCACGGGCTCCTCGGAATCCTCGTTTGATATGGGACGGAACATGGACGACCCTTCCGTGTAGGGAGACGTCACGCGCTCCGACAGGTCATCATCGAGCACGCTCTGGTCGAAGTCCTCGCGGCCGAGCGCCCCCTGCTCCATCAGGTCCGCCTGGTCGTAGAGCGATGCCGATTGGGCGAGGAGGCCGCGCTGTCGGCAGAGCGCCGCGAGCCTGCGTGCGGCCTCGGGGGCGCTCGACACCTTGACCGCGTCGGGCTCGGCGTCGAGCGCGACACGGATCGCCTCCCGGAGGCAGGAGACGCCCGATGACTCGTTGCCCGACTGGAGCGCGATCTGCCCGGCGAGCCGCCAGCCCTCGATGGCCAGGACGACGATGCCGGCGTCGAAGGCAGTGCGCGCGGCCCGCGAGTAGGCAGCCGCCGCCTCGGGGAACCGTCCGTCGAGCGCCTGGACGAGGCCCAGCGCCAGGAACGCCTGGGGCGTCTGCACCTTCAGCTCATGTCGCTCGGCGTACTGTGCCGCGTCCTCGAGCTCCCGTATCGCCGCTCCGCGCTGCCCGAGCCCCGAGAGGTAGCTCGCCAGCGAGGTCTGGCAGATCACCTTCATCTCGTGCAGCTCGAGCTCGTGGCAGAGGTCACGGGCCTCGCGCTGGAGGCGCACGGCATCAGGGCCGTGGCCCTGCTTCATGGCGAGCGCCGCGCCGAGCACGAGGTCCTTCAGCCTGGGCGCCTGATCGATGAACTCGGGCTTGACTCCCGACATCCGCAGCGCCTCGTCGCGCTGCTCTCGTGACAGCTCGGGCGGGGCGTCGACGCGCCGCGGCGGCACGACCCCGCGCGGCCAGGCCGCGCCGGACGCGGCAGGGCTCGCCCCCTCGCCGCCCTGGATCAGCGCCTGGACGTCGCGGTCCTGCTGGTCCGGATCGACGGTACAGTCGCAGGCCACGGCGCGATCGCCCAGGACCTCGAGGAGCTTCTCCGGCCGTGGGACATCGATGTCGAGGACCAGGACCACGCGGCACGGCTCGAGCCCGGCCTGTCCGAGCACCGCGCCGAGCTGCTCCTCGAAGACAGCGGGGTCGCCGACCACGGTTGGCGCGACGACCAGCACGAGACCTCGGAGCGGGGCGCGCAGGGCACCCACCTCGGCGGCGACTGTCGTCAGGAACGACGCGAGCCCTGGCGAGACCCCGTGGGGCGGCGGGTCGAGGACCACCACCTCCACCACGGGCAGCGCGACCCCTTCCTTCGAGAACGCCTCGCGACGCTTCTCCCAGTCCGCCGCGAGCCGGCTCGCGCGGGCCTGCCAGCCGTCGTCCGCGGGCGTGTGCCCGTCCTCGAGCAGCACCCACGGGCTGAAGTTGTCGGCGTGGCATTCGAGCCCCAGGAGGAGCTGGAGCGCTGTCTTTCGCAGGTCGCCCGAGAGCCTGGCGACGAGGAGCCGCACCTCGTGGGCTCGCGCGAACCACGCGGCCTCCTCGATCAGCCGGTTGAGCGGGTCCGATACCGATTGCATCGCGTCCTCCCCCGGCGTCAGTTGATCTTGACCATGCCGCCCGAGACGTTCACCGTGCCGCCCGAGATGTTCACCTGGCCGCCGGCCGCGGTGACCCCGGCGCCCGCGGCCTCCACCATGCCGCCGCCGCCGACCAGCTTGGACGTCGGCGCGGTGACGGTGGCCTCGGCGGTGCCCTGGACCGTGGCGTTGGCGTTGCCCTTCATGAGCGCGTCGCCGGTGAGCTCGACCTTGCTCTTGCCCGACGACTCGGCGAGCACGTTCGCGTCGAGCTGGACCTTGCTCCCGCCGCTCGACTCCATCTTGGCGTTGGCGTCGAGGAGCACGGTGCTGTTCCCGCTCGACTGCATCTGCGCGTTGGCGTCGAGCTTGACCGTGCTGTGCTGGCTCGACTCGACGAGGACGTTCGCGTCGAGCACGACCTTGGACTTCCCGCCCGCCTCGAGCGTGATCTTGCCGGGCTCCATGAGGATCGTGCTCCCGCCGCAGGTGAGCTTGATGTGGGTCGGCGCCTGGATCTCGATCACGTTCGAGACATCGACCTTGTAGTCGCCGGTGACGTCGAGCTTGCTCAGGCCGCCCTTGATCGTGAACTTCTGCTCGCCGTCGACCGTGACCGTCCGGTTGCCGCCGACGCTCATGGTCTGGTTGGCGCCGACGCTCTCGGTCTGGTCCACGTCCACGGTCTGGGTCTGGTTGTTGTGGACCGTTGTGGCGTGGTCGTGCTCGACGGTCTCGGTGTAGTCCTTCTGCGCGTGGACCAGGATCTGCTCCGAGCCGCCGGCGTCGTCGAACGTGATCTCGTTGTAGCCCGCGCCGCCCAGGCTCTGGGTCTTGAGCGTGCTCTTCGACTTGGAGTCGGGCATGGGGTAGGGCGTGGCGTTGCGCCCGTTGTACACGGACCCGGTGACGAGCGGCAGGTCGGGGTCGCCGTTCACGAACGTGACGACGACCTCCATGCCGATCCTCGGGATGAAGAACGCGCCCCAGCCCGGCCCGGCCCAGGGCTGCATGACGCGCATCCAGCACGAGCTGTGCTCGTCGTTCGCGCCCAGCCGGTCCCAGTGGAACTGCACCTTGATTCGGCCGTGCTCGTCGGTGTGGACCTCCTCGCCCGAGGGCCCGACCACGACGGCGGTCTGGATGGAGCCGATCCGCGGCTTGACCGCGCGGCGAGACGGCCGGAACGGCACGTCCTGGGGCAGGCAGCGGAACCGGTTGGTGTATCGCTCGGCCTCGGGGCCCGAGCCGATGTACCGGTGCGCCACGCGCGTCAGCAGGTATCCGGCGTCGAGCTCCGCCTGGCGGTGCCCGGTCAGCTCGAAGGTCCGGCCGGGACGCATGGCGATGACCGTGCTGTTTCCCTCGCCGACGCGGGCGTCGCGGGCCTGGAGCTCGCGCCGCAGCCGGCCCTGGTCGTCAACGTCGTTCGCCTGGTACGACCGCGCGCCCGGGTCGTACTGGTGCAAGGTCAGCGGGCGGTTGTCCTGGTCGTACTCCTCGCGGGCCGGCGCCGACGCGGCGCCGTCGAAGGGCTCGCTCCCGCCCGGCGGCTCGCCCTCCTGCTCGCCCTCGATGAAGTCGGCGCGGGTCCAGTCCCAGTGGCGAGTCTTCACGCGTGTCGGCAGCACGGTGGACCGGCGGTGGAGCTCGGTGACGACCTCGCGGTTGCCGCCCGAGGTGCCGAAGACCGCGAACTGGATCGACGCGCCGTCGGGGCGGTCCACGGGCTCGTGCTGGTCCTTGGTGTCGATGAGGACCACGACCTCCTTCTCGCCCTCGTGGTCGAACCAGTACACGATGCCTTCTTCCTGCATGAGGCGGTGGGCGAAATCGAGGTCGGTCTCGTCGTACTGCACCCGGTACTCGCAGGTCGGGTAGTTGCTCCGGTCGAGCTGGAAGCGGGCCTCGCGCTCGAAGTCTCCGAGCGCGGTCCCGAGCACCTCCTCGAGTATCTGCGGGACGGTCTTCTCCTGGAAGATGCGGGTGTCGCGGCGCCGCCCGAGCATCCAGAGGGCGGGGACGACGAGGACCTCGGCCGTCACGTGGTCCTCGCTCGAGCTCCCCTCGAGCACCTCGGCGGCCAGGCCCACCCAGCGCTGCTCCTGGTCGTTCCGGCGCACCATGAGCGTGCAGCCGGAGCCCAGGACCATCGCCGGCTCGGCGGACATCTCGTCGGTGCGGAGCTTGAGCCGGACCTCGAAGGGGGCGTCGAGCTCCTCGGTGACGACGGCCTCGACCACCTCCCACTCGACGTCGGCCGTGCCGTCGCATTCGAACACCGCCTCGACGTTGCCCGGGTCGTCGGAGGTCAGCGCGGCGGCCACGGCCGACGCAACGGACGAGACGACGCCGCCCACGCCGCCGGACGAGCCGCCCGCGGCCGAGGACGCGGCGCTCGCCGCGCCGGACGCGCCGCCGCCCGCGGCGTCGAGGTCGCCGCCGAGGTCGTAGAGCTTCTTCATGCCCTTTGCGGCGGCCGATCCGACGGCGCCGGCGACCGCGTCCGACGCACCCAGCGCCCTGGCCGCTTCCTTTCCGATGAACCCGGCCGCGGTCGAGGTCATGGCGGAGTGGATGTTCTTTGGGTCGAGAGCCTTGACGGCTTCCTGCGTGCCGGCGCCGAGCACGTCGGAGACGGGCTCGGGGACGCCGATCGCCTCGAGCCCCTCGTCGGTGTACTCCGACGCCTTCTCGAGGCCCTCCTGGAGCAGCCCGCCGCCGCTGTCGGCCGGCGGAGGCGACACGATGGTCGATCGTCCCGAGTCCTCGTCGTCGTCGATGTCGGTCATGCTCCCTCCTCATACGGTGAAAAGGGGACGGAAATCTCTACCCCAGTGTCCGGAGAGTGTCCATTCCCTCGTTCGGCCTGCGGCTTGATAGTGCCGCCACACGGGCGATACTCTCCATGATCATGTACCTGAGGCTCGAGCTCGATATGGCGCCATGCCCGGGCAGCCGTGCCGCGCGCACCGGGTCACCCGATTCCGAGCGAGAGTGGTGGGGTCCCGTCGTGCGGCGTGTGCTCGGCAACGCGTTGATCGAGGCGCACTGTCCGTTCCGTGTGCCACGGTGCAGAGGCGAAGACGCCTCGGTAGTCGAGCGGTGCCGGCTGGCGGAGAGCTGCCCCTACGGCGTGCTCTTCGCCGCGAGCCTGAGCCGCAGACCGCCCTGGGCGCTCCACGTGCCACGCGTCGCTGCCGGAGATCCCATCGAGCGCGTCGAGGTCACGCTGCTGGGGCCGGGGTGGCCTCTGTTCCCGTGGGTCGTGACCGGCCTCGAACGAGCCCTGCGAGCCGGCGTGGGACGAGAGCGTCGCGGCTATCGGTCCTCGCGTGTGCTCAGGGTACGGCTGGACAGGACCTGGGAGGAGCTCTGCGGCGCCGATCCCTCGGAGCTGCCACCCGCCCTGGAACCCGACGATGTCCCTCGACACGACCGCACTCCGGACGAAGCCTTGCGGACCGTCGAGGTCCGGCTGATCAGCCCGCTGCGGCTCAAGCGCGAGGGCAAGCTGGTGCGGGACGATGACCCGGTGCCGCTCCGCGAGCTCGTCGCTCGCATCCTCGACCGGTGGGACGCGGTCCGCGGACCGGACGAAGAGACTCCTTTCACGCCCGAGGCCCGGCGCGAGCTCGAGGCGCGGGCGGCCGAGGCTGCGCTGGTCGGCCACGACGTCGGATGGGTGGAGGTGCGCGACTACTCGGCGGCGAAGCGGTCCGAGCTCCTGCTCGGCGGCAAGCTGGGCCGTCTGGTCTTCGATGGGGTGCCGCCGGACGTCCTGTCCGTGCTCCGCGCCGGAGAGGTGCTCCACGTGGGCAAGAACCCGACCTCGGGCTGCGGGCGGATCGAGGTGACGACGCATCTCTCGTGTGGTTCGGTACAGCAAGATGATCTATCCTTGCAGGAGGGGTGAGCATGATCCAGAAGAGCCGATCCCACGTGCCCGTCCCGCCGCCCGGGGCGAAGGATCTCCCCTACGATGACGGAGAGCCGATGGAGAGCGAGCGCCACGTCAAACAGATGACCCTGCTGACCCAGTCGTTGAGCCTCGCGTGGAGAGACCGGCAGGACTTCTACGTGGGCGGCAACATGTTCCTCTACTTCAGCGAGCTCCAGACCAAGAAGAACGACTTCCGCGGCCCCGACGTGTTCGTGGTGCTCGACACCGTGAAGAAGGAACGGCTCTCGTGGGTGGTGTGGGAGGAAGGAGGCCGGACGCCGGACGTGGTCATCGAGCTCCTGTCAGAGAGCACGGAGGACGTGGATCGCGGCGAGAAGATGCAGGTCTACGCCCGGGTGCTGAGGGTGGGCGAGTACTACCTCTTCGACCCCTGGACGGGAGTGCTCGAGGGCTACGCGCTCGACCGTGCGAGCCGGACCTATCGCCGGATGGACGCGCTCGACGAGCGCGGAACCGTGCCGTGCGAGCAGCTCGGGTTGCGGCTGGGCGTGGTGCCCGGACGGTACCACGACCTGGAGATGGGCTTCCTGCGCTGGATCGACCAGGACGGCCGCGTGTTGCCCACCGGCGAGGAGCTGGCCACGGCAGCGTCCGCCCGCGCTGACCAGGAGGCCAGACTTCGGCAACAAGCCGAGCTCAGGTCAGCCGAGCTCGAGCGACGCATCGCGGAGCTGGAGGGGAAAAAGGCAGCGGGTGGCGGGGAAGCCTGACGGTCACTACTCCAGCATCCTGCCTTGCATTCATGAGGCCCCCGAACAGCGACCGTTCCATGGCTCCGAGAAGGCCGCTTGACAACGCCGCGTCGCGGGCGATAGGTGGCGCCGAGGCGGATGAAGTTCATCGATGAAGTGGAGATCGAGGTCCGGGCCGGCGACGGCGGCAACGGGTGCGTCGCGTTCAGACGCGAGAAG
>Ga0233425_10011093_pt1 | contig 10667 bp, 8 predicted proteins | sample Watercolumn_Towu_2_FD_181712 | JGI IMG/M metagenome (GOLD analysis project Ga0233425, IMG submission 181712) | Freshwater microbial communities from Lake Towuti, South Sulawesi, Indonesia - Watercolumn_Towuti2014_140_MG | ecosystem: Environmental > Aquatic > Freshwater > Lake | place: Indonesia... | reverse complement strand
GGTGCCGAACTGGTAAACCCTTCATTGGCCGGAGCCCAGCTTCCTCCATTGTTCGTCGAGCGATACACGCCGCCGAAGTTCATCCCCGCGAACAGGAACTTGCCGCTCACTACAAGCGAGAAGACCGTCGGGCCGCCGTAGTACGCCTTGGCGCCAATGACTGTCGCATATTTTTCGGTCTCGACAACCGGGGCGCGGTCAACGGGATTCCAGGTCATGCCGTTGTCAATCGAAATGTAAATGCCTTCACGTTCCGTTCCAGCGAAGAGCATAGTTCCACCGGAAACGTGGCGGATTGCTAATGCGGTAATTCTGCCAGCGGGAAGTCCTTTCCGCGATGGCAACCAACTCATGCCCCGATCATTCGAGACCAGAACTCCCTTACCTTGGGCCGCATAGAGATTGCTATCGTTCACCACGAGGCTCGTAGGTGTGAAGCCCTGGGGAGTGTTCGTTGGCATCCATTGGGCTTCCGCGGCGGCGACTAGGAAAAGACTGGCCGCGATAAACTTCCTTCTCAAACCGAACGTATATCTAAGCATTGGTTTCATGTCCGCTGTGAAAGGTCGCTTAGGGCTATCTCAAAAACGTCAAGAGTCATTGCGAGCGATGCCCCGCAGGGGCGAGCGAAGCCTGCCCGCCTCCGTGAATTCAAGAGGGCAGGCGGGCAATCCGACCAACGTATGCCAAGACAAAGGAGAGATTGTCCGCCGTCTTGGATCCCGCATATGGGCGGATCCAGAGAGCGGGACTTCGGCAGAAAGCGCCTCGCAATGACGGGGTAAGCGTTTTTGAGATGGCTTCCTGTATTCAATTTTGCAGCCCCTTGCTCACCCAGATGGGGTATCTGAACGTTTGATCATCTGCCCGATAGACAAGGAGCAAATCGAGAACAGGCAGGACCCTCACGTTGCCTGTGCGCGTGACAACTTCTCTGCATTTCTGGACTATGCCAAAGACACGGAACACCTCGGTCTTCGTCACAGATTGCGAGGACATGACGTTCTTCGGCTCAACGATCAATGGGGTGTCAAAGAATACGATCACATCTATCGGATCTTTGTTCGGGTTCAAGCCCTCGCATTCTTCATACGGCTTGTCTGTGTTCAGAATATTTGGATGGCGCACAAATGTTCCCTGGAACGCTATTGTTTTCCCGATCCATTTATTCTGGTCACGATACATGCTTTCATTGTAAAACTCGAATGATGCGCGGTCAATGACGTTTTGGATGACTGCTGCGTTCACTCTGTAGCCGGCATCCTGCGCCTCGACAACACACATTCCGAGAATGGTTATTAAGAAGAGGGATATCCCCAGCTTTGTCGGTCCTGACACGACGGTTGCTCCGAAGGGTGGTGAACGCGTAGTGGGATTCAGAGAAAAGTACTTCAGCCCAACTTCAATGTCAAACCGAGATTGGAACCGGAGCGCCAACGCGCGAAAAAGAAAAGCCGACGATTGAGGTCGTCGGCTTCTCTCATTCTTGATTCTTGTCGTTGGTTCTCTACGCCTTCGACACAGCCTTCTTCAGCTTGCGCTTCAGCGCCCTCTTCTTGCCTGACTTGTCCGGGTTGACCTGGTAGAATGTCTTCGCCGGGAGGCTGAAGATCTTGATGTAACCGGCGCTTGCTTTGTGATCGAATGTATCTTCTTCGGTGTACGTCGCCAGCTTTGTGTCATACAGCGAGTTTGGCGACGTCCGGCCGGCGACATCAACATTGCCTTTGTAGAGCTTCACCTTGACAAGACCGTTCACCGTCTTCTGCGTCTCATTCACGAATGCGTCCAATGAAGCCCGTAACGGCGTAAACCAGAGACCATTGTAGATCATGGTCGCATAGTCATGAGCAATTTTCGCTTTGTAATGTGCAACTTCTTTGTCGAGTGTCAGGCGTTCGAGCTCGCGATGAGCAAAGTGAAGGATAACTGCACCCGGAGCTTCATAGACTTCTCTCGACTTGATGCCAACGAGGCGGTTTTCGATGAGGTCAATCCGCCCAACACCATTGGCGCCGCCGATTTCATTGAGCGCATCGATGATGTCGAATCCCGACATTTTCTTCCCGTTCAGACCCACCGGGACGCCTTGTTTGAATTCGATCGTAACATGTGCCGGCTTATCGGGGGCATCTTTGGGCGCCACCGTTCTCTGAAAAGCATCCTCGGGTGGTTCCACCATTGGATCTTCAAGGACGCCGCATTCAATCGCCGTTCCCCAGACGTTCTCATCTATCGAATAGGGGTTTTTCTTTGTTGCCGAAACAGGGATGTCGTGCTTTTCACAATAGGCGATTTCCTCCTCACGTGATTTGAATTCCCATTCCCGCAGCGGTGCCAGGACCTTCAACTCAGGCGCCAGCGCGGCAATCGCAGCTTCGAAGCGCACCTGATCGTTTCCCTTTCCCGTGCAGCCGTGCGCCACCGCTGTACATCGCTCGCGCTTCGCGACTTCAACGAGCGACTTTGCAAGCAATGGGCGGCCGATCGATGTCGCCATAGGATATGTGAACTCATAGAGGGCTCCGGCTTTCAGCGACGGGAAAATATATTCCTCCACGAACTCCTGCCGAAGGTCCTGAACATACACCTTCTTTGCACCAGTCTTGTATGCCTTTTCCGGCACTCCGGTAAGCTCCTTCTTCTGTCCGAGATTACCCGTCACGGTGATGATGTCAGCATTGTATTTCTCCTGAAGCCACTTCACAATAACCGACGTGTCCAGGCCGCCCGAGTATGCTACCGCGATTCGTTGCTTTTTCACTTTTGTCTCCTTTGTGAACGTCAAACAGATTTAACCGCCAAGGCGCCAAGAGCTCCGTAGATAACGGTGTGGGTATCCGAGTGGCGCACCCGGCAGTTGGATTAAAGACTATGCCGTCTTCTTGCTCATGAGACTCTTGATGAACTTCAGAACTTCTTCCACCTTCGTCATTGATGCTGGTGTAACAAAAATCGTGTTGTCGCCTGCAAGTGTCCCAAGAATCAACGGATTGCGTTTGCTGTCGATAATCTCCGCAACGCCCTGAGCTCTGCCGGGGAGCGTTTTGATTACGATCGTCGTCTCATTGGCATCGATCCGTTCAATTTCGTAGCCGATGAGCGGCGCTAGACGGCGTTCTTCGCTTTCAACATGAAGAACGTACCGGAGCCCTTCCGAAGTGTTGACGCGCGCGATGCCGAGGTCCTTCATGTCTCTCGACAGTGTTGCCTGCGTGACATCGAATCCGGCTTTCTCGAGAGCCTGACAAAGCTCGTCCTGACTCGAGATCACCTGATGCGTGATGAGTTGTTTGATTGCTACGTGACGTTGTTGTTTGCTCATAGGGCCTCTTGACATGCGTTCAGCTTGTATAATCAATATCACCGCATTGTTTTGGGGCTGAAGCCCCTGTTGGGTTTTTGTTGTTCTGGTCCCCGACCTGCCCGCCTGCGTCCTTCGGACTTCGGCGGGTGAAAAGGTCGGGCTACGTCAATATCCTTATTGGTCGGCCAAAATGTGTCATGCACTCCTGCACAGTTTCTATTCTTATGCGATGATCCGGCTCTTGCCACGCCCTTTAGGGCGTGGATAGTATTCCTCAAACCAATGCCGGGGTTTTAACCCCGATCATTCGACCCAATCATTCATGAATCATCTGTGTGCCGATACCCTCGTCTGTGAAAATCTCGAGGAGCAGTGAATGCTTGATGCGACCGTCAATGATATGGACTTTGTTGACACCTGCGTCGAGTGTGTCAAACGCCGACGTGACTTTTGGAATCATACCCCCAAAGATCGCACCATCGTTAATGAATTTGTTTGCCTCGGTCTTGGTGAGCGTGGAGACCAGCTTGTCACGGACAATGATCCCCTCCGTGTCGCTGAGATATACAAGCTTCTCTGCTTTCAACGCCGTCGCCACGGCACCCGCGGCGAGATCCGCATTGATGTTGAACATTTCGCCGTTTTCGCCAACGCCAACAGGGGCGATCACGGGCATCATGCCGTTTTGAAGCAGGAGGTTGAGGAACGGGAGGTTCACAGCGGTAATTTCGCCAACCAAGCCAAGATCTGCCCCATTCTTCGTCAGTTTGCGCGCTTTCAGCAGCATGTTGTCGACACCGCACAATCCAACTGCATTGCCGCCGTTGGAGTTGATCAGGTTCACGATCTCCTTGTTGATCATTCCCCCCAGTACCATCAGCACAACTCCGACCATCTTTTCGTCGGTGTAGCGCTGCCCGTCCACGAATTTTGTCTCGATCCCAAGCGCAGTCGCAGTTTCGGTTATTTCCTTTCCTCCGCCGTGCACAATGATAATGTTCACGCCGATCTTCCGCAGAATGGTCACGTCCTTGGCGAACGTCTGCTTTAACTTCTCATCCGTCATCACCGCACCGCCATACTTGATTACAAACGTTTTTCCCTCGTACGTCTGGATCCAGGGCAGCGCTTCAATGAGCACTTCTTCCTTCTTCTTCGACACTTCGTTCATGATCGATAGCTCGCATTGATGTGAACATAATCCTTGGTTAGGTCGCACGTCCAGAACCGTGCGAATTGGCCTCCCTGATTCAGGTTTACCACGATATTCACCGTGTCCCGAACGAGGACTTCTTTCGCTTTCTCCTCATCCAGCACGATTTCGTAGTTCTTCAGCAGAATCGGCAGTTCCCCAAACGAGATTTCCACAATGTCTGGATTGAAATCGATGCCCGAATACCCGACCGCCGCAAGGATCCGCCCCCAGTTTGCATCGGCGCCATGGATTGCCGTCTTCACAAGATTCGAATTTGCAACAGCACGTGCAGCCTGTGCTGCTTCATCCTCAGACCGAGCACCTTTTACCATGATCTCAATCAGCTTCGTCGCCCCCTCCCCGTCCTTCGCTATCATCTTTGCCAGCTTGATCAGCACATACTCCAGAGCCGCCGCGAAGAGCTGGTATTCCTCCGAGTTCTCAACGAACGGCTTGTTTTTTGCCAGGCCATTGGCAAGCAGCAATACCTTGTCGTTCGTACTCATGTCCCCGTCGACGGTGATCCGGTTGAACGACCGATTATTGGCGACTTTGAGTGCCTTCATCAGAAGGTCCTGCGAAATTGCAACATCGCTCGTGACGAACGCCAGCATCGTTGCCATATTCGGCGCAATCATGCCCGACCCTTTGGCGATTCCACCTATCGTGATGACCGTGGGTCCGAGCGTAAACTGCACTGCCACCTCTTTCGCGAAGGTATCTGTGGTCCTGATTGCTTCTGCGGCGTCCCTGCTGCCGCTGATGTTCAGGTTTTTCGAAAGCTCACCAATGGCAGGAAGAATCTTTTCCATCGGCATGTACTGGCCAATCACCCCCGTGGATGAAACCATAACCTGCTGTTCGGCGACATTCAGCACCGTTGCGGTTGTTTTCACCATCGCCCATGCATCATTCAAGCCACGCTCGCCCGTGCAGGCGTTCGCATTCCCGCTGTTCACCACGATCGCCGAGCACGTTGATGAGCGCCCGAGCTGAATTTTGTCCACAAGTACCGGTGCCGCCTGCGTCTTGTTGAGCGTGAACACTCCCGCTACTGTTGCCGGCACTTCGGAGACGATCATGGCAATGTCTTTCTTCACCTTTCTGATGCCGCAATACATGCCGGCGGCGGTGAACCCGAGCGGCGCTGTTACCCCGCCCTGACATTCATTCATCTCAATTGTCGTCACAGGAGAAGTCCCTCCGATTCATCGAAACCAAGCAAAAGATTCATATTCTGAACAGCTTGTCCGGCCGCCCCCTTGATGAGGTTGTCAATCGCCGAGAATATGATGAGTTGATGATTCTCGGGATAGACTCGAAAGCCGATGTCAATGAAGTTTGTATAGTTGACGTTCCTGATTTCCGGTATGGCGGTGTCGGAGACGCGCACAAACGGTTTGTTGCCATAGTATTGCTGGAACACGGCGAGCACGTCGGACGCCTGTACGCTCTTTGCCAGCGGAGCGTAGATACTTGTGTAGATGCCGCGTGTGATCGGGAGCAGGTGCGGAACAAATGTGAGCGAGACCGTCTGTCCGCTCAGCGATTCGAGCACGGTCGTGATCTCGGGGATATGCTGATGCACACCGACTTTGTATGCCTTCACTGATTCATTCACTTCTGCAAACGAAAGATCCACGCTTGAGCTTCTCCCGGCTCCGGAGACACCGGAGAGCGAACTGATGCTGATGCCCGACGGTTGTATGATCTTCTCCTTGAGAAGGGGCGCAAGCGGCAGAATGGCGCTTGTAGGATAGCATCCGGGATTCGCGATCAGTGATGCCGACTTGATGGCTTCGCTATTCCATTCAGGAAGTCCAAAGACCGCCTTTGGCAACATCGATGTTGCTTTATGTTCGTGCTTGTAGTACTTTTGGTAGAGCGAAGGATCCTGCAGCCGAAAGTCACCGCCAAGATCGATAACATTCTTCTTGCGCTCGACCAGCTCCGGCACAATGTTCATTGCCTCTCCCGATGGGAGTGCAATGAACACGAGATCGCTCGTGGACACAGCGTCAGCAGTGTACGACTCGTATGTTGTATCGACTCTGCCCGCAAACCATGGATACAGGTCCGTCACTCGCTTTCCTGCAGAACTGTTCGCAAAGAGCTTTTCGAGCTTCACGTGCTTGTGGCGCAACAATATCTTCAACAGCTCGGCGCCGGAATATCCGGATGCTCCAACAATTGACACCTTCTTCTGTTCGACCACCGTCTTTTCCCTCTTCAATACGACTGAATAAACATACATTATATTGTATATTTATGCAAGTCTTTTCTTGCCTGATTGAAGATTATTAATGTATGAGTGAAAGCTTATGTAAGAAGATTTGCCACAAAGACACAAAGTCACAAAGGATGTTGGAGGGGAAGAAAAACTGTTGTTCTTTCTTGGTGTCTTTGTGACTTCGTGGCTGATTTTTATGGATTCTGAAACGCTTTAGGAGAGGTAAAGAAAACCATGGGTTTCACTTGCGGAATAGTAGGCCTTCCGAACGTCGGCAAATCGACCCTCTTCAATGCAATCACCGCCGCAAGCGCTGAGGTGGCAAATTATCCCTTCTGCACAATCGAGCCGAATGTCGGCATTGTGTCTGTTCCTGATGCCCGGCTGGCCCGGCTGAGCCAGATCTTCTCGCCCGCCAAGGTTGTCCCTACAACACTTGAATTCCTTGATATTGCCGGACTCGTCCGCGGCGCGAGCAAGGGCGAGGGGCTAGGCAACCAGTTTCTCGGCCATATCCGCACTGTCGATGCCATTGCCCATATTGTCCGCTGTTTCGATGATCCCAATATTATTCATGTCGACGGCTCAATAAATCCCCAACGAGACATCGAGATCGTGGAAGCTGAGCTCATCCTCAAGGATATCGAGACCGTCGATCGCAAAGCATCCGAGGCGGAGAAACACGGCAAGACAGGAGACAAGAAGGCCAGAGAAGAGTTTGCGTTTTACCAGCGTCTCCGCACCCACCTTGCGGGTTCACGTCTCGCCCGATACGCGGACATCCACCACGACGACGAACGCTTCTGGCTGCGGGAACTACATCTCCTCACGAACAAACCCGTGATGTACATCTGCAATGTTCACGAGAAGCACTACGCCAGCGAATCAGTGTACGTCAACCAGGTTCGCGCAATCGCGGCCAAGGAATCGGCCAACGTCGTTCTCATCAGCGCCGAGGTTGAAGCCGAGATCGCCCAGCTGCCGGAAGCTGACCGGCCGGCATTTTTGCAGGAACTTGGTCTGAAAGAATCAGGACTTCATCAACTGATCCGCGAAGGATACGACCTGCTTCAGCTTCTGACATTCTTCACAGTCAATCCGAAGGAGCTTCATGCTTGGACCGTGCGCCGTGGCACTGTCGCCAGCGCAGCGGCGGGCGTGATCCACAGCGATTTTGAAAAGGGATTCATTCGCGCGGAAGTGATGAAGTACACGGATATCGACCGGTTGGGGTCCGAACACGCACTCAAGGAGGCTGGCTTACTTCACGTGCATGGACGGGATTATGTAGTAGAGGATGGTGATGTAGTGTTTGTCAGATTCAACGTTTGAGCCACACCCAACTTCCTTATTCGACAATCTTCACTCGATATTCCTGCCCGCCTTTGGGAATTCTAGAGGGCAGGCGGGCGATATTCACCATGCCGTTCACATTATCAATTTCGATTGAGCGCGGACAATATCGAATAACGAACACCGAATAATGAATGCAGAAGTGTTCTTAGCCGTTCCTACCGCGCAGCTTCCGCAGTGCCTTCTTCTTCGCCCCCTCCGCCACCAGCTCCCCATAGAGCTCGGGCCGACGTGAGGACGTCACCGCCAGCGTCCGATCATGCTTTTCGTTGAAGAAGAACGGCGTGATACGCTTTTCGTCAAGGTCCAGATCGTATGTCAGAAGTCCGATGCTGCGGCCAAGATCCTGCAGTATCAATCCGTCTCTTCCAACGAGACTGGTCCGGCCAATCATCTTCCCCGGTAGCCACTCCCCCTCCGGATAGCCGTAGCAGGCGGAGAGAACGGGGAGGCCCGTATCCACGGCCCGGGCGCGGTAACGGATTTCCCAATCCATCTCTCCCCAACCTGCCTGCACATGTGGAAAGAGCAACAGTTCCGCTCCCCGAAGCATGAGCACCTGCGCCACTTCGGGATACTCGATGTCCATACAGGTCATGATTCCAACGCTCACACAATCGAGTTTGTAGACAGCGATGTCGTTTCCCGGCTTGATGCCGATCGACTGCTCTGGAACCGTCGGATGGGTCTTCTGATAACATCCGGTGATCTTACCCGTTCGATTGACGAGGACAACATAGCTGGAGAGCACACCCTTGCGGACCCCGAACATGGGCATTGCAACGTTCATGTTGAACCGTTTGGCATACTCCGCAATTCGGTTCGCAAACGGCCCCGGTATCGGGTCGGCAACGTATTCGCTCTTGTCGTCCGACCATGTCCTGTGGTGCAGGTTTGCATACTCTCCGTACAGAACCAGATCCGAGCCCCTTTTTCCCGCCAATTCAAGGGATTTGAGGATATCAGTCAGGTTCTTTTCCTGCTTCTCTGCAAATGATGAGCCCTGAATGACTGTCGGAAGCTGTACGGCGCTGATGCGAATAATTCGCTTCATGATGATGATTCCTCCCGGGACTTTTCTTGTCCACGCGTCAGGTAGAGAATAACCGCACCCAGTGCAGTGCACATCACACCTGCGACGACATTAAGCCACGCCGGCGCTATTGGCGATGATGGTGTAACGACGCAAGCAATGAGAACCAGTCCGACAATCAGACAAATCCTGCCGATCAGTGCGTACGCCTTGAGTGAGCTTGCCGCTATGTGTGTGCTTTCGCTGAGCGCCGGCGTATGCAGATCTTGCTCGAACCTGCGCAATTCTGCGTGCTTCGGATCATCCTCGTTGAACCAAAAGGCCGAGCCAAAGAATACAATGAGAGCTGCAACCGATTCGCTGATGAGGTTTCTCGCGAACGCATCTTCTTTCCAGAGACCCAGGAACATGAGCGTCAGTCCCGTGACCACAGCGGCAGAACATGACGCGATTCCCGACCACCACGGAGTCCGCCGGTAGAGAATGCCGAGCGCGACGGGCATCATGAACGCGGCCGTCAGGGAATAGAACTGGAGCGCAAACTCAAATGCCCCGCCCAGCTTCGGGATGTAAAGCGCTACCCACACCCCCAGCCCGCCGACAATGAACATTGTCAGCCGTGCGATTCCCAGCTGATTCTTCTCGGACGCCTCACTGTTGAACCATCGTTTTCTCAACGGTACATACATATCTCTCGTGATCGTCGCGGAAAGCCAGTTGAACGCATCATTCGCCTGACCCAGGGTAGCCGAGAGGATGGCAGAGACCACGAATCCGATCAGTCCATGCGGCAGCAGCATCAACGCAAGGCTGACGAAGGACGCCTCTGCCGGAACCGCGAAGGAAGGCCACAGCGCGTTCATGTCCGGAAAAATGATCCTCGATCCCATCACCGGAAGGATCCAGAGCAACGGCCCGGCTACAGACAGCCCCGCGCAAAGGAGTGCCATCTTTCTTGTATCACGCTCGGAAGAAACGCTCATGTACCTCTGCACCATCTGCCAACTCACGTTGTAGCCGAGCATCACATTGATGAGATAGGCGAGAAGGAAGAGCGGCTTTGCGGTGTCGCCGGTCAGTTTGAAATAGTCGGCCGGCGCCTCGTTGAGCAGCCGGGTGAATCCGGCTACCAATCCCCCGCCCTCCCCCAGATAGTAGAACGACAGCGGACAGATGATGAGGGTCATGACCGTAATGATGATCGCCTGGACCGTGTCCGAAAGTACCGCCGCCCACAGGCCGCCGATGACCGAATAGACAACCATCACGGTCCCGACAAGAACGATCGATAGTTGAAATCCGCTCATGGCGACAGCACCGAAATCGAATGCCCTCTCGTTGAATCCGAGCGCCGTCGAGACGAAGATGCAGAGAATATAGAGGCCTTGACCTATACCGACGATTTGCGGGATAATCGCCGTGATCGAATAGAAATATGTTGTTGACGGAGAAAAACGCCGCGTCAGGAAATGAAGAGGCGAACTGAGGCGTGCACGGCGCCAGAGTTTGCCGAAAATCCAGTAGCCGACGAGATATGCCCAGAACGCAG
>Ga0233425_10011092_pt1 | contig 10669 bp, 9 predicted proteins | sample Watercolumn_Towu_2_FD_181712 | JGI IMG/M metagenome (GOLD analysis project Ga0233425, IMG submission 181712) | Freshwater microbial communities from Lake Towuti, South Sulawesi, Indonesia - Watercolumn_Towuti2014_140_MG | ecosystem: Environmental > Aquatic > Freshwater > Lake | place: Indonesia... | reverse complement strand
CGCTGTTGATGGCCCAGAGCTGGTTGCCGGTGATGGCGAACTGTTTCTCCGCGCCGATGCGCTCCATCCACCACGCGTGTTGCGGCGCGGTGCGCGGGCAATGCCAACTGATGAACGGGTAAAGCCAACGCCCGCTCTTGTCCACCGGCACGCCGTCCATGCCCATGCCGGTGACGGCGATTGCGCGGATCTTCTTCGGGTCGTCGAGCCGCGCCACCGCCTCGCGTAGGGCCTCCGCCGTGCCGCCCCAGATTTGCTCCGGCTTCCAGATCGCCCAGTCGGGATGCGCCGGGTCGGGATTGGACACCTGCGTCGGCCGGCTCGCCTTGGCGACCGCGCGTCCCGTGAGATCATAAATCACCGCCTTGAGGCTGGTGGAACCGAGGTCAATGCCGACGAGGTAGCTCATGGACGTAATCCGTAATGCGTATTGCGTAATGCGTAATCGGGTTGCGCTCGAACCGAATCCGCCTCCTTGTGTCGGCGGCCGTGAAACTACAGGCCCAGCTTCTTCTTCCTCTCCCGCCCCAGCGCATCGGCGGCGAACATCGCGTCCACGACGCTGTCGCTGGTGACTTTGAACGGGTGGAGATGGCAGAGCGAGCCGGGGCCGGCGCAGATGTCGCCGATCTTCTTCAGCCGCTCGCGCGTGACGCCTTCGAGATGGATGTCGGCGAACGTCACCGGCAGGCCGACGGCGATCATGAAGTCCACGATCCGGCTCATCTCGCAGACCGGCATCTCGTCGTCGAGACAGAGCTGGCTGATGATGCCGAAGCCGACCTCCTCGCCGTGCATCATGCCGTGGCATTCGGGGAAACCGGGCAGGCAGTTGGCGATCATGTGCGCCGTCGCCACGCCGCAACTCTCGAAGCCGAGGCCCGACAGCAGCGTGTTGGCCTCGACGACCTTCTCGACGGCGGGCGTGACCACCTTCTGCTCGACGGCGCGTTTCGCCTCGATGCCGTGGGTCAACACGGTGTCGTAGCAGAGCCGCGCGATGGCCAGCGCCGCCATCGTAGAAACGCCGCCGGCCAGATTCTGCCCGCGGGTCTTGTGCACCGCTTCGGCCTCCAGCCACGTCGAGAGCGCGTCACCCATGCCGGCCACGAACGCCCGCACCGGTGCCTGCGCGATAACCTGTGTGTCCACGAGCACGAGGTCAGGATTCACGCCCCAGCTTTCGAAGCCCTGGCAAACGCCCTTCTCGTCATACCAGACGGTGAACGAGCTGGTGGGCGAATCAGTGGAAGCCATCGTCGGGCAGGTGACCATCTTCGTGCCCGCCTGCGCGGCGGCGGCCTTGGCGGTGTCGAGCGTCTTGCCTCCGCCGACGGCGACGATGACATCCGCGCCGCGCTCCTTCGCGATCTGTGCGACGCGCGCCGCTTCGGTCTTGGTGGCCTCGCCGCGGAACTGCACGTCCTCGACCTCCAGCTTCGCCGCCTTCAAGCTCGCCAGCAGCGCCTCGCCGACGACGCCTTTGACGCGCGCGTCCCAAAAGACGAGCGGCTTCTTTCCGACCTTGCTGATGTAATTGCCGGCGTCCTGAAGCACGCCGCGGCCTTGAACGTATTTTCGGGGAGCGATGAAGGTGGCGATCATGTGAGTGGTTCTCCAACGAACATGGTTGCGATTGCTGTTTCTGGGGCGCGGATGCTACTACGCGCGCCGCGAGAGTTCAACGGATTCCGTTCCCTTCCAGCGGAATCTCCAGCTTCAGCCGCCAGACGCGGTCACGTTGCTCACACGAGACGGTTTCCTTCGGACAGGCGGCCAACGCAACGACAGACTTAAATTCAACCACGAGGTCGCACGAATCGTCGCGAGCCGTTTCTTGCACCGACACAACCTCATTGTGTCGGATCCGCCGCAGGAACTCCTGCACGCGCCAACCACTGCGCATCCAGCCAACGAAGACCTTCCCAGGGGCACTGAGTTGGAGGTCTGCGGCCGATTTGAAACCGGTGGCTCGGATGAACGCCGCCAGTTCGTCGAGTGGAACTTCCCGCAGCGAGCGGACCAACGACGTCTTCATCTGGCGCAACGACTCATCCGTGATCGCGGCGGCGGCTTCCGGGAACTGGCCTGCCTTCATCGCCGCGAAGTAGCGCCGATAGACCTCCGCCGGCGGCGTCACCGGCACACTCGCCGCCGCCCGCTCGCGCTCGGCCTGCCGCGCTTTCGTCAGGTCGCGCACTTTGTCGGGAGCGTCAGCGAGGAGGAGGCCAGCGGCCAGAGGACTGAGGACTGAGGTCAGAAGAAAAATCTGCTTCCAGTTTCTCCTGGCCTCTGAATTCCGACCTCTGATCGCTGATCTCATCATGTGAATCTACTTGACCGGAACCAGCATACGCCGTTACCTGCCGCGGCGCCAATGAACAAACTTCAGCAGACCCTCAACAACATCGGCCGGCTTCCGGCCGACGCCGCGGGCCGCGCGCAAGCCCGGCTCGATTCCCTCACCAAACCGCCCGGCAGCCTCGGCCGGCTGGAGGAAATCGCGCGCCAACTCGTCGCCATTACGGGCGCCGAGCGGCCGAGCGTGCGCCGCAAGAGCGTCATCGTTATGGCCGGCGACCACGGCGTCACAGCGGAAGGTGTCAGCGCCTTTCCACAAGCAGTTACGGCGCAGATGGTGTTGAACTTCCTCCGCGGTGGCGCGGCCATCAACGTGCTCGCCCGCCACGCCGGCGCGCGGCTCGTGGTGGTGGACATCGGCGTCAACGCAGAGTTTCCGCCGGACACGAAACCTGCTGACACTTCAGGCAATGTCGAGTTTCTCCGCCGCAAAATCGCGCCGGGCACGCGGAACTTCGCCCGCGAAGCCGCGATGACGCGCGACGGGGCCGTCGCCGCGCTCACGACGGGCATTGAGGTCGTCGAGGCGGAGATCGCGCGCGGCGCGGAACTCATTGCCACTGGTGACATGGGCATCGGCAACACCGCCGCCAGCAGCGCCATCGTTGCCACGTTGACCGGCCAGCCGGTGGCGAAGGTCACCGGCCGTGGCACCGGCATCAACGACGCCGGGTTGGCGAAAAAGACCGAAGTGATCGGCAAGGCGCTGGCTTTGCACAATCTCACTCCTCACTCCTCACCTGTCACTTCTGACACTTTGGACTTGCTCGCCAAGGTCGGCGGCCTCGAAATCGCCGGTCTGGCAGGCGTCATCCTCGGCGCGGCGGCGGCGCGGCGGCCGGTGGTGCTCGACGGTTTCATCAGCGGCGCGGCCGCATTGATCGCGGCAGGGCTTGCGCCGAACGTCGCGCAATTCTGCTTCGCTGCGCATCGCTCGGTGGAGGCGGGCCATCGCGCCATGTTGGAGGCGCTCGGTTTGAAACCCATCATGGACCTCGACCTCCGCCTCGGCGAAGGCACCGGTGCGGCGCTCGCGATGCACCTCATCGAAGCGTCCGCGAAGTTCTATAACGAGATGGCGACCTTCGCTGAAGCAGGCGTGGCGGAGAAACACTGATGAACCCCGCCTCTCTATTGCGCAGACTGGCATTGGCAGTTCAGTTTCTTACTATCGCCCGCGTGCGCATCAGCGATCCGGTGACGACGGATGAGTTGCGCGACTCAACTTACTTTTTCCCGGTGGTCGGACTCGGCTTGGGACTGGTGCTGGCGGCAACCGGCTCGCTGTTGGGCTGGGTCTTCACCTGGCCGGTGGTGGCGGCGCTGCTCGTGGTGGAACTGGCTGTGCTCACCGGCGCGCTGCATCTCGACGGGCTGGCGGATATGTGCGACGGCTTTTACGCCGGCCGCGACCGCGACGATGTGCTGCGCATCATGAAAGACCCGCACATCGGAACGATGGGTGTTGTTGGTTTGGCCTGCGTGCTCGGCCTGAAAGCCGTCGCGTTGATGAATGTCCCGCCAAGCCGGGGCTTGTGGGTCGCCGCCGCCGCGCCGGTGGTCGGTCGCAGCGCTGTCTTGCTCGCTTGCGCGATGGGCCGCTACGCGCGCGAGGAAGGCACCGGCAAAACCTACATCGGCCAGCTTGGCCGCGACCACGCGTGGATGGCGCTGGGGATGGCGGTGTTTGGCTGCACGATGATTCGAGAGTTTGTGCCGGCTGCGTTCGCGTTCGTGCTGGCGGGAATCTGGATGGTGATCTTCGTCAATTACTGCAACCGCCGCATCGGCGGCCTGACCGGCGACACCGTCGGTGCGCTAAACGAGACGACGGAGTTGCTCGTATGGCTGGCGGCGAGTTGCCGATAACCGCCAATCTCCACTCAGTGCGGATGATGATGTTGCAGGCTGTGCGGTTTCTCCAAGCCGTGCGCCAGCATCAAAGCCTCGTCGCTGAGTAACGCCACCGTCGGCCCGTCGGCCACCACGCGCCCCTCGTCCATCACGATGGTCCGGGGGCAAAGTTCCACCACCAGTTCCAAGTCATGCGTGGCGATCAGCTTCGTGGCGGGAATCTGGCGAAGCACGGCCTTCAACTCGCGTTTGCCGCGCGGGTCGAGGTCGCTGGTCGGCTCGTCGAGCACCAGCACGCGTGGCTCGCACGCCAGCACGCCGGCGAGACAGACCCGCCGTTTCTGGCCGTGGCTGAGATGGTGCGGCTGGCGCTTCTCGTAGCCGAGGATGCCAGCCCGCGCCAGCGCGTCGCTCACGCGCGCCACCAGCGCATTGCCGCTCAGGCCGAATTGCTGCGGCCCGAACGCCACGTCCTCGAACACCGTCGGACAAAACAACTGGTCGTCGGGATCCTGGAAAAGCAGCCCCACGTCGCGCCGGATGGCAACAAGGCTCTCAGATGACAGTGGACGTCCGCCGACGAACACCGATGACGCGGTGTCGAGCCGTTCCGGCAGGATGCCGTTGAGGTGCAGCATCAGCGTGGACTTGCCCGCGCCGTTCGGCCCGATCAAACCAACACACTCGCCCTCTCCGATGGCAAAGCTGACGCCGCGCAGCGCCTCCGTGCCGTCGGGATAGCGGAAGCATAGATTGCGAAGTTCCAGAGCCGGTGTCATTGCCACCCCCTCGCGCACATGGCTGCGTAGATACGCTCCGCGCGCTCCGTCGAACGGATGAACAACTGGCCGATAACGCCCGCTTGCGACCACCACATGGCACGGCGTCGCGCGGCAAACGTCCTGCTCGCCCGCGCTCGCCCCATGCGGCCGACCTCATCCACCAACACGAACAGATAGCGATACATCAGCGCCAATGTCGTCACGAGCAGCGACGGCACGCGCAGCCGCTGGAGCACGCGCAACAGGTCGGTGAAAGGGGTTGTGTTCGACAAGAGAATCATCGCCAGCAGGCAAAGATTGGTCCTGAGCAGAACCACGCCGAACACATGCCAGCCGTCCGGCTGGAAGATCGCCAGCGCCGCCACGCCGAACGCAATCGGCTCTAGCATCAACAGCCGCTTCGCAAGAAACAGCGGCGGAATCCGGCTCAGCGCGACAGCGCCCCCCAATACCGCCGTCACCAACGCAAACCCAGCCAACCACGACATCGGTAACAGCACCGTCGTCAGCACCACCGCGACTGCAACGAAAAGCTTCGCCGCCGCCGACAACCGGTGGACCGGGCTGTCGCGGTGACTGTGGCCGTCGAGAAGCTCTGCTCGCATGGTGTCCATCCTAACGCGGCACTGCGGAATTTTCCAGAAATAGAAGTTGACGGGAGCCTCGATGTTATTATTACACTCTTTATTCGTAACACCTTATTGAATGTAATAACCCGAACATGCACATCCCGGACGGATTCCTCGACGCAAAGACGGCGGCAGCCACAGGCGCCCTGACGCTGGGCGGCGTGGCCATGGCAATCCGGCAAGCGAACCGCACCTTGCCCCGCTCCAAGACGCCGTTGATGGGGCTGGCGGCGGCATTCGTGTTCGCCGCGCAGATGTTGAACTTCCCGGTGGCGGGCGGCACGTCGGGGCATTTGCTCGGCGGCGTGCTGGCGGCGGTGTTGCTGGGGCCGGCGACCGGTGTGGTGGTGATCTCGGCGGTGTTGATCCTCCAGTGTTTCCTCTTCAGCGACGGCGGCGTGCTGGCGCTGGGCGCGAACGTGTTCAACATGGCTATCGTGGGCACGGTGGGCGGCTACGGTATTTACGCGGTGGCGCGCAGGGCGGTCGGGGGCTTGCACGGGCAGGTCACGGCGGTGGTGTTTGCGGCGTGGTGCTCGACGTTGCTGGCATCGCTAGCCTGCGCGGGCGAACTGGCATTTTCAGGAACGGCGCCGGCAGGCGTGGTTTTTCCGGCAATGTCCGGCGTGCATGTGCTGATCGGCTTGGGCGAGGCGCTGATCACGGCACTGGTCATCCTAGCCATCCGCAAGGTGCGGCCGGAGATGGTTGACCCGGAGCATCGGCAAGGCAGCGGCATCGGGTGGGAGGTGCTGGCGCTCGGACTTGTCATTACGCTGGGCATGGTTATGTTCATCGCGCCGTTTGCGAGTGAGTGGCCGGATGGCTTGGAGAAGGTCGCCGCTCATCTCGGTTTCGAAGGACAGGCAAAGACTTTGATGAAATCGTTGATTCCAGATTATCAGATGCCGGGCATCAGTTCGGCGGGGCTGGCCATCACGATGGCGGGACTGGCCGGCACTGCGGTCATGTTTGTGTTGGCATGGGCGGTTGGCTGGCTGCTTGTGCGGCGCGAGACCGGGAGAGGCACTCACAGATGACCCACCCGTCGGCGCGGCTTATCTTCTGCTGTTGGATGGCGCTGGGTTGCTGGCTCGGCGACTGTCCCGCGTCAACGGCTGCGGGACATGACCAGGTGTTATCCAAGACGAATGAAGTATCATCGCCAGCACCGACCCTTTGGGAGCGCGAGACACTGACGGGTAACTGGGGCGGCGCGCGGACAAGACTGGCGGAGAAGGGACTGGAGTTCACGGCGACCTACACCGGCGAGTGCCTGGGGAACGTCCAAGGCGGTGCGCGGACGGGCGCACTTTACCAAGGACTGGTGCAGATGGAAGCAAACCTGGACATCGAGAAAGCCGGCGGCTGGAAGGGAGGCGTGTTTCACGCCAGCGGCCTCTGGATCCAAGGCTCGGAAGACAACGCCCGCAACGACATCGCCGGAATGACCGGCGAGAAGTTCCTGGAGCCGAGCAACATCTCGGCCTACGACACGGTGCGGCTCTACGAGTTGTGGCTGGAGCAGAGCTTCCTGGAGGACAAACTCTCCATCCGCGGCGGACAGCTTGCGCTGGACGAGAGGCTGATTTGCAGCGACTACGCGTGCGTGTTCATCGGCGCCACGCACGGCTGGCCGGCGTTCATGTCGGCGCTGATTCCGAGCGGCGGGCCGGCGTATCCGATTGCCGGCACGGGTGTGATGCTGACGGGTCGGCCGAATGAGCAGATCGAGTTGATGGCGGTGGTGGTGGATGGCGACGTGGGGGACCAGTCCATGGAAAGTCGCGACGGCACTCACTTTGGCATGGGGCATCGCAACGGCGTGCTGGCGCTCTTCGAGGCGGTCTGGCGGCGCAACCACGAGAAGGGAGCGGTGGGATTGTCGGGCGAACTCAAGGTCGGCGGCTGGTTTCACAGCGGCGACTTCGACGACCTGCGCTTCGACACGATGGGCAGCAGTCTCGAAGACGATGGCACGTTGTCGGGGATGGCTTCCAGCGGCGTGGCGCGCTCACACTCGGGCAACGGTGGATTTTACTTCAACGTGGATCAGATGCTCTGGCGCGAGAAGGCCGAGGGGGATGAGGGGTTGGCGTTTTACTGCCGTGTCGCGCCGTGGATGCCGGAGGACCGCAATCCTGTGGAATTCTACGCCGCAGGCGGGCTGACCTACAAGGGACCGCTCCCAAACCGGGATCAGGACATTTGCGGCATCGCCGTCAGCTACGTCACCGTCAGCGACCGGTTGAAGAATCTTCAACGCGACGCGAACACGATTCTGGCTTTGGGTGGCACACCGAACACATTGGGTAGCGGTCCCGTGCCCGATTACGAGATGGCGTTGGAGGCCACCTATCAGATCGCGCTCGCGCCTTGGTGGTCGTTGCAACCGGATTTCCAATACATCTTCCATCCCGGCGGCTCCACGGCTTTGAAGGACGCCATTGTGATCGGGCTGCGGACGCAAATCGCGTTCTAGCGCAAGAACCTCCTCGCCGCCCGAAACGCAGGTGGCCGCTTCTGAATCGCGCGTCCTCCAACTCGCCGGTTATGGCCGCACGTAGGACTGCAGTCCTGCCCATGCCTGCATCACGTCGCGCAGCGACTCCAGGTAGGTCAACTGCACTGCCGCCCAATCCCGGCGGACCGGCAGAATCTCCGTGAGGCTCGCGTCGCCGGCCGCGTAGCGGGCTTCGGCGGTCTTCAACACCGTGTCGGCCTTCGCGAGCACATCGGTCTTCAGCATCCGGCTGCTGGCGAGCGCGGAGGTGAGTTGCAAGTAGGATTCTTGCAACCGCGCCGCGAGTTCATTTTGAGTCATGCGCGAACGCGCCTCGGCGGCGGCCACTTCTGCACGGGCTTCGCGCAGCCGGCCTTGTTTGCGGTCGAAGATGGGCAGCGGGATGCTCAGGCCCACGTCGAGGGTGTTCTCGCGGCTCGCTTCCAGCCGGTGATAGAGCAACTCGACCCTCACGTCAGGAATCCTCTCGGCTTTGGCGAGGTCCACGCGAGCGGCGCGGGCGCGAATGTCGGCGTCAGCCATCGCGAGTTCGGGCTGGGCGGCGAGATTGCCGACGAGATTTTCGAGCGTCGGGATTTCGAACGTGGCATCCAGCGATCCCGCAAGCGTCTTGACGGAAAGCGTGGCGTCACCGATGGCGGAGGCCAGCGCGACTAGCGATTGTTGGCGCAACGATTCGGCGCGCTGCATCTCAACCTTCGTCCGGGCGGCTTCCATTTCCACGCGCGCCACGTCTTCGCGGATGGCGTCACCGGCTTGCAGGCGGGCGGTGGTGGCTCCGACGGCTTTCTCGGCGTTCTGGAGGATTTCCTTCTGCGCCTGCCAGGCCTTTTCCTGATAGAGGGCGGTCGCGAAGGCGCTGTGGACGCGCTTGCGGATATTGCGTCGTTTCACTTCGAGGCCGCGCGCGCGGACCTCGCGGTCGAGCAACTCCGCCTGCCGCGCTTTGCCAAGCCGTCCGCCGAGCGGGAGGGTCTGGCCCATGCCGGCGACGTATTCCTTCTCATTGGCAGCGCCGCCGCGGAGCGGAAGCTGGTTCGCGCCGGCGATGACTTCGGGATTCGGAAACAAGCCTGCCTGTTTGGCGCGGCCTTCGGCGGCCTCGACCATCGCCTTGGCTTCGGCGATTTCGGGTTGGAGGCTGTCAGCCATTTCCCAGGCGCGCTCAAGGGTGAGGTTCTCCACCAGCTTGGTGGCTGGCGTTTCATTTGCCGCGAGCGCGGCGGCTACGGTGAAGGTGACCAATAAGGAGATGATTTCTTTTTTCATGCGCACCTCGCTACTCAAGTTCCACGGGCCGTCCGAAACGCAGATAAAGCGTCGGAACCACGATCATGTTCAACAGCATTGAAGTCAGCAGGCCAAAGAGAATCACGATGGCCATCGGGGTTTGAATCTCGTTGCCCGGTTTGCTGCCGCCCAGGGCGAGCGGGATCAGCGCCAAACCCGCCGCCAGCGCGGTCATCAGAATCGGCGTCAGACGTTCCTTCGCGCCGCGGAAGACGGCTTCGCTGAAATCGGTCACGCCTTCGTGCTCCTGCAAGTGGCGGATGTGGGAGACGAGCATGATGCCGTTGCCGGTGGCGATGCCGAACACGGTGATGAAGCCGATGAGCGAGGCGACGCTGAGCACGCCGCCGGAGACGAACACGCCAATCACGCCGCCGATCAACGCCAGCGGCAGGTTGAGCATGATGAGCGCGGCGTCGCGGCCCGAGCCGAACGCCAGGTTCAGCAGGAAGCCGATGCCAATGATCACACCGACGCCCAACATCGCAATGATGCGGCTGGCTTCCTCGGCGCTTTCGAACTGCCCGCCATACTCGACGCGGTAGCCGGCCACTTCGCCCACGAGCGGGTCCACCACTGTCTTGCACTCGTTGACGACGGAGGTCACGTCGCGTCCGGCAACGTTGCACATGACGACGATCTTGCGTTCGACTTGTTCGCGGCTGATGTAATTGGGACCGGTCTCCCTGCGGATGTCGGCGAGGCTTTTCAACGGCACTTTCGCGCCGGCTGGCGTGGAGATCAGTAGTTCGCCAAGCTCATCCAGGCCCCAGGTCGCGGGGCGCGCAGACGGCTGGCCGGTGTCTTGTTCGTGCTCGTTCAGACGCACGACCAGCTCGAACGAGTTGCGCCCTTCGAGCACGCGCGAGACGGTGACGCCTTTGATGGCCGCCTCCATCGTCTGTGCCACGTCGCGCACGGTGAGGCCGTGGCGGGCGATGGCGTTCCGGTTGAAGTGAGCGCGCAAGATGGGCACGTCCATCTGCTGTTCCACCGAGAGGTCCACCACGCCGGGCACCGTTTCCATCGCCTTGCGGGCGCGGGCGCCGAGCAGGCGCAATTGGAAGAGGTTGTCCCCGTAAATCTTCACCGCGACGCTGGCGCGCGAGCCGGAGAGCATGTGGTCAATGCGGTGCGAGATCGGCTGGCCGATGATGATGTTCATGCCGGGGATGAGCGAGAAATCGCGGCGCAGCGCGGCGAGAAACTCTTTCTTGCTGCGTGTCTGC
>Ga0233425_10011091_pt1 | contig 10669 bp, 9 predicted proteins | sample Watercolumn_Towu_2_FD_181712 | JGI IMG/M metagenome (GOLD analysis project Ga0233425, IMG submission 181712) | Freshwater microbial communities from Lake Towuti, South Sulawesi, Indonesia - Watercolumn_Towuti2014_140_MG | ecosystem: Environmental > Aquatic > Freshwater > Lake | place: Indonesia... | reverse complement strand
CACGCTCCCAGGATAGGGAGCGACCAACGCGGCGTTTGCTTTGTGCGCGCGTGCGTTGTTTCAATCCACGCTCCCAGGATAGGGAGCGACCAAAAAAAACGCTCTGCTACATCATTGAGCAGTGGTTTCAATCCACGCTCCCAGGATAGGGAGCGACTCAATTGACGCGGAGCGTACAATCGAATAAACAGTTTCAATCCACGCTCCCAGGATAGGGAGCGACTGCGTATGTTGTCTCAATCGCGCTCCGCTATGATGTTTCAATCCACGCTCCCAGGATAGGGAGCGACCGCAACCTATAGTGGTTTCCTTGTCATACTCCCATAAATAGAGGGATCCACTATATCAAATTCGTTCAGGACAGTTCGACACAAGTTGTTTTTCGACCATTTCCATTCAAAATTCCTGCGAAACTGTTGGAGAATCTATGCTCACTGTAGGTTCGCAAATTAGGAAATTAATGTTCCTTCCAAATCTATACTTGGTTTTGCGCCGATGTGATCAACACGATGCCGAGAATCGTCACCCAAGTAGTAATAGCGCAGAGAATCTAATTGGGGATCGATAATATCTTTCAGTGCCGCTTGCAGTATTTTCAGACGTCCGGGATCAATGATACATTCAAAAACCGAGTTCTGAACGCGTTGACCATAGTCCTCGCATTTTTTCGCGACGCGGCGCAAACGCTTCTTGCCGGCTTCATCTTCGGTGTTGACATCGTACGTGATGACAACCATCATTCGTGAACCTCCGGGCTCAGACCCTAAAGGTTTTTGAAAACTTTTAGGGTCTTGTCAATTCCAAAAGAACGGCGGATACGCATCCAGGTCATCGCGTAAATAGCGCGCCAAGAGCATCGCTTGGACATGCGGAATCAATCCAAACGGAATTCGCTCTTGGAGATATGGATGCACGATCTCTTCCTTTTTCCTTTCCTGCCAAGCGGTCAGCACGGCTTTGCGCGTATCATCATCCATCAGAATGCCGCCGCTCTCTTTCTGTGTGAATCCTTTGCCCGTGATCTGTTTGCGATTGACGAGCGAAAGCGCAAGCCGATCCGCAAACACCGGGCGCAACTCCTCCATCAGATCCAAAGCCAACGATGGACGCCCGGGACGATCCTGGTGCAGAAAGCCCACGTACGGATCCAACCCAACCGTCTCCAACGCCGAAGCGACCTCGTTGGTCAAGAGCGTGTACAAAAACGAAAGCACAGAGTTGATATTGTCCAACGGCGGACGGCGTGTTCGTTCTTTGAATGTAAACGCATCGCGCTGATGCAAAATCAAATGATCGAACACGCCAAAGTAAACCTTTGCCGCGCTTCCCTCGAACGCCATCAAATCACCCACCGACTTGCAGGATTGAAGCGCGACCACCGTCTCCTTGAGATAATTCGATGCGCTCGTGAGCGCAGGCACGTTGACGAGCATCGCATGATCGCGAATCGCGCGCTCCAACACTTTGCGGCAATTCGACAACTTGCCCATCAGAAACGATGCCGCGATGGGAATGCTCGCCGCGTCTTGTTCCGAAATCGCGTACTGCTTTTTTCGCAACAAGACATTGCCCTTGACCTTACCCGTAACGCGCGCCTGAAATCGTCCGTTCGGCGTGAGGAAACACAACCCGATGTTGCGCTCCGCGCATGCGCCCATCAACGCAGGACTCGTCCCTTGCCAGGTAAAGCAAACGATGTTTTCGATATTGTGCAGAGGCACGCGTGTCGCGGTTTGCTCATCTTTTTTGACGACGATATTTTCGCCGTCGAGTGAAAGAAACGCGTCCGGCGTCAGGATATAGAGAACGTTGCCGAGTTTTTTCATGCGTCATCCGTTTTCGATCTGTTGCCGAATGTACTGGGACGCGGCGATTACTTTTTCTTGCAACACGGGCAAGCACACATCCGCTAACGAACACGCGCGACACGCTTTCGATGTTTTGACGCGCGGCGTATAACCGCGCTCAAAGTAGTTGTGCATCTCCTCAGCCATCGTTCGCACGAGCGTTCGCAATTCCGGCGTCAACTCGATTTGGACGCGATGGCGCGTTTCGCCATAAAACAAAAATCCGTGCGCGATGTTCGTCGCGAGCATTTCTTCCAAGCACATCGCCTGCGCGCAGAGTTGCGCTTCGTCGCAACGATCGCGTTTCGGCTTGCCGCGTTTGTATTCGACGGGCGCGGGCAAATACAAACCCTCGCGGTTTGGCAGTTTGATTCCATCGGACGATTGGGTGAACTCGACGACATCGCACACGCCCGACAATCCCAGCCGATACGATGCAATCGGCACCGACCGCGCGGTGATGATCCCATTCCTCGTTTCGGTGAAGAAGGGATCATCCGCGCGCTGGTGCATAATCTTGCCCTCGGCAGTGAACACATTATCCTGCCACTGTTGTTCAACGTGAATTAGCGCCCACTGCCTGCGGCAAAACAGAAAATGCTGGATGCCTGAGAGCGGCAAGAGATCGTCGGAAGCGTATTCGGATTTCATTGCCAATATCACCGCCGATTGGAAATCGACGTCTCAACAAGATGAAAAACACGTTGAAACGTGTTGGGCTACCAGCAATCCGATTTATCGGATTTCTCACCTTGCTGAGACACCGAATTCATTCGGTAGCGTCACTCGATTTCTATAACTTTTCGATCAACTCAATGCCATCAGGCGATTTGCCCGCGACCTTCACGGTGTAATCGCCAAACTTGCGTGGAATCACCACGCCGTCTTTTTTCTCAACTTGGATCATCTCAAAAAGTTTGTGCGAGGGCGCGTTGCCGAGTTCGTCCTTGTGCTTGAACACAAAGAGTTTGCGCGTCGCCATTTTTCCGCGCGCCGCCGAGTGGTCATGCTCGAACATTTCACTCAGGGCTTTCCAAAATAGTTCGAGGTCTTCTTCGGAAAAGCCCGTGCCTTTGGTTTCATCGTTCGCCAGTTTTGCCGAAACATAACCTTCGGCGCGATACAAACCGTACGGGACAATGTGCTTGCGACCCATCGTGCGTTCTTTCTCCGCATCCTCGATCTTGGTCACGGTCTGGCGCGTGATTGTCACTTCTTGTTGAACGATCGGATCACTACTGCGCGAAAAGTTGATTTGAACTGGTCCGCGTACTTGACCGCAGTTATCGCCGGTGCTCATCACCGCGCCAAATGTGCGAACATCGAAAAAGTTGGCACACATCCAATCGCGCGCTTCATTGACCTTTTCGGGCTTGGCTTTCTCGCCTGACTTGAGACCAACAGCAACGTACGCTTCGATATGATTTTGATTCAGCGGTGTACCCTCTTTGACGTAAATTCTGTATCCCTTTGAATCGCCCTTGACGAGTTCCGCATAGTTGCGGATTTTACGCTTGAGGCACACATCGGTCACGATGCCGTAGCCGGTTTCGGGATCAATGCGCGGCATATTGCCCGCGTCGGGATCGCCGTTGGGATTGCCGTTCTCCACATCGTAGAGCAAAACGAACTCGTACCGATTTTTGATTGGGGTGTTCATGATTTTTTCTCCTTTTGGGTTTTGATATTCGATCACTTGGATTCGTCGGATTTTTTGTTCTTGGACGTCCACAGGTCTTTGCGCTCGTGGTAATAGCCGAGTACAAAGACACCTTGCTCGTCGAGCGGGAGATGCGAAGGAATCGGATTCTTTTCCACATCGAGCAAATTGAGAATCGCTTCGATGCGATTGTCCCTGACGTAACCATACTCGGCTTTGGAAACGTGATGTTGCGAAAGCCGCAGAAGAATTGGAAAGACGCTCGCAGGCGACGCGCAAGCGGACGTGAAATAGCGATCTTTGATGCTGGCGTTTACATCTCCAATCGCTTCCTGCTGAACTTTTTCCAGCACCGCGAACAAGCGTCCCAGCACATAAGCGGGCAATGTAGATTGTTCATTCAGTGACATTGTGAGTACCTCCTGAATTGGATTTTCTTTTTGGTTTCGATATTTGCGGACGAGATATGCTTTGATGGTCGCCGCGCGCGCATAGTTGATTTTGCGAATACCTTTTTGCGCGTCATCTTGATCTGCGCGGATACGGTTGATGATCGCGTTGTACAACGCGGCAGGGTAAGGCGCATTTTCAAGCACGGCGCGGAACACTGCGCCAGCCATCAGTGGCGATGCTTGTGGATCAGATGCCTTTTTGGAAATGGTTTCGTTCACGATATGTTGGATTGTCAGCCAGGTCGGTTGGTCGTCAAACTCCTTTACCATTTCTAAATCTTGGTAGTGTTGCATGATCTTTTTGACGACTTGATCAAAGGGATCACTGTGAAAGAAACGCACCGAGACGCGCGCCGCGTTGGGTGCCAAGCCGAGAACGTTAAAGCGCGGATTCTCGTCCAATCCTTCGAGCAGTTTTTTCACATCCAACGCTTGAACGCGCTTGACCTTCTCCGCCACTTGCTTGAGACGCTTTTCGGCTTTCTTGTCTCGCGCGGGCTTGGGTTCTTCTTCGACATTCACTTCGACCATTTCTGGCTCACACAAACCGGCGAACGCTTTGGCGTATCCTTTATTCGCGCTCTCCGCCCAATAGACAACGGTAGTATCGCCGATGTAAAATTTTTTATTTTCATTGGTTGACAAGAGCAGGTAATTCAGCGCGGTGGTGTACGCGAACGCCGCTTTTTCGCTGACCGGTGAATTCAATCCTTGTTCCTTGGTGCGATTAAAGGATTCGTAGGCACGTTCGTTGAAACTTACGATAGATGCACCGGTAGGATTTGCATTTCGAACACCTTTGATGCTGGGATGCAATCGCGCGATTGGTGCGTCCTCTCCGGTGATCAAACACTGACCAAGCATAGCATCACTGCTTGCTTTGTACGCATCCCACGCGCGGCGAATGGCAGTGTCTTCGTGAACAAACTTGCCATTGAACATGAAGACGATGTTGCCGCCTTTCAGAATTGTTTCAAGGTGAGGAACAATCTTGGGATGTTTCCTTCCGGATTTAGGATTGTAGTTTTCCAGAAAGCCGACAACCGCTTTCGCCGCAGAGCAATCCACTTTGGCAAGCAGATCAGTATTCCATTGGCGAAACGCGTCAAAGCGCTTGGTCGCATATTCTGGATCTTTTGATTCCTTGTCCGACAGTCCCAGAACATAAACACAGTTGTCCCACAGATAATTGGCGGAGACATTGACAGCCCGTTTGACCTGTTCGGGAACGATCATGCGGCGCGGCTTATCCTCCAATTTCTTTCCGCGCTGAACCTGTTGAAAGAGAGGGAAGACATCAAGCAGTTCTCCCTTGGCGGAGATCTTGAGAGCAAAACTTATTCCAATGGCACTATATCCAGGTGGCGCAATGTCGCTCGCTGGATCGTCGGACAAAATGTCATAGTAGCGAGTCAATGCTTGCAAGATCATTGTCGCACCTCCAGATCGCGCAAATCCAGCACGCCATTTTTCAGCACGGCGCGGAAGAACTTGGGTTTGATGTCTGTCGCATCGTCAAAATCTAAATCGTACAACATCCAACCCAATTCCAAATTTCCAAGTTGGCTTTGTGGCATTGGCGCATCCTCCTCGATCAATTCCACGATTGCGCCAAACTCGCGCGTGCCCAAGCACGGCGCGTGAAAATGTTGCCCCTTGCGTAAACGGCGCAGGACGATGTTGTAATGTTTCTCAACCGTGTCCTCTGCGCCCGCTTTGTCGGTCATCTCAAAGTGCGCCTCGATGACGTAATCCACATTTTTCAACACGAGCGCGGCGCGTTGCTGGCGAGCGTCTGTGGCAGATAGATAAAACGGCTCGGTCGCGCCGTTCATTCGCCGTTTCGCTTCGCTTTCCGAAATCTTCTCGCTCACCTCATTGCGCCGAATGTTGGTGAACGCGATTTCACTCAGTACATGAATTTTGTCAATCACCCAGCGGATGGCGGGTTTCCAGTACACCGCTTCGATGATCCCGCGCGCCGCCGAAGGGGTGATGATGTCGTAACTGACGCGTTCCACCTTCATTTCGGGGCGCGTGAACAAGGCGTAATCGCCGCGCACGCGAACGTTGATTCCATAGCCCATAGGTTGACCTCCGTTTGAGTTGATTACTCGAAGAACACTGCGTCGCCGCCCACATCTGCAGGCAGGACGAGACCGGTGTTGTCGTCATAGTAATCCATGTTGTTTAAGATTTGGTAGGTGTCACTGAGTGTTTCAATCACTCCTTTACTTTGTAATTTTTCAAATTCATTTGCGAAAATATTGACCGTGTACATTTGCAATTGCCTGGCAAATGAATGAGGATATGGATGATACTTTGCGCGCTCAAGTAGTTGCTTCGCCTCCGCGTTGTAGGGAATGACAACGGCTACACTGCTGTTGTCAATGAGATTGAAATTTTCTGCCGCTGTTTTGAAATCAAAATCCAATTCCCCAGTTTGCTTATCGAAATAAGCCAGGATTCTTTTCGCGTCAAACGCGCCCTGGTCCTGGAGCGTGTAGAGCATCGAGAAATAGGCGTTGATAGCTTGAATCGAATCGGGATTGTCGCCGTGTTCGCGCAACACGCTCTCCGCCATGCTTGCGCCTTGTTTGATGAACGTCGGGGTTTTCTTGATGAAAGGTGTTTCCGGCGCAAAGACAAATACCTCACCCATCGGATTATTCTTGTTCCGATTCACGCGTCCTGCCGCTTGAATGATTGAATCCAAACCCGCCAGCGCGCGAAAGCCAACCGGAAAATCCACATCAATGCCCGCTTCCATTACTTGCGTAGAAATCACGCGGCACGGTTGTCCCGATTTCAGTCTCTCGCGTATCTCCGCCAAAACTTTTTTGCGGTGTGTGGGACACATCAACGTCGAAAGATGGAAACGCTCTTCGCCTTCCAGCTGATCGAACAATCCTTTGGCATGTTTGCGCGTGTTGACAATGCACAACACTTGGCGGTGCGCTTTGATCTGTTCGATCAATTCCGCGTCTGGAACCTTGCCAAGATTTTTGATCTGCACGCGTTTGTAGAAATCGAACAACGCCTGCGAGTCTGGAACGAGATCGGTGAATTTTACGTTCGGTAAACGCTGATCCAACGCGGGTTGCGTCGCCGTGCAAAAGACCGCGCTCGCGCCATAATTTTGCACCAACTCTTTCACCGCGAGCATGCACGGGTCTAAAAATTCGCGCGGCAACATTTGGGCTTCATCGAAAATGATCACGCTTTTGGCAAGGTTGTGTAGTTTGCGACAACGCGACGATTTGTTCGCGAACAACGACTCGAAGAATTGTACGTTGGTTGTAACCACAATCGGAATGTCCCAGTTCTCCGAAGCCAGTTTCAATTTGCTCATCACATCCTTGGTTTGGTCATCGGCGGCTTCAGTGTTATCGTCCTGCTTGGGGCTCCAATCAAAATTGGAATGATGTTCAAGGACATTCTGCTCACCCAAGGATTCTTTGAAGACGCCCGCATTTTGCTCGATGATGGTGGTGAACGGAATAACATAGATGACCCGTTTCAGTCCGTGCTTGACCGCGTGATTCAGCGCAAACGCCATCGAAGCCAAAGTTTTACCGCCGCCCGTTGGAATGGTGAGCGTGAAAAATCCTTGTTCCGAATCGGCTTGCGCGACACATGCTCGCAGTGTCTCGGTTCGCTTCGCGTTGATTTCACCAACCGGGTTGTCGAATCTCCGCAAATGGGCATTGAACTTCTGGCGCAATTCTTCAATGCTCGGATATTCCCCGCGCGATTTTTCGCCATCGTTCATGTAGGTTTCGGTTTCCTGAAAGTCAGCGTCAACCAACGCGGAATACAACATGCGCGTAAGGAACGCGAGCGAAAATCCCGGTCGCGCTTTGTCGAGGCGAATTTTCAAATGGTGAGGCAGAGTCAACGCGGCAAAATCTAATTCGGTTTTATACGCGCTGAAATCTTCCAATTTTGTTTTGCCCGGATCAAGTCGCGCCGAGAGAGTGCCGTCGCCTCCCACATCCATCGCGCTTCCATAGTCGGGGAGCCCGGTATGATGACCCGCAATGCAATAAGCCAGCATGGTCGCGAGCCACTTTTCAACATCGTTCTTGTTGAATAATTCAATGGCTGTCCTTGCTCCTGCCGTGGCGTGATCCACTTTGCGCGGTGAACCATCCAACCGCGCTTGAAATGCTTTGGAATATTTTCCAAGATCATGCAACATCGCCGCTGTGCGCGCCAATTCGGAAATGTTCGCGTCCTTGCCGAACCCTTCAGCCAATTGTGCTGTTTTTGTCAGATGGTCAATCAAGGGTTGCCATTTGGATTTATCTTCCCCCTTTTTGGAATGTGCGAAATAATGAATTTGATTTTTCACAGATTCCATTACCTGATACAACTCTGCCAACTCGCGCGCCTCGCGCGTGATCGCCTCTCGCAACTCTTTCGGCTCAACCACCTCGCAATCCGCGCCCCAACCGCGAATCCACGGGACCATCTCTTGCCATTCCGCGATGCGCGCCGCCCAAATGCACCCGCCGTTCGGCAAATCCTGAATCGGCTCTTGTTGCGGATGCCAGATGCTTTCTTTGATGCGGCGCGCCGCTTCGCCGGACGCAAAGCGCAACACGACTCGCGCCGGTTCGCCTTCGCCGCGCCAGATCCCCCAGGTGTAACGTAACAATGCTTGCTCATCAAATTTTTCAGGAATCTCGAATGAATCGCGCGTCAAGGTCGCTTGTTCGATCCGTTCGATCTTGAACATGGCGACATCGGCAAAATAATCGCTGTGCCCGATCACGTACGCGCCATCGCTCCACAATGACGGCTCGATCAAATAGGGGCTAACAAGATGATGTCCGACCTGGCGCGCGCGCAAACCGCGATACGCGATTCGAATTTTCACGCGCTCAACCCAACCACGCGTCACGGTTTCCATAATCGCCACGCGCTCCGGCATCGCCAATTGCGTGAGAATCAGGTTGGCGGCTTGCACCAAGCGTTCCGTCATCGGCTGTTTCAACGCGACGGCAAGTTTTTCCAACGCATTCGCGACGTGCGGTTGCGCCAACAATGTTTGGCGCGCGGCGCGGCGCGCCGGCAAATACAATGCCAACGCTTCGGACAAACTCAAACGAATCGCGGACAGGTATTTCGTTCGATCAATCTTCCAGCGTCCGCGCTCCACTTCGATGAACGTCACTTCGCTTTCGAGCAAGGCGCGATCTTTGTAAACTGTGATGCGATCTACGCCGAGTTTCTCCGCCATCTCAATGTCGCTATACGGCTTGTCCACGTACAGCCGTTCCATTTCGCGCAAGCGTTCCGCGCGGCTCATTCCACGACTCATTGTGACCTCCCGTTGATTTTCGCAACAAGTATAACCGACCTGTTGCCGCAAAATGTAAACACGCGTTGATTCAATAGACCTCTTGCACAAGTCATTCTAGCCCGATGAATTTGTGCCTGTTTTGGGGCAAAATAATCTACTTGTGCAAGAGGTCTACTTTCTATGTGCGCCGGAACAATGACAACCATCCACGCGCGTCTTCGCTCAACAAAATTCCATTCTGTTCAAGTGTCGGCAGATCGCGCTTGACGGTGCATCGCGGCACGCGCAGTTTGCGCGCCAACGCGCTTTGCGAAATTCCATCAGGATGTTTTTCAATCGCCTTTGCCGTTTGCTCCAAACGTTTTTGCTTATCCTTTTTGTTGCCAAACATCGCGGTCCCTCCGTTGTGGATTTGCCCACAACATAAGCCCGCAATGTTGCCAGTACGGCAACAAACGACCCTGGATATGGAAAAATGAAAAACTGCCAACCACGCATAGAACGCGTGGGGCAGTTAGTACTCTTGCTTTCTTCTTCCCTGGAGCACATGGGAAAACAGACTGGTCGAAAGTTCAAAAACCACCTCGTCTGCGTTCGAAAATTTATTCGGGTTGCCAGGAACAAAGATAAGAAGTGAAAAAAGCCGAGTGGGATACCGACCATCATTCGGGATGATCGGACTATCTTGGATTCAATCCCCCGGATGTCGGAAACATCGCGGGGTGTTTGATCTTTGGAATCATTATATCACACCGTGCCACAAATACGAAAAACCTTACGCATCACAAATTCCGTTTCTGATGCAACCGAGTATTTGCACAATTCAAATCTGCATCTTGACACAGGACAGAATGTAGAATATATTATCTACAGAATTGAATAAAAAATAGGGCAAACGAGTGTTAGTAGCACCCATTCGCCCTCTGCCCGCAGTGATACAGCCTCACCACGAGCAGTCGTACATTCTTTGTTTTTGCTTTTCCCGGGGCTGATTAGCCCCTTTTTTATTTCATTCTATCGCGGATTCAGGGTAACGGAAATCCGTGATTTGGATTTCACCACCAGATCACCTGTTTCGGTGATTGCGTGATGAACTCTTCTGTGGTTTACTGTGCAAAACATTTTCGCGGAGAAGAGCAATGCAAGACGTGGTTATCGTACTTTTGATTGATGGAATCGTTTTGAGCGTGATCGGAATTTTGCTATTGGAGATTCATCGCGATCTGCGAGCAATCATCCAAAATCCCCGGCAGTAATCCCCGGTTGGTTCCTCGTAAAGAGCCACCTTTCGGACTTGAACCGAAAACCGGCCGCTTACGATGCGGCTGCTCTACCGATTGAGCTAAGGTGGCGCGGCAAGAATATAACACAGGTTGCGCGTTTTTGCAAAATCGAATTGATG
>Ga0233425_10011090_pt1 | contig 10669 bp, 9 predicted proteins | sample Watercolumn_Towu_2_FD_181712 | JGI IMG/M metagenome (GOLD analysis project Ga0233425, IMG submission 181712) | Freshwater microbial communities from Lake Towuti, South Sulawesi, Indonesia - Watercolumn_Towuti2014_140_MG | ecosystem: Environmental > Aquatic > Freshwater > Lake | place: Indonesia... | reverse complement strand
GTGCAGGACACCAACACGAATTTCCTGGGCAAGCGGCTTCACGACCTCGGCATTGAACTCTGCGCCACGCTCATCGTCCGGGACCGCAAGGACGCCATCCGGCAGGCGCTGGCGACCGCGCTTGAGAGCCACGACGTAGTGATTGCCTCGGGCGGGCTCGGTCCGACCCCGGATGACATGACCAAGGGCGTCGCGGCCAAGCTGTTCGGCAAGCGGCTGGTGCTTGACGACGCGGTGCTGGACCGGATTGAGAAGTACTTCATCAACCTCGGTCGGAAGATGCCTGCCGCATCGACCCGCCAGGCCCTGGTCCCGGCCGGCGCGGTCGTCCTGGAGAACCCGGTCGGTCTCGCGCCCGGGCTGGTCCTGGTCAAGGACCACAAGACGCTGATTCTCCTGCCCGGTGTGCCGGTTGAGTTGCAGAAGATATTCGAGACCGGCGTGGCGCCGCTTCTGGAAGAAACCTACTACCTGACGCCGCTGCTGGTCAGCGTCATTCGGACCTACGGCGTGCCCGAGTCGGAAGTCATGGAGAAGATATCCGGCTATTTCAAGCGTCACAAGACCATCGAAGTCGCCTATCTTCCATCGGCCCGGGGCGTGGACATCCGGCTCTGGACCGAAAAGGACCAGAAGGCGCTCACCGAATGCCAGAATGAAATCACGGCCCGGCTCAAAGGAAATGTCTACGCGTTCAACAACACCGGCATTGAAGAAGCGGTGGGCGAACTGCTTCGCAGCCGGCGACTGACCCTGAGCACCGCGGAATCCTGCACCGGCGGCATGATTGCCCAGCTCATCACCGATGTGCCGGGCAGCTCGGCCTACTTCCGGGGCGGCGCGGTCACCTACAGCAATGAACTCAAGAAGTCCCTGCTCGGAGTCACTGATGCGACCCTGCGCCGCAATGGCGCGGTAAGCCCGGAGACGGTCACCCAGATGGCCGCCGGCGCGCGCACGCGATTCGAGACCGACTACGCGCTGGCGATTTCCGGGATTGCCGGTCCGGGCGGCGGCAGCGAGCAGAAGCCAATCGGGCTGGTCTACATCGGCATCGCGTCGCCGAAGAAGACCGATGTTTTCGAGCGTCGGTTCAACGGCACCCGAACGATGATCCGCGTCCGCGCCGCGATGTGCGCGCTCGACCTCCTGCGCCGAAACCTGCAGGGCGCGTGACGCCTGACGCGCCGCGCATGATGCCAGATGCCTGAAGCCGATTCGGTCCGGGCGTTCGTCGCAGTTGAAATCCCGGACAGGGTCAAAGACGAAGTCGTCCGCCTGGTATCGCACTTCTCACACAAAGGCTATCCGGTCCGCTGGGTCGGCCGGAACAACCTGCACCTGACGCTGGCCTTCCTGGGTGAGAATCCGCCTGAGTTCATCGCCCGCGTGGAAGAGCGCCTCGCGCCGGTCGCGGCAGCGACCGCGCGATTCGAGATGTCGCTCAAGGGGGTCGGTGTCTTCCCCAACGAACGTTCACCCCGGGTCATCTGGCTTGGGATCGAGCAGGGCCGGGCCGAGTTGACCGCGCTCGCTCAGCGCGCGCTGAAGGAACTGGTGACCATCGGCTTCATCCCTGAGAGGCGACCGTTCTCCGCGCACCTGACCATCGGGCGGGTCAGAGAACCGCTCCCGGACGTTCGGCCAATCCTCGAGCGCCCTTTCGCCTCGCCGCCGTTCCCGGTCAGCGAACTCGTCCTGTTCCGGAGCTTCCTGAGACCGACCGGCCCGATCTACGAAGCTCTAGGCCGCTATCCGCTAGCCACCGGCCATTAGTCGCCGGTCACCAGCCACCGACTTCCGACCTCCGGCCACCTCCTGATAGAACCCGACCGTCTCCTCAACCACTCTCGTCCAGGAGAACGTCTCGGCTCGGGCACGCGCGGCAAAACCCATCTCCCGGCGCAGGTCAGGGTCCGCGGCCAGTTTCGCCAGCCGGTCCCGGAATTCGTCTTGCGTCGCAGCCAGGAATCCGGTCTCACCGGACCGAACCAGGTCTCTCACGCCCCAACGGTCAAGCGCGACGCCGGGCACACCGCAGGCCATCGCTTCGAGCAGCGAGATGCCGAATGCTTCGCCGAAGGACGGCAAGGCGAAGATGTCCAGTGCATTGAGAATGCCCGACACCCGGTCATAGGCCATTGCACCGAGCAGGCGAACGTCGTTCGAAAACGCCGTGGTTCGCTTCGCAATCCGGGCGTGCAGCGGGCCCGGCCCGCAGAGCAGCAACCTCAACTTCGGATTCCCGGCCCGGAGTCGCTCAAAGGCCTCCACCAGCATCAGCGTGCCCTTGCTGACATGCAATCGGCCGACATTACCGACAACAACGTCATCCGCCGCGAGCCCCAATTCCGCGCGGACTCGCTGCCTGACGTCGGGCTTCGGGCGGAACGCGCCGGTCTCGACTCCGTTCGGTATCACCTTGAGCTTTCGTGACCCGAGCCGGATTTCCCGTGCGCAGGCGGTGCTGACCGCGATGACTCCGTCGGCCGAACCGAGCAACCGGCGCACCAGTTCCTTGAGCAGCGGTCGCAGCAGCGCCGGCTTCATCCCCAGCATCGAGTGGCGGGTGAGGACCGTGGGCAGGCCGTGTCGGCGGGCCGCGGCGAGCGCGCCGTAGACCAGGAACGAGCCCTCGCTCTGCCCGTGCACGATGTCGAATTGCCGCTCCTTCAGCAATCGGCGAAACGCGCGCAGCATCCCCGGGTCAATCGCAATGTCATGGTCTTTGACAATCAGGAGCCGGCCCGGCAGGCGGATAGCCGGGACCGGTGATACGACCTGCGCCTCGATGACCGGCGCGTTGGCCGGGACCTCGTGCGTGACGACCAGCACCTCGTGGCCAAGCCGTTGCAGCCCGGCCGAAAGATGCAGAACGTGATTCTCAATCCCACCGACACCCGGCAGGAATGCGTCGGTAACGATGCAGACGCGCAGTCCGCGGCTCACGGCTATCGGCTGTCGGCTAGCGGCTCGCGCATCAGCGCCCGGTATGCCCGAACCCGCCCGCGCCGCGCCGGGTCGCGTCCAGCTTCTCGGATTTGACGAGTTGCACACGCGTGGTCCGGCCGAAGACGAGTTGGGCAATCCGGTCTCCCGGATTCACGACAAAGCGCGTGCGGCCGAAGTTGAACAGTATCACCCGGACTTCGCCCCGGTAGTCCGAGTCAATCGTACCCGGGCTGTTCAGGATGCCGATACCGTGCTTGAGCGCAAGCCCCGACCTCGGGCGAACCTGCACTTCCATTCCCTTCGGGATTTCCAGAAAGACCCTGGTTCCGACGCCGGCAAAACCGCCCGGCTTGATGACTGCCTTCTCTGCCGCCGCGATGTCCATTCCGGCCGCGCCGGCAGTCTGGTATTCCGGCATTCGGCCGCCGGGTTCAACTCTGACTCGGACGCGAACGGTTTTCATCCTCTCCTCCCTTCTCTATCCAGCGCGGGTGAAACACCGACCACTGGTCGGGATAGCGCGCGACCACGCTTTCGAGTTGCCTCGTCACGCGGGCAGTGAGCGCATCCACATCGGCCGCGAGGTCGCCGCCTGGCTGAAACTCAATCGGCGGCTCGACTTCGGCCCGGTACTTCTGGCCGGCATCGCCCGGCTCCAACACCAGGTAGCCGATGACAATCGGCACATTGTAGCGCAGAGCGAAGGCCGCCGCGCCCCTGGGAAACTTGCGCCGACCCGAGAACCACGGCAGTTCCAGCCCGCTACCCTTCAGGTCCCGGTCCGCGACCAGCACGAACAGCTTGCCCGAGGCAATCGCCTGGTTCATTGCTGCGCGGTCGCCCATCGCAATCAACTCCATCCCGCTCGCACCCCGGAACCGGTTGAACACCTCTGACATGCCCTGTGAGATACGCTCGAACACCGCCACAATCGGGTAGCCGTAGTACGCAACCAGCACGCCAGCCAGGTCCCAGTTGCCGACGTGCCCGGTTACCAGGATCCCGGGCTTGCCGCCGCCGAGCAAGCGGTCCAGCGGTTCTCGAAACGACCCGTGCGGCACGAGTCGGTCAAACTTCCGGCGCCGCGTCAACTGCTGCGCGCGCAGCAGGTCCGCGGTGCAGGTCGCGTAGTTCCGGAGCACGCGCCGGGCATAGGCATCGCCCTCGCCCGGCTTAAGTTCGCGTCCGAAGATGTGGCGGGCATTGTCGGCCAGCGCGCGGCGCTGCTTCTTCAGGAATGGAAACGCCAGCGCGACCAGCAACCAGGCGATGCGCAGCGCCAGCCAGCGCGGCATCAGCGACTGGACCGCCGAGCCCAGCGGCATCAGGTAGAACTGAATCCGCTTGCCGGAAGACCGGCTCATGCCTGACTCCGCAAGTTGAGCGCCCGGTCCAGCGCCCGGTTCGCGACCTTGTCGGCTTCCCGGTTCTCGGTGCGGGGTATCCGCTCGAACGTCACTTTGGGCAGTCGGTTCATCAGCTTCCTGGCTTCCCAGGCCAGCTCACCCAGTTGCCGGTCTTTGATTCGGTATCGGCCGGTCATCTGGCTGAAGAGCAGTTCCGAATCGGTCCGGATGACAATCTCGGGCGGCAGGGCAACCGGGGCCTGCGTCTCTTGCCGGCGCACCAGTTCACGCAGCGCCGTCAGCAGGGCTTCATACTCGGCCTGGTTATTTGTCCGCGTGCCGAGGAAGCGGCCGATGTGCAGCGGCCTGGCATCCGGCGCAACCTGAATCACCACCCCGACCGACGCCGGGCCCGGGTTCCCTCTCGCAGCTCCGTCTATGTGAATGGTAATTCGATTGGATTGCCAGAGGAACAGCATCTCTGGTTCGTGCGGCTGACCGCGCACTACGTCAAGTCGGGAGGAACGAGGATTCGGCCGCAGTGCTCGCAGAAGTGCAGCCGGTCTTTCCGGCCGATTTCCACGGTCATCTGCGGCGGCAGCGGGTTCAGGCAACCGCCGCAGCGATTGCTCGCCGAGCTCACCACTGCGACGCCCCGCTTGTTCTTGCGAATCCGCTCGTAAACGGTCACGATGTCCTTGTCGATTCCCTCGCGCGCCTTCTCGCGTTCCGCCTCGCGGGTCGCGATTGCCTGCTGGAACTCGCCCAGCTCGCGTTCCAGGGTCCGGACGCGTTCGACCGTTTCACCTTCAACGTCCTTCACCTCGTGTTCCAGCGCCTTGGCCCGCGCCTCAGCCTGCTCGAGCTGCTCCATCAGGACAATCATCTTCTCTTCCCCGGCGCTCTTGGTGTGCCGCAGGTGCTCGATTTCCTTCAGGAAGGCCTTGTACTGCTCGTTGGTCTTGGCGCTGTAGAGCTGGCCCGACTTCGCGCCGATTTGTCCGTCGGCTTCCTTGATGTCAACCTCGGCCAGCTTGTAGTTCTTCTTGAGGTCAATGATCTTCTTCCGGCACTCTTCAAGTTCCTGCTTCTCGGCCGAGACCGTCAGATTCAGCCCCTCGATCTTCCGCGGGATTTCCTCGACCTTCACCCGCAGAGTGTCCAGTTCAGAATCGAGCCGCTGCAGCGCCCAGAGACCGTTCAGATTATGCAGCATGGCTCAAGAAAGCATCAGGGGTGCTGACCTCTTCGGCAAGCACCCCTGCGAATCTAAGGGTCTCGTGGTTCGGGCCGCGGGTCCCTGTTCCTGGACACCGCGCCCGACGGCGGATGGGCGATACCCGAGTTGAACAGGTGACCTCTTCCATGTCAAGGAAGCGCTCTAACCAAAGCTGAGCTAATCGCCCGTTACGTTCCGGATTGTCAGTAAATGCCACTGACATGAATATAGTGACTTTTGACCCGATGTCAAGACCTTCACAACCGGCCTTTCACAACCTGCGCCCGACCCGTTTGCCGCTTTCCGTTTGACTCCTGCCGAATAATCAATAGAATACCGCAACATGACCGACGCCGAACTGAGGGCCGTCCGCGAACTGCTGCCGATTACGCGCAATTGCGTCTATTTCGACAACGCCAGCACCGGCCCGTTGCCGGCCACGTCGGTGCAGGCAATCCGCCGGTTCACCGAACGCTGTTCGCTGGAAGGCGAAATCCCGTATGAGGAATGCGAAGCCGTAGTTGAGGAAACCCGGCGCATGGCCGCTCAATTGCTCCATGTCCGGCCTGAGGAAATCGCCTTCACCCGGAATACGTCAGGCGGTATCATCCTTGCCATCGGCTCGATTCCCTGGCAGCGGGGCGACAATCTGGTGATGATGAAGGACGCGTTTCCGGCTGACCGCTATCCGTATCACTACCTGCTCCCGGACATCGAGAAGCGAATGGTTGCGAGCCGCGACCTCGCACGCGGGGTTGACTGCGTCTTTCGCCTCGTTGACCGCCACACCCGCGCGATCGCGCTCGACTGGGTCCACTCGCCGTCCGGTATTCGCGCCGACATCGCGGCGGTTGCGGAGTTCTGCCGGCCGCTGGGCGTCTTCTTCATCGTGGACGCGATTCAGGGCCTGGGCGTAGTTGACCTCGATTTCAGCGCAGTCGGGGCCGACTTCGTCTGCGCGAGCGCCAACAAGTGGCTGCTTTCACCGCAAGGCATTGGACTCGTCTGCGTCAACGCTTCAACCATGCCCCGGCTCAGGCCGTACAACCTGGGCTGGCTGTCGGCCCGCTGGGTCGAGTTCAACGACCTCCTTACCGAGCGGGCGCTGAAGACCGATGCGAGCCGGTATGAAGAAGGTACCAAGAACTACCTCGGCATTTACGGGATGCGGGAAAGCCTGAAGATCATCCTCGGCATCGGCCTCGCGACAATCGAGAAGCACATTCGCCTGCTCAATGACCGACTGCGTCAGGGACTGCGGGCGCAGGGGTATGAAATTGTCACGCCTGAGGAGCCGCGCCGCAGCGCGGGCATCACCCTCTGTCGAAAGCCCGATTCCGACATGGCCGAGCGGCATCTGCACCTCCGCCGGAACGCGATGGTCTGCTCACTACGCGAGAACTGCCTGCGCATCGCCCCGCATTTCTACAACACGGAAGCGGAAGTCGAGCGCTTCCTCGCGGTCCTCGGCTCATGAGACGAATTCGATTCGCTGCGCTCATCCTGCTCCTCGCGCTGGCTCCGGACTGCCGCGCGCCAGAGGTCATGCTTCGCCCGGGTTGCCGGTTCCGGGTAGTTGACGACAACACCGGCATGCCGGTCCCGGATGTGAAGATAACCGTCGCCACGGTCTATGCGCTGCGGGACACCATCGGCCGCTGGGAATTCACGACCGATGAACTGGGAATGGCCGCAATGTCCACGGTTCGCGTGCCGCGAAACCACGAGGCGGTTGTTGGCCACAATCCCCGGCAATACAACTACGTCGCTGCGCTTCAGGCCTCGGGCTATCAGTACTACTCCCTGCGCATATCCGGCCGGGCGATTGTCGTCCGGCTCACCCGCGGGTACCCGGTTGCCTGACATTGACGCGACTCCCCGCCTGATGCGCCCGACTCCTGTAGCATCTCCCCATCTCCATCTGCCATTCCGCTTGCCGAATCCGGCAATCTGCAATCTGCAATCTGCAATCTGCATTCTGCACTTTCCATTCGCCATTCGTCATTCCCTCGAATCACTCCCCGTACTCTCTGTGCCCTCGGTGTCTCCTCTGTGCCCTCTGTGGTTGTCTCTTCGTCATTCGTCATTCGTCATTCGTTATTCTCCTAACTGATGGTCCAACTTCAGAACCTCGTTGTCAGCTTCCAGGGCCGCGAGCTGTATCGCGATGTTGACCTGTTCATCGCCGAGGACAGCCGAATCGGACTGGTCGGTCCTAACGGCTCGGGCAAGTCCACGCTCTTCCGGCTCATCCGCAAAGACCTGGAGCCGGATGAAGGCGTGATTGACGTTCGGCGCGACCTGCGCATCGGCTGGCTGCCCCAGACCGGCGTCGTGCTCAAGGACCGGACCGTGCTGGCCGAAGCGATGTCGGCCTTCCGCGAAGTCGAGCGGATTGACCGGGAACTTGAGCGGCTCGAACAGAAGCTCCAGAAGGGCAGCCACGATTCGGAATTGCTGGACCGCTATGCTCATCTCCAGGCCGAGCGCAGCCATGCCGGCTACGCCCACGAGGCCCAGGCCCGGAAGATGCTGGCCGACCTCGGCTTCAGCGACGACGAGTGCGAAAAGCCGACCGGCTGGGCCAGCGGCGGGTTCCAGGTTCGAGTCGCGCTGGCCAAGCTCCTGCTGGAAGAGCCGGACCTGCTGCTGCTCGATGAGCCCACCAACTATCTGGATATCCGCGCAATCGCCTGGCTGCAGGAGTACTTGCAGAGTTTTCGCGGCGCCTATGTGCTGGTCACCCACGACCGCTACCTGCTCGATGCCTGTGTCGAACGCATCTGGGCGATTGAACGCCCGAAGGTCGTGGTCTATAAGGGCAATTACACCGGTTATTGCCAGGCCCGGGATGAACGCAACGCACTGCTCGAAAAGGCCGCGGAAGAGCAGCAGAAGGAGATTGCGAAGGCCGAACGATTCATCGAGCAGTTCCGCGCCCGCAAGGACACCGCCCGGCGCGTGAAGTCGCGGATGAAGGCTCTTGACCGGATGGAGAAAATCGTCCTCCCGGAGAAGCGCAAGCGAATCCGGTTCCGGTTTCCTGAGGCCGCCACCATCTACGGCCAGGTCGTTGCGCTGGCTGGAGTCCGGCAGTCATTCGGCGAACACAAGGTGCTGACCGGAGTTGACCTGATTGTGGCGGCCGGTGAGCGCATCGGCTTGTTCGGCGCCAACGGCGAAGGCAAGACCACCCTTCTGCGCATCATCAGCGGCGACCTGTCCCCAACCGGCGGCAGTGTCCGGCAGAGTGAGAAACTCCAGGTCGCGTTCTACCGCCAGGGCGCGGAGGAGTTGCTCAACCCGTCGCTCAACGTGGTGGATGAGGCCCAACGCGAGGCCGAGGGCTACACTCTGCTGGAGCTGCGTACGATTCTCGGCGCGTTCCTGTTCCCGGGCGACGACATCTACAAACCGGTAGGCGTGCTCTCGGGCGGCGAAAAGACCCGGCTCGCCCTGCTCAAAGTTCTGCTCAAACCCTCGAACCTGCTGCTGCTCGACGAGCCGACCAATCATCTGGACATTGATTCGCGGGAGGTGCTGGAAGACGCGATTGCGGACTATCGAAACACGGTCATCTTCTCAGCGCACGACCGGTACATGATTGACCGCCTCGCGACCAAGACCGTTGCGGTCCGCAACGGCCATGCCGACCTGTTCCCCGGGAACTACACCTACGCGACGAGCGGCCGAAAGCCAACTGCCGAGAAAGCACCTGTCCGCAAACCCGCGGCGCCTGAACCGGCGGCGCCCGCCCCGGCACGTCCAACTCGCACGGCCGCGCCCGTGAGAAAGCCGGAACCGGTCGCGCCGCCCGACGAAGCAGCCCAAACAGAGAAGCGCATCCGGTCGATTGAGGAGCAGGTCCGCCGGCTCGACACTGAGTTCCAGGCCGCCAAGCAGCAGTTTGACTTTGTCCGCGCCCGGGAGATCTGGACCGAACGCCAGGCACTGATTGACGAGGCCATCGCGCTCCGCAACCAGTAGCAGCGTAGCGGCCCGGTTCTATTTCAGGTTCAGCAGTTTGGCGCTGGCGCTGCCGGTCGCGCTTTGGAGTACGGCAACGATGAATCCGGCTGCCATCCGGCCGGCGGGCAAATCGAATGTCCTTCGCTCTCTGCCCAGACGTCCCTCGAAGATGGTGCCCAATTCGCGGCCGCTGAGCGAAAAGAGCGCCAGTCGGAACCACTCGTCTCGGGGGCCGGCGACTGCAAGTGCCTGGCCGGACCGGACGATTTGCCAGCGACCGACACGCAGTGCCGGCTGCGCCACCGCGGCTGAGGGCAGCCCCTTGTAGGCAAAGATGTGGTGCTGCTCGTCGCCATGGTCCTGCAGACCGACCATCACGTCGGCACCGCCGTCGCCGTCAAGGTCGGGCACGCCGGCCACGTCGTAGATGCGTTCCTGGAATGAGCAGCTCCAGAGCGCCTGGTGCTGGGCTCCATCGAAGACCTTGACAGTCTTGCCGTTCAGCGCGCCGACCACGACCTCGGGAACACCGTCGCCCGAGACGTCGCTCAGAGTATCCACGCTCCAGCAATCGGCGCCGACCGGCTCAGACCAAATCACGCTGCCATCCCGTCCGCTCAAGACGAAAACCGAACTTGCCCAGGAACCGACCACGACGTCGTCCACCGAATCCGCGTTCACATCCCGGACCGGCACGACGTCGGTGACCACGTAGCTGCCGCCCAGCGGCACGTCCCAGATCCGCGCGCCGGTCGCGCCCTCAAGGCACGCGACGTTGTAGTCCCATGAGCCGGCCACGACGTCGTCGACTCCAGAGTTGTTCACGTCGCGCATCCGGGCCACGGTCCAGACCGAGTTGCCCATGTCGTAGTTCCAGCGCTCGGTGCCGGTCCGGCCATCGAGCAGGTAGACGTGGTTGTCCAGTCCGTTTCCGCCCGCGCCGACCGCAACCTCGGGAACCGAATCACCGGTGATGTCCACGAATTCCGCTATGCACTGTGCGCCATCACTCGGCACGCGCCAGGTCCAGAGCGTCTCACCGGTCTGACCATCGAAGCAGATGGCCGTGCCGCTCCGGTTGTTCGAGTTGCCGCCGACCGCGGCCAGGACTTCCGGGCGTCCGTCGCCGGTCAGGTCCCGAAACCCGCGCACCGCATAGACCCAGCCCCAGTTCGGCCCCTGG